>Ga0137407_10001640_pt1 | contig 14629 bp, 15 predicted proteins | sample CZOMad2_2_16fung_FD_108410 | JGI IMG/M metagenome (GOLD analysis project Ga0137407, IMG submission 108410) | Vadose zone soil fungal communities from Angelo Coast Range Reserve, California, USA - CZOMad2_2_16fungal (Illumina Assembly) | ecosystem: Environmental > Terrestrial > Soil > Vadose...
AAACGTCCGGCCCTCGCCGGAAGACATCGAGACCGCCATGAGCGGCAATCTGTGCCGCTGCGGGACCTATCCGCGCATCAAGGCCGCTATCGCCGAAGCCTCGTCCGATCTCGTGAAGGGGGTGCGCCATGACTGACGTCGACAAGACCCCTCCCGCCATGGGTGTGGACCGCCGCGACTTCCTCGTCGGATCGGCGGCGTTCGTGCTCGCCTTCTCCTTCCCGGCGCAGGCGGCGCCGCCGCGCCGCAAGGATCCGCCGGCCCCCAAAGCGGCGCCGATCGCGGATGGCGATGGTCAGCGGTTCAACGCCTTCCTGACCATCGGCAGCGACGACATCGTGACCGCCATCATCGCGCAGACCGAGGGCGGCCAGGGCAACTCCACGGGCATGCCACAGGTCCTCGCCGCCGAGCTCGGCGCGGACTGGGACAAGCTGCGCGTCCAATTCTCAACCGAGCGGCGGCAGGAGTTCATCAACACCAAGCTCTACAAGGGTCTGGTCCTCACCGCCGGCAGCAGCTCGGTGAGCCTCTTCTACGAGCCGATGCGTCAGGCGGCCGCGGCCACCCGGGAGATGTTCGTGGCGGCGGCCGCCGAGCGCTGGGGTGTCGCGCCGGGCGAGTGCGACGTCGAGAACTCGAAAGTCATGCACCGATCCTCGGGTCGGCGGGTCACCTTCGGCGCGCTGGCCGAGGCCGCAGCGCGCCAGCCCGTGCCTCAGAACCCGTCGCTCAGGCAATTGTCGGACATGCCGCTGATCGGTCAGCGGGTGCAGCGGCTGGATGCAGAGGCCAAATCGAACGGCTCCGCCCGTTTCGGTCTCGATTTTCAGGCGCCAGGCATGCTCTGGGCGGCCATCCGCCACGGGCCGGTGCGGGGCACCTCGGTGGCCAGCATGGATGCGGAAGCGGCGCGCAAGGCCCCGGGCGTGCGGCTCGTCACAGCAATTCCCCAGGGCGTGGCCGTGGTGGCCGACCACTACTGGCAGGCGGTCAAGGCTTTGCAGCTTGTCCGGGAGACCTACACCCAGAACCCGGAGAACCACGTCTCGACCCACGAGCTGACCGGACGGCTTCGGGCGGGGCTCGGTCAGCCCGGCGATCCGGCTCCTCAAAACCACGGGGACGTTCCGACCGCCATGGCGTCCGCCGCCCAGGTGCTGGAGGCCGAGTTCACCTTCCCGATCCTCTATCACAGCTGCCTTGAGCCCGTCTCCTGCACGGCTTCGGTCACAGCCGATGGCTGCGCGATCTGGCTGTCGACCAAATCGCCGTCGCTCGACGCCGGGTTCGCGGCGGCCGCCCTCGGCATCGATCCGGCGCAGGTGATCGTGCATAACGAATATCAGGGCGGCGACTTCGGGCGCCGTTCGGGGTTCGAGCATGTCACTGAGGCCGTCCTGTTGTCCAAGGCGGCCGGGCGGCCGGTGAAGGTCATGTGGACCCGTGACGAGGACATCCGCCATGACCAGTTCCGCACGGCCGCGATCCTGCGGGCGCGCCTCGGGCTGGGCGCGGACGGGATGCCCGTGGCCTGGGACCTGCGCACGGCGAGCGACGGGGTCTGGCGGCAGCTGTTCCCCGGGTTCTACGCCGAGAAGCGGCCCCTGGACCTGCCCCCTTTGACTTTGGTGGCCAACGGCTACCCGATCCCGAACGAGTACGGGTCCTACCGCGTCGTGCCGCATCCGGTGCGCATCGGGGCCTTCCGAGGCAACAGCGACCAGATGAACGGCTACGTCCGTGACGTGATGATCGACGAGGCGGCGCATGCGACGGGCCAGGACCCGGTCGCCTACCGGCTCAAGCTCCTCGCCGGCGATCCACGCAGCGCCGACGTCATCCGACGCGCCGCGACCCTCGCGGGCTGGGGGCACGCGCCGTCGGGCCGGTTCCAGGGCATCGCGTTCGTGCAATCCGACTTCTACGCCACGCGCATTGCCGTGGTCGTCGAAGTCGCCAAGACTTCGGACGGGATGCGCGTCACGCGCGCCTTCGCCGCGTGCGATTCTGGCCTGGCGGTCAATCCGATGCTGTGTGAACACTGCATCGAAGGCGGGATCATCTTTGGGCTGAGCAACGCGATGTTCGAGGAAATCACCCTGACCGACGGTGCCGCCGACCAGAAGAACTTCAACGACTACCGCCTGATGCGGATGAACGAGGCGCCGGACGTCCGGGTGGAGATCATCAGTGTCGGCGAGACCCCCGGCAGCATTGGCGAGATCGGCACGTTCCCGGTCGGCGCGGCGCTCGCCAACGCCCTCTTCCAGGCCAATGGCCAGCGCTATCGGGCGCAACCCTTCGCCAAGAACGGAGTGACGTTCGCATGAGACCGCTACGCTTCCCTTCCGTCCAACATCGTCACGGCGCGTTCGCGGTGTTCGTTGGGGCGCTTGTGGCCCTCGGCGGCGTCGGTGCGACGGTGCTGCTCGGCGGCAGCGTTCTCACCGCCCCGGCCACGGCCGCCGACAGTCTTCACACCCTTCGCCCGGTCGCCGATTTCGACGGGATCAAGGATCCCACGGCGCGCTCGGTGGCGCTGTTCCGGGAGGCGGGCAAGGTGTTCGCCTCGCCCCGCTGCCTCAACTGCCACCCGGCAACGGCGCGCCCGACGCAGACGGATCGTATGACCCCGCACCAGCCGATCGTGCTACGCGGCCCGGAGGGGAAAGGCGTGCCCGGCGGCCTGCTGTGCCGCAGCTGCCACCAGCGCGAGAACGCCGCCGCCTCGGGTGTGCCGGGCAACCCCAGGTGGGCCCTCGCGCCCGCCTCGATGGCCTGGCAAGGCAAGACCCTGGGCGAGATCTGCCAGCAGCTCAAGGACCCGCAGCGCAACGGCGGACTCGACCTGGCCGAGATCGTCCACCATTCGTCGGAAGACATCCTGGTAGGCTGGGCCTGGAACCCAGGCGGAAACCGGGTGCCCGCGCCCGGGACGCAGCAGGAATTCGGCGAATTGATCAAGGCCTGGGCCGCCTCCGGGGCGGTGTGCCCCGACTGACCCCATGGACCGCCCCACCCTGCTGACCGCCGCCCCGGGCGGCTCCATGGAGACGGCCCGGCCCGAGATCCGCGACGCCATGGCCGTCACCTTCCGGGACTTCGTCGAGCAGGTGAAAACGCTGAAAGTGCTCGTCTGAGCGGCGCGTGGCGGCCCCCCGCAGCATAGAGGAAGCAGGTCGGCTCCAGCAGCGCAGGAACGACGCCCGGTGCCTTTGTCGAGAGCGTGAAGCCGGAGACCGCCCGACGGCTATTCGAGGAGGCCGAGCAGACGATCGAGCAAGTCACTCGACGCTGCGGCTTCGGGAAGCCGGATACGATGCGGAGAGCCTTTCTCCCGACGCCTGGGCGTCGTTCCGCGCGAGTACGGCGATCGCTTTCATTCCAGCCACACGGTTCGCGCGGGCTGAGTGATCGACTAAAGAGAGGAGTTTCTACCATGACCCTGGCACGTTTGAAATCCATTGCCGGCGTTACGATTCCCGATACCGAACTGTGCAACGCCGCCGTCGATCTGTTGGAAGCGAGTTCACCCGAGTTCCTCTGCACTCATTGTTTTCGGACGTACATCTTCGGCAGCCTTGCTGTCAGAGGCATCGGTCGTTCAGTGGTCGACGAGAGAGCCGCGTTCTGCGGCGCTGTCTTGCACGATCTCGGACTGGTTCCTGCTTACCTTGGCGGAAATCGGTTCGAAGTGGACGGCGCGGATGCTGCTCGCGAGTTCTGCTCCAAGCACCAAGTGTCACCCGAGCGCGCCGATCTGGTTTGGGAGGCGATCGCCTTGCACACCTCTGTGGGCATCGCGATCTCGGATGGCAGCCGAGATCGCATTGGTCCACCTGATTACGACGCTGCCGAAACATTCTGGTCACCCGGCTATACCGGCGGCCCAAAAGGCTACATCGACTATGACTATCCCGAATTCACTAGAAGTTAATGAGGTTCCCAATGCAAACCGAATTCAGGGCAATTGTTCACAGTGAGTATGGTGCTCCAGAAAAAGTTCTAAAAATGGCGAAGCGCCAATTAACGAGCGAAGAGCTTGGAGTTGACGATGTGCTCGTACAGGTCATCGCTCGACCGATCCACCCCGGTGACATCCAGATGCTTTCCGCTCTTCCGCAAGGAGGACCGGTCGCGCCCATTCCGGAGGGAACTCTAAGAATACCTGGGTTTGAGGGCGTCGGGACGGTCCGTCGGCTCGGAACAAACGCGAAGGCGGCGAAGGGGTTTAGCGAAGGCCAGCGTGTTGCGTTCTTTCCAGCAGCGGGTGCTTGGGGAGAATATGTGGTCGTTCGATACAACGCTCTCTTGGCCGTTCTGAACGAGATTTCCGATCAGATTGCGGCGCAGATGCTCATCAATACGATCACCGCATCCGTACTCATCAAAGCCGGTCATAATTCGCTGAAAACTCCGATGACGCCTCCTGTTTATATGCTTCAGAATGCGGCTGCATCCGGCGTTGGACGTTTGCTGACACAGGTTGCTTTAGATCGCGGTGTCCGCCCCATTCGTTTGGTGAGATCGCGTCAGTCTGCTGAAAAGCTACAATCCGCACTTCCTGGGCCGCCGGTGTATTCAACGAGCGATAGCAATTGGAAAGAACAGGTTCGCGAGGCCCTGGGAGGCTATAAGCTCGAAGTGGCTTTCGATGCCATCGGCGGAAAAGCGATCGACGATCTTGCTGAAGTTGTAGATGATGGTGGAACCATCATTAACTTCGGCTCATTGGGTAGCAACACGGGCACGAACATTTATTCGCTCGTCCCACATAATGTCGCGCTGAAGAGCGTCTCCATTCTGAGTTGGTTTCGTCTGACCCAGGATGAAAAGCAGCAAGATTTCGAACTCGCTCTGCGTCTCGCAACACATCACCCAGCGCTTTTCGAGGTCGCGCATGAGTATGAATTTGCCGACTTTCAAAAAGCCATTCAGCACGTGTCTCGTCCGGGAAAAGCCGGGATCGTCTTACTGAAAAGCCCAATGTAGGAAGGACAGCCTATGGAAATCGGAACCATTGGAGCAGGAGCTTTCGCACAAGCGTTCGCAAAACGGGCATTGCAGGCCGGCCATAAGGTAAAGCTGAGCAATAGCCGAGGCCCCGACAGCCTCCGAGAAATTGTCAATCAACTTGGTCCTGGAGCAACGGCTGCCACCAAGGAAGAGGCAGCGGCTTGCGACATGGTACTTCTTGCTGTGCCTTGGGACAACGTGCCCGAGACACTTGCAAGTCTTCCCAAGTGGAACAATCAGATTCTGATCGATGGGACCAATCCTTTTCATGGTCAGGCCGGAGATTTCACACCGGCCGATGTTGGAAACCTCTCTACGAGCCAGGTCGCGGCGGCGTTAGCCCCTGGAGCACGAGTGGTTAAAGCGTTTAACCACATGCTCGTGCCTAACTTGGAGGCGGATCCGGTCGTCAACGGGGCGAGACGGGTTGCATTTATTTCGGCAGACGATGACGACGCGAAGAAGCGAGTTGAAACGTTACTAAAAGCTTTTGGCTATTCAGTCGTTGATCTTGGAAACCTTCGCGATGGAGGCCTGATCCAGCAAGCAGGTGGTCCTCTCGCAGGTCGAGATTTGTTGGAGCGAGGAGAATATCCTAAATGAAAGCCATTCATCTGACTGCCTACGGTAATCCAGCTCAGAGCTTAAAGATGGTCGAAGTTTCGGAACCAAACGCCCCGTCTGCGAGCGAAGCTCTGGTGCGCATGGAGTATGCACCGGTTAATTACAGCGACCTCCTTTTAGCGAACGGAGTGTACTTTTTAAATCCGAAGCTTCCTTCTGTCATTGGAGGTGAAGGTGCGGGAATTGTGGAGGCGATCGGGCCGGGAGTCACCAGCGTCAAGGTAGGCGATCGCGTTACGATCCCATTTGGAACATTCACCTGGTCTGAAAAAGTCCTTGCCCCAGCCCAAGGTCTTTTCGTCGTTCCTCCTTCAGTCGATGCCAAAACGGCCTCGATGTTAAATATCAATCCTACGACCGCAGTGCTTCTCTTAGACGAATTTGTACAGCTAAATCCAAAAGACTGGATTGTATTAAATGCAGCCAACTCCCAGGTGGCGCGGTGCCTAATCGCGATTGCAAAATCACGCGATCTCAACATTGTAGGTATTGTGAGACGGTCCGAGCTTCTCCCGGAACTTGAAAGACTGGGTGTTGATTTCGTTGGCGTCGAATCACCGGAACTCTCGAAGCAAATTCAGATCACAACCGGCGGAATGCCAATACCTCTGGGTCTTGATGCCGTAGGTGGTCCAGCGACAGCGACGATGGCAAGCGTGCTCTCGCCGGGGGCGCATCTCGTCAGCTATGCGTGGCTGAGTGGTTTGCCGATGCACGTGCTGCAAGGTGATCTCATTGGCAAGAGGTTAAACATCCACGGCTTCTGGATGTATTACGAAGAGTATCTCCCCAAAATGCGAGCGGCACTGACTGAGGCAACAAAAGTCGTCGCTTCCGGCACATTAAGTTTGCCAATCACCACAACATACAAACCGTCCCAAATCCAAGAAGCAATCGAACACTCCCAGCGTGGTGGCAAGGTGCTATTGGATTTCAATCACCCAAACTAGGGCCTGCCACAAATTCGTCACTGGCAATGGGATTTCTCGCGAAAGACGAGAACTCAGGTGAGCGGCGAATCGATCAACTGGATCAGGCAACACGTAAGTCTCAGGAGGTACGATCATGCATTCGTTCCAGGAGCTGTTCGAGCGGCAGAAGCGCCACTTCGCTTCGGGCGCGACGCGGGGCTATGCGTGGCGCATCGAGCAGCTCGACCGCATGGCCCGGCTTGTCGGGGAGAATGAGGCGGCGCTCCAGCGGGCGGTCGCGCAGGACTTCAAGACCGCCAGTCAGGAATATATCTTCGAGACGCAAGCCTGCCTCGCCGAGGTCGAGTTCCAGAAGAGCATGCTCAAGGAGTGGATGGCGCCGACCGAGGAGCCAGTGCCGCGGGCGCTCGCGGCCACCGGGCACCGCGGCATCGTCTACCGCGACCCTTACGGCGTGGCGTTGATCATCGGCCCCTCCAACGGCCCGCTCCTTTTGCTGCTCCGTCCCGCGATCTGGGCGCTCGCGGCGGGCAATTGCTGCGTGCTCCAGCTGAGTATGGCGCTGCAGGCGACGTCCGCGTTACTGCTCGAACTGGCGCCGAAGTATTTCGAGCCGGACGCGGTCGCGGCGGTGGCGGGACACCGCGAAGAGATTACGGAGCTTCTCAAGCTCCCCTTCGATTTCATCTTCTTTACCGGCAGCACCAGCACGGGCAAGGTCATCGCGCGAGCGGCCGCCGAGAATCTGACGCCGGTGCTGCTCGAACTCGGGGGGCAGAATCCCGCGCTGGTCGATGAAACCGCCAACATCCCGGACGCCGCCAAAAAGATCGTTTGGGGCGCGATGGCGTGGGGCGGGCAATGGTGCATGTCTCCCGGCTATGCCTACGTGCACGAGTCGGTGGCCGAAGCCTTCGTGGCGGAGGCGAAGGCGGCGCTGATCGCCCTTTACGGTGAGGACCCGAAGGCCAACCCCGATTACTCGCGCATCATCAGCGCACGCGAGGTCTCGCGCCTCGCGGCCCTGATCGACCCGGCGAAGGTGGTTATCGGCGGACAGTCCGACGCGGACGCCCGCTACCTCGATCCGACGATCCTCTATCTGGTGAGCTGGGCCGATCCGATCATGGAGGATGAGGTCTTTGGGCCGATCCTACCTATCCTGACTTACCGAACGCTCGACGAGGCCTGCGGCAGAATTGACGCCGCCCCGCGCCCGCTGGCGGCCTTCATTTTCAGCCGCAGCCAGGGTGCGATTGATCGCTTCGTCGGCGAACTGTCCTTCGGCGGCGGCGCCGCAAATCAGGTCAACATCCACCTGTTCGTGGTGACGATGCCGTTCGGGGGTGTCGGGTCGGCAGGTATGGGGCACTATTACGGGAAATACGGCTACGACATGCTGACGCACGCCAAGTCGATGCTCATCTCGCCGCCTGATATGGCGATCGAGCATCTGTTCCCGCCCTACTCTCCGGAGAAAAATGCCGAGCTCAAGCTGTGGTTCGAGTATTGAGTTGGGCGTCGAGCAAGGGCAATGATCGCGGAAGGTGATGAGACACGGTTCTCACTATGGACCAACAGACGAAGCGGAGATGGATTCATAATGACGACGACACAAATCAAGGTGGAACGATTTAGCCGAACTTCTCGCAAGCCGTTCCGAGATGTGCTTGCGGGGTTGGATGTGGCTGTGGGCCATCCTGACATGGGTGAATTCCGCAAGCGTGTGAGCGCAACCCAAACACTTTCGGAACTGGAACAGGTGATTCACTCAGCGATTGGGCAGTCAGGATTCATGGAGTTTACGCGCTTCGACCATGGCGAAGTCGTGCGCAAGGGGGAGACATCAGGAAAGCGAGGAATTATGCGCTTGGTCGTCGGCAATCCGCTCATTATGAGGCAGATGGTGCAGCACGTGCCGGACGCGGGATCTTACGCCCCGGTGACGATTCTCGTCGACGAGCGTCCGGACGGCGTTCACCTTTCCTACGACCGGATGGCGAGCTTTCTTGCCCCGTACGGCAACGCTGAGGCCTTGAAGGTTGCTCAAGATCTTGATTCGAAGGTTGAGGCATTACTGGCCTTAGCTGCCGGTTAATGACTGATCTCAACTGCAAATAGCTAGACAAGAAAAAGGAGACAGACATGGGACAGAAAACAAATGCAGTGCTCGTGCATGGCGCCTGGGCTGACGGATCGTCATGGAGCAAGGTGATTACGATTTTGCAGGACAAGGGATTCAACGTCACGGCGGCGCAGCTGCCATTAACCTCGCTCGACGATGACATTGCGGTCACCCGAAATCTCCTGGCGACACACAAGGGGCCCATCGTACTCGCCGGCCACTCCTATGGCGGCGTGGTGATCTCAGGGGCGGCCAACGGCGCCCCCAACGTCATCGCCCTGGTCTACATCGCCGCTTTCGGCCTGGACGAAGGCGAGAGCATCGAATCTCTCGGCCAGCAAGGGCCCGCCCCCGCCGGCGCCGCCCAGGTGCGGCCCGATGATCACGGCTTTCTCTGGATCGACCGCGACGGCTTCCGTCAAGCCTTTGCGGCCGACGTCGATCCTGCGGAAGCGCGCATCATGGCGGCGACGCAAAAACCGTTGAGTATCCGTTCGTTCACGGCGAAATCCGGCCCGCCCGCCTGGAAACATCTCCCGTCATGGTATCTGGTCTCTTCCAACGACCAGATGATCCCGCCACAAGCTGAGGAGTTTATGGCTAAGAGGATGGGCGCCAGGGTTAGCACCGTCGCTGCCAGCCATGCGTCTTTGGTTTCGCACCCCAAAGATGTTGCCGAACTCATCGCTCTGGCTGCCGCGTCAATCGGGGAGCCAGCGGCGTAAGAAGGACCGACGTGGTTGCGTTGGAAAGACGAGGGGATTGTTATGAGTCATACGGTACAGGAGCGGAACAAGGCGCTGGTACTCGAAGCCTTCGACACGTTGTTTAATAAGCGGGACTATGCAGCGGCTGAGCGCTATTGGTCGCTCGACTACATCCAGCACAGCGCGCACATAGAGCCGGGCCGCGAGGGCCTGTTCAACCTCATCAAAGGAATCCCGCCCACCTTGAAGTATGAAGCGGGGGTAATCGTAGCGGACGGGGATTTCGTCATCGTGCACGGACGGTTTTCCGGGTTTGGTGCTCCGGTCAACTGGATTGCGGCTGACATCCTGCGTATTGAAGACGGACTCCTCGTGGAGCATTGGGATGTAATCCAGGACGAGGCAACGAAGGAACAATCCAAGAGCGGTAAACCGATGTTCGGCGACAGGTTTCCGGAGTAGCGTGCATTGTCGGGCAAGGAGGAATATATGGGTAAGCTGGAAGGAAAGATCGCACTCATTACCGGCGGTACGAGCGGCATCGGTCTGGCGACGGCGAAGCGGTTCGTCAACGAAGGCGCCGACGTTTTCGTCACGGGGCGTCGCGGGCAGGAGTTGGAGGCGGCGGTAAAAGAGATCGGAAAGGGCGTGACCGGCGTCCAAGGCGACGTGTCGAAGCGCGCCGACCTTGATCGCCTGTTCGCGCAAATCGAGTCGGAGAAGGGGAGGCTGGACGTGCTCTTTGCGAACGCTGGCGTCGCGAAGTACGGGCGGCTCGGCGAGATCTCCGAAGAACTCTTCGACTCGATCTTCGACATCAACGTCAAAGGCGTTCTCTTCACAGTGCAGAAAGCGCTGCCTCTCATGCCGGATGGCGCTTCCATCATCCTCAATGCCTCGGTCGTCGGCAGTAAGGGCCTGTCGTCGAACAGCGTCTACAGCGCTACTAAAGCTGCAATCCGCTCGTTCGCGCGCACATGGACGACGGACTTGAAGGAGCGGCGCATTCGCGTCAATGCCATCAGCCCCGGCACGATCGATACCCCGGGGCTGAATGACCTGTTGGCGTCGGCCGCGGCAGGACAGGAAAGAGTGCAGATGATGCACAACAGTGTTCCGCTCGGCAGGTTCGGCACCGCCGATGAGATCGCCAGGGCCGTGGTCTTCCTCGCGTCGGATGATGCGAGCTATGTCACAGGCGCGGAGCTGTTCGTTGACGGTGGTTTCGCGCAAGTCTAGTTGATTCAAGAGAGCAGGAGACGAAAGCCTCTGGCAAAGATGCTCGCATATAGTGACGCAATCGCGCGGGGAGATGCATCGCCACCGCCTATCGCAAGACTGATCGGCTTTGACCTGATCTCGGTCAAACCCGGCGAAGCGGTTGTAGAGTTTCAAGCGACTGAAGCGCACGCCAACCCGATGGGCACGCTGCACGGCGGCGTGCTCTGCGACATCGCGGACATCGCGATGGAAGTCGCCTACTCGTCCAACCTCGACGAGGGTGAATCCTTCACGACGCTCGAACTCAAGATCAACTTCCTGAAGCCAGTCTGGAGAGCTCGCCTGAAGGCTGTGGGCGAGTGGTCAAACAGAGGCGCACGGTGGGATGGGTCGAGTGCGATAGAACCGACGAGAAAGGGAGCCTGGTGGCACGTGCGACGAGTACGGGCATGACTCTCAGAGGGAACAAGCTCAGGGAAGGTAAGCAATCTGATTCGCTCAATTTATAGCAATTTGTAGCAACGCAAAAACATGAAAAAACGCGGCGGAAGGTGACGGCTCCACCCCGGAGTATTCTGCGAACCTACTGAGATATTGGGAGTTGTTTCATGCTCTGGCAACTCTATGATTTCACCTGAGCCATCAATGGCTTGGAGGCGTTTTCACGGTGCATGCGTGCTGGTCATCTCCCGTGTCGCCGTACTACAAACAGGTATAAATTGCGCGTTTTTCGGTAGGTCAGCCGATTACCCGGAGGGTATACACGGGAAAAAGGACTCTGCTGGTCTCAGGATACGCGGTCCCGCTGGATACCACGAAATCCGCGGGAATCTGGGAAATCCAGGGGTAATCGCTCGCCTGATCCCTGTGCGTCGGAGGATGCACCTCTGCTGCGATGACCCCTCTCTATCACAGTGCGCTGCCCATGGGAGAGACGCCATGACGGATACCATTCCCCCAGTCCCGTTGACGCTTGCCGCGCGGGTCGACCAGGTGTTCCCGACGCTGACGGCGGCGCAGATCGCGCGCCTCGCGGTGCACGGACAGGTGCGCCACGTCCAGCGTGGTGAGGTCCTCATTGAGGCCGGGGAGCAGCCCGCGCGGTTTTTCGTCGTCACTGCGGGGCACATCGCCATTGTCCGGCCATCAGGCGGTACGGAGGCGCTCGTGGCCATCCTGCGACCGGGGCAGTTCACCGGCGAGGTCACCATGCTCTCGGGGCGCCGCGGGGTCGTCCGTATGCGCGCGGGGGAGCCTGGCGCCGTGCTCGAGGTCGCGCGCGACCACGTGCTCGCCCTCGTGCAAACCGACAGCGAGCTCAGCGAGATCCTCCTGCGGGCCTTCCTCCTGCGGCGGGTGGAGCTGATGGCGCAGGGGGTCGGAGACGTCGCACTCATCGGGTCGCGTCATTCCGCGGGCACGCTCCGCCTCCAAGCGTTCCTGACGCGCAACGGCCATCCCTACTCCACCATTGACCTCGACCGGGATGCCGGCGTCCAGGCGCTCCTGGATCGTTTCCAGGTCACGGTCGACGACGTGCCGGTGGTGATCTGCCGCGGCGAGGTGGTGCTGCGGAACCCGACGAATGCGCAGCTCGCTGACTGTCTCGGCTTCAACGCGGCGATTGATCACACGCAGGTCCATGACCTGGTGATCGTCGGGGCCGGCCCTGCGGGGCTCTCGGCGGCCGTGTACAGCGCCTCGGAAGGCCTCGATGTCCTGGTGCTCGAGACGACCGCACCGGGCGGACAGGCCGGGTCGAGTTCGAAGATCGAGAACTACCTGGGCTTTCCGACAGGCATTTCCGGGCAGGAGCTCGCCACGCGGGCGTACACGCAGGCGCAGAAGTTCGGGGCGCACCTGCTCATCGCGACAAGCGCGAGACAGCTCGCGGGCGACCGGACGCCGTACGCCATCGCGGTCGACCACGGTCCGCGGGTGCTGGCGCGCGCCGTCATCATTGCGACGGGGGCCGAATATCGGCGACTGGCCATCGAGAACCTGGCGCAGTTCGAAGGGGTGGGCGTGTACTATGGGGCGACGGTCGTTGAGGCCCAGATGTGTGGTGGGGAAGAGGTGATCGTGGTGGGCGGCGGCAACTCGGCCGGCCAGGCCGCGGTGTTTCTCGCGCAGACCGCCAGACGGGTGCACCTCTGCATCCGGTCAGGGGGGCTGGCGGCGAGCATGTCGCGCTATCTGATTCGGCGCATCGAAGAGACGCCAGCGATCGTCTTCCGACCGCACACCGTCCTCACGGCGCTTGACGGCGACGGACATCTCGAGCGCGTGCGCTGGCGGGATACGCAGACGGGGCACAGCGAGACCCACGCCATCCGCCACGTCTTCGCCATGACCGGTGCTGTGCCCAACACCCGCTGGCTCGCAGGGGGTGTCGCGCTCGACGCGCACGGATTCATCAAGACCGGGCCAGATCTGTCCCCGGAGGAGTTGGCCGCCGCGCGGTGGCCGCTGGCCCGGGCGCCCCACCTGCTCGAAACGAGTCTGCCCGGCGTGTTCGCGGTCGGTGACGTCCGGGGCGGCAATATCAAGCGGGTGGCGTCGGCGGTGGGGGAGGGCTCGGTTGCCGTCGCCTTCGTGCATCAGGTGCTCCATGAATAGGAGGAGGACGAGGATGGGGGACACACAAGCGCTTGTGTGTCCCCCGAGGAGGGGGATGAGAACGAAAACTCCATGGGAGTCGTGCACCTGGAGATTGGGCGTCAACGCATGTCGTTGGGGAGCGTGTTGCCCGGTGATTGTGGCAGCAGTGTTGGCACGATTCGCAAGGCATTCACGGGTTTTGACCGCCTCGGGCAGGTCCAAACAGCGCCGTGTCCATGGACCCGTTCTGGCGAGAGTGCCTCCTGTCACCGGTCGTCGTGAACACAGAAGAGAGGAAAGAGACCGCGCAGATGACCTGCAAGATTGAGCGGCATGCTGACGGGCACCACACCACGCTCCGGCTGATTGGCTACGTGCAAACGGAGCATCTTGAGACATTGCGGGCACAACTGGAGAGCAACGGCCCCAGGATCGTGTTGGACCTTGAGGAGGTGACGCTGGTGGATGTCGAGGTGGTGCGCTTTCTCGGCGGGTGTGAGGCCAAAGGCATGCCCCTCCTCCATTGCGCTCCCTACATCCGCGAGTGGATCGCGCGGGAACAGCGGCAATAGCGCACACACAGCGTGCAGGTGAGCGACCATGCGTGCACTGCTCAACTGCGCGACAGATGCGACGGCTGCCGTTGAGCCGGAAGGCATGCACGGGGCGCACGCGGTCAATGTGTAGTTTAACAGGATTCGTGGCGGATCGGCGCCCCATAATATGGCGCCACACGTTTGAGCCTATTTCGAACTATGGTTTACGCTAATGCATACAATTTCCATGGGTTCATGGTATGAAGGATGGGGAAGTAACCAAGCAAATACGCGCGCAAATGTCAGGGTTTTCCCCGCCCGCACATCCTATTGCTGACGCATAATATGGCGCGACCTCCCAAAAACATGTTGGCCACAGATTTTCGTGTCAGCCCCAAGAAAAATCTGCTTCCTGTAAATTTATCGGTGATGATTTGCCTCTACGCGGACCCACAAGAGGGAACGTGCGATAGGACCTCATTTGCTCTATCCGACTGAGTAGAAAGCCTTTACTGTATCATCAATCGTTCTTCGTTCGTGTGAGTAGCAATTGCCGTTGTCTACCAGAACCGGCGCTTCGTAGGCGTTTTTCAGGGTTTTTCGGCCATTTTTGACCAGTTTCGGCCTGGATTTCCGGTTCAAAAGTCAGGAGCGGCAAAACAGATTGTCGACGAAACCACCAAGTGAGGTCTCGTCACACGTTCCCTCCCGCAGGTCCTATAACGAACGGATAATTCGGGCACCAGAAAATCAGATATGATAGCCCCATTTCACTCCGACGTGAGGGGCTCCACCATGGTATCAAACCTCCTGTTTTACACACTTTTGCTGCTCTCCCTGGTGTGGCTGTGCCTCATGTTCCAT
>Ga0137407_10001643_pt1 | contig 14619 bp, 11 predicted proteins | sample CZOMad2_2_16fung_FD_108410 | JGI IMG/M metagenome (GOLD analysis project Ga0137407, IMG submission 108410) | Vadose zone soil fungal communities from Angelo Coast Range Reserve, California, USA - CZOMad2_2_16fungal (Illumina Assembly) | ecosystem: Environmental > Terrestrial > Soil > Vadose...
CTCGGCGTTGGACGCTAGATCCGTCATGTGGAGGTCGCGGTAGGCGTCCACCAGGACCTTCAGGGAGCCCTTCACGGCCGGGGCGCCGTCGTAGTTTTCGACGCAGAATTTGGCGCGATTGATCGCGCCCACGTAGGCGCCGCGCCGCATGTAGTAGAGGGCGACATGCAGTTCGAAGTCGGCCAGGCGGTTGCGCAGGAAGATCATGCGCTGCTTCGAGTCGCCGGCGTATTGGCTGTGCGGGTATTTCTCGATCAGCTGCTGGAAGGCTTCGAAGGACTTGCGCGCATTGACGGGCGGGCGCTGCGATAGGTCGACGTTGAATTTACGCTCCAGCCAGTTGGATTGGCGCTCGAAATACACCAGGCCTTTCATGTAGTAGGCGTAGTCGACCCGGGGATTGGTCGGATTCTCGCGTATAAAGGTGTCGGCGGCGTCGACCGCGGGATCGACTTCGCGATTCTTGTAGTAGGCCCAGATCAAGTCCAGCTGGGACTGGCGTGCGGGCTCGCTGAACGGAAAGCGTGATTGGAGCGCTTCGAGCTGCTTGATCGCCTCTGCGTAGCTCGAATTCTTCATGGCTTTCTGCGCACGCGCGTAGATCACTTCGGGGCCGGATTTGGCATCTTCAGGGCGGTGGCTGCGGCAGCCGGCAGCCAGCACGCTTAAGCCGACGGCCAAGAGCAGTATGCGGCTCGGACGGACAAGATCACGCAGTCTCACAGGCGATTCCTTACAATGGGTGGGTCCCGAAAGCGCGGCAGTATACCCGATGCCTCGCCGCGGGAACCTGAGCCGCACAGGCTCCTGACTTCGAGTGCCCTATGAATGCGGAGTTCCAAGTCATCGATCTCACGATTCCGCCGGAGTTGGCCGGTCAGCGGCTGGATAGCGCGCTGGCGCGGTTGATGCCGGAGCATTCGCGCACTCGGATCAAGGGTTGGATCGAGGGCGGTGCGGTCAAATTAGACCGGGTGGCTTGCAAACCGCGAGATATCGTGGAGGCGGGATCCCGCGTCCGTGTGCAAATGACGCTGGGCGAGGCAGCGCAACCCGAAGTACAGCCAGAGGCGATTGCACTACGGCTGGTTCACGAAGATGCCGACGTCTTGGTGATCGACAAACCCGCTGGATTGGTGGTGCATCCGGGGGCCGGGAATCCGCGGCATACCTTGCAAAATGCCTTGCTGGGGCTGGATCCCGCGCTCGTGGCGCTGCCGCGCGCAGGATTGATTCACCGGCTCGACAAGGATACCAGCGGCCTATTGGTGGTGGCCCGCACGCCGGAGGCGCAAACCTCGCTCAGCCGGCAGCTCGAGGCCCGAACCATGGCGCGCGAATATGTTGCCGTGTGCGTGGGCGTCATGACCGGCGGCGGGACCATCGACGAACCCATCGGGCGTCATCGCGGCGACCGGCTGCGGATGGCCATTCGCGTATCCGGCCGTCCGGCCGTCACGCACTATCGCGTGCTGGAGCGCTTCCGGGCTCACACCTACCTGAGTGTGAAATTGGAAACCGGCCGCACTCACCAGATTCGCCTGCATCTATCGCACATCAAGTACCCCATCGTCGGGGACCCGGTTTATGGCGGTCGATTTGGGCTGCCGCGCGGCGCGACTTCGAGCCTCATCGAGACCCTGCGCGGGTTCAAGCGCCAGGCCTTGCATGCGGCCACGCTGGGATTCGAGCACCCGCGCTCGGGGGAGCGTCTGACCTTGCAGACTCCGGTGCCGCCGGATTTTGCGCAACTGCTCGGCGTGTTGCGCGAGGATGCGCGGGACGCGGCGCAGGTTGCCGCGCTTCCCCGAGGGCGCAAATCGGGGCGCGCGCGGTGAGTGTTTCCTGGCTCGAGCCGGAATGGCCGGTACCTCTTGGGGTGCAGTCGCTGTCGACTTTTCGAAGCGGCGGGGTGAGTACGGCGCGCTATGCGTCGCTCAACTTGGGTGATCATGTGGGGGATTCGCTTCAGGCGGTGGGCGAGAATCGGCGGCGCCTGAAGGCGGCGGCGGGGTTGCCGGCGGAGCCTGCGTGGCTGACGCAGGTGCATGGGACGAATGTGATCGATCTGGATGCCGCGGCGGATCTCGATGGCGCAGCGGTAGGGACTGTGAGTCCGGCCAATCTCGAAACTGCGAGGACGGGACCGGTGGGTCGGGCCGATCGCGGCGCCTCGGGGCCCGTGAGACCGGCGGATGCGGCGTTCACCCGGCGGCGGGGGCGGGTGTGCGCGATTCTGACGGCGGACTGCTTGCCCATTATGTTGGCGGCAGATTCGGGGGACCTGGTCGCGGCGGCGCATGCGGGCTGGAGGGGGCTTGCGGGCGGCGTGATCGAGGCTACGGTGCAGGCGTTGCAGGTTGCGCCGGAGCGGCTCATGGCGTGGCTGGGTCCCGCCATTGGACCCGAGCACTTTGAGGTGGGCGCGGAGGTTCGCGAGGCATTCGTGACAGGCGATTTGGGAGCGGAGACCGCCTTTGTGCCGAACGCCCGCGGGCGGTTCATGGCGGATTTGAACGCTCTGGCGCGCCGGCGCCTTGCAGCCCTGGGAGTCAGCCGCATTTATGGCGGCGGCCACTGCACTTATGCCGGGGAGGAACGGTACTTCTCGCATCGGCGCGACGGCGTGACCGGCCGGCAGGCCACGCTGATTTGGCTGGAGCACTGAGCATCGGCGGCACTTTGATGTCGACCGTTTCGAGCAATCGCCCGGTGGGGGCAGGAAGCCTCGAGGCAACTGCGTCTTTCGTTGCCTCGAGGCTTCCTGCCCCCGCCGGGCAAGCGCTCGAGATGGTTGAATTGCCAGCTCTCGGCCCCCACGTAGTGAGCATTCAGAGCGCTATCTCGAGGATATTTCTATGCGTATGGATAAGCTGACGACCAAATTTCAAGCGGCATTGGCGGACGCCCAGTCGCTGGCCGTCGGCCGCGACAATCAATACATCGAGCCGGTGCATCTCATGGCGGCGCTGCTCGATCAACAGGGCGGGACTGCGCGGCCGCTGCTCGAGAAGGCGGGCGCTCAGGTGGCCAAGCTGCGTTCGGATCTTGCCGGCGCTCTGGAACGTCTGCCCACGGTCGAGGGTTCGGGCGGCGAGGTGCTGCTCGGCAACGACCTCAACAGGCTGCTGAATGTCACGGACAAGCTCGCGCAGCAGCGCGGCGACCAATTCATTTCGAGCGAACTATTCGTGCTCGCGGCCTGCGATGATCGCGGCGAGCTCGGGCGATTGCTGAAGGCCAACGGCGCCGCGCGCTCAGGCGTAGAGAAGGCCATCGACGAGGTGCGCGGCGGCGCCAAGGTGGAGGATGCGGGCGCCGAGGAGAATCGCAAGGCGCTGGAAAAATACAGCATCGACCTCACCGAGCGCGCGACCCAGGGCAAGCTCGATCCGGTGATCGGCCGCGACGACGAGATTCGCCGCACCATCCAGGTTCTGCAGCGGCGGACCAAGAATAATCCGGTGCTCATCGGCGAGCCCGGGGTGGGCAAGACCGCGATCGTCGAGGGACTGGCTCAGCGCATCGTGAACGGCGAAGTGCCCGAGGGCCTGCGCAGCAAGCGCATTCTCGCGCTCGACATGGGCGCCCTCATCGCGGGCGCGAAATTTCGCGGCGAGTTCGAGGAGCGGCTGAAAGCTGTTTTGAATGATTTGGCCAAACAAGAAGGTCAGGTCATTCTGTTCATCGATGAATTGCACACCATGGTGGGCGCCGGCAAGGCCGAGGGTGCCATGGATGCCGGCAATATGTTGAAGCCGGCCCTTGCTCGAGGCGAACTGCACTGCGTCGGAGCCACCACCCTCGACGAGTATCGCAAGTACATCGAAAAGGATGCGGCGCTCGAGCGGCGTTTCCAAAAGGTGTTGGTCGATGAGCCATCGGTCGAGGATACCATCGCGATATTGCGCGGCCTGAAGGAGCGCTACGAAGTGCACCATGGCGTGGAGATCACGGATCCGGCCATCGTGGCGGCGGCGACGCTGTCGCATCGTTATATTTCGGACCGGCAGTTGCCGGACAAGGCCATCGATCTGATCGACGAGGCGGGTTCGCTGATTCGCATGGAGATCGATTCGAAGCCGGAGGCGCTCGACAAGCTCGATCGGCGCATCATCCAGCTCAAGATCGAGCGTGAGGCGCTCAAGAAGGAGACCGACGAGGCTTCCCGCAAGCGCCTCAGCACCTTGGAAGATGCGCTGAAGGGGCTGGAGAAGGAATACTCGGATCTCGAGGAAGTGTGGAAGGCGGAGAAGGCTTCGGTGCAGGGCGCCGCGCACATCAAAGAAGAACTGGAGCGGGCCCGGCAGGATCTCGACACGGCACGGCGCGCGCAGGATTTGGCGCGCATGTCGGAGCTCCAATATGGTCGCATCCCGGCTCTCGAGCAGCGGCTCGCCAAGGCGCTCGAGGTGGAGCAGAAGCCCAATCAGCTGTTGCGCAACTCGGTGACCGAGGTGGAAGTTGCCGAGATCGTCTCGAAGTGGACCGGCATTCCGGTGTCGCGCATGCTCGAGGGGGAGCGCGACAAGCTGCTGCGCATGGAAGAGGTTTTGGCTAAGCGCGTCGTCGGCCAGCAGGAGGCGGTCAAGGCGGTGGCGGACGCGATTCGCCGCACGCGCGCGGGTCTGTCCGATCCGAACCGGCCGAGCGGCTCATTCATGTTCTTAGGTCCCACCGGCGTGGGCAAGACCGAGCTCTGCAAGGCTCTGGCCGAATTCATGTTCGACACCGAGGATGCCTTGGTGCGCATCGATATGTCGGAATTCATGGAGAAACACTCGGTGGCACGCCTGATCGGCGCCCCCCCGGGTTACGTGGGCTATGAAGAGGGCGGCTACTTGACCGAAGCGGTGCGCCGGCGGCCGTACTGTGTCATCTTGCTGGATGAGATCGAGAAAGCGCACCCCGATGTGTTCAATGTACTGCTGCAGGTCCTGGACGACGGGCGCCTCACCGATGGGCAGGGGCGTACCGTGGATTTTCGCAACAGCGTGGTCATCATGACCTCCAACTTGGGATCGCAGGCCATCCAAGAGCTGTCGGGCGAGGCGAATTACGCCAGGATGAAGGCGGCGGTCATGCAGGTCGTGACCCAGCATTTCCGGCCGGAATTCATCAATCGGGTCGATGAGATCGTGGTGTTTCATTCCCTCGGGCGTGAGCAGATTCGTGCGATCGTCGATATCCAGTTGGGACGCTTACGGCAGAGACTGGCGGAGCGCGACATCACTCTGCGGTTGGACGATGACGCGCGCGACAAGATCGGCGAAGCGGGCTTCGATACGGTGTATGGGGCCCGGCCGTTGAAGCGCGCCATTCAGGCGCAGATCGAGAACCCTCTCGCGCAGAAGATTCTGCGCGGAGATTTCGTGGCGGGCGATCGGGTGGTGGCCAAGCTCAAGCGGGATGCGCTGGCGTTCGAGAAAGAACGGCTGCACTGACGCAGCGCTCCGGCCGAATTGGCGCCGACGCTGCGATGCGGGCCCCACCGTTCGTTATACTTCGGAGCGTCGGCGCTTGGCATTGGGCCTTGAGTGGGTAGGGGATTCAGTGAGTGGGTTTGAGTAGGTAGGGTTCGAGTACGCAGAGTTCGAGTAAGCAGAGTTCGAGTAAGCAGAGTTCGAGTAAGCAGGGTTCAAGTGAGCAGAGCTCGAGTAAGCATAGACTGTTAACAGGAAAGACATGCCGTTTTACGAATACCAATGCAAGAACTGTGGCCACGACCTCGAGGCCATGCAGAAAGTCAGTGATCCGCCGCTGAAGAAATGCCCGCATTGCGGGAAGTCGCAGCTGCAGCGCTTGATGTCGGCGCCGGTGTTCCGGCTCAAGGGCGGCGGCTGGTACGAGACCGATTTCAAGGGCGATCAGGACACCAAACGGAATCTCGCCGATCGGCCCGAGGCGGAAGGCTCCAAAGACGTGGTCGCCGACACGGCCAAGGACGCCGCGAAGGATGCGGTCGCCGCGGGCGGAAACGGCAAGGGTAAGGAGGGCAGCGGCCAGGACGCCAAGGGCGTGGACGGAGCCGGCGCCAAAGACACGGCGCCCACGGACAAGGCGGCTGCCAAACCGGCGGAGAAGGCGCCGACGGAGTCTACGAAGAAGGTCGCGTCGTCCGGGGCCCGCAAGAGTTCGTTGCGGGGGCGCACGGCCTCGCGCGGAAAATCGCCGGTGAAACGGCCGGTCAAGAGGCCGGCGGCAAAGGCCACGCGCAGGGTTTAGCTCACGATTGGCGCGCCAAGTCGCGCTTCGCGCCCCCGGGCTCGGTATGGCGGGCTGAGGCGTTGGGCTTGCCCGCGCCGAGCCCAAGCCTTAGCATCGCGCGCTTTCCTTCGGGTTGTTATCGCGTATGCGCACTCATTATTGCGGGCAAGTCAACGAGTCACTGACCGGCAAGGCCGTCACGGTGGCGGGTTGGGCTCATCGCCGCCGCGACCATGGCGGCGTCATCTTCGTCGATTTACGCGATCGCGAGGGGCTGCTGCAGATCGTTTTCGACCCTGACAAGGCGGCGGTGTTCGCCATGGCCGAGCGCGTGCGCAATGAGTTCGTCCTGAAGGTCACCGGATTGGTGCGGGTGCGACCGCCCGGCACTGCGAACCCCCATTTGAAGTCGGGCCAAGTCGAACTCCTGTGTCATGAGCTCGAGATCCTGAATCGCTCCGAGCCGCTGCCCTTTCAACTGGACGAGCATGTGAGCGAAGAGGTGCGGCTGCGCTACCGCTACATCGATCTGCGCCGCGAGGAAATGCGCGAGCGCCTGCTGCTGCGTCACCGGATCACGCGCGCCATGCGGCATTATCTCGATGAGGCGGGCTTCGTCGACATCGAGACGCCCATGCTGTCGAAGGCGACCCCGGAAGGCGCGCGGGATTACTTGGTGCCGAGCCGCACGCATGCCGGCAAGTTCTTCGCACTGCCGCAGTCGCCGCAGATCTACAAGCAATTGCTGATGATCTCAGGGTTCGACCGCTACTATCAGATCGTGCGCTGCTTCCGCGATGAGGATTTGCGCGCCGATCGTCAGCCGGAATTCACCCAGCTCGATATCGAGACCTCGTTCCTGGATCAATCGCAGATCCAGGAGCTGATGGAGGGACTGGTGCGGCATTTGTTCAAGCAAGTGCTCAACGTCGAACTGCCGAACCCGATGCCGCGGATGAGCTATGCCGAGGCCATGCGCCGCTATGGGTCCGACAAGCCCGATTTGCGGGTGCCGCTCGAATTGGTCGATGTGGCGGATCTCGTCCGGGGCTCTGACTTCAAGGTGTTTGCGGGACCGGCGGCCGACCCGCGCGGCCGCGTAACGGCTTTGCGCGTGCCGCAAGGCGGCCGGCTGTCCCGCAAGGAGATCGACGACTATACGGCGTATGTGGCGCGCTACGGGGCGAAGGGCCTAGCCTACGTCAAGGTCAACGAAGTCGCCAAGGGGCGCGACGGGCTGCAGTCCCCCATCTTGAAATTTCTGAGCGACGAGGCGGTCGGCGGGATTCTCGAGCGGACCGGCGCCGCCGACGGCGACTTGATCTTCTTCGGCGCCGACAGCGGCAAAGTGGTGAGCGACGCCCTGGGCGCTCTGCGCCTCAAGGTGGGCCAGGATTTGAAGCTCGTGGCGGCGGGGTGGCGGCCGTTATGGGTGGTGGATTTCCCCATGTTCGAGTGGGATGCGGATGCCAAGCGCTGGCAGGCCATGCATCATCCGTTCACGAGTCCGGTGAACCTGGACTATGCGGCCCTGGCGGCAAGCCCGGGCGAGGCGACTGCCAAGGCCTACGACATGGTGCTCAACGGGTCGGAAATCGGCGGGGGTTCGGTGCGTATTCATTCGCAGGAACTGCAGTCGGTGGTGTTCGATCTGCTGGATATTTCGCCGGAAGAGGCCCGCGTCAAGTTCGGATTCCTGTTGGATGCGCTCAAGTTCGGGGCGCCGCCGCATGGGGGCATCGCGTTCGGGCTCGATCGGCTGGCGATGCTGATGGCCGGAGCGGACAGCATTCGCGACGTCATCGCCTTCCCGAAGACGCAGACGGCGGCGGATCTCTTGATGGACGCGCCGACGGAGGTCAGCGAGGCGCAGCTCAGGGAGTTGCATATTCGCGTGCGCGTCCCGCCGAAGATCGAGTGACCGTTCAAGATCGAGGCCCCCCAAGATCGCCTGTTGCCCAAAACCGACCGAGCGTCCAAAGTCCCCGTGACCGATCAACCCTATCGACGCCCGGAATCGGTCTTGATCGTGATCTACACCGATGGCGGCGAATTTCTGCTGTTGGAGCGGCGCCGGCCCCTTGGGTTTTGGCAGTCGGTGACGGGCAGCCTGGAATGGGGCGAACTCGCCGACAGCGCGGCGCGGCGCGAGGTGGTCGAGGAAACCGGCATCCGGCAGGGGGTCCTGGTCAATCTGCAATGGACCCAGGTTTACGACATCCTGCCGGCGTTCGGTAAGGTCTACGCGCCGGGGATCACGCGCAATCTCGAACACGCTTTCTCTCTCCGGCTGGCGCAGCGCGTGCCGGTGGCTTTGAGCGAGCATGTGCGTTTCAAATGGGCGTCGGGTGCGGAGGCCGTCGAAACGGTCTCCTCGAGCACCAACCGCGCGGTCATCGAAACGCTGCGTAGGGGGTCCGTGCGGTGAGCACGGTCATCGTCTATGTGCATGGATTGTGGCAGCGCGGCGCCGAATCCGCCTGGCTGCGCCGGCGACTGTCGCAGGACCTTGGGGCCGAGGCGCGGGCCTTTTCATATCCCTCGGTCGCAGCCGATGCCACTACCAATGCGCGGGCCCTGGCGACGTACCTGACTGCCATCCGCGCGGACACTCTGCACTTGGTCGGGCACAGCCTCGGGGGCCTGGTGATCTTGAAGCTGTTCGAGGAGGACGCGGACGCGGCGGCGCGCTTGCCGCTGGGGCGGATCGTGCTCCTGGGCTCGCCGCTCCGCGGTAGCCGCACGGCGCAGAATTTGGCCCGGATGCCGTTCGGCAAGACAATCATGGGGCGCGCCGTCGGTGAGGAATTGCTCGGGTCGCGCAGCGAGCGCCGCCGCCACTGGAACGGCGCGCGTGAGTTGGGCGTCATCGCCGGTGATTTGGGAATTGGCTTGGGTCGCCTCGTGGGGCCGCTCGGGGGGCCGAGCGACGGCACGATCTTGGTCGAGGAGACTGAGCTCGACGGTACGGCGGACCGCGTGGTGCTGCGGGTGAGTCACACGGGAATGCTGTTCTCCGCGGCGGTGGCGCATGCAGCGGGCGCCTTCTTGAATACCGGTCGTTTCAACCGTAGTCAGACGGGACACTAGGTGTCGGCACCGCGGTCCAGCTGCTGCAACCGGAACAGCAGGTCCAAGGCTTCGCGCGGACTCAAGGAATTCGGATCGAGCGCGCGCAATGCTTCGAGTGCGGCGGATTCCGGCGGCGCGGGCGCGGGTGTTGGGGGGAACAAGGCCAGCTCCGCTTGCGGCGAGGTGGAGGTACGCAGCGCATCGCGCTCGCGCTCCAGCTCGGTCAGGTAGCGGCGGGCCTGCGCCGTCACGGACTTCGGGATGCCGGCCAGGGCCGCGACCTGCAATCCATAGCTCTGATTCGCCGGGCCTTCCCGGACACTGTGCAGGAACACCAGGGTCTCGCCGTGTTCTATTGCTTCGACATGGACATTGACCACTCCCGGTGCCTCGCCGGCGAGACTGGTCAGCTCGAAGTAATGAGTGGCGAACAGGGTGAAGGCGCGGATCTTGTTTGCGATGTAGGCGGCGCATGCCCAGGCGAGAGACAGGCCGTCGAAGGTGCTGGTGCCGCGGCCCACCTCGTCCATGAGCACGAGGCTCTTGGCCGTGGCGTTGTTGAGAATATTCGCCGTCTCCGTCATCTCCAGCATGAAGGTCGAGCGGCCGCCCGCCAGATCGTCCGAGGCGCCGATGCGGGTGAAAATGCGATCCATGGGTCCCAGCAGCGCGCGGCGGGCCGGCACATAGCAGCCGATATGGGCAAGAATGACGATGAGCGCGGTCTGGCGCATGTAGGTGCTCTTGCCGCCCATATTCGGCCCGGTGATGATCAGCATGCGGCGCGAGTCATCGAGGCGCAAGTCATTGGGTACGAAGGGTTCGCGGGCGGCGCGCTCGACCACCGGATGGCGCCCGCCGTCGATCAACAGCATCGGTTCGTCGACGAGTTCAGGCTGCGCGCAATCGAGAGTGGCGGCGCGCTCGGCGAAGCAGTTGAGCACATCGATTTGCGCGACGGCGGCCGTGGTCGACTGCAGCGCCGGCAACCGCGAGGTCAGGTGATCGAGCAATGCCTCGTAGAGCGTCTTCTCGCGCGCGAGGGCCCTATCGCGAGCTCCCAGCACCTTGTCCTCGAAGGATTTCAATTCGGGTGTGATGAATCGTTCGGCGGATTTCACGGTTTGGCGGCGCAGGTACTCGGTGGGGACCCCCGCGGCTTGACTGCGGTTCACCTCGATGTAGAAGCCCTGCACGCGATTGAAGCCCAATTTCAGGCTGGACAGGCCGGTGCGCTCACGCTCTTTGCGTTCGAGGTCGAGCAGGAACTGCTCGGTGTCGCTGCCGAGGAGGCGCAGCTCGTCGAGTTCTGCGTCGTAGCCGGCGGCGATCACGCCGCCGTCGCGCAGGTAGTGCGGCGGTGAGTCGACGATGGCCTTGGCCAACAGGGCGTGGTCAGCTCTGTGATTGTCGTTATGGTGGGCGAGCTCGGCGATGAGTTGTTGCAGCAGGGGGGAGGGCGTCGTGCCGAGGAGCTGCTGCAGCCGGGGCAGGACGGCGAGTGCCGCGCGCAACTGCGTGAGGTCCCGGGGCCTTGCCGAGCGCAGGGCGATTCTCGCGACGATTCTCTCCAGGTCGCCGATCGCTTTCAGAGGTTCCGCCACTGCCGCGTGTTGGGTCGTGTCCATCAGCGTCGCGACCGCCTGGTAGCGGGCGCGCAAGGTGCCGCGATCGCGCAGCGGGCGGTGCAGCCAACGGCGCAGCATTCGGCCGCCCATGGCGGTTGCCGTCCTGTCGAATACGCCCGCCAGAGTCAGCTCCGGCTTTCCCGCGAGGCTCTCGTCGAGCTCCAGGTTGCGGCGGGTCGCCGGGTCCATGATGAGCGCGGCATCGCGCTCTTCGGTGGTGATCGACAAGAGGTGCGGCAGCGCCGATTTCTGCGTTTCTCGGACATAGGCGAGCAGCGCGCCGGCTGCCGCAACGCCCAAGGGTTTGTCTGCGCAGCCGAAACCGGCGAGGTCGCGCGTGCGGAATTGTTCGGTGAGTGCGCGCGTCGCCGATTCGGTATCGAAATGCCAGGGCGCCCGCAGCCGCCATGGCCGCTCTCGGGAAGCTGATGAGGGGGCTAAGGTGGGTTGTGCACCATCGGGCGCCAATAGCTCGGCAGGCCGCAGCCGCTCGATCTCGGCCTCGAGCGCCGCGACGCCGGCAAGCTCCATGACGCTGAAGCGGCCGGCCGACAGATCCAGCCATGCAAGACCGAAGCGGCCGTTGGCTCCGAAGACGCTGGCGAGCAAGGTGTCGCGCCGTTCGTCCAGAAGAGCTTCGTCGGTGATGGTACCCGGCGTGACGATGCGCACCACTTCGCGTTCCATCGGACCCTTGGTTTTGCCGGGCTCGCCGCGCTGCTCGCAGATCGCGACCGACTCGCCCTTGCGGACCAGTTTCGCGAGGTAAGTATCGAGAGTGACCACGGGCACGCCGGCCATGGGAATGGGCGCGCCGGCGGAGGCGCCGCGCTGGGTGAGGGCAATGTCCAGGAGACCTGCGGCGCGGCGGGCGTCGTCGTAGAACATTTCGTAGAAATCGCCCATGCGATAGAACAGCAGCACGTCGGGATGCTGCGCCTTGATGCGCAGGTATTGCTGCATTAGTAAGCTGACCTGAGGGGTCTTTTCGGGTTCAGAGATAGTCGTCACGGTTCCACTCAAAGTACCTGTATTTAAAGGATTTAAACACTTTATTATGTCAAAACTATCAAGAAATAACGTTCTTCCGTTTCCTTCCACACTGGCTTTTCCTAGAGGAAACCTGGAGGATCCGAGCGCGATGAAACCCTTCGTTGGAATCTCCTCTAGGAAGCCCGCTGCGGTAGTTTTTACCAATGCAAAGGAGGCCCGGGATGTCCAATGTCCTGAAGGCAAGAAGCACTGGGAAGCTTGGCACAAAACGGACAGCTACCTCGGGGTAAGAATTGCCGCCCCTAGAAAGCGCGATGGCAAGACCCTACGGGTCTGGATTGCCCGCTACAAGGATGGCGACAAGCACACCAAAAAAGTGCTGGGACGTCTCACCCACATGGATTATGACGATGCGCACTATCAAGCATTACGCTGTAAGCGTATTGGCGCCAACCGCAGCGATGACGTTATCGTTGAGACGCTGCTCGAGGCCTACGACTCGTACATCTTGGTGCGCGAGAAAAAGCTATCGGACTCGGCGAAGGATGACTACAAAAAGGCGATCGCGATCGTTAAGGACTGGCACCATCGCAAACTCGACAGCTTTACTCCGAAGGAAATCTCCGCGCGGTTCGTGAAGATCAAGCTGGACATCCAAAAAACCGCCAAAGCGAAGTCGGTTGGATACGACGGTAACGCCACCGCCATAAGCGTAATGCGACTTCTCCGTTCAATCTTCAACGATGCGATCGCCAACCACGTGTTCAAACACAATCCGGTTTCTGGAATAGTGCGCTCCGGCGCCTTGAAGCGCACTCCTAGAAAAGCCAAGCCACTCGAGTTCGCGAAGCTGCCCGAGTTCTGGCGATGGCTGCACCACGGGCAGTGCCAGCCCGTCGTTCGCGACTACATCCTCATTGCGCTATTCACCGGATTTCGCTTGTCGGTGCTGAATGACCTCAAATGGGAGAACTACTCATCCCGCATGAAGACGTACAAACTTTTCCCGGAGACCCGTGGAAATAAAAGTAAGGCGCTTGTCCCGATGCCGCTGCCTGCCCTGGTAGTCGAAATTTTCGAACGACGCTTCAAGGATCGCGATCCCGATGCGGTTTATGTGCTGCCTAGTCTGCGATATGAAGGGCAGGCAGTACGATCCATTCGAGGCTCTCTCGCTTCATTGTCCAAGGAGATCGGCGTCAAGATTAACGTTCACGATCTGCGCCGATTGTCGGCGACGATTTGTCTGCGCGCGACCAATAACTTCCTTGTGATGAAACGCCTGTTGACTCACAACCTGTCGGCAGCTGCAGAGCGAGAAGCCACGGCGTCCGGGTATCCGAGCACAGAGTACAACGAACTGTTGGCAGCGATGGAGGCGATGGTGAAGTATGTGTTCGATGCGGTGGGCGAGACCTACGTCCCGCGAACTCTAGCGCCCATGAAGCAGCTGCTAGCGCCTATAAAGCAACTCGGCGAAGATTAGGAGAAGACCCTGGGCGATTGCGGTTGGTAAATCGCGCGGAACATGGCTGTACTAAAAGTGGAATGACATGAAAACATGGACCGCCAAACTTAAAGACCGCGATGTCGTCGCAACAACCGATCAACTCAGGCAGACCTTGCTGATTGTGCGTGCCCCAAGCGCCAACCATTTAGTTTGCACCGAGTGGTCTAGTACTACGGGTAGCGTGGGGCGTACAGTGGTTGGGAGGTGGGTCGTACCTTGAGATTGGGGGCACGAACGTGGACGACGATGTTGGTCAGAAGCTGATAACTCTGTTGCAGTACCTACTGCCGGGCTTCTTCGCCGCCTGGGTATATTATGGTTTAACTCCAGTTCCTGTGCCGTCGCAGTTCGAACGCATCATTCAGGCACTAATTTTCACGTTATTGGTTCAGCCGCTCACTTTCGCCACAAAATTTCTTTGTCTGGCTGCTGGCAAGTACTGGACCGTGTCGCCGTGGTCGGCAACATCCGAGGTGACGGCGTCTATTGCGAGCGCGTTCTTCCTCGGCTTGGTTTTCGCGGCATTCGCGAACAACGACAGATTTCACGCGCTGATGAGATGGCTGCGTGTTACACGAGAGACCTCCTACCCCTCAGAGTGGTTCAACGCGTTTCACGATAGCGAGACCTACGTTGTGCTTCACTTGAAAGACTCAAGGCGGATTTATGGCTGGCCGACCATCTGGCCATCAGTGCCAAACACGGGGCACTTTGCGCTTGAGGAAGCATCCTGGCTCAATGAGGAGAATGAGCAGACGCCGATTACGAATGTATCGAAAGTTCTTGTGCCAGCAATTGAAGTGCAACTGATAGAATTCGTGCCACAACAGGAGAGTTCCGAAAATGGTGCAAGTGCCAAAGCCGCCCCCGTCGCGGCCGACCCCGCTAAATGAGGGAGTCAACCGAGGCCGCGGAGGTAAGCCCCCGGTGGGCGGGAGCAAGCCGCCACCGCCACCGCCACCGCCGAAAAAAGGGTCGTGAAGTTCGGTCCACCTCGAACGGCGGTGATCGTGCTACCTGCCCTCTGTGAGCAGGGGATGCAAGCAGCTCGCGCTTAAGGGATAACTACGTCCGCTCATCGGAAATCTAAGTGATCGAGGTAGATGACCGCTCCTTGCCGTTATGGAGAGCTATTCATACTGGCCGAGAGCCGCAGCAGCATTTTTCCTATATGCAGCAAGGGAACGCCACTCAACCCCCGGCTAGGAA
>Ga0137407_10001645_pt1 | contig 14605 bp, 10 predicted proteins | sample CZOMad2_2_16fung_FD_108410 | JGI IMG/M metagenome (GOLD analysis project Ga0137407, IMG submission 108410) | Vadose zone soil fungal communities from Angelo Coast Range Reserve, California, USA - CZOMad2_2_16fungal (Illumina Assembly) | ecosystem: Environmental > Terrestrial > Soil > Vadose...
CGACGGTTTGCAAAATACGGAAATCCCAACGCTCGCTGCCCGAATCCTTTTCGCGTTCGGCACCGACGATGAGAATGGCGTCGCCCGGATGAAGCTGTGTGTCGATTCCACTGAGGAAGAGTTCCCTCCCATTGAAAACGATTTTCTGTTCCCTCGTCGTTTGCGGCTTAATCGCGTTCCATTCAACGCGTGCGTTGATCTCTTCAACAGTCTCGAACGTTTGCGCTTTTTCGTTCAGACCGGGAACGCTTTGAACCTTTGTTCCAATCTCGAGAGGCACTTCCGTCGGCGCGCCCGGCGTTTCATCAAGGAAAAACGATAGCCGCGTTTCCGCCGCCACGCCGGGCTTCAGGCGATAGCCAATCAACTGTGCCAGGCGCAAGATCGAGTCGCGCTCTGTCGCTGTGCGCAGCCAAAACTCGTTCGCGATGCGTTCCTGATAAAAAGTGAGGACATCCGCGAGCGTCGCCCAACCATCAAGGAGCGCGATCGTGAAATCGTCTGTGTCCCGCGTCGTCAGACTGCGCAGCGCGCTGAACTCCGGATCGGAAAGAGCGGCGAGCGCGCTTCGCAGAAAATCGACCTGCGTGCCAACCCGGTATCGGACTTGCGACAGCCCCGGCCGATTGAAGACCGGGCCGGGCACAATCGCAGTGATTCCTTCACAGCACCCGCAGTCGTTCAGCTTCGTCGGCATTATCTACCACCTCCAAGTTTGAGGGTGAAAAGGCCGCGCTCAGCAAAGTTCGGATCGTTCTCGAGCCGCGCAATCTCGAGCCGATCCATGCTGAGGAACCCGCTCGTTAGGCCGCTCGTCGCGGGCAAACCTTGGCGTTGAAAAACGGTAATATCGACCGAAGCCACCCCGGCCACTGCCTGCGCGGCCGCATAGAGTGGGCTCAGATAAACTGTCTGACCGAAGGTGAAGAAGTCAGGCTGGAAAAGGCCCTTGCTGCCATCGGGCAAAACTCGGTTGCTAAAGATGTCGAGCAGCGCGGCCTCAACGTCGCTCCGGAAATAATCCGGCTTCACGCAAACGAACATTTCGATCTCCAGCGGCACGTACTGTGGCGAGTCGATCTCCAGATCGTGACCCGCCATGCGATACGGCTCAATCTCACGCCGGAGTTGCGCTTCGAATTCATTTGTTAGGGGAAGACCATCGAACCGGTCGACCGTGATAAAGACGGTGTGCCAGCTGCCGGTCCAACGGAAGGTCGCCGCCGCGCGCTGAATGGAAGTATCGAGCTCGGCCGTGCGTGCATAATCCGCTTCCGTCACCGCGCGTTTTTGAGTGCGGAAAGCCTCCGGCGCATCTCGGCGAATGTCAGCCATTGTTTCGGGATCGACCCCGCCGGCGGCGGGCAAAGGATTGCGCACTGCGGTAATGCCAGGATCATTGCTCACAATGTGGGCAAGCGTCTCCGCGCCGACGTTGCCAGCGCTTCCGTTGCCGACGCGATAAGTTGCCTCGAAAGCCGTCTCTGGTTCCGGCAGCTGTCCGTATTCGTCGTCACCGAAACGCAGGGACGCGACACCGTCGTTTTCGATCTCAACCACGAACTCTGTCGCGTCGGGCGCGCTGCCTAACAAATCGCGTTGCGGCTTCCATTGGCTGGTATCCGTTCCAAGGGTGCTTTCCAATGAAACCGCAGGCAGCGCTGCAGCTGGATCGAGGCTCAAGCTTTTTGAGGCCGGCTGGGCCGAATCGTACGGCGACGCCTGCGTCAGCGGTTGTCCCTGGAGCGACGGTCGGAAACGGGGCCGGGCAAACTGTGGCGGCGGTCGGTGGCAACGATCCGCGCCGGGATCAGGCGGAAGAAGGATTTGTGGCGCCGAAACTTCGCCTAACGATTCGCCGGCAATTGTCAGTCCATGATCGGCAAGCACAATGTTGCCGTGAGCAATACTTAGATCGTCTCGGAATTGCGCGCCGTGCTCTTCATCGGTGAAACCGGAAAGACAGAAAGGAAAAGGCAACGCGTCCTCCGACATCCACTCAATATTGGTAATTTGCGTGCTGGTTAACGGATCGGTCAGAGGCTGGTTACCCGCGTCGAAAGTCTGCACATTCGTTAGGCGCACAGCACAGCGCCGAGTACGATCAGCATCTTCCTCTTCGCCGGTGAGCGGTCCGCGCTGTTCTTCAAGAATGAGCACGGCATCGTCCGACAAATCCGGGAAATGCCCTTGGAGCGTCGCAAAAGTTACGCCTTTTGGCAGGCAACATTCCCGATCGCTCCAAGTGTAAAACGGCATCGCGTTATGCGCGGCGAACAGGGTAGTCGCATGGAGAGTCTCAAAAACAATTGGATGCTGCCGCAACGCTTCATCGAGTGCGGTGGACGCAGGCGGGATTCGATTGTTGGTCCTCTCGAGCCGGCTCAGGATCTGGGTTCTCGCCGGCACGTTGACCAAGTCCGCTTCCGAGGTCAGTTGCACCCAGACGCGCGCATTTGTGCCGTTATGAACAAAATAATCCACCAACCGCGCGTGCCGCTCGAGCGATACGCGCTTCCGCGCGGAGTTGAGATACGCCTCGGTCGCGATCGCATCCTGCTGATAGCTTAATTGATCGCCGACGTACGCGAACAACTCGACGAGTGTCACGCCGAGATCCGCCGGATTGCGCTCGCGCCAATCGGGCAAAAGCAACGCCATTCGGTCAAGAATCAGCTTCCGGAAACTGGCGTAATCTTTGGCCAAATAATTGATTTCCGGCTGCTCGCGCGGCTCGGGCGGGCAAATGTGCTTCGGCGCACAGTCGAAATCAGATGGGCATTCGACTTTGAATGAAAAATCGACTCCCGCGAGGCGCGGATCGATTTCGTCAGGTGGATTCGGATCGTGCGGTCCGCGGACTAACGAGAGTGTGTAGATGGAAAAATCGCCCGGCTGTTCGACTTCCACGGTGAGCACGTCCGAGTCGTCACCCGTGCCGATGGTCGCATCGAGAATCACAATTGGCCGGATGCGCTCGCCGCCTGCGATATCGACATTCCCGGCGGCAAGCGAATTCGGTGCGATGTCGTTCACGAAATGAACGCGGAGGAAACGTTGCCGGTCCGCCTCGTTAGGCAACGCATCGTGATCGACCACTTCCAGATAATCGATGCCGTTGAGCGCGCTGCCGCGAATGGCGTCGCGCCGGCGTTCGTCACAACAAAAATAGAGCGGCATGGTCGAGTCGCTCATGCCGTCGGGAGTCCTTTCGTAAACTCGGCAGTCTTCAAGGTTTGCGTTCGCCTAACGACATAGCGGACCGAGACGCGTAAAGTAGAATCTTCACTTGTCACATCCACTGCATCGACCTGGATCAGGTCGCCGAGATATTGCTGAAGCGAACCTTGAACGAGGTACTGCGTGGTAGCGGCGAGTTCGGTGCTGTTCGGCGCAAAAACTAAACGAAGCAGGCCGCTGCCAAAATCGGGACGATTCACTCGTTCGCCGGGCGCGGTGAAAAGCACTTGCTCGATCAGATCGCGGATGTGCCCGTCGTAATCGACTTCAGCCGTCCGGCCGCGCGCGTCGAAGTGATATGGGAAGTCGCCGTTCATGTGGCGATGACTCGCGTTTGTGTCACGATCACGTTCAACGGCGTACCGGTCGGCGCGCAGATCGCAACGCTCGTTTGCGTCAACACCGGTTGTCCGCTGGCCAAGACGCGCGTGGCAGCGACGACCCATTGCGCGGTTACGCACGGGCCGTTCCCGCCCGGCGGCACAAATGGACAACCCGCTACGACGTACGGCGCTACTTGGGTTGTGACTGGCTGCCCGCTTACCAGCACCCGTGGATTCGGCGCAGTCGGTTGCGCTTGTCCGGCATGCGCGCACATCACTGTTGCGCCAAAATGGAGAACGAAGCCAGGCATGGTTAAATGATCGTTAGGGCACTTGCGTTGATGTCGGTTGAAGGGCCAACCATGTTGATGATTGCGCCTTTGCCGTTGGAAATGATGATGCCGGTGTCGCTGACCGAGACCATCGCGCCGGTCGTGGTCTTAATCAGAATTCCACCGGTCGGACCCGGCACGTCGCTAATCGTCAGGCTGTTTTGCAGCGGCGTTTGCAACGTGATCCCCGGCACACCGGGCGGAACGATCAGCGCCGCCGCCGGCACTTCCGCTGCGGTCCCGTAAAAACAGCCCGTCCAGATCGGGTAATCAGGATCGCCATGTTCGTATTCGATCCAAACGGCGGAACCGACAATCGGGACAGTGAAAACGCCGTTTTGAATTCCTGCGATCTGAAAACACGGCATGCACCAGCTTGATGGAATCAATCCGGTGACATCCGGCACGATGGCCTGGATCCGACCCATCATCATTGGATCGATGTTGTTCAGGACCGTGCCGCGATATTTGCCGAAGAATTTTTTGTCGCTCATGCCGGGACTTTCGAAAAGGTGGAGATGAGACCGTTGCGCGTGAGTGTGAAATTTTGTTTGAACTCGCCGCGCTTGATCGTGCTCGTCACGTTCTTCACGTAGTAGAGGCCGTCGAACGCTTCCCCTACTCCACGCAGACCGACGAGACGCCGCGCCTTTAAGAGTTGGCCGTAGCGCACAACATTCAGAGTGCCTGTTGCCGTCACAGCTTCGGCGGATCGCGATGCTTTCGTTAGGCCAATCACTGCTGCGCGAATCGGAGAATAGTTGGCGGATTCGTTGATCGGCTCGACATTGAGCGGGATCGGTGGAATCAACCCGAGAGGTGGATTCAGCGGCGTGATGTCCGGGATCGGGATCGGAATCGGAACGTGTGTTTGCTGATTCTGGATGTAGACGATCGGCAGAACTTTGCCCTGCGAGTTAAAACTGCACGAGACGTTCTCGATGTTGGTCGCCGCGTCCATGTTGATGCTGAGCGCCTTTTGTGGCTCACCCACTTTGATCTCCGGTCCCCAATACGCGACGCTGGTTCCCGGCTCCGGACCTGGATCGACGTAGAACACGTAGCCCACCTCGTCCGCGAGGGACCGGATATACGCGAGATCTTTCCCTGTCTGAACCGGTATGCGATCCGTCGGGATCGGGATGTCGATGAGCACGCTGGGGATTACCAGCGGGATGATGCCGAGGAAAGCGTACTTCAACAGGATGAGCGCCACCCGAGCTTCGGGTGGCATGGCGGGAAATGGGAAACCGCTGAAGTCGATGTAGTCCATCACGCGGCTCAAATCTTCGCCCGTGACGGTAAGGACAGAATGCGATGCGTCGGCGCCAGGGCGAATCTCATGATTGGTCATCACGCCGTCCATTAACACATCCGCTTTGCCATTAACGGTGACGATGATAAGCACCCTAACGAGTGGGATCGGAGCGCCGCCCGAAAGAAGAAAGATTGTTTGGAGCGGCGAGCGATTGCTGAGCGTGAATTCAAGCTGAAACCCGCTTCCGCTATCGCTGTTGGTCGTTACGCTTACCGACGTAAGTGCGTCCAGCACTTCCTGCGGAACCGGCACCGGCACGACTGGTCCGATCATGAGCGTAAGATGAAGGCCGCTATTCATTTTGTGGTCCGGGAATGTTCTCCGGCAGAGTGATGCGAATCCGGCGGCCAACTGGCTCAAGTAACTCGTTAGGCCGAATCGCGCCATTTGCGTCGCACAGGCGCCAGAACTGTTCCGGATCGCCGAGATATTTGGCGGCGATGTGATCGAGTCGCTCGCCTTCGGTGACCGTGTGTTCCTCCAGCAGTGCGAAATTCTCCGGCGGCGGCACGAAGCGACGTCGCAGATACTTGACCTCAGTCCCGTCAGGCATGGTCATGCTGCCCAGTAGCGTTTTGTTGTAACGGCTGTTCGCCGGAAACGCGGGAGTTGCGGCGCCGGTTTGCTGAAGAAGGGCCTGTAGTTGGTCGCTCATGAAATTCCTTTAATCCCGAGATTGGCGAACGACCCAGCGGGGGCGAGGCCGGCGAGCCGCTCTTTTTGCTGCTGGTAGGTCATGTATAGGCTGCCCGCTTTTGCATCGAACCCGACGTCATTCACGCTGAGCACGCGCATCCCGAGGCTCACCTTCGCGCGGATCGGATTCAGATTTGGATCGAACGCTTCCTCGGTGATGCTGAAGTCCGTCAGCCGCACTGGAATGATTCGGTTCTTGCTCCAGATAAAAAGCGTGAGGGCCGACTGCATGGGGATGATTTCGAGCGTGCCCGATTTCGCGAGCGCGTTGTTGGACTGCAATTGGTCGCTGCTCGGGTAAACGATCGCTTCGAGCGCGGCGAGTTGAGGATGAATGCCAACCTCGACCGCGTTCGCATTCTGGTCCGGAAATTCAAGCTGATCGGTTGCGTCGATCTCCGCCTCGAGCTTGATCGTTTCAACGGGAGGACCTTTCAGCCGCAAAATCTCAGAGCGATCGCCGCCAGCCGCGCCGTCGGTGCTGACTCCCTGGATTTGAAGCGAGCGCGTCAGTGTATCGGGGTTGTATTGGAGCGAAATAATTCGCTGCACCGCCGCTGAGTCCGGATCGACCAACACGATGCCGCCTTTTAGTAATCGTGGAGAACCTGGGAAGCTGCTCATGGATTTGCTGCTTTCGTTCCGGGCGCCCGAGGATCAGTTTTGGCGCCGAGTTTGGTGACGATGGTCGTCCCATCGGTGCCGGTGATGTTGACGATCTGATTGTTGTTAGCGCTGAATGCCGTCGATGTTTGGGCTCCTTTCAACCGCCAACTGACCGGGATCGACCAAGTGTAGCTGCCTTTCGACCACGGCGAAGGCCACCCAGAGCTATCGGCGGTATCGGACACGTCGTTGTCCGGGCCGACCTGCCTCCAGTTACCTGCCCCCGCCTTGGCATCGTGGGGACCTGGAGCATGGCTGCTGAAGTAACCGCTGATCGAGCTGGCGTTACATGTATCTTCCATCAACTCCAAAGCTTGGAACGACACAGTCGTAGGCGATATCGTGACAGTGAGTGCCATGCCGGCTCCTTGCGTGCCTTCCGGGAAGCTAAGATCGCTATCCTTCTTTCCTCTAAGCGTGCTCGGCACGTCCGTGGTCATCGTGACACTGGAGACGCCTCCGTCGGACGCCGTGTAAGTGATCTTATTTTTTCCGGCAGTGCTGGCGGTCCACCGGAACGTCACGCTGTTCACGGTTGTGCCCTTACCGTCTGCGCTCGTCCAGCTGCCTCCCTCGAAATCCTTCACGACGAACGAGGTCAGCTCGCCGATTCCCACGGTGGTGCGGTCCTTCTTGCCCGCGGGATTAGCCCAGCCGTTGGTCACGGCGATTGCGGGACCTTGCGCTGGAGGATTCTCCATGGGCGTCGGTTGGGTACCGGCGGTCGGTGATTCTGTCTTCTCGGTGGGTGTTGCCTCCGTCTCGACAGACGGCGTTTCGGGTGTTGTATCAGGTGGGAATTGCCCCCTCCCAATTCCCTTTTCGCGAGCTACAGGGTACGCGATCGGATTAGTTTCGCGTGCCGATTCAGCCGCTCTTGTATCCGAATGCACCCGCACTTTGCTAAAGTCATGACCGAAGCGCGGCTCCAAGAGGCCGCGGGCCGTCGAGTGTCCAACCTCTGAATTCCGCCCGTCGCGTTGCAGTTGTTTCTTTTTGCACTCGTCGCATTCACCTGTCGGCCCCTCTATTTGCCCGCACGCGCATTTGCGCTGAAGACGCGCATGTTGCGATGTCGTCGGCACGCTCGAATCCGCGAGGATCCGCTGCGACGGGGATGACGAGTTTGCGACCGCTTTCATCATGGCAGCGGGTTGCGCGCGTTTATTTGCTCGGCGAGATCGACGAACTTTTTGCGGTGCGCCGCAAGGATGGTGCTCACCTGATCGACGAGGGCGCGCATAAGAAGTCGTGTCCGCTCGGGTGCGGTTTTGAGAGCAAAAAAATCGTCGCCTAGTTTTATGGAATTACCGGGGCCCTTCGACCATGTGGTCGTTTTTGTTTTTGGATCGCGCTGCACGTCCAAATTTTTCCGCACCGCGTTGCTGATGAATTCGTAGTGATCAACAATGCCCGCTACGGCGAAACGATCATCGTCTGTTGGAAGCTTCGGCGGGTTCGTTAGGCCAAATTGGCTGGCGATCAGCTTCATCGTCTCTTCATAGTAGCTGTTCGTCCATTTTTTCTTGGCCCGCGATTCCACCATTGTGGAGTAAGTGTTAGTCGTTTCCTGGGTTGACCATTTCAGCCAGTCGGAGAGCAGTGCCAAAACATCCTCGACTCCCGGTTTTTCTTTGGATTTCACGCCGAGTTTGTCCGCGGGACGTTTTGGGCGGGTGAACGCGGGCTCCGCCGCCAGCATGACAAAGAGAGCGTAACTGTCGGAATTTTGGAGCGCTTGATCGGGGGTTAATCGCGGAAGTCGCCGCTCGAAGCGATAGGCGAGGTCTGTCGTCCCGGCAGTCTTACCGGCAAGACCAAGGCCCGGGGTCCCGTGGGCGGTTTCGTGAATGAAATTGCGCGTTCGGTCGACTGGATCCCTTTTAACAAACCCCGGGCAAAGTGTCAGGACCGAAGCATTGCCGACATCTTCATTGTAGGCGATCGCGATCGTGCAAGCACCGTCGCAGAGTGTGCCGCATCGATGGTGTTTCGACTTGGCGTTCAAGTCCATCTGGCCTTTGATTTTTCCAAGATTCTCGTCGAGCACTTTCGTCGCTGCGGCTCCGCTGCCTTTTCCGCCCGCGCCGCCGAAAAATTCGTCGCGCAGATCGTTAGTAGCTGCGTCCGTGCCCGAGGTGAGCAGTCGGCGCGCTTTATCGATCAAGCTCTGAGCCTCCTTGCGTGTATCGCCAAATGTCTTTTTCACAGCCGCGCTGCATGGACCGGTGGCGGCAGTGGTCTTGCAGTTCAGAGTGGTCGACTTCTTCCCAGCAGGCGCGATTTCAACCGAACGAACATTGCGATAATCGAGCCGTCCATCGCCAACGTCAGGCTTTGGTTTGGGCTTTCGTTTTCCAGTGTGACCGATCGACTTTAGCTCCGCATCGACTGTTTTGATGCGGTCATTCGCGAGCTTCTTGCCATCCGCAGGCGTCGGGGCCTCATCCTCGCTGATGTGGCCGTGCAGATCGAAATTCTTCTTTTTGCCGGACCCGCCCCCAGCAAACAAGACCGCAAGCTCTCCGTCGCTGTCGAGAGTTGTGTCGTTTCGCTCAAAAAAAACGCTCCAGGAACCAGCTTCGCCAGTTCCAGTTTCTCGACCGGTCACCTCCAGGCCTGGCAGTACTGCGCGCTGCATTGCTGCAGCCGTTCGGTTTTGCTGTACGACATGCGTCAACTCGTGGGCAAGCAGACGGCGCCCAATTTCTGTCTGTGGCGCAAATCCTCCGCTGTTAAAGACGATATGGTGCCCGACCGTGTAGGCCTCAGCGTGCACGGCTCGAGCTGATTCCTCGGCGCGAGTATCGTGATGGACACGCACCGCCCCAAAGTCGTAACCGAGACGCTCTTCAAAAAATCGCCGCGTGTCGGCGCCCAACGGTTCTCCCGACGATTCCAAAACGTTGTCCACGATCGGTGGCGCATCCAAGATTTGCTGATCGTTCGATGCCTTTCGTTGAACAGTTTCCTCTTCTTTCTTCTTCGGTTCCTCGGTTGTTTCGCCCGTTAGCTTTGAATCCGGCACCCACGGGCCTAACGAAGTGCGCGGACCGGACGTCGGCGTTCCGGGCTGAAAACCGAGCTGCTCGCCCGCCACTCCAAATGAGAGCGGCGATGTGCGTGGAGTGAGTTTGCCCGGACCAAGCATCTTGCTTCGGATGTACGCGTCGAACATCCGCTGCTCGACTGCTTTCTCTTCCGGGGTCTTGAGGCCTTCGCGGAACTTTGTCTGTTCAGCAGCCATTCGCGCGGTTTCGGCACGGAACTTTTCGCTCTCGGTCTGCTTCGGTTTCTTCTCGCTCGATTTGCCGCCGCCTAACGAAAAGCTGAATGTGGCCATCACCTTGGTAGGCTTATCGACTGGCCCTTCGTAGGTGATTTTCATCTTCAAACCCGGCTTGATTTTATCGAGCGGGATCTCGGGAATTCCGATCGGTAACTCCTTGTGCGTGACGGCGAGAACGGTGACCGCTCCGGCAATAGCCGTGCCGGTGATGACCTTTCCCGGCAGAGTCGAAACAAAATCATCGCCGAGTTCCTCCGCCTTTTTCTTGATCTCCTTTCCCGGCGCCGTTTCGAGAAAAGCTTCACCGGCTTTTTTCGCAGCCTCCTTGTATTTTTCTTCCTCTGTTTTCGGTTTGGCCGGTTCCTCACGTTGCACTGCGCTTCCTTGGCCTAACGAGCTAATCGAGGCTCGGCCGACCAGCCCTCCGCGCGCTATCGTTTCGGCCACGCCATCGGCCTCCTGTTCGTAGCGGTCGCCGGGCTTGTTAATCGCGAGCTTCCGCTGCAGTCCCATTCGTCTCCCTTTGCACTGCTCGCATTCACCAGTTGGCCCCGGCGTGCCGCCGCAGGCGCATTTGCGCTGCAGTAATCCAGTCCGAACCGGCACAAATGATACTTTTGCCGCAGGCCTTTTTCGGGTTTTCACCATTGGCTTCATTGGCTGCGTGCTCCGTGAATCGTGCTGATTAATGCCCGGGAATTTGCAAATGTGCTCATCAGTTAGTCAGGCTCGTTCACTCAACAGCAACATCCGGATCTATGAGAATTACCTTTTCTACTGTTGCTTTACGCCCCGTCCGCTGGGAGTAAGCCACCGCATCTTTTTCAGCGTTCTCTCGCTTTATATGCACATCGCCGAGTGGCACAGAAATGTCCCCTTGCACTTCGACTGAGCGGTAACCTGAATACTTCTCTTGCACATCGCCACCCGGACTAGTCGCGAAATCCACTGCCCATCCATAAACTCCTCCGAGCTTGGCGCCAGCAGCTTCCCCGCCTTCTTTGGCAATTGCTTTACCTACCGCCGCACCACCGGTGACCAACGCTTTACTTTTCGCAAGATCGAAAGCTGTCTGTCTCAAGCCGGCATCCCCTTTCTGGGCGGTCTCGGCGCCCTTTTTTTCTTGACCGGGTGCTCTTTGTGAACTCGGCGCAGCTGAACCGGCTAACTTCGACTGCCGAAGGAACTCGTTACGGCCCTTCAGGTATCCTTCGTCGTAGTCTTTCAGTGCTTCCTTGTCGAGCGGGCCGGGCTGATACGGAAAACCACTCTCTCCGTCCAAATAACCCCGGGAAAAGTATTCTGAAGCAGCGTCGTACTGAACGCCCTGCGCCGCGGGAGAAAGGCTACTGACCATACCACCTCGTATGTGATGACTCGTGACTGCCTCGGAGGCTAACTCGGCCTCCGCTTCTGAACGGCTGAATTGCGAGCATAGAGTCGGCGGTGTTCTAGAGAGAGAGCTATGTCGAGAACTTTCCTGAGAACGAGTCTGCTGGACCACGTGCGCCAATTCATGCGCGATGAGTTTTCGTCCCATACTGCTGTGAGGGAGATACTTTTCCGCACGGAAAATGATATGGCTGCCCACTGTGTAGGCGTTCGCGTGCAAGGCTCGCGCTGACTCTGCTGCCTTGTCGTCGATATGCACACGCACGTCACCAAAATCGTAAGCGAATCGAGGCTCCATGAATCCACGCGTGGATTGATCAAGCGGTTGGCCAGACGTGTGAAGGACTTCCTTCACAATCGGAGGCACCCCCGGCTTATTTATGTCGCTTTTGGATTTCGGGTTTCCGATTTTCTGCTGCAGTCGTTTGTTGCGACACGTTTCGCATTCGCCAGTCGACCCAAGCGTGGCACCGCAGGCGCATTTGCGTTGTAACCGCGGGTGAGTTTCTGGTTCGGACCGGCTTTGCACAGCCGGAGAGTGCGGGAATAATGATTCAAAAATCATTTCACGCCTCCTTGATAAGCGGCCCCTGCAATCTCGGCACCGGCTTGCTCGGGTTTTGTTAGGCTGGCAGAGCTAATTCTCCCGCCTTCCATTCGTTCCGGACTGGAGAGCCATAGCGAAGGCACGCCTTTTGCGGTTAGCAATCCCCGCAGTTCCTGCTCTAACGCGTCGGCAATCAGCCCACGGTTTGCCGGCTTAAAGCCATGCAGGACTAGTTCTTCAATGTGCACGTCGATTTCGCGCGGCTTCATTTCCAGTTTCCAAGTTCGGTATGCGTCAGCGGTTTCTCGAGCTTCTCGTATTCGAGACGGACTGCGCCTAACAAATGCGGCATCCGCACTGGCTCACCGGCGCCTGCTGCGGCGAACGCGGCGTTGAGCGCGATGTTTCGAATATTGCCGCCGGAGATCGAGAGACGCGCAAGACGATCGATTTCGAGCGAATCAGTCGGCGTTTTCGCTGGGAAAATCCTGCGCCAGATCTCCGCCCGTTGCGCCTGATCCGGAAACGGAAATTGCACCACGAACCGCAGCCGACGCAGGAAAGCCGGATCGAGCGCCTCCTTCATGTTCGTAGCCAGGATGGCCAGGCCGCGATACGCTTCCATCCGCTGGAGCAGATAGCTGATCTCGACGTTCGCATAGCGATCGTGGCTGTCCCTCACTTCGCTGCGCTTCCCGAAAAGCGCGTCGGCTTCGTCGAAGAGCAGGATCGCGCCGCCTTCCTCCGCTGCATCGAACACGCGCCGAAGATTCTTTTCCGTCTCGCCGATGTATTTGCTTACAACGGCGCTGAGATCGATCCGGAACAGATCGAGCTCGAGTTCGTTCGCCAAGACTTCTGCCGCGAGCGTTTTGCCCGTGCCGCTTGGTCCGGCGAAAAGCGCGCTCAGGCCCAGGCCGCGATTTGATTTTTCCGCAAAACCCCATTCGTCACAGACCCGCGCGCGATGCCGCACCTGCAGCGCAACTGTTTGCAGAGTGTGTATCTGCGCCGAGGGCAACACGATGTCAGCCCAAGTCGCGCGCGAGACGATGTGTTGAGCAAGGTCCTGCAAACGCGGGCGGGCACGCAAACGACACGCATCCCACAGTTTGCTGGCCGTGGTTTCGCCTAACGACTGGGCCGTGGAAGAAATCGCTGCGGTGTTAAGATCAAACTGTGAAACCAGACGCTCAAGCTGGCCATTGCAACCACCGACGTTCTCGCCCAACGCGCGCTGCCACGCCGCGCGCTGTTCGCCACTTGTCGGCCTTCGCACTTCCACATTCAGGAGCGGGCGTTCGATGTCAGGGCGAGGATCACGTGTGGAAATGAGCAGCGGCGTGCGCGTCAGCTCGATCCAGCGATCGATCGCGAAGGCATGCGACGTATCCGCTGTTTCAAAGCGGTCGCAGTCGAGCAGGAGCGCGGCGTTCCGCAGGATCGCCTCACGTTCCCAAACACGATGCAGGTTTTCCAATTCGCTCAAATTCACCGGCACAAACGCCGCCGGAAGTCGAAAAATGTCGATCGTTAGGCGCGCTGCGAGAGCGTTCGCAACGCCGCGCTTCGCTCCCGCGTCTGGGCCACAAAGCTGTAACGCCGGGAGTGGAGGCCCGTTGGTAAACGCCGGTTTCCACGCACTCTCCAGTCGATCAAGAACCGCCCGCTGCGACTCGGCGATCTCCGGCGTCCCTCGCAATGGCTCAACGAGACTCGCAAGCCGCGCATCCAGTTGCCATACACCTGTTAGGAAAAAGAGAATCCGCTCGTCGATCCGCAACCGGCTATGGGCAAGCGGACCGTCGCCGCAAATCTCGATTATCCGCCAGCGCCGCAACGGCGCGTTGTTTGCAAGCGCGTCCCAATGCGCATCGGGAAACGCTGCCAGTGCGAGACCGAACGACGGCCATGAATTTGCTCCGGAGCCCGGCGCGGCAGCACAGGAATTGGCAAAGTCACCGTCCAGTTCCATTCCGGCGCAAAGCAGAACGATTCGCCGCTCAAAACTTGTTAGGCCAAAAAGCGTGGAGAGCGCATCGAGAGCAGACGATGAACCCGTTGCCGGCATTTCTTCGTCTGGCTCGCGACGGAGTAAGCGGCCGAGGCGAGTCAGTTCCGCCATGAGGTTGCGCTGATTCGCCTGCGCCCAATCGTCGGCCGTTTGCGTATCCGTTTTCATGTGATCGTCACGGTTGGACCAACGAATTGTCCCGAGCCATCGACCTCCAGCGGACTCTCTGCGCCGTCGATCTGGACGCGGAGCAATTGCGTTCCGGTGGTGAAATCATTCGGAATCGGAAAATCGAGCGTCGCCGTGGTGGCGGGACCCGCCGCCGGACGGGCTGGAATGGAAATCGTGCCGCTCCCAACGAGCAGTGTCGCGCGTTGAGCGCGGCCGACCGGCGGATCGATGGTGAGCGTAAGTGTAGTATTGCGCGCGGCGGCGATCGGAGCAGGGGTGGTAATTTCCGGCGAAAGAACAAATGCCGCGACGTTGGATTCTATGCCACGATGAGGATCGGACGTAAGCCCGGTCTCGAAATCAACCGGGTGAGTAACCTGCACAGAATGCAGGCCGGGCTGCAACGTCGCGGGTAGAGCAATAACGATTCGCCCGGCGGTCACGTCGGCATCGTTAGGCACGACCTCCAGCGCATCGATACGAACCCGCGTTGTGACGCCGCGCAGGCGTTGGCCATCAATGACCAGATTGTAGCCGGCGAGAATCGGCTGATCCCGTTCGATCGGCGCGGCGTTGTTTTCCTGCGACTGGAGCAAATCGATTACCGGACGTTCGAA
>Ga0137407_10001647_pt1 | contig 14600 bp, 15 predicted proteins | sample CZOMad2_2_16fung_FD_108410 | JGI IMG/M metagenome (GOLD analysis project Ga0137407, IMG submission 108410) | Vadose zone soil fungal communities from Angelo Coast Range Reserve, California, USA - CZOMad2_2_16fungal (Illumina Assembly) | ecosystem: Environmental > Terrestrial > Soil > Vadose...
CAGGGGTTATGTAGTCGAAATAACCAACGACTACCTCTCGCTTAGCGACCGCGATACGGAGAACAAGACGCAAACCTTTGTGCTCTTTAGCGCCATAGAATCTATTGTGGTGGTCGAAGCCTCCTAGTTGTTGCGACCGTGCGGCCGTCGCGCTCGCCAAATAAACCTCACATCTGATAAGCTCTGTTTCACCGATAACACGACCTTGCATTGGTAGGCACGAGTCTAAACGCGAAACGAGTCTTATGCAGTACGTCGCAAACCCGCCCAATCCCTGGCTCGCACACTCAGTCGAATGGTTGGGCGAGCCGCCCGAAGCGAAACTCGAAGTGTTCGAAGAGACGGAAACTCGCCAAATAATCACGCACAACGACAGCCCCGACGTCGGCTTTGACTACACCGTGAATTGCTATCGCGGCTGTATCCACGGCTGCACCTATTGTTTCAGCCGGCCGACTCACGAATATCTCGGCTATGGCGCCGGCACAGATTTCGATCGCAAGATTGTCGTCAAGGTGAACGCGCCCGCGCTGCTGCGCAAGGAGTTCATGAAGCCGTCATGGAAGGGCGATGAAATAGTTTTCTCGTTTACTTCCGATCCTTACATTCCGCTCGAAGCCAACTACAAACTGACTCGGCAGTGTCTGGAAATCTGTGCCGAGTTTCGTAATCCGATTGGAGTCATCACCAAGTCTGCATTGATTCGCAGGGACATCGATGTCTTGCAGCAGCTGGCGACGGACGCGCGCCTGGCAGTGTTCTTCACCATTCCATTCACCGATCGTGAAGTGGCGCGGGCGGTCGAGCCCTACGCGCCCTTGCCCGAGGCGCGCTTTCACGCGATGGCGGACCTGGCCGCCGCTGGCATCACGGTAGGTATCGGAATCGCTCCGGTAATCCCGGGCCTAAGCAGCGAACTACCGGTGCTCCTGAGGCGCGCGAAGGAAGCGGGCGCTACTCTTGCCTTCATCAACATGCTGCGTTTACCCGGCAGCGTCGCTCCGTATTTCCAGGAGCGCCTGCGTGAGAAGCTGCCGACGAAAGCTAACCGCGTCATCAGTCGCATTCTTGAAGCGCGCGATGGCAAGTTGAACTCCAGTGTTTTTGGCGAGCGCATGCGCGGGAAAGGCGAGTACTGGGCAGCTACTGAGCGTTTGTTCAAAATTCACTCGGAGCGATTGGGCTTTAACAAAACCAAAAGACACGTGGACCGGTTGGACAGCACATTTCGCCGGCCGTCCGCGCAAGCGAATCTCTTTGGCTAGCTCGTATTCAACGACGCGCAGATAGGGCGAATGATCAACCGCGGATTCACGCGGACGACACGAATCTGAAAAAACCCTTCAACATCACCCTCCTATTATTTGAATATGATCAGCGTCTATCCGCGCAAATCCGCGGCTAATTCTTTAAGCTAAGCGGTGTGTTTCACTAGAGACAGACCCTCCAGCTTTAACTATAATAGTCGCGCAATCCCCTACAACCCGAGCACATCCCCAGGAGGCTCAACCATGATGCTGATCAGACATGTCATTCGAGATCGTGAGCCTTATTCCATGAACGCGTCGGCAACTGTGCAGGACGCTGCGGAGTTTATGGCGTCGCGCAACATTGGGGCCGTCTGCGTAGTCGACGATGCAGGCAAACTGCTTGGAGTGTTTTCCGAGCGCGATGTTCTAAGACGCGTTGTTGTGGCGCGGCGCGATCCTTCGTCGGTGAAAGTCGGCGATGTTACCAGCGAGCTGCGAGCGGTGATCAATTGCGATGAGACCCCGCATCAGGCGCTGGAAAGAATGGAGTTGATTGGCACGCGCCACTTGCCGGTGGTCGACGGCGAGCGCTGGGTGGGCATGCTTTCGATGCGCGACTTGTTGCGTGTGGAACTCGGCGAACAGGGCGATGAGATCAAGCTGCTGCATGAATACATCCAACACTGAGTTTAAAAAGGGGAAACGGGGGAACGGGCAATGGGTAGAGGTGAACGGGTAAGGGGCCCTGCAAACGTCGCAAGATGAATCGAATTGTATTTGCCGTGTTCTGTTTGCTCACCCTACTGGTGCTGTCCTGTGGGCATCCGCCGCCGGGCCGGGGAGCCGGCGAAGTCGAAACAACTCCGCAAAAGTCTGGACCGGGGCAGGTAAGTTTTCGTGTTGAGACGGTAATCGGTAATCTCGAGGTACCCTGGTCAATTGTGTGGGCGCCGGACGGCCGCATGTTCTTTACCGAACGGGTCGGCCGCGTCCGCGTCTATGAGAATGGCAAGTTGCGACCCGAGCCGCTATTCACCGTTCCCGACGTTGAGCCCTCCGGCGAAAGCGGACTGATGAGCATTGCGCTGCATCCTCAGTTTGCCTCAAACCACCTGCTGTACCTTTCCTACGCTTACAAAGGCGAGAACCAGAATGTTCGAGTAGTTCGCTATCGTGAAGCTGCAACCGGCTTCACGGATCGAAAAGTCATTATTGAAAACATTCCCGCCGCGCAATTTCACGCCGGGTGCCGCTTGCGCTTCGGTCCTGACAACAAGCTTTACATTACGACCGGCGATGCAACGCGACGCGATCTGGCGCAGCGGCTCGATTCGCTAGCCGGGAAAATCCTGCGCGTGAACGACGACGGTACAGTGCCGCCGGATAACCCTTTCGTTGGCCAACCCAATGCGCGTCCCGAAATCTGGTCTTACGGTCATCGCAATCCGCAGGGAATCGATTGGCAGCCGGGCACGAATCTGTTGTTTGAAACTGAACACGGACCGAGCGGCTTCGATGGTCCGGGAGGTGGCGACGAGGTAAACATCATCGAGAAGGGAAAGAACTACGGCTGGCCCATCATTCATCACACGCAGACGCACGCCGGCATGGAAGCACCGTTGTTGGAATACACGCCGGCATGCGCGCCCGCGAGTGGAATGTTCTATCGCAGCACAGCGTTTCCGCAATTTCGGGGCAATTTCTTTTTTGGTTGCCTGGTAGGCACGCGGATAATTCGCGTAGTGCTCGATGGTCGTCGCGTGGTCACGCAGGAGAATCTACTCCAGGGAAGATATGGGCGCATCCGCGACGTCGCCGAAGGCCCCGACGGTTATCTGTATTTTTCAACTTCCAATCAGGATGGCCGCGGCACGCCTGCCAGCGATGACGATCGAATTATTCGGCTCCTGCCGGTGAAATGACCATGCTTCTATTGACGAGGAAAATTCAATCAACAATGAAGTTGTTTGTTGTGCTACTCAGCTGCGGCATGCTGGCATTGGCCCAGTCTGGTCGCAGTGGAATGCGCGGCTATGTAGCTTTTGAGGATTTGTCCTACAACGACGTAGCAGAGCGCAAGGTCCACGCCAGGGTTGAGCTGCGCAGAACCAAAGAAGACAAGGACGCTATCATGACGAAAACTGACGAGCACGGCCTGTATGATTTCCAGTCCGTGTCCCCGGGGGAATATGTTTTACGAATTTCCTCACCGGGTTATCGAGTCTATGAAACGGAGATCTACCTGCCATCGGATTTCATTGGCAACCTGGCAGTTATGCTGAAAAAGGAAAAACACTAACCGTGACGACAGCACAAAAGACAGTCGGCGTTCGCCGAGAAATGCCTGAAGAGGAATGGCAGGCGCGCATCGATCTGGCGGCCGCCTATCGCCTGGTTGCACACTACGACTGGGATGATCTCATCTTCACGCATTTGTCGGCGCGCGTGCCAGGACCGGAACATCATTTTCTAATCAATCCCTACGGGATGATGTTTGAAGAGATCACCGCTTCGAGTTTGGTAAAGATAAATCTCCAGGGTGAGATCGTGTCGCCTTCGCCTTACTTTATCAACCCGGCCGGCTTCACGATTCATAGCGCCGTACACGCGGCGCGCGAAGACGCGCTCTGTGTAATTCACCTGCACACGGATTACGGCATTGCCGTATCTGCACAGAAGGACGGACTACTCCCGATTTCCCAACAGTCGTTGTTTGCGCTGGCTTCGTTGGCGTACCACGAATACGAGGGTTTGGCGCTCAATGAAGACGAGAAGTCGCGATTCGTTTCAGATCTCGGCGACAAGACAAACATGATTCTTAGGAACCATGGGTTGTTAACGGTTGGAAAAACTGCCGCGGAAGCGTTTCTTTCGATGTACATTCTCGAGCGCGCTTGCCGGATTCAGATTCTGGCACAATCCGGAAAGGGAACGTTGCTGCCCGTTTCTGAACCGATCCTTGAGAATGTTGCCGCACAACTTGGCGCGGTGACTGTCGGACAGGGCGCGCAACTCGCGTGGCCTGGCTTGCTCCGGAAGCTTGATCGCATTGATTCTTCTTACCGCGAATAGAAGTCAGAGAACAGAGGTCAGAGGTCAGAGTCAGAAGGCAGAAAGCAAAAGGCAGAAGGCAGAAGGCAGAGGTCAGACGCGGAGGAAAATCTGAAGGTCTCCGAGATGAAAATACTAATCTCTGATCTCTGACCCTGACTTCGTCTCTGACTTCTGCTTGTTAGAGCTTCTGGGCGAGCATCGCTGTCTTGCTCCAGCCGATGATTTGCAAAGGCGGGAAGCGATACTCGTGAACCATGCAGAAGTGCCGTTCTGTCTGGCTCAGTATCTCCTTGCGTGGATGCGACTTGAACCGAAACAGGATTTCGAGGAACGTGGTGGCTGGAGAGGGTCGCCGGCAGGGAATGTGAAGTAAATGTCCACCCGGCATGATCACTCTGCCGAGTTCCGACATGCCTTCGGCCAGCGGGACGTATTCGAGCGCACCACTCGTCACTACCAGATCAAGTGAATTATCGGCGAAGGGAAGTGACAAGAGATTGCCTTCCGCAAACGTGACGTCGCGCGTCCGTCCGGGGCTCTCGGCAACTGCCTTTCTGGCGGCGCTAATTGAAGTGGCAGAAAGGTCGAGCGCGGTAATGTTCACGGGAAAGTGTACTGAACGCATGAGAGCCAGCGTGAGTAAGCCGGTGCCACAGCCGGCATCGAGAATCCTGGCGCCGCGCGAAATCGGCAGCGGGTTGTTTGCGAAGTATTGATCGAGCGAGCGGCCGTAACCGTTGAGCTTGAAAGTCAGATCATAAAAGGCCGCAATCTTGTTGTAGTACGAGCCTGCACGAGCTTCGGTCTTGGTTGCAGTCAGTACGTATTCCATTATGTACTCCTGGCGGCGATTACGTCAGAATCGATGGGAAGCCTCAGAAAGAAAGGCGCGTCATTGTAGCCTTCCTATCTTTTTTACTCAACACCCCGGCTGAAGGCAGGCGGCAGGAGCAGACCGCAGCGGCAGGAGCAGGCGGCAGCGGCAGGAGCAGACGGCAGCGGCAGGAGCAGGCGGCAGATTTTCCATATCTCATTTTTCATTTGTCATTTTGGAATTTCAGACAGAGGACGATCACGAAGAGAGGGGGTATTACAATGAAAAATGACAAATGAAAAATGAGATATGGAAAATCTGCCTTCTGCCTTCTGCCTTCTGCTCCTCTCTCCCGCCGCTGCCGTCTGCTCCAACCTACTGCTCCTGTTCCGCCACGCAAGATCATTCCTAGCCAGTCGTTCCTCCCATGGGTCGGAAGCCATTTTGCGTCAGGAGGAAAAGCGTCATGAAAAGAAGGCTGGTATTACTTGGCTGCGGAGGCTTAGCGCTGATTGCTGTCAGCGCTTTCATGTATTCAAACCCGAGGACCGAAGCTGCCGTTGCTGAAACCGTTGTGAGTGTCCCCGAGCCGCTGGATTTCGACCGCGGTTTTGAAGTTCAGATTCTGGTCGATGGACGTCCGCTCGAGGAGTATGCGGCGCCCGGCAAGAGCTACGTTGAAGCGATCGCCGGCGCGGAATACGAAGTCAGGATTCGCAACCCTTTGCCGTATCGCGTGGCAGTCGCTTTGTCAGTCGATGGTCTGAACTCAATCGACGCGCGGCGCAGTTCAGCGTGGAATGCGAGCAAGTGGGTAATTGAACCTTACGGAACAATCAGCATCAGTGGCTGGCAAATGAGTTCGGAGCGCGCGCGCCGATTTTATTTCACTTCCGAGCGTGACTCTTACGGCGCCAAGCTGGGCCAGACTGCCAACCTGGGAAACATTTCGGCCGTGTTCTTCCGCGAGCGGCGGCCGTACCCCGTGCCCGTCACACCGGGGCCGCCACCTCGTCCACGCCCGCCCTACGAGGAGGACGGTCGATACAAGTCTTCAGAAGCGCCGTCTGCGGGTAGTAGTGCCAACGCCGAAAGAAGCGTCGAGGATTCCCCGAGTGTGCGCAGGGATTCTGGCGCTGAGCGCAAAGGGCAAATCGCGCCGCAACCCGACGACGAGTATGCGGCGACAGGTATTGGCCGCTCCGTTCACAACGATGTGCGCTGGGTTGATATGGATCTCGACTCGCGTCCGGCAGCGGAAGTGACGATTCGCTATGAATACTATCCTGCGCTGGTGCGACTGGGAATCTTGCCGCGACGCTACGAGCGGCCGGATCCTTTGCGCAGACGCGAAGGCGCGCGAGGTTTCGAGGACCGACGCTTCAGCCCGGAGCCATGAGCCAGACGGCAGACGGCAGGAGCAGACGGCAGGGCGATACAGAGGGAAAAACGCATTTTCCATTTCTCAATTCTCAATTATCATTTTTCATTGAAATCACAGTGACGCTGTGTGCCGTTCTATCAGTCGCTTGGGCAACGCCCTGGATGACAAGTGCAAAACGTCCTAAGATGAAAAATGAAAAATGGAAAATGGAAAATGGTTCCTTCCGCCGTCTGGTTACTGCCGTCTGCTTACTGCTTACTGCTTTCTGCTTTCTGCTTACTCAGTTTCCCGAAATTCCAAACGTCGCGATCCGCCGATCCATTCCCCTCAGGCTTGCTAAAGAACGCCACGATGTCGTCACCGTCTTTCAGTTCAGCAAACATCTCCGGTGTCAGGCTCAAGGTAAGCTTTCTCCCGGTGTAATCACCGCTTAGCTCATCGATAAAAACCTTCTTTCCGACGCGCAATTGCAAAGGCATGTCTCTCACGGGAAATGGGCGGCTGGTTTTCAACTCCATCTGGACCAGGGGCAGCCGACTTGCGCCGATCAACCTGACGGCGTTGTGGATGCTTACGATCTCATTCCCCTGTTTAGTGTCTTCCTCTGCCTCACCTTGTTTTCGCTCCTCCTTCTTCTTCGAAGGGCGAGCTACGCGCGTGACGGTGAACGAAAGAGTGGCCGGTGCAGCAACCGGCTCCCCCGCCTGGATTGTTACAGTGGAGGGAACAGAGATCATCGCTGGCGATGGGCCATACATGGGTTGGTCAAACGACGACAAGGGATACTGCACCACGCCAGCCATGAAACCCGAAAGATATTTCGAATAGATTGGCCTCTTGTTCCCGTCCAGAAAAGTCACAGTGAAGTTGCTGCCATTGTTTCTTCCGTTAGCCCAGCGCACCTCCAGCGCCACTGGCTCACAATCAGCAACGCTTGCCGGCACACCGTCGCCTCTGATGGGAATCTCAATCGTCTCCCCCACATAACGGAATCTATGGATGCCTGAAGTCTGCCCGGGCAGGTCCGCGCACAACTGGCTCTCAGCTTTCTCCTGACCGTAAGCTGTACCTAATAACAGAAGAGACACTGCGAGAGGCACGAGTAGGTTCTTTCTCATAACTTATCCCTCTTTACTGATTACTGATGTCTTGTGAGGTAACTCGCGGGGCTGGGAGAATAGTAGCGAGGAACTAGCCCCGCCCGCAAGGGAAATTCCAGACTGCAGGCAGGACAGGGGAAGGCGGCAGGAGCAGACGGCAGCAGGGCAGCAGGCAGCAGGCAGGAGGTAGAAAAGAGCCACTTTCCATTTCTCATCTTTCATTGGTCATTTTCCATTGAGGACTCTGCTCTGCCCCCAATGCCCAATGAAAAATGGAAAATGGAAAATCGGTTCCCCTCTGTCTGACTGCCCCTGCCGTCTGCTGCCTGCTCCTGCCTCCTGCCCTCGCAGATCGCCCCAAAAACCGAATGCGGCACACCGGCCCGAATGCCAAACAAAAATGCCGCGACATGAGTGTCGCGGCATTCAAGGTTTTAGGTTCTGTTGGTCGATGACTCAAGGTCGGAGGATGCCGCCAAGAATGCTTCCGATGCCACCGCCGCCAAGAATGTCCCCAATGCCACCGTTGTTCGTCTGGCTGCGTCCGTTTCCATAACCGGCGTATTGCCGATAGCCCTGGTCATAGCCCTGTACAAAGCCCTGACGAAAAGCCTGCGAGGAGGCGTCCCTGTAGTAGTGCGATCTCTGCGCGTTGTAGCTCTGCCCACGTTGGGCATCACTCGCGCCCGTGTTTATGCCGGCCTGGTACCCCTGGTTCAACTCAACGTTGTTGTAGCCACCATTGTTGCCATAGCCACCATTGTTGCCATAGCCATCATTGTTGCCATAGCCATCATTGCGGCCATAGTTACCATTGTTGCCATAACGCCTGTCGCGGTTTTGGTTACGATTATCATGATGCCGACGTTTCCACTCCCGCTTTTGGGCTTTCTCGTAGTCGCGGTCGCTTTGACGACGGTATTGACCGTCATCGTTTCGATACTGCGCCTGAGCCGTAGCGCTGGTAGCAGCAGATATGCCTAAAACAAAAGCGAGTGTCAAAAGAGCCCCGCCAATCCCTTTGCCAAAATATTTCATATGTGTTCAGTTCTCCCTTTCACGAAGAGAGACGGCAACCCCCATGCCCGTGGGGGAATTAGATGAGACACTCTTGATTTACAGACTTATGTTAAGGATTTACAGAGTTCTGCGAGAGATAGCATCCCGCCTCGCGCTCATATAGTGCAGAGCCAGCGCAGATGAAGCATAGACTCCCGCGCGCGCCGCTTTCTATTTACCGTCTGGCGGTTCGTTTCTTGTTTACTGTTTACTGCTTACTGTTTACTGTTTACTGACTGTGAACGAAGAGCCTTTCCCCAAAGAACTGTTTTCCAGGCGCCTGCTTGATGCGAGCGTGGATGGCATTCTCGCGTTTGACCGAGATTGTCGCTACACCGCCTGGAACCGTGCCATGGACCGCATCTCCGGCAAGAAGAGCGCAGACGTGCTCGGCCGGAATGCGTTCGAAGTCTTTCCTTTTTTGAAAGAAACCGGCGAGGACAAATGTTTCTATGAAGCGCTGGCTGGGAAAAGCTCAGTATCTGAGAACCGTCCTTACACAATTCCAGAAACTGGCCGGGAAGGATTTTTCAAAGGCTTCTACTCTCCACTCTACGATGCACAGGACCAGATTGCCGGCGGCATTGCCATCATTCGCGACATCACCGAACGCAAGCGCGCAGAGGCTGAGGCAGAAGAAGCTCATCAACGTCTCACTTCTCATGTTGAGAATTCGCCCCTCGCGGTAATCGAGTGGGACAGCGACTTCCGCGTGTCTCGCTGGTCAGAGTCGGCGGAGCGTTTGTTTGGCTGGGCGCCCGAAGAAGTAATTGGCAAGCACGTTGGCGACTGGCATTTTGTTTTTGACGAAGACGTAGACGCTGTCGAGCAGGTGACAAATCGGCAGCGCCTGGGAGCGGAGTTCCTTGGAGTCCAGCGTAATCGCAACTACACCAGGGACGGATCCGTGCTGTATTGCGAGTGGTATAACTCCGTACTGCATAACGAGTCGGGCCAACTTATATCCGTGCTGTCTCTCGTTCTTGACGTGACGGCCCGAAAACTTGCGGCAGAAGAACGCGCGCAGTCGCTCGTCCGCGAGCGCGAGGCACGCAGGCAGGCGGAGGAAGCCGACCGGCTCAAGGATGAGTTTCTCGCCACGCTCTCGCATGAACTGCGCACGCCGCTGACGTCCGTCCTGGGCTGGGCCACCTTGCTGCGCACAGGCGAGGTCGAGGAAGCTCATATTCCGCGGGCCATTGAAACGATCGAACGTAACGCGCGCTCACAAGCGCGACTCATCGACGACCTACTCGACGTCTCTCGCATCATAACCGGAAATCTTCGCCTCGATCTGCGTCCGATAAATCTCGCACCGATAGTGGAAGCAGCCATCCATGCGCTGCGCCCGACTGCGGAGGCTAAAAACATTCAACTCAAGATGGAGTTTGATTCGGGGAGCTGCCTCGTCAAGGGTGATCCAAACAGACTGCGCCAGGTGATCTGGAATCTGCTCATGAATGGGATCAAGTTTACGCCGCGCGATGGCAGCGTCAGCACTCGTCTCGGGTGCGTTGTCCAGGATCGGACGTCCGTTGTCTCAAATTCAACGGGTATTGTCCAACATGAACCCGCAATCCGAAATCCGCAATCCGAAATTCTTCCTGACCCCTCCTCATACGTCCGGCTGACCGTTAGCGATACCGGCGAGGGCATCGCTGAGAGTTTTTTGCCGTTCGTGTTTGATCGATTTCGCCAGGCTGAGGGCTCGATCTCGCGCAAACAGGGCGGACTCGGTCTGGGCCTCGCGGTGGCCCGTCACCTGGTGGAGTTACACGGCGGCAATATCAGGGCTGAGAGTGGTGGTCCGCAGCAGGGCTCTACCTTCATTGTAGATTTGCCGCTCGCGGATGAGAGGCGCGACCCGGCCCGCCGGCAAGAGCGGGAAAGAGAGATTGAAAGAAGGGGCGCTGTTCGCAACGTTGCGAGGTTGGAAGGCATTCGCGTGCTGCTTGTCGAAGACGATGAAGACTCACGCAAGCTGCTTGGCCTGATGCTTAAGAAACAAGGCGCTGAAGTTACTTCCGCGTCATCGTCCGCTGAAGCGCTGAGTGCGTTTGGGCAGATATTGCCAGACGTCGTGCTGAGCGACATCGGCATGGCTGACGAGGACGGTTATGAGTTGATGCGCAAGGTGCGAGCTTTACCTGCGGAAGGCGGGGGACTGACGCCGGCCATCGCCTTGACCGGCTATGCCACGCGAAAAGATCGCGAACGCGCCCTATCTGCCGGCTATCAGTTGCATCTCGCCAAGCCCGTCGAACCCGCCGACCTCGTGGCGGCTATCGCACGCCTGAGTCCCAGAAGAGATGTCAGCTCGTAAATCGTGAATCGTGAATAGAATAATCAGCAACAGCTTTGCACAAGCAGCAAGTTGTAGATGAGAAATCGTCTCATTCACACCGTGGCATTAGCCCCGTGACCTCACGCTGACGGGTCGGGCGGAAACCGTTTAGCTGACGAGGGATCATGATCACCGGGCTAAAGCCACGGTGCGAACGAGAGAAGCGAAAAGACTCACCTAGAGCTGCTAGATCGTCCTCCCTTTCCTCACTCGCATGGAAACAACACCAGATTACTCCTTTCTTCTGTTATACGAATCCGGAGGCTCCGCATGATTGCCATCAGACTGTACGTCGCCGCGCTTACAGTAACGTTTCTGCTCTGCTCGATTTCGACTACGGGCATCGGCGTGTTGCACGCAATAGTGCTCGTTTGCGCCGTGTTTTACTCGATTCTCGAGGTGAGGGAAGAACTTAAGGACTTACGGAAGCTTGAGGCCCAGGTCGCAGCCCTTTCGCGGTAGTCGATTTTGGCTGGTTTCTAAAACATGCCCGTTTCCTTGATCAATATTGTTTTTAGTTTTGTTGTTGCCCTCGTGCTTCACGAGTTGGGACACTTTCTTGCAGCCCGCGCCTGCCAAATTCCAGTAACCCAGGCCGGATTCGGCTGGGGCCCTCAGCTTTATCGCGTTCGCGTCCGCAACGTTGATTATCATCTTCGCTTACTACCGCTCGGTGCCTACATCCGCATGGACATGGCCGGCTTGCAGAGGCGCGCTCTAACTCAACAGTTGTTCGTCTTATTTGCCGGTATCGCCGTGAATCTCGTTCTCGCCGTGCTAGCCCGGGGAACGTTCTTCGGTAGTATCAATCTGGCGCTGGCCATCGGGAATCTACTCCCGTTGTACCAGCAAGACGGATGGAAAGGCGGCATGTTGATCTGCCGTCGCGTGTTCGGCCGGCCCAGCCAACTGGTAGAGTGGTCGTTCACAATCTTCGGCGGGCTGATGAGCTTAGCCTTTCTCGCACGTGGTCTCTTCAGCTTCTGAAAACGGCCTCAGTAGTGAGCAGTAAGCAGTGAGCGGTGAGCGGTCAGCATTGAGATGCTTCTATTCTTTGCGTCCCTGGCGGTTAATCAATTAACCCACGCTACTCCTGCTCACCGCTCGCTGCTGACTGTTCACATCAGTCGGCGCATCAAATAGCCTAAATATTAGTAAGTCTCATAGGCCAACGAGCCCATCTGACTCCGCCAACCCTGATACCTGGTCGTCGGTGTGGGCGATGGATACGCTTCCAGGCCAATATTGCCGGCCATTGCTACGGCTCTCTTCATGTGCATCGGATCGCTGACAAGCAAAACCTTCTTCAATCCCCTCGCATCTGCCAGTTGTTTGGCGTTGACGACGTTTTCATAGGTCGTATGAGACGCTTCCTCGATCAAAATATCGTTTTTCCGCCACACCGTTCTTCATCGCATGAGCGCGAGCTGCGGCAGCTTCCGTCATCTCATTCCTATTACCCTGGCCCCCGGTAAAGATAACTCACAATAAAAGGCCTCTTGCATCGCCGACCAAGAATAGGAATTCACTTACGATAAAAAGGCTCTTGCATAAACGACAGCAGGGTTGGCTTCCGCGTGGATCGTTGCTGGAAGCCTTCAAATGAAGAACATCGGAACGTGGCTGTTGTTTTCTGACTTCTAAGGAATCCCACTCACGATAAAAGGTCTCTTGTAACAGTCCAAACGGTGACTAGGGAATGCTTCCGCTATAAAAGAACCCTTGTATGCCGGACTGCTGAATGCCTATTGCTGAATGCTGATGCGAAGAGAATTACTCACGATAAAAGGTGTCTTGCACCACAATCGCAGTAATTTGGGAAAGTCACAAAGAACAAAAGGGCTCTTGCATCACTGCCAGCTGGGAGGGAGGAATGTGATCCACGATAAAAGAGCCCTTGCATTACCTGGTCTCACTGCCCACCGGTGGAACCATCAGCGGGAAGGTGACGGAGTTGGTTGGGTCACGTCAATGCGGGCGTAGAAGATCTCTGTTTTCTTTGTCTTTTCATCCTGGGCCAACACGATGGCCAGGCCTTCCTCCTTATTGCCGTCCTTGCGTTTGAACAGACAGACTGCGCCGTGGTTTTCTTTTTCTTCAGTGTCGCCGATACAACCTTTCTCGTTGGGCGCCCAGCCGGCGGCTTTCATGCGTTCGTTTGAATAAAAGGCTTGCACATCTTGCGCGCTCTGGTCGGTCGTGAAAGCAATGAAGTTTATCTTTCCCTGCATCATGGCGCGGATTGCCAGTCGCGCGCCAAGCGGTATTTCGAGGTCAGCTTTCGTAGCACCGGCGAGCGGTGGCACGTCGGGCCATAAACTGCTAACCGTTCCGGCCTTGGGGTCGCCGGTGAGGGTCTCTACGAACCGACAGGAAATTGCGACTGCAAGAACAAGAATTAAAGCCAGGATGGAAGTAGATGCCTTCATGTTCACCTCCGCGAGAACCCGAGTTAATGGCGAACGGATTATAGCAGCCATTCAGTAATGAGTAATGAGTAATGAGTAATGAGTGATGTGCAGAGGGCAGAAGGTAGCGGTCAGAGGTCAGTGGGCAGAGGTCCAAGGGCAGAGAGCAGCGTCAGAGGGCAGAAGGCAGCGAAAGACCGCTGACAGGTCAGCGCACTCCAGCTGCTTCTAACCTTTACGCTTTGCCCTTACACGTGACCCCCAGGGTAGTCGATCTACGGTTTTTCTACCTTTTTGTTTGGCGCGCCAGTCTTTCAGGAGTATAAGGGACTCAGAATCCAATCCCGAACATTGAAATACGTCTTCTAAACCCAGGGCTAGCCGTTTCTTACTCCCATGCTTTAAGCGAGTACAGAGTCAGGATGAAGGGAACTCTAGCTTGAATGATTAATCGTCTGGTTGCGGGAGCGGTTCCGTCGACCTGGATCGAAGGAGGTAAGAATCATGTTTAGTTTTCTATGGTGGTTGATAATCGGGCTGATTGCTGGCGCGCTGGCCCGTTTCATAATGCCCGGCAAGGACCCAATGGGCTTACTGGCGACAATACTTCTTGGGATCGTGGGTTCTGTTATTGGAGGCCTGGTCGGCAGCTTCATTTGGCGCAGCGATACCGGTTTCCATCCGGGAGGCCTATTCCTTTCACTCCTCGGGGCGATCTTCGCCCTTTGGATATGGCGAATGATTAGCAGTCGTACGCCGGTGCAATGATCTGCCTCAAGCAGGTCAATCTCAGTGGCACATTCACAGCTTCTAATTCGCCCTGAATCTGAGTGGCGAAGTGGATCCAAAGACGCGCAGGGCTTGAGGTGTTAAGAACAACAGGGTTAGGGTACTGGTTCAAGATTTAGCTTGCCGTGCGAATCACCGGCCTAAAGGCTGAACTCTGAACTTAGGGCTCCAAACTGCATCAGTTAAAAAGGAGTTGAGTCTCCGCAGCGTGCGGAGGCTCTCCTCTATCCCGAGCGCCGCATATTCACAGGATATGATGTGAGCGGTGAGGTTCCAACACCTCTCAACCGTGAAACAGATGTAACTGCTGCTGATACAGCACGAACGCGGCAGCCGGCAGTTTTGGCCTAATGGGGGTTACACCCACACGGTCGCCAAAGAGAAGACCCGTATACAGG
>Ga0137407_10001652_pt1 | contig 14577 bp, 16 predicted proteins | sample CZOMad2_2_16fung_FD_108410 | JGI IMG/M metagenome (GOLD analysis project Ga0137407, IMG submission 108410) | Vadose zone soil fungal communities from Angelo Coast Range Reserve, California, USA - CZOMad2_2_16fungal (Illumina Assembly) | ecosystem: Environmental > Terrestrial > Soil > Vadose...
CGGATGATCTAGCTTCGCTGCAGCTTCGGCTTCACGGCGGAAGCGGACCAGCGTCTCCTGCGAATCGGCGTGATAACTCAAAATGCGCTTCACCGCGACGATGCGGCGCGAGTGCCGTTGCCGGGCGCGATAAATGACGCCCATGCCGCCGCGCCCGATCTCTTCGAGAATTTGATAATTGCCCAGCCGCCAATCGGCGTCGGGGACATCGATTCCAGCGAGTACGTCGTCGAGCGTTTCGTGGTTGCAAGTATCAGCGCCCAGACCTTGATACAGCAGACAGGTCAAACAGAGACCGCGCCCGACCCGCGATGTCGATCCACATTCTGGACACGGGACCGGTTCTTGCCGGAGCCGCACCGAAGTAGAAGGGCCGTTCATGGGCAAATGTTAAAAAAAATTACGAGTTGTTGCAAAGTTACAAGAGGGAGAACGGAGGAATCTGGATCATGAATCATGAATCGCAAATTGTGAGTCATGAATCGTGAATCGTGAATCGCCAGTCGTCAATAACTAAATCCGTTAAATCGTTAAATCACTGGGCGGCAGTCAACGCCGAACATAGATACCGGAGCTCGTCCTCGATCTCACTGGATTTGTCGACGGTTCGGGCAACTTCTTCGCGAAGCAGCGCCCGATAGCGCTCGCGCAACCGGTGCACGAGGCTTTTCAGCGCCTCTTCCGACAGGCCGAGCGTCTTTGAGAATTTGGCGTAGCGAACATCTTCTCGCTCCGCCGTGAGACAAACGCTCAACACATCAAAGACACGCCGCCGGCCACGCTTTTCGCATTCATCGCCCAGTCGTCGCAACGCGCGCTCGACCACCGTTGCCGCCCAGCGCACATCAAAAATCCGTTCCGGCGACCAGCTCTCCGAATCCTTGGTTGGAAGCGAGAACCGCGATGGCGCCTCCGCCATCCATTCGTCCCAGGAAACAAATTGCACGTCGCCACCCCGTTTCCGCGTGTGACGCTTCGCGGCGGCATCGCGCAAGAAGTCCTGCAGCGCTCTGAGCATGAGCGAACGGAATCGTCCGCGATTCCGATCGGCACGCTGAAGGAGTTGGCCTTTAAGCACCGTAACGAAGAAATCCTGGGTCAGATCCTGTGCGTCCGGGATGGATTGGCCCTGGTGATAGATGAAGGCGAAAACCGGCCGCCAATAAATTTTGCAAAGCTCGGCGAGCGCTTTGCGCGTCTTCTGCTCGCCGCCTTCCAAATCCGCGCAGGAAAGAATGACGCTCCACCGCGTCGTCACGAAGCGATCCCGGCGCTGACCGGCAGTGGGCGTATCTGAATCCAAAGGCGCGCATCATAATAGTACGCAATTGTTAGACAAGCTTAAAATCTTCAAAAAATTTCGGAATTTTTCAGAAACGACCATGGATGGTCCGGGTGATGCGGATGACGAGAATGACGAAATCCGAATGACGAATGACGAAGGAACGAGGGAAAAGCCTGAATGGCTACCCGCGCCAATCCGCAACCGCATCTGGAGAGCGGAGCTCTGCGACGCCTAATGGGCTGATGCGTCGAAATGCGGGGCTCGCAAGAGCTCGCCGCTCTATTACTGATTCGGCCGGAAGTGAAAAAGCTGTAGCGGCGGCCGTGCCGGCTGCGATCGCGGGCGACACGCCCGCCACTACAAAAGCAAAAAGGGCTCCGCGGTTTCCTGCGAAGCCCTCATGCTGCAGGGGGAATGTTTTATACTTCTGGTTTTACGGACACGGCGCCGGCGGATTCGGGAATCTGTAATGACACGGCGTGACTGGCCCGACCGGTCGTCCTTTGTTGATCGCATCGATGCAGTTCTTCAGACTCTCCTGGAGGAGGCGGTTTGCGTTCCGAGAAGGCGTGGATCCGTAATATGCGAGACCTACGCACGCCGCTGGTTTCCGCCACCCATTTGGCAGCGCGCTCACACAACAGCGCGCTGGAACTCAGGCGAAGCTTATGTTTGATGTTTTCGCGATGACTCTCGACCGTTTTCACGCTCAAATGCAACGACTGCGCGATTTCTCTCGTCCCAAGCCCTGAGCCGACCAATTGGAAAATGTGCATCTCGCGATCGGACAGGTTTTCAAGCGCGTTGGCCGAGCGCGGCGAGTGACTATTTTTGGGCTGCCTTCGGAGCGATTTCCTGAATCCGCTTAAGGCCACCTCGCGGCTGACATAGATGTCGCCCTTCATAATATCGCGGATGGCGGCCGCCAGCTCTTCTCTGGGAGCGCTTTTCATCACGTAACCATCCGCGCCCGCGCGCATGGCGCGCTCGGCGAAAATACTTTCCTCAAGCGCGGAGTACACCAGGACGCGCAGCGCTCGGTTTTCGGCCTTTAGCTTCTTAACCAATTTCGGGCTGTCGCCGGCGCCCAGCCGCAGCTCCGTCACCAGCAATTGCGGCTGGCATTCGGCGATCTTAGTCCCCGCGTCCAGTAGGCTGTCGGCTTCGCCGCACACGACCATGTCCGGCTGAGAATTCAGATAAGCGCGCTGATCCCGTGCCGAAGGAGCGGTTGCTCGTCCAGTACTAGGATTCGGATTTTCTCGGGATGCCCTCCAATATCAGTCATGCACTTGCCTTGGTTTGTTTCCTCTCGCCAGCAAAAGGAGTACGGCAGTAAGGGCTCCGCGGTTTCCCGCGGAGCCCTCATGCAGGGGGTTAACTTTTATGCTTCTGTTATTACGGGCACGGCGTCGCACTCGGGAACGTGTGCGGACACGGCGTGACCGGCACGACCGCGCCGTTGTTGTTGATGGCGTCGATGCAGTTCTTCAGCATCTCCTGGGCGACACGGGTTGGATTTCCAGAAATCGTGTTCCCGTCCATGCACAGTTGGTCGGACGCCGTTGAGATCAGGGAATTTATTGTCATGCTCGAGCACAGGTCAAACGCGTTGCCGTCCACACCTGCGTACGCGACGTCCAGCTTCAACGCTACCAACTGCGCTGACAGTATGTACGCCATGTTCGTCGCGTTGGCGCCCAGCAACCAGGTTCTGAACGCGGAGTAGCTGTTGGTGAAGACATGGACTGACCCGTTCGCGTTTCGTAGCACGCCGCCAGAACAGCCAGTAGTGCCTGCGTTGAGCAGGCTCACGACGGCCGGCAACAGGGTCGGTCCATTTCCGGAGGTGCTGCCTGTTATAATCTTATTGCCGTTCTTGTTACTCCAGAAGCCCAGGGTCAGTCCACCACTCGGCGACGTGCAGTAGTTGCCGAACGTGCGCGTTCCAGTTTCGCCCACTGTAGGAAAGACGATCGTGGATGATCCGTTCACAATCAGGGGGGGAGGCAGCGGGTCCGGCGAATGGAACCAGTTGGGCTCATTCGCGTTTGCCTCCGTAACTGTATAGTCGCCCGGAATCGTCAAGTTCGTCCAGGTGACGCATCCGCTGCTGCCAGTAACCTGGGTCTGCTGTTCCGGGGCACCGTCCAGCGGACAGATGCCGAACGGCCAGCCGGCCAGATAATCCTCGCCCACATCCTTACTACCGTTTGCGTTTTTGTCATAAAACTTGCAAGCGGTGATCGAGGCTTTTGGCAGCGGTGTTGGTGTTGCGCCGCCGTTGCACGTCGTATCCTCTCCTGTCACGGTGCAATTGTCGCCGAACAAGGCCGTGCGCAGGTGGCCTAGTTTGCCGTCCCCGCCAGTGCCATCGAAACCCTGGGCGAACATGCCCGTGTTCGGATCGCAATTGCTCGTGCAATACAGGATCGGCATCGTCAAGCACTGCGTCGTCAACGGGATCGTGAAGGTGTACTGACCTACCACAGGGTTGAGCGGGTCCTGAGAAGCAGTCGCACAGACATTTCCGCCCCCGCCGTTCTTGACAATGACCTGAATGCTCGGGTCGCTGCCTAGGTTGGCGCAGTCGGTGACGCCACTGAGCGTCACGTTATAGCTGCCGCCGGCTTGAATGTCCCATTTATGGCCGGTATTTCCGGTCGGCGTGTTCACGGCGCACTCTCCGTTGACGCCGGTCACGTTGGAGATATAGCCGTTACCCAAGTTGTCCGCATAGGCCGTAGTCATTGCGATACACAATGCCACGGCAGCGATACAGGCCGACCATATACATTTGCTACTATTTCTAACTTTAGTTTTCATTTAGTTGTTTTGTTTGGTTATTGGTTTCGGTTTGTTTCCTTTTGGGATTCCTTTGGAATCCTTTGGAATTTATTTGCCGTTGGAACTTCCTCCTGGTTGAGCGGATGAGGTCGCGGCAGAAATTGCGTCGAGAAGAGTGCGGTCGAGCACCGGTTTGCGAAGGAAAGCTGAGGCGCCGCCCGCCATGGCGCGCTCGCGGGCGTTCGGCAAATCGTGACCGGTGACAATGATGACAGGAAGTGCTGCGTGTTTCCGGGCGAGAGATGCTTGCACGCTGAACCCGTTCATGTGCGGCATGTGCAGATCGAGAAGAACGCAATCCGGCAGGCGTGTATCGAGCGATTGCAAAAACTCCGGACCGGAGGCGAATGTCTCCACACTCAGGCCGACGGAACGCATCAACCGCATCAGCGCTTTGCGGATCGGTTCTTCGTCGTCAACGACAGCTACGTGCGGCTGAGTTTTGGTCACAACAGCGCGACATTAAGGCAGTCGAGGCAGCCCGCGCTATTAGACCTTGGGTTATTATCCCTAAGGCTATTATACCTAAGGCTACTATACTTTAGGCTAGTATACTTTAGTCTAGCATGGCGCTGCTGCGACGGTCTGTGACCGCCGAAGCATCGGAAGTTCGGCGCTCGGAGAGCGCCGCTACAGAGAAGAATCGACAGAGGAGATCAGAAAAAATGCGACAGTAGTGCTCGTGCGCGAACGCCTGAAGCGTCTGGACATCATTTATCAGCACTTTCCCATGTATTTCGTCACTGCGTGCGCGGCAGAACGACAGAAGCTCCTGGCTAATGAACCGATTCACAGCGCTTTCAAAGCATTCGCAGCTTCGGCTCCAAATTACGGCGCGTGGGTTGGAGCGTACATATTCATGCCTGATCATTTCCATCTCTTCGTCGCCATCGATGATGAGAAATTGAGTTTGTCGAATTGGTTGAAATCTCTGAAAGGCACATTGTCTTCTGTGCTACGTCGTGAGGGCAAATCGCCTCCATATTGGCAGAAAGGATTTTTTGATCACATGCTCCGTAGCAAGGAGTCCTATACACAAAAATGGCATTATGTGCGCGAGAACCCCGTTCGCGCCGGGTTGGTGAAACGCTGTGAAGACTGGCCGTATCTTGGCGAGATATTCGCTCTCGAATTTCACGACGCGCGCCTGTAGCGGCGGTCTCCGACCGCCGAACAAAAAATAACGGCACTGTAACCGCGGTCTCCGACCGCCGACAGGATGGGAAGATCGGCGCTCAGAGAGCGCCGCTACAGAGAAGAATCAGAGAGCATGCGGATGAGGAGCGAAGGAAAGTAGCGGCGGATTCTTCGCGTCGAACGCGACTGTCTTAGGCTGCCGATTTCAGTGAATTAGTTCCTCTGATCCCGCAACGTTCCGTCAAGCGCGCCAACTCTGCGACTGATTGCACCTTCATTTTCGCTATCACCCGGGCGCGATGCATTTTGACTGTTGCTTCCGTGATGCCCAGGTCACCGGCAATTTGTTTGTTCAACTTGCCGGCGATGACATGCTCGAGCACTTCCCGCTCGCGCGGTGTGAGCGTGTCGAGGCGCGCGCATATTTCGGATAGTTCGGCCTGTTCCCGGCGGGCGACAGCGTCTCTTTCAATGGCTGCCCGAATGGCCGGAAGCAGATTTTTAGCGTTCACGGGTTTGGTGAGGAAATCAAACGCGCCACCTTTCATCGCCTGCACACTCTTCGAAACATCACCCTGGCCGGTGAGAAAAATAATCGGAAGAGTACTGCCTGTCTCGCGCAGTGTCGTTTGAAGTCGAAGACCGTCGAAACCAGGCATCGCGATATCAAGCACGAGGCACCCGGGGGTGGCCGGATCGTGCTGCGCGAGAAACTCCTTGGCTGACGCGAAGGCCGCCACGGCAATGCCGGCCGAACGCAGCAAACGCGAGACAGCTTTTCGGACCGCGGCGTCGTCGTCCACAACAAACACGGTGGGGCCAGGGGGAGGAGGCATTAGCTGGTCAGTGATCACTGCCCGTTTTTCGGCAAGGCGCTCGACGCGCTTACCCTCAGTTCTTCCGCCTCCGATCCGTTCGCGGCGGATCTCAGCAAGGCGCTCGGAGCGGCTACTCTGGGTGCCGACGCGTCGAGCACGGTTAAGGCTGATCCGTCGAGAACCTTGGACGACGCCCCAGAGAGCGCATCCGACCTAACGATGGGCAGTCTAAAATGAAATGTCGCGCCGCAGTGGACATTATTCGTGGCCCAGATTTCCCCTCGGTGCGCGTTGATGATGGTGCGGCAGATGGAAAGGCCAAGCCCCATTCCCTCCTTTTTCGTGGTGAAGAAACGCTCGAAGACTTGTTCTAGTTTTTTCTCCCGAATGCCGCCACCACGATCCGTGACCGATACCTCCACTGCGCCGTTCTCCGATTTAGAAGCGATGAGCAGTTGGCGCTCCGAAGAATCGCAATCGGCCATCGCTTCGCAGGCATTCAGCACCAGGTTAAGCAATACCTGTTGAAGCTGGACCCGGTCGGCGGTGACTGATGGCAAATTCTGGGCGAGGTCAGTATCCACGGTTACGTTTTGAATGATGAGATCGTTGCGCATTAGTTTCAGGACGTCCCGCAGCACTTCGTTCAGATCAACATCATCGCAGTGCTTTTGCGGTTCCCCTTTTTTTAGTAGCAGACGCAGGCGGTGGATTACTTCGCCAGCGCGTTGGTCTTCGGTTACAATGTCATTGAGGATCTCGCGTACCTCATCAAGATCGGCAGCGTCACGGGCCAGGAACCGCTGGGCAGCCTGAGCGTTACTGAGAATGGCGGTAAGCGGGTGGGTTAGCTCGTGCGCAAGCGAGCTGGAAAGTTCCCCCAGTGAGGTCACACGCGCGAGGTGCGCCAGGTCATGGCGTTGGCGGGCCGCCTCCAGCTCTGCCTGTTTTAGAGAAGTAATGTCCATGCTGACTCCCAGAAGACGTATCGGCCTCCCATGTTTGTCTGCGTAGACACGTCCACGCGCTGCGACCCAGCGCACACTGCCGTCCGCAAGAACCCTCCGAAACTCTGCGTCGTAATCTTTGCCGTTTTCGATCGCATCCCGAAGTGCCTGTCGGACTTTATCGCGATCATCCGCATGCCATCGGGAAATGAGGTCTTCGAATGTGATCTTTCCGGAAACAGGGAAGCCCAACTGGGCACGGCGCCTCGGCGTGACCCAGATCTCATCCTTGCTCAAATCCCACTCCCATAGCCCGAGATCGCCTGAGTCCGCGGCTAAGTTGAGCCTCTGATCGCTTAGTTCCAAGTCATGCGCGAGTTGCGCCGCGCGAGCCATGTCGTTACTCAACTCGTAGCCCATCGCCGCCACAATGGCCGTATATGTGAAGCCGAGGAAAAAGGGGACTTCGATGACGCCCCAGATCACCAGCGGGACGTGCCACGCCAGGATCGCGCCGAAGATCATGCTACCGCCGACGAGCAAAGCGCGTCGCCGATCACCCCGGCGCCAGACGGTAATCGTGGCATCGACGGAAAAGATAAGCAGCAAGAGCAGGCTAAAGCTACTAATCAGACCCCATGGATTGGGGAGGCCGACGGGCACTGAGACGATCTCGCCGCCCCATGAAAAGTGGTGGATGTCTGTAATTGTCCGGAAATTGACACTCACCGGAGAAATAAAATTGAGGATCAATACTAGTGTCCGCAGGCCGTAGATGCTCCACGCCAGCCATCGTCGTCCGGCGCGGAGATAGAGTCGCACGAAAACCACGAACGACACTGTGAGTACCCACGTGGGCAGATGTATCCAGCGCACCAAAGCTTGGTATCGCTCAACCGTCTGGGCATTGAGCATCCCTAACTCGAATGCAGAGATGGCCGCCGCCGCGACCGCGCTACAGGAAAACAACAAATGCACCCAGTTCTCGCGCTGTTTGCACCAGACCGCGCAATAGAACGCCGCGAGCGTCAAACACGCGGCTGCGTTCATCGACCAGATGACGGTGATCCAACTCATCGGATGATGGCGACTGACTCTGAGGTCCTATTTGTTAGTTGGATCGCGAACCCAACAGAAGGCGATTTGCGAACGGGAAACCGAGTCGCAAATGCGAATCTCTTGATCCAGGGGTTATTTTCATAATTCCTCCTTTTGCAAACATCCCCTAGCTTGCCAAATCTTCCCTTCACCATCTTCTCCGGGAACGGCGGATCGAAGTTCCGAAAAAAGTTTAAGAAATTTCCAGAAACGACCACGGATGGTGCGGGTAATGCGGACAAAGCAACTCCGGGAAGCACATGCGACGAGACCAGCACAGCAGCAAAAAGGGCTCTCCGTTTTCAGAAGAGCCCCTTCGTTGCTTGGGATCTACTTAACTTCGAGTCCTGGCTTGCGCTTCTTACATCTCTCACCTTTTTATCCGGGAACGGCGGGTTGAAGTTCCGAAAAGAGTTAAAAAAGCTTCTAGAAACGATTGATTCAGTGGCTCGCGGTCGCGCGTCTTCGCTTGCTGCATCCTCGATTTGTGCCCGGAAAATCCGCGCAATCCGCGGTTATGAACTTCGCGGACTCTGATCCACTCTATTATTCTGGTCGTTATTCCTGTAGTGCGCCTACTCTTTCTGCCGCCACTGCCGCTGCGGGAGCCTTAACGACGATGATGGTTCCCGATGCCCTGAATATGGACGGTGGTGTCCATCAGGCGTCGCTGAGCTGCGCGATGGCAGCATCGACATTCGACGCGCCGTGCCCTAACCAAGCGCTCCGGCTAACAGTTGCCAGCGCGGCTGACAACGAACCGCCCAAAGAGTGGATTAGAACTAGTGTATCCGCGTTGCACGGCAAAGTTGAACGCCAGCATAATCAATCGCCGGTAGCGGTTCCGAGTGATCACCGAGACATTGAGCGAGCGCAACCAATCGTCGATCTGTGTGCTTGTGATGGTTTCGACCAGGTGGTTGTTGAAGCTTTTGCTGAAAGTCGCGAGGCGAGATCGAAGATCGTCTAAATCAAATTGTGAAGCGGCCTCCTTTTGCTTTGCCGCAAGAAATTCGTCAACGAGCTCTCTCGCAGTGCATGACTTCTCGTTGGCCATTAGATGCTGAACAAAAAAGTCTGTCGCATCTGCTATTGTTTTGCCATGGGCCCTAAGCTTATTTGTGCACTCTAGCAACACACGCGCAGACGCTTCAGCCTCTGTTTCTTGGATCGGCTCACGTCGAAAACTAGGATTTTTAGTCCGGGCAAACTCGATCGCCTCTTCTTCCGTCTCAAAAACCTTTTGCTTGTGCTTTGCGGCCTCGCGGTACTTCACGACGAATTGCAGGTTGAGCTCGTTCGTGTCGCTACTCGCAATTCCATTTCCTCCTATTGTGGGTAAAGTTCGGGTTCTGTGCGGGGTGGCTCCATTTAAAGTTAGTTGATGAGCTTTCATTTGCCCGGCGATTACGAAAAATCTCGCGCCGTGTCAACACAAAAAATAATAAGTAATAATTCCCTTCAGAACCGCCGCGGGGTAGTGTCCTAATTTGACGGGCTAGATTTATCTGCCGGGCTTAGAAATTCCTTGGCAACCTCGACGAGCTGTTTGAAGCCGCCCAAAACCGCCGCTTTAACTGCGTCTTGGGCAGAGTTCACCGGAGGCACGCCGAGAACTATTGTGTATTTTGGTTCCTCGCCCTGAGATGCGGGTATTACCCAGGCATAAGCCCGTTTCGTTTTGGGATGCCCCTCTAGCTGAAACGTTTCTACAACGCCATCCCACACTCGCATACCCTCGAACCGCTCGTGGATCACGGCGGATTCGATGTGCTTGGCGCGACATTTCTCCTGATGTTCTATCAGGCTCTTAAGATCGTCGATACGCTTGCTCACCCCTCAACCATCGTAACGAGATCGCGCACTGTCCAGAAGGTGTTGGTGACGCCAGCGGCCATTGCTGGCGTGCATCGAATCGCGATGTTGGATTTCACGAAATTGTAATAGGCATAATGCAACGCGACCGCCGCTTTGAAGTTTTCCAGCTTCTTGGAAAACGCATTAGTTAGCCGCGTTAATCGGCGGCAGTGCATCCGCAAAGTGTGATTCTGTTTTTCAACGTGGCTTGTGGAAATCAGATCGACAATCGGATTTCCAGCCACCGGAATCCGTTTTACATTCATCACATCCGGCGGGGAATATCGTCGTTGTTCCTCAAGATCAGTGTGGCTAAAGGTTTTGACGATTGAGCCGTAATCCACTTCAGCGCCGAACGCACGCTCAACCGCGTCCGTGTACGCCCGTAACGCATCGCTAGAGATTTGAACTCGGTGAGACAACCGAGACGCTAAATCTTCGATGAACGTGTCGGCCATATATCCAGAGCGGTCGCCCACTGCGAAAGTCGGAACCAACTTTGTTTCGGAATCGAGCGCAACCCAAGTCCGAACGTCTCCGACTCCGCGCTTTCTCCGATTGCGGAAAGCGATCCTTTGCTTCATTCCGACATACCCCCACACTTCATCGACTTGAATTAGTCGGCAGGGCAGATTCCGCATTTTCTCGTCCATAATCCGGCGGCAGCCTTCACCCATTCGGACGCCAAGCCGCATCACCGTGTCGCGGTGAATGCCCGTGATTCGCTCGACGCTTCGAATGCTGCTGCCCTCGCACAGCATTCCGACGGCAGTCGCTTTTTTCTCAATACTCAATTTGTTGATTTTTCTCCTTGATTATCTTGATTAAGATAATATCTTTTTCAAGATGAGTCAACAAAAAAAATCACACGGTGGACGAAGGGTTGGCGCTGGGCGACCGGAGGGTCGCACGAAGGAAATTCGCTCCGTTACGGTCGATAAGCGGATTTGGAAATCCGCCCTCGAAATCTGGAACGGAAAAGCTTCTCGCCTTGTCGAAAGGCTTTTAGCAAAATACCTGAAAACGCCCTCACTTATTCCGCCCGAAGGAGCGTAAAAATGAATCCAAAAATTCGTGTAACTATCGGTGAAGGTCGGCGCGGCATATTGCTCGAAAACCTCGGCAACATTTCAAAGGAAACGGCCAAATTCCTTGAAGATTTAGGCGAAGATTTGGCCGTCCCAGGCGGACATGATTGGGTCGCTGATAATTTTGCGGATGGCTCGGTCATATTTGATCTGGAAAATCCGTCGGTCGAGGAAGCCGACGCCGACCTTTGGCGGCGCGGCTTGAGAAGTGTTATGGCGCGCGACCTATCCGATGATCTGATGAACGTTCGGATAAAACAGCAGACTCGGCAGCAGTTTCTTCAGATCGCAAAAGCGTTGCCGCCAGAAGACAAGATACAGTTTGCGCTTTATTCAAATAGCGACGCGTCGGGAGCCGAAGTTTTCGAGTTTAAGCCAGAAATCGCGGTTCAGCTCGAAGCCGAGAAGCCGCAATCCTATCAGTATTACGGTGACATTCAGGGGATCATTCACGCTTTCTACAAAGAGACAAAGCGCCCGAGTTTCGTAGTCCGTGAACTTTCCACACGAGATTTAGTTCACTGCTATTTCACGCACGAAATGTATCGCGACGCGGTCGAAGTTTTAAAGGACGAGGACGCCGTGATCACGGTCGAAGGCTTTGTCACGGAGGATTCCAACAGTGGCAAAGTGACAGAAATAGAAGTCTCTCACTTCACGCAGTGCCCGAAGTTTGATCTGCAAACTTTCGAAAGAATGATTGGAGCCTTCCCGAAGGCGTTAACCGGAGGCGAAGACGCTGCCAAGCTGCTCGACGATTTCAGAGATGAGTAGGATTTACATCGAATCGTGCCCGCTGATCGACGTGGCGGAATACGAGACGACGAATGTTAAGGATGAACGCGCAAATGACGTTTGGTTCTGCAATCAAGCACTAAAAGCCGCTCGCGATGGCAAAATTACGGTTTTCACGTCGATGCTTTCGGTCGCTGAATGCAACACTATCAAATCTGGATTGCCCAGCCCGTCTGATGATGTGCGAATCTTTTATGACATGCTATTAACATCGGGGAAAAGCGGAATGCTTCTTGTAAGTCTGCGCCAAGCTATTGCTATTCGAGCTCGGAATCTTCGTTGGATAAGCGGAATTAATTTGAAGGGGGCCGACACAGTTCACGTCGCCACCGCCATCGAAATGAACTGCGAGGAACTATGGACGCGAGATGGGCGAATCTGGAAAAGCGCGAGACAAAATCGCTCAATTCCGACTGAACGTTGTCCGGCCCCACGAGACCAAGATTTTGCCCGATGAATATAAACAGCCAGAACTTCCGCAGAACCCGGCCATAAAGTGATTGCCGAGTAAGGTCCACCGCAGATGAGGAAAGAATGGCTGGAATTTCTCGGAGGTCTTTTTGTATTTCTTGGCGCACTTGTTCCGGTCTTTAGGGCAGGGTGGCGTTCGCTTAAGCGAACGCTAACCCCTACGGGTCTGATACTCTTTTTTTTAACAATCGCTGTTTTCGTGGTCGGAGTGTTTGTTCTGGTTGGGCTTGTCCTTCGTTGGCCTTCGAATGTCGAGTCTGGATTACTTATTCTCTATATTTTTGGGTCAGTAGTGGCTTTCTTGGCCGATAGCTCACCGCTCAACAGAATCAACGTTGGTTTGTTGGTGATGTCTCTCGTATTTGCTGCATCGATATTAGGGGCTCAATTAGCACGCACGCTCCCTGAATCGACTCAAAAAGCGGTAACAACGCCGACGCCCTCGGCAACGAGCACGCCCTCAAATTAGGACATTACCCGCCGCGGTGCTCCCGAATTAAGGTTTTCGATTTGCTTCCGCAAAAGCAATCACTCCCTCAACAACTCCTCTTAAGTCCAGAACGCGACAACTGTGGGGTCGATCTAATCTTCGATGTTCTGCCGTACGATCGCCCAAGGCATGGGCCCCGGGCCGAGCGCAGCCAGGCTCCTAGCATTGAGTCCTGAGCGTGATCACATTCCGCTCCAGGGCGGCCTCGTAAAATTCCTTTTCGGTAAGCAGCAGCCGGACAAAGGCTCGTTGGCAGATTGCGTGGTAGGTAAGATTCACGGCAAAGGAAACAACAAATCCACACGAAATTAAGAACACTGCCGAATGCCAGCCCTGATCGCTAAAGAGCCCGAAGAAGAGCCCGAGGAAAGCGGCGGCTGTCATGAAAACTCGTGCAGGGCTCTTGCGCGCGTCATGGCCCGGCGCGCCTGCTGCTGTTCCAAGATAAGCTGCGGGAATCCCCAAAAGGAGCAGGGGATCTCGAAGAACGAATGTCAGAACGACAAAGAGAACAAAAACCGACCGAAGTCCCACGAGCAATTGTAGGTAGCCGATAAACCACCGCCCCCAGGCCCCAAAAGTGTAAGCGGGCAGCCCATCCGCCCACGTCAACGCGATCCGCCCGCCACGGTAATCCTGGACGAATTCGGCATGACTCGTCGTTTTGGGTCGCTCCAATGACGCTGTAACTTGCATCTATGATCTCACCTCCTTCTCCGGGAACGGCGCGTCGAAGTTCCGAAAAAATTCATAAATTTCGGAACACAAACTTACCGTTTGTACGGCCAGCGGGCTTGCAGCGCGCGGCGAAGTTCTCAATAACCTCGCCAATTAAAAAAATGGTGCTCGGGACGTCGCATCCGCGAAAAAACAGAACTCTCGATTTTCATCGCGATTTACTAAGCGCTTCCTTCGCCTGGTACTCGGCAACGATGCGTTGCAACTCGCGCCGGACGAAACTTGAACGACTGCGATCTTGCCTGGCGGCGAGCTCATCGATCGCCTCCAAAATATCGCTGGGAACGTTGCTGATCGTCAGTATTTGAACAGCCGGCGTCTTCGCCAGTGGAGTAACGGTTCGGACGCGCTGACCAGCTCTTGCCCTAAAATTAATCTTGGCTCGTTGGCCCCGGCGATTAGCGCCGAGAGCGTTGTGATTGTTTTGTTTATTTATATTTATTTGTTTCTGTTTGGGTTGCGGTTGCTGGAGGGCCACAGTTGAGGGCCCGAGAAGAAATTTTGTTTGGATTTGCTTGGCGCATCTCTCACCTCTTTCTCCGGGAACGGCCGGTCGAAGTTCCGAAAAATTTTAAAAAATCCGGAACACAGACAATTCAGTGTGTTCGCCGACAGAGTTGCACTCCGCTGGGGTAAGCAACTCACCCCCCAGCCCGACTTCGCCGCAACCGAAAATTTAACCGCTGATTTCACGGATTAGATCAGTCTTTCTGCCGAGCCTGTTCACTAACCGATCTCTTTACTCAATGGAAAAAATCGCTTCTGATGCAAATCAGCGCACTAGAGAATCTTCGCAATGCGCGTTGAATTTGGCCGTATCCGAGCTCCGAAGGCCCTCGCGAGAGCGCGAGCCAATACGCTTCCAGCCCGGTTGCGGGGACGAACTGACTGCGAATACTCGAAGAAATTCCAACCCCGAAATCTTTGGACGTTAAAGGACTCTTCGCAACAAGAAACAAGTCGCGCATTGGCGTCGGTGTCGGGTGAGCGGCGATCCGCTTCGAAC
>Ga0137407_10001653_pt1 | contig 14571 bp, 10 predicted proteins | sample CZOMad2_2_16fung_FD_108410 | JGI IMG/M metagenome (GOLD analysis project Ga0137407, IMG submission 108410) | Vadose zone soil fungal communities from Angelo Coast Range Reserve, California, USA - CZOMad2_2_16fungal (Illumina Assembly) | ecosystem: Environmental > Terrestrial > Soil > Vadose...
ATTACCCCGCGACTGTGCACTGCGCGACGTGCGGCAGGTGGTTCTGCGATGCCCACGCTGAGGACGAGGAATGGCACCCGTCGATGCTGCCGCCTGGAGAAGAAGGCGGCGCGGCATAGCTGACCCGGTTTCTTCTCCAACGCTCTGATTTTGCCCATCGCTTTTGGTCGGCTTTAGTGATCTTCTAAGGCCTTTGGTGGGCGATCGTTTTGTTGATTGAACCTGCCGTTACCGATAAGGCGACGCCTTGCCCAGGATTTCTGCTGGGTCCCGCAATTTAATCGGCGAATTGAAATACGAGTTGTTCTTGATGACGTTGCCCACTGATCCCGCCAACTTCAAGACGCCAAACGCGGACTCGTTGATTATATTTTGCCCCACGATGTTCTCATTCCCTGCAATCAATACGCCTGCCTGGTCGCTGTGCGTGACGCGATTACGTTCGGCAGTGTTCTCGTTCCCGATTAGCTCCACGCCGTCGAAGATCTGCGAGTCGAACACTTCGTTTTCAAAACCTGCCCTTGATCACCGACAATTGCGATGCCTGTTTGTGAGACCCCAATGGCATTGTGATCCACGCTTACGCCATTGGACTGGAAAACTAGAATGTCATCCGACTTAAAGTCACACGCTTCCAAGGAAACGCAAGGTGACCAGATGTGATTCGCCACGGTGTTGTGCCGGACGCTGCCCGCCGCCCCAAAACCAATCTGTATACCATTCTGCGTTGCGCCTGTGGTTGGTCCCAATCCCGTCACGACGTTACCTTCGATCGTAACCTGGGTGCCAACTTCGTTCGCGGTGATTCCATTTTTCTGGTAGTCGTGGATGCTGCTCTCTTCGATGGCCACGACAGAGTTCACACCGTTGGCGCTCTGAAAACGCCGATCAGATCTGGGGCGCATTCGCCAATTCCATTGGTCGCCCCATCTATGATGACGTTCCGGATGGTTACGCCCGTTGTGTGTCCTGAACCAGTATGATCGCGGCGATTGCCTGTCCCGAGGTGACGCCCGTGGTGTTCGCCACGACGTTGCTGGGGCGTAGGATCGCTCCGTTGTTTCCGTTTAGCTGCAGCGGCTTTGAGATAGAGACCTGTTCGATGTACGTACCTGGACAAATTTGAATGCTGTCGCCCGCCGATGCAGCGTTAACCGCATCCTGAATCTTTGGCAAACTGCGCTCCGGGGCACAGCACACTATTTTGGCCGACGACGATGACCACGGCGGCACGCCCAACCGGGAGTGTCAGGGACACAAGCAAACCGAGTGACGCTAGACCTGAAACAAACGACAGAACTTTTCTGCGCATAGTTTCTCCTTCGAGGGACAGCAGGGATGCTGGACACTCGGTTTTCTGAGGACACTGAGGACTGAGGGATAGGCAGCACTCGTATACCACAGTGCGAAGGCGAGCGGAGTAGTACTGAATCTTTTCTAGTCCAATACCAAGTTAGCTCGTCGTAACTTTCCATCCAACGTCGGATTAGGCATTTTGAGGTACGGGCATGAGTGGAATTACATCGATGCAGGACAAAGAAGAACAGAAAGCCCGATTTGTGAAATCGGGCCTTCCGGTTTTTGGGCTGAATGGAATCGGTTATCTTGCGGCGGCCTTGGTTTTGCCGAGTTCAGAGACCACGCCGAGCTGCTGCATCAAGCCTAGAGCGTCCCAGTTGACCCAACCTTCTACCATCTTGCCATTCGTAAAGCGGGCAACGCTTATTCCGGAGATGGTGAATTGCTTTCCCGTTGGCGCGATACCGCTGAGATCACCTTTATGGGTACCCCGACAGGACCAACGGGCCATCACTGTTTCGCCTTCGGCAATGATGTCGTCGATCGTCAATCGAAGGTCGGGGAAGGCAGTGCGATAGAGAGTCGCTCTTTTCTTTTCACTCTCGGGACCTCGCCCAACATCGGGCGTTGAAGAGTCATGGTGAGCATAGTTGGAGGCAAACAGCTCGTCTGTCACCGGCAGATTGCCCTTGTTCCAGACTTCTTCGAATAAACGACGAACGACAGTTTTATTTGTTTCAGACATAGCAATTCTCCCTTTTTTAAAATCCAGATTCCTACTCGCGCTCAGCGAGTCGGGCTTGAGTGGTGTGGCCTCTAACCGCTGGCGTCTTGGGTGTGTTGACCTGTACGTCGGACAGGAAGTCGGGCTCCGCGATAGGGAACAAAAGGGAACCGAGGGTGTTCTGCCCTCTTCGCGCCTGATGCGGAGCTTGGCCTTTAAAGAAACTACGGTTTGGACTACGAAGCGGGGATCTCGCCTCAAACAGCGAAATCTCAACGTGAGCTTGTTCTTATCGAGTGGGGGTGTCAAGGAGAATCGAAAGATTCTTTTGTGCAAAAAGAGTGGCGGGAATTCGAGGATCGGCGACGATACTACGAAGCGCGGAATTAGTCCCGGTTTCTCAGTCGGCATTCGAAAAAGGGCGCGCCGGTTCTCTGCAACTTCGGTAGCGAACCGGGTGCGATGTAGTCCTTCCCGAATTCGACGAATAACGAGTTATGATTGTGACCGCAGGCTGGCTGGCGGACGCATTCGCATATGTGTTGCGCGGCGTTTGTGACGGCAACATCAGAACGACTCAGAACAACAAGGACGTATCAGTGCACAACTACGGGGGCCGGATTCTGTTCATCATTGGCCAAGCCGTTCTTGCTTCCATGTCAACACCTACGGGAGCCCAGGACAGAACTACGCAGATCGCCGAGTTCACGGATGTGGCTCAAAAGGCAGGGCTGACTGCAGCCAACGTTTTCGGTGGCAAAAATACCAGCACGTACATCCTTGAAAGCACAGGCACGGGTGTCGCGATCTTCGATTACGATAATGATGGCTGGCCCGATATCTTTTTTGTGAATGGAACGACGCTGACGGGATTCGTTGGCGAAAGCGCTCCCACCAACCATCTATATCATAACAATCACGATGGATCCTTTACTGACGTGACGGCAAGTGCGGGTCTCTCTGCAACAGGCTGGGGCCAAGGAGTATGTGTCGGAGACTACGACAACGACGGCTGGGAAGATCTTTACGTCACCTATTACGGGAAGAACCGGCTTTACCACAATGTTGAAGGCAAATTTGAAGAAGTTGGGGAAAACGCTGGCGTGGCAGGCAATGGAAAGACTTGGGGTAGCGGTTGTGCTTTTGTAGATTATGATCGAGACGGCTACTTGGACCTCATGGTTGCGAACTACGCGGATTTCGACCTTCTCCATCCCCCGGCACCGGGAAAATATCCCACCTGCCTGTGGAAGGGTATCGCCGTCTTTTGCGGACCACGAGGCCTGCGGGAAAGTAAGAATATTCTCTACCGCAACTTGAGGAATGGCCACTTTCAGGACGCAACTGCTTCTTCCCGCGTTGACCGTACCCTAGGGCACTATTGTTTCAGCGTTTCGACGTTTGACTATGACGATGATGGCTGGCCGGACATCTACGTGGCTTGCGACAGCGCTCCCAGCGTTCTTTATCATAATAATCGAGACGGGACGTTTACAGACATCGGCATCTTGTCGGGTGTCGCCTACAACGCCGATGGTCGCGAGCAGGCCGGCATGGGTTCTACCGTCGCCGACTATGATGGTGACGGACGCCTCGATCTGTTCCGCACAAACTTTTCGGACGACACTTCGACGCTCTATCACAACAGCGGAGACGGGACGTTTACCGACGTCACGTATCGAGCTGGACTTGGCGCGCACACTCAGTACCTCGGCTGGGGCACTATGTTTTTTGACTTCGACAATGATGGTTGGCCGGACCTCCTGCTCGTGAACGGTCATGTCTATCCGGAGGTCGATAACCTTAAGATAGGGATCGATTACAACGAACCGAAGCTGCTATATCACAATCGCGGAGACGGAACCTTCGCGGACGTCTCCCAAGTTGCGGGTCCGGGAATCACGGCAGCGACACCCGCCAGAGGTATGGCTGTGGGGGATTTGTGGAATGATGGCAGAATCTCCGCCGTGATTGTGAACCGAAATGCGCTCCCGAATCTACTTGTGAATCAAAAGAAGTATCCGAACCATTGGATTGACGTCAGGACGGTGGGGACACGCTCTAACCGCAGCGGTATAGGTGCTCATGTTTCGGTGAGAACACCGTCGCGGCTGCAGACCAGCGAGGTACGCAGTGGTTCGAGTTACATTTCCCACAGTGATATGCGTGTTCATTTCGGATTGGGAACCGAGAACGAGATTCTGTTCATCGACGTACGCTGGCCCAGCGGGCTCGTGGAGCGCTTCCGCGATGTGACGGTGGACAAGGTGATGATGGCCAAAGAGGGGACCGGCGAACCGGTCGGAGCAGAAGTCGGTGGCTCGACCAGACCAAATTAGGATGATCAGGGCAATTCCGTGGCAAAGATCCATTCACGGCGCGCAAATATTGCAATGAGACTGATGGTGCTGAGCGCGTTTGTTGTGCCCTGGGGCGCAGTCGCATACGCTCAGAGCCAAGACGATGCACTCTCCACAGCTCGTTCTCTTCTCCAGCGGGGAAAGAACGACGCAGCCATCGCCTGGCTGAAGAACGCTGCGGCGGCACATCCGGAGTTGAAGGGCGTAAATCACGAGCTGGGCGTAGCCTATTATCGTGAAGGAGAATACCTGGCCGCGAGCAACTATCTGCAAGATGCCTGGGACGAGAATGAAGACGATCGCGATGCTGCGCAGCTACTCGGATTGTCCTATTACTTCAGCGGGAGGCCGATCGAAGCAATTCCGGCGCTTGAAAAGGTTCGCTCTTGGCGGCCCAACGCAAATATTGATGCGTTGTACATTCTCGGGATCTGCTACGCGGTGGCCGAGCGGCACGCGGAGGCGCGCCGAATGTTCGCACAACTGTATGGAGTAAGCTCGGACTCGGCCGCGGCTCATTTGTTAATGGCCCGTATGCTGCTTCGACAAGGTTTTGACGCTGTCGCGGAGAGCGAGGTCAGAGCAGCGCTTCTAATTTCTCCGCAACTGCCGCTGGCGCATCTCACGTTAGGAGAGCTGAGCTTTTACGGAGGCAACTATTCAAGGGCTGCTCAGGAGTTCAAGGAGGAATTGGCGCTAAACCCGACGTGCGCTTCCGCTCTAACACATTTGGGCGAGGTGTACTGGCGGCTGGATCGGGACGAGGACTCGCATACAGTCCTGCGGCGTTCCATAGGCCTGGACTCGACGGCCGCTGAGCCGTACGTCGTTTTAGGAAAAGTATTGCTTCGGGATCGTCAAGCCGAACTCGCAGAGCAGAACCTACTACACGCCATTCATCTTGATCCAAACAATTACACTGCTCATTACATTCTTGGCCAACTTTACCGGGATGAAGGCAGATTGGAGGCCGCACAGCGCGAAATGACAGCGGCCGCCCGAATTCAGAGGGTGCAAGGAGCCAACGTCGGCCGTAACTGAGAGTGCAAAAAGTGCGGCCGGTTAGGCTAGTTAGCAGCACGCTTCTTTTCAGATTTAGCCAACTCAGATTCAATTACCCGTTCGAAAGCGGATTCCGACAGTGCACCGCTTAGCGGAGTTCCGTTGATGAAGATGCCGGGCGTTCCCATGACTCCCGCGCGAATTCCATCCTGCAAATCCTTCTCGACCTCCGCGCGGTGCTTGCCGCTGGAGAGGCACGACGCAAACTGTCCTTCGTCTAGCTTCGCGCTGTGAGCAAGCTCCAACAGGCCAACCCGATTGAGTTTATCGGGGTTAGCGAACAGGAGGTCATGATATTCCCAAAATTTTCCTTGCTCGCTGGCACAGCGCGATGATTCGGCGCCCAATTCCGCCTGACCGTGCATTCCGCGCAACGGAAAATCCCGATACGCCAAGCCGATCTTGCCCTCGTACTTGGCCAAAAGGTTGTTCAAAGTGGGCTGGACCTTTCTGCAAAAAGGACATTGGAAGTCCGAAAATTCGACGATCATCACCGGTGCGTCCGCCCTTCCCCGCAGTCGGGCTGGATCAAATGACACTCGAACTGTGCTTGCTCGCGCTGGTTTCTGCGCTGCGCCGAGCGTGCCCAGGTGCTTCAGATATTCCTGCCTGGTCTGGGAAAGCTCGGACTGCTCTGACGTTAATTTTTTTCGAATGACCTGGAGCTCGGGTAGCTCCTTGTCGGCTTCGCCCCAGAGTTTCTCGGCAATACCAAACTGGTGTAGAGCGACACCAGAGTTGCCATCATGCTCGGCCACGAGCCCCTTGGCGTAATAGCCGCCCGCGTAGCTCGGGTCTTGTTCAATCATTTCCTCCGCCGTGAGTTCGGCCAAAGCCCACTCTTCGGTTTCGCGCGCACGCCGAGCAATGGAATCCAACTGGATGAGGGCTTGGCTTCGGGCATCAGGGCCAGGCGAAGCTCGAAGCTGCTCTTCGATTTCCTTCATCAGCGCCACGCCTTCCGCTGATTTTCTCTCCGAGAGCAGAATTTCAGCGCGCAAATTGTCGGAATATGGCCGGAGGCGATCCGCGTCAGACGCCGGAATAAGAATCAGCGCCTCTCGAGCCAAGGCCATTTCCTTCTGTGCGTCATCGACGCGATTCATCGCCACCAGTGCGCGGCCTTTCAGCGTATGCCCTGCAAATTGCGCCATCATCGAGGGACTCTGCGCGAGAATCCGCGCTTGCTCGAAGGCTTCCTGCGCACGGCCTCGAGCCAACAGAAACTCCGGCAATTGTTTGCGACCAAACTCCGCGAGTTCACCGTGCCCAGGCAGTAAGAACGACTCTCGCAGGAGTTGTTCCGCGACTTTCATTTGTCCTAACAATTGATGGCACATCGCAAGAAGGTTCAGGTTATGAGCGCGGTGCCAATCGTACTGAGCGGGAATGTGCTCGGCACGATAGTACGCATTCTCCAGGTTATTCGCCGTGCGGAACTCTTCGATTGCATCCTCGATGCGGCCGGCTCGACGGAGTTCATGCCCGCGCATGTGATGTGCGTGCGGAATGGAGGAAGATGTACGCAGGTACGCCTCACTGTGAAAAAGTGCTTCTTCGGTACGTCCGATGTTTTCATAAGAATGAGCCAAATAATGATGCGCAGCCGAATTATTCGGAGAAACTACCAATGCTGTTTGGTAAAACGCGATGGAATCCAAGTCTCCTGTCTGTCCATGTCCTGCACCCGGCCCCTCATCGGCGAAGCCACGCAAGATCCAAAGACCCGGGTCAAGAGGATTCGCCATTAAGGCATCGTAAATGGCTTTACGATACGCTACGAATTTGTCGAGGTTCTGCTTGTCTTCGAGGAATCCCACCTGTCGGGCGCGGATTTCAATCCGCTGCCGCTCAGCTTCAGTGATCGGGCCTGAAAGAGCCTGCGCTTTATCGATTGCTGCGCGGGCCGCCGCCACATCCTGCAGCTGCACGTAAACATCACACAGGCCAGCATAGGCAGCCGCCAAAGACGGATCCAGTCGCAACGCCTGGTGAAAGGAGCGGGCCGCCTCGATCCAGACGTAGGAACTAAGATAGTTAATTCCCTGATCGTAAAAAGCCTGGGCTTCCGCTGAGGTCGTCGTCACTTTTTCGTGAAGGTTGCCGACGTCGTGCCGAAGCGAAACCGACCGCTCGAGAATCTCGTTCGGCACCCAGCCGACGACTTCATGTCCTTCGTGGCCTTCGTGTTGCGAGAGCGCCGGCGCTACCCATACAGCCAACAAACAGGCTTGCATGATTGCCAGTCGTGCCACGAGCAACCATGCGTGGCCACCCATGTCATGGTGGACGGTGTTCTCTTTCTTGCCGGTTTGCAGGGAAACGTCCTCTCTGTGTAAATTCATTTTCAAATTTCGGTCACCTCGACGGAACGAACGTAGTGTCCGGAATCGAGCCGCTTTGTTTCGATCAGCGGATCGGTCACCCGCAGCCGGATCAAATAGGTTCCCGTGGCTTTGGGCGTCCAGGCATGGGACCAAAAGCTCCAAGGATCGTTTGTGGTCTGCGTGAAAGTATCCACTCCCACATAGTCCTCGTCCGGATTGAAGCGGATTTCCAGCTTCTTTACCGGCTGAGAGCCGCCCCACAAGATGCCCACCACGCGGTATTTGATTTTTTCATCGACCAGCCACTTCTCCACTCGCGTTGGCATGGCCGCTTGGTCAATAATCGCCGGCCGGTAATCTCTCGCCAGTTTCGGGATACCTTGCTGATGTGTTCGCGCGGCGAATTCCTGCATCTGCGATGTCGCCAAGAAATTTTCATCGACAAATGTGATTGCGTTTACCCACTTGATGGCAGTACAGCCATACCAGCCGGGGACAACCAGCCGGACCGGCGCGCCGTGGTCTTTGCTAAGTGGCTGCCCATTCATCTCCGTGGCCAGAAAGGCCTTGGAAGCCTTGAGTTGCTCGACCGTGAAAACCCAATCCGCACCGGGAATCGACGTTGCCGATTTCATCGGGTATTGGTCGAAGCCCGAAACCATCACTCGATCCGTTCTCGGCTTAATTCGAGTCGCGAGTACATCAGAAATAGGAACGCCGGCCCAATCTCCCACGCTGAGCAGTCCGAACCGTGTTGCTCGCGTGTTGCCGGAACATTCCATCAGGTGCATGCCCATGGGTTTCGCGCTTTTCCCTAAGTTTTCTGAGGTGAGATTCACCGGCTCTTGAACGAGCCCACCCACCTTGATCGTCCAGGGTTTCCCGGCATCGAGTAGCTCCGAAGCGCATGTGCGGGTATAGAATTTTTCGATGGGCGTGACCAATTGCTCGGGACTCAATCTGGAAAGGTCAGAAAACAGACGCGCGTCGAGGCCTGCCCCGATAATCGTATCAAGCGGCGCTCGGCTTTCTCCCGTAAATTCAAGAATTCCAAGCTGCTTGCCGTCCCGAAACGGATTGTCTCGCTGGTTTCGCGGTCGCGCGAAGCCGCTGAGTTTGTCGAAATCTACAAGAAGCGTACCACTCCCGAGCAGGGAGACACGAAGAAACTCACGCCGGTCCGGCTTTGCAAGGCCCCGCATCACGTTCCCACTTGGTTCACGCGGACACTCATTATCTCGTCCCTATCATAATGCATGGCCGCCAAGAAAAAGGGGTCAGGTCAACGACCTGACCCCTGGACAATGAGGCTGCGCCTCTTTCTAGAAGTCGAACCGTAAGCCCATCTGAATGTATCTGGGCGAGTTGTATTGGTTGCTGGGGACACCAAAGGCGCCGGGGCCGGATATGTCCATGCCTGGCTGGTTGGAGAAATAGGAATCGCCGCCGCTCCCGAACATCACGTGATTGAAGGCATTGACGAACTGCACATCAAACCGCGTGGATACGCGTTCGGTAATGCGCGTCATCTTCGATATCGCCAAGTCCACGTTCCAACGCATTGGACCGCGAACGCGGCCGAACCCCAGAGTCTTGTCAGCAAACGTCGGGTACCGGAAACCGGCAACCACCGCATCCGGGTTTTGGAACATATTCGGCACTCCTCCGGTGCTCCCAGAACCATAGCCGGAAGTGGAAAGCGTGGGATTATTCACGCGCGTTTGATTGAATGTGCGGGGTCCTGTTGGAATCAGCCCGTTCGAGTTTCCGTTTGACGGCGTGCTACCGAATTCCGAAAAGCATGCAGCCGAGTCATAGACCATATCGGGCAAGCCGCTGGCAGCAACGTAGACGCCGGAGACAGACCAGCCGCCGAACACGCGATCCGCAAACGCGCCGGTGGCCATGCTCTTGCCCTTGCCGAAAGGCAATTCGTAGTTGACCAGCAGATTGAACGTGTGGCGCCGGTCGAACAACGACGGACCATAGCTCCGATGATGGTCAAAGGCGTCGGGAATGGCGCCGGTGCATTCCTGCGTAATGCCGAAGTTATCTAGCGCGTGGGAGAAAGTGTAGTTGGCATCGAAGGTCAGGCCGCGATAAGCGCGCGACCGCAGGGTCACGAAGCCGGCTTGGTAGTTCGCGTAGGTGAAGCTTCCGCTCCAATCCACCGAACCTATCTGTTTACTAGCCGCCGTCATCGGACCGGTCACGAAGTTCGGCTCCAGAAGGAACCAGAGCGCACCGGCCCCGTGAGCCGGCCAGAAGGGATTGCCGTTGTCATTATCAAAGCTGGCGGCTGCGGCGGTGCACGAATTAAAGCCTGCGCAGAAGCCTGCGGGTAGCATCGCTTCAAACCATGGCTGCACGGTAAGCGCATTAAAGCCGTTGGGCCCATTCTGGACACCTTCTTGCAGTTGAGCCGCCACCGCGTCGAAGGCCTTCGCAAAGCTCTGGTTGGTGCCCTTGGGCGTAAACATGTAGGGGATGTGGTTTAGATCGATGTTCCCGTAAAGATCTCGAGACCAACGGCCCACATAACCTACCTCCAGGATCATCTTGCCGGGTAACTCGCGCTGGACCGTGAAGTCGATCGCATCTGAGGCGCCAGTAACGTAATGCGGATCAAGACGGAAGTCGCGGCTCTCGAAGACGCTGTTGGCATTTGCTGGCTGAATGCCGCTGGGCGATCCCTCGCCTGGGATGATTACGCCACCGCTGACCGCCGGAAGGGGCGGAATATTGATATGGTTGCCGTCTATCCCGATCCGGAAGGCAGTAGTCGGATCGGAGAACCCGCTGCACGCACCCGTCGTATCCGGAGCGGTGCAAACGGAAAGATCGCCAAAACCAATACCCAGAGCGGGAGTCAGAACGAGTCCGACCCCGTTCTTCCGTTCAAACCCCCGCGACCAGCCGCCGCGGAGCACAGTCTTCTTGTTTCCCATCAGGTCTCCGAGAAGGCCTTGCCCGAAGGATGGGTTCCAGGCAAACGCCAGGCGTGGGCCAAAGTTCGTGTAATCTGGGTCGAATGGATATTTTCGTCCTAGGGTCTTGATAGGCACATAGCCCAGAGTCGGATTGAAAACGTCTCCGTTCAGGGCAGCCTTTTCCTTGGCATCCAGGTAAGACTTGGCATCAATCGGTTTGCCGGTGCTAACGTCGATCATCATTGCCGTCTTGCCCGTCGGATCATGTGGCGGCATCTGCACGCCCCAGGTCAAACCATAGCTTAACGTCAGTGATGGAGACACGCGCCAATTATCGCCGAAATAGATTTCATAGGCATTTACATTTTCTTTCTGTGTGATGGTGGTCCCGGCGGGCTGCGGACTCAAATCCCCAGACCGGGTTAACACCTGCGTGGCGCTATCTACCAACCCGAGCGCGGAAATGTAAGCGCGTCTATATGTGCTCCTGTCCGAAGACCTAACGGAGGCCGGTATAGGAATTCCGCCAATATCCAGGAACTGCCCCCCGCGGGCCACGAAGTAAAGAGGCGTGGTTATGCCGCCAACCACCTTGTCATCCCGGACGTGCAAGAAGTGCTGGAGTTGTACACGTCCTCCGAAGTTAAAGGCGTGCTTGCCCTTAATCCAAGAGAGGTTGTCGGTAAACGTGTAGTCCTGGCCGTTCCAGACGCGTTGACGCGCCTGTTGCGTATTGACGTTAATAGGTACCATGGCATTGATCCGGCTTTCTGACCAGATCTGCAGCCTGGCGTCACTACACGGCGCTACGGGCCCGCAAGCAGTACCGGTGTTAAGTTCAGGCACCGGGATACCTGCCCCGGGAGCGATCCAAGACCACCAGTGACGCAACCAATCGAAGTGGAAGTCGTTCACCAGATTGGATGTAAGCCGCCCGGTCAAGCCTCCAACCAGAAATCGCGGCTGCAGCGGACGGCTGGCCAGCGCGCACGGTGTACCCTTCTGACAGCCCTTCGCGATACCTCCAATGTCCTCCTGGATGTTGGGGGGGGTTATGGCGGAGGTGCTGTAGCGATACGATCCCATGAAATCCCATTTGTCATTGATTTTGTGATCCAGGCGGAGCACGGCAAAGTGCTCGTTGCTGAGGTTTGGCACAGAACCTGTCAAAAACGGTGCCCTTAAAGCTGCGTCACCTGCAGAGAAGTCATTAGGTGCAGACAAATTACCCCATTCAGCGGCTATAGCAGGGTTAAGGCCTATCATCCTTGGGTCAAGGGTGCCGGTATCGGCCGGTAGCATTGTGCCAATCAGAGGATCGTTATCGCTGCAAGGCGCGGAACACGCGGCTGGATCAAGCGTCGGCGTTGGATTCAGATTGAAGGCCCGGACCGTGCCACCAGCATCCCGGAACTTCAGGATACCGGCCCTCAGAGCGTCGGACGGGACCAATCGTTGAAAAACCGATTGCGTGAAGAAATGACGCTCCTCTTCGTGTAAGAAGAAGAAGGTCCGGTTCTTCCAAATAGGCCCTCCGATCCGCCCGCCGTAGCGATTATCTCGCCATTCGGGATTTTCGGTAAACGGCTTTCCGGTAAAAAAGTCGGGACGGTGTCCGCGGAACCAGTCGTTTGCGTTTAGTTCGTCATTTTGGTGGTACCAGTAACCGGCGCCGTGCCAAGCGTTGGACCCCCGCCGCGTGACCATCTGCACCTGGGCGCCAAGTGACCGTGTAAAGTCCACACCGCCGTTGTTCGTTTGCACCCGGAACTCTTCCAGGCTTTCTACGGGGGTGGGTACTACCGCTCGGGGCGTAGCCTGGAAGCCTGTATTGTAGCCGCCGCCGCCCTCCATGTTGCTGGTGGCGTCGCCACCATCGAGCATGAAGGTGTTCTGGTCCATCCGCGCCCCGGCTATCGTCCCACCGCTCGAGTTACCATCGCCTGAGCCACTCACCGCGCCGTTGAAACCCGGAATCGCCATGGGCTGGAGCAGCATCAAGGAAGTGGCATCCCGGCTCAACGTCGGTAAGTTCGCAAGCAAGTTGGAATCGAGCACATCCCCTACACTGGCATCCATAGTTTGCAACTCGATACCAGTGCTGGCGTTGACTTCCACCGTCTCGGTCAAGCCACCGACTTCCAAAATCACGTTAACCAGGGCCGATTTTCCGATTGCAACTCTTACGCCGCTCACCACTGACTGCCGGAAGCCCTTGCTTGAAACCGTAATGCTGTAATTCCCTGGACGCAGGGAAGGAAAGGTATAACCACCGTCGCTTCCCGTGGTGGTCGATGTCGTTGCTTTAGTGTCCACATCTTCCAAATCGACCTTGGCGTTCGGAACGGTAGAGCCCGTCGTGTCGGAGACTGTCCCCGTCACTGTGGACGTTGACGCCGTTTGCGCGCGCGTCGAAATACTCGTCAGTAACAACACGAATACCGCCACCATCCCCATAAGAAATGCGATTCTCAGGCGAGACATACACACACCTCCGCGTCAATTTTTGAGAACGTACCCGGCAGGAAGGAAAAGCCATGGGCCGACCACACCCCCACAGTTGCCGGTACCGTATCTAAACGCAATCTCATAAGCAAGGCTTTTTTCTAATTTTTATCTGGGCTTGAGATTGTGCAAGCTCGAAGCGAGGTGTGAATTACGGCACCGAGGCCGTGCGTACAGTCTTTTCCGTAGTCAAATGAGCGCGACCACCAGAACAAGGAAGTCGTTTCACCGGGGCCGCAACCACGTGGCATAGGACGAGCGAGTACTGGTTGTAATAAGTAGATGGAAAGACTATTTCCACTCTGCTCAAACTGAAAGGACGAAAATGCTTTGTTGTCGGGGCTGGCGAAATCGGCGAATCGAAAATCGCCAGCCTGCTCGATGCAGGAACCAGCGTGCCAGCAGTGGCGCCCCGCGCGACGGCCAAGATACAGGGGTGGGCGCGCAAAGGACTTCGCTGCGGAAGAAGCAATTTCATGACGTGGATTTGGCCAACTGCTTCTTGGTTGTAGCTGCCACCTCATCAAGCAAACTGCATAAGAGAATTTTCCGATTGGCAAAGCGCAGAGGAGTGCTCTGCGATGTTGTGGACGTGCGAAATTCTGCGACTTCTACTACCCTGCCGATATACTTGATCTTCACTGAGGGTGCTCCTTCGGTAGAGTTCTGGATCGCACTCAAAACCTACCTCAAAGGGGCGCCCTGCGTAACGGTATGCAGATCGTGCCCAGTTGCTCGCGCGCCTCGGGAGTTTTTTGCTAGACGGAAATTGAAACAGGGTGCGCAGTCTCGTGTAATCTGGATGGGTGAGAGAGGGTGCCGGAGGCCCACCGCGTGGCTCACCAACCAAGGTTCGTAAAGAACCCGGATTCAAGGCATTGAGGCCGAGAATCGAAGACATCTGATCGGCTACTCCTAGCTGGACCGACTCTCGCTGACGCTCCCGAGCCCGCCACGCCCGCTGGCAGCCATCCGGCGATGGCCATCTTACAATGGCGATGTATGCTGTCGGCTGATCTGCGGAGGTTGCACTTGCTGCCTTGCAACTTGCGGAGGATGTTGCGCAAGACGAGCTGAAATCTTGACGTTTTGAAGAAAAGCGGTGCTGTAATTTGGACAAGCCAGCAAAAATTCTAATCAGCGGCATTTTCGTGGGTGCGTTTATCTACGGTCTCGGAGAAATGAACACGCACCGGCTAGAGCGCAGGGTTCAGGAGCTGCAGAGAGCGTGTGTCGCCGAAACGGAAGCAGAAGCGAAGACGCAAGGGACTTTTTCCGCGTTGGCGAGCATTTTCTCAGGTAAGGCGATATGTGATCCCGTCGATTTGGCGAGATCTGACGGCTACAGTGGCATTCAGGGACAA
>Ga0137407_10001655_pt1 | contig 14555 bp, 17 predicted proteins | sample CZOMad2_2_16fung_FD_108410 | JGI IMG/M metagenome (GOLD analysis project Ga0137407, IMG submission 108410) | Vadose zone soil fungal communities from Angelo Coast Range Reserve, California, USA - CZOMad2_2_16fungal (Illumina Assembly) | ecosystem: Environmental > Terrestrial > Soil > Vadose...
CCCCCCAGGCAGTCAGCCCGGTCCTCAAGTCATTCAGGAAGGTCGTTGGCCCGCAGAGATAGAAGTCGCCCTCTCGCGGCACTCCCAGCTCGTCGAGCACCTTCGCCGTCAGATGACCGGCCGCGTCGTAATCGTGGCCCTGCCGATCCTCTACATCTGGTCGGCTGTACCGGATGTGACTTCGCCCGCGAGCCAGCGTTCCGAGCAGCTGTCGCGACTCCGCGGCGAAGGAATGAGACTTGCGATTGCGTGCGCCGTGCAACCACCAGACCTCTCGAGGCGAAGCGGTCGCGGCCAGCGCATGCAGCATGGCCAGCACGGGTGTCGCGCCGATTCCTGCACTCAGGAGCACCACCGGCCCATCGGCCGGCTGCAGGACGAAGCTGCCGCTCGGCTCGCTGACGTCAAGGACGTCGCCCGGTCGTACGTTGCTGTTCAAGTAGGTTCCCCCGGCTCCGTTGGGCTCGACCTTGACGCTCACCCGGTACTGCTCGTCGGAGAGGGGGCCGGAGAGTGAGTAGCTCCGGAAGAGCGGAGGACCATCGAACGTAGGTCGCAGCCGGAGCACGACGAACTGACCCGGCAGTGGAGTCGTGAGCCGCCTTCCATCCGTCGGCTGCAGCGACAAGGAGATCACGTCGATGCATTCGCGATCGATCCGCGAAATCCTCAGCGGCCGGAATCCGGGCGCCGCGATCTGCGCAGCCGCCGCGGGCATGAGACCCGCGTTGCCGGTGGCCCCCGGATGGGCGTCCTGACTTTGGAGCAACGCCTCGAACGACCCCCGCCAGCCCGGCGAGAGCGCAGGAATTCGCAGCGCCCGCTCGAGCTGCTCACGAGGATGATGGGAGAGATAGAGCAGCGCATTGACCTCGGCGACCGTCATACGCTCGGGGCCTCGAGCGACCGGGAGGATCGGGTCACCCGCGCCGACCTCGCCTTCCTCGAGGACGCGCAGGTAGAAGCCCGGCCGCCCGCTGGAGGTCAGGAGCGCTGCCATTTGCGGCTCGTCCATTCGAATCCCGACGCGGTAGCAAGTGACTCGCGGCTGGGTCACCTCGAACAGGGCGCTCCCGATCCGGTCGCCGATGCAGACCTCGTCATCCGGCAATCCCTCGACGGTGAAGTTCTCGCCGAATTGCCCGTGGCTGAAGTCACGGCGGCCCAGCCGCTCCTCCCAGTATCGATACGATTCAATCTGATAGACGAAGACTGCTCGCTGCTCTCCACCGTGGCCGCCGAGATCGCCCTGCCCGTCACCTTCGACATTGAGCCGCCTGACGGGCCGCCGCCCCTGCCCCGGCTGCTTCCAGATGCCCGTGTGCACGGTCTTTCCACGCCACTCGATGTCGCGCGGCAGCCCGACGTTGACCGAGAGCAATCGGGCCATCCCCAAGGCTCCTCGCTTCCCGCGTATAGCGCCCGAGCACTGCTGGCGCCAGCCGGAGTCTCCGCACGCGGAGGATGGCCCGCAGGCAGTCGGGCCAGATGAGCAGGCACAGCAGTCTCCTGACAGCCGCCGCTCGGAACGTAACCCGGTAGAGCTGTGCCGCAGGGTCCGCAGCCGTCTCGGTCCCCACCATCACCCACGCCAGCGACTTCGACGGCCCGGCGGCGGTTGGGGAGCGCCTACGCCACGAAGCACTTGCCCTGCGCGGCGGAGAGTAGTGCGCTGCCGCCGCGCTCTGCTAGGGCTGATCGCGAGGAGGGAGGACGAGGGCGGCGAGACGACAGAACTGTGCGAATCATCCAGCGCTATGCCGAGCGATTCCAAGGCGAGGCGGCACTTGCCGACGACGTCCCGTGGCATCGCGGAGGTCGCTCACATCAATTGCGCGACCACGGTCTCGACCAGTCCGGTTGCGACGTCGTAGACGAGACCGGTCACGACCACGTCGCCGGACACTTCCTGGCTCGCGCGCAGCGCGTCGATGTCGAGCGCGACCGACGCTCGCGGGTCGTCGATCGCTCGCTCGTGCAACCGATCCGGCGAGATCCCGAAGAAGGCTGCGAGGAGCTTCGGAGCGCCGCCGAGTCGCGTGATCCCGCAATCGGTGTGGTGCAGGACCACGAGGTTCCAGCCGGCGGCCAGATCGCCGCCCGGGTGACCTGGCGAAGCATCGCCAGCGTGTCGATCGTCGAGGGTGTGACGCGCCCACCGACGTTGCGAATGATCGCTACTTCTCCGGCCTCCACCCCGAGCACGTCCACCGGATCGACGCGGGGATCCACACAGCCGATGATCAGAGTCTTCATAGACGGCATCATCTCCAAGCTCGACACATGCCGGTGGCTCGCGAAATCGCGATTGCGCCCGTTCAGGGTCTCGATCACGGTCGCCGTCATGGCCGTCCCGCCCCTTTCGCAGTGATGTCGTCGACCAGCGCCGACAGCTTCTCGTCGAGCACGCGCACCGCGGCCCGCAGCTCGACGCTCGCGGTATCGACGGCGATCAGCGACGACGGACGGACGTAGAGGACGCTCGTACCGCGACCTTCGGACTGCTCTGTCAGCAGCAGCTCGACGGAAACGAAGAGTCCCGCGTTCACATCGCGCCGGATCATGGTGACGGCGAGCGTCGGGTTGCCGAGGATCCATCGAACTGTGCGGCGACGGATGCCGTACACCGAAAGCCACGCGCCGTGGTTCACCTGCGCGAATCGGATGAACCCGCTGGGCGTCGCGTACTGGTCGTTGATGATGCGGTCGTACTCGTCGCCGTTCTTGACCTCGCCGGCGACGCGGATCATGTCCTCGAGGGTGGCCTGCCCCGTCGAGCGCTGCAGACGTTGGGTGATCTCGTTGAACGAGAGGCTCGTCTCGACCTCGACGCGAATACCCGTGAACTCTGTCGTTTTCATGGCGAGCTCCTAACTCTGCTGAACGCCGGACGCTGCACGGAGTCGACGGAGGTTCTGCCGCAGCGAAACGACGTGGAGGAACACGGCGACTGGCATCAGGAAGGCGGGCAACCAGACGATGGGCCAGCTCGTGATCGCGGTGAGCGGGGCGCCAGGCCAGTCGAGGTGAAGTGGGCCGGGCGTCGAGGTGGCGACGGTGCCGACCGTGTTCGCCAGCACTGCCAGTCCGATCACGTTCCAGGCCAGGGCCCCCTTCGTTCCGATTCGCCCCGTGGCTACGAGCCATCCGATCCACGGTGCAGAGAGCCCGACCAGCACGTCGAAGTTGCGGCCCTCGAACGTGATCTGTACCGGGGCGCGCCCCGCAGCATGGAGAGCGAAGAGGGCCAGCTCGACGCCGACGCGAAACGTCTGGGCGACGATCGGCCAGGCAGGCGGGATGTTCGAGAGCATGCGGTTCCCGGCGGCCGAGCGAGTCACCACGACGATCACGGCGAACGCGGTCAGTGGGAGGAGCGGCCAGCTTGGAGGCCGAGCTGACGCCGATAGCGCGCCGCCCATTGCCAGTGCGGCCGTGACGGCGAGCCACGCGCCCAGCACCAAAACAACGGTCCGACCGACGCGCCGGGCCTCCGGGACGCCCAGCCCGGCACGCGTCGCCCCGAAGGCAGCGCCGAGCGCTAGGACCGCCACCATCGCGGCGGCCACCAGCGCCATCAGCACGTCCGCTGCCCCCATGACAGATGAATGTATATGCATGCAGATGAGCGGACGTCAACGTTGCTTTCGATCCACTGTGGATTCATGTATATGCATGGGCAATGGCTGATGTGCTCAAGATGGCGAAGACAATCGCGAGCGAATGCGTCGCTCACCGTGCGCGACAGGTCGCTCGCGTCCTGACCCGCGCGTATGACGAGTCGATCCGTTCGCTCGGGATCCAGATTTCGCAGCTGATCTTGCTGGTCGCAATCGCGGACGCAGGCGACGAAGGCGCGCCCATCGGGCAGATCGCCAAAGTGGTGCTCATGGACCAGACCACGCTCAGCAGGAACATCGTACCGCTCGAGAAAGCCGGGCTGGTGAAGCTCATGTCTTCGTCGCACGACGCGCGCTCCCGCGTCGTGGTGCTCACTGGCGCGGGAAAGCGCATGATCAAGGCGGCGTACCCACGCTGGAAGGCGGCCCAGCGCGAAGTACGGCGGCTGGTCGGCGCCGCGCGATTCGAAGCCCTTCACGGCGATCTCGGCGCGATCGTGGGCATAGCCGACGACCTTTCTGGCTGAGCCTCGCGAGCCATCCCGCGCGTCCCGGAACGCGGCGGGGGCGCTACACCCCGCTGCGCAGGGCATGCAATCCCTAGAACATAGTGTTGGCGTCGGGCGCGCGCTGCCTCGTCGCGAATCGCCGGGGAGGGCGGTCATGGTCGGCCTCTTCCGAGGGTGGCGAAATCCATTGGCGGCGTGCAACGGGACGCAAGCCCGCGCATCGTTCAACCGTGACGCTCGATGCCTTCTTCCACCGTGACGGCGGCCGCTTCGTCCCGACGGAGCTTACCCGCGGGCCTTGGAGCGCCGACGCGCAGCACGGTGGTCCGCCCGCTGCGCTGCTCGGCACGGCCCTGGAGGCGACTGAGCGCCGCGACGACTCGATGATCGTGCGCGTCACCTTCGAGATGCTGAAGCCCGTCCCGCTCGCGCCGCTGACGGTCGCGACCCGAGTGCTCAACGCGGGGCGCAGCGTCCAGGTCCTCGGCGGCACGATCTCCGCGGGCAGCGAGGAGATCCTTCGGGGGGAGGCGCTGCGCATCCGCACGACCGACCTCTCGTTTCCCGAGCCGCCGCTCCTACCTGCGGTTCCGGGACCCGATCAGGGCAAGCCGGCGCGGTTCTTTCCCACTGGCTACGAAGTCGGCTACCACACCGGGATGGCGAACTCGTTCGTGCGCGGCGGCTTCCTCGAGCAGGGGCCGGCGATCGCGTGGCTGCGCATGCGACATCCGCTCGTCGCGGACGAGCCTGTGACGCCGCTCGCGCGCGTGCTCATTGCCGCCGACTCGGGCAACGGCGTGTCGAGCGCGCTCGATTACCGCCGTTTCATCTTCATCAACCCCGATCTCACCGTGTACCTGCACCGCTATCCCGAAGGCGAGTGGGTCTGCCTCGAGGCGGCGACCACCGCCTCGAACCGCGGCCTGGGGCTCGCGCACTCGGTCTTGCACGACATGCGTGGCCCCATCGGGCACGGCCTGCAGGGCCTCCTGATCGGCGAGCGGAAACGCTGACTCTGTACTGAGTATAGGCAGTCAGAGCCCGCTACACTTGCGGCCCGAGATGGCGAAAACCCTCTGCGGCACGAGCAGTGGCTCGTCGAGGACGGCGAGCATCTCGCCGATGGCATGATCCAACCGGGCGTGCGCCGTCTCGTCGCGAACCGCCAGCTCCGTTACACGCGCGCATGCGGCCCCTCCAGGCCTCGCGCGAATACTCGACCGCCTCGTCGTAGAAGAACGACCGCTCGTCTTCCGCTCGTGGAGTCCATTGCCGCCCGCCATTTTTCCAGGCAGGGTTGAAGCGTAGAATCAGCTTCTAGGTCTCGACGGCCACACCGGGTCGATTCGCCAGGTAGTCGAAATTGGCGAAGACCAGCGTTCCGCCTGGACGCAGGAGCAGGCACTCATGGAAGCAGCGGTCGCGTCGAACCAGTGCCAGCACTGTCCGGCAGTGACGGCGTCGAACACTTCCGCCGGAAAGGGCAGGGCCTCCGCGCGGGCCGCGACACGCGCGCTGGCACTTTGCGCGGCCCGGAGCATCGGCAGCGAAAGGTCCAGCGCCACCGTCTCGGCCCCGCGCTCGCGATATCCTTTCGCCAGCGTGCCGGTGCCGGTGCCGAGATCGAGGACACGCCCGAGAAGCGGCACACGCGCGAAGATCTCCGCGAGAGCGTCTGCTTCACAAACGGAGCGACCGAGAATGAGGCGCGTGAGCTGGGCGAGCAGCTGCGGAAACAGCACGTGTTCCGCGGGGGCCGCCAGGCCAATGTGTGGATCGAGCAGTCTTCCGGGACACACGTCATCTCGTTCCCATTCACCCATCGCCGTGACTTCGAGAGCGAAGACTATGCCCGCGCCTTGGCCCTCGCCGGCGAAGACATGGCGACGATGTACGGTAGGCAGCCGTTCGAGCTCCGGCATTGCCGCGACCGGAGATCGAGATGCAAGACGGTCTTCCTGTCGCGATGACAGTCGCGCGTTGAATGCGCCCCTGGAAGTCCCTCCGTCGTCAAAATGAAGAGCGGAAAGGCGGACCACGGGGGCCTCGGAGCACGCGAGCAGCCCTGCGCCGGGGGGGTGGCACATTCCGCGGCCACTCCTTCGATCATCGTCTCAGTACGCCTTTGAATCCCTGCGAACGTCCACAAAGTCAGTCGCGCAGCCGACCGTGAGACGTGATGATTGCGGCCAGGGCAGAGCAGGGGATGCGGTAGGCGTTCAGATTGTTCCTGGTGTGCGCCAGCTCTTGCCGGCTCTCACGACCATGGGACCCCTGTTTCTCAGGGGCATTCCCCACCTGGGTCCCGACCGCGCGACGGGCATGATCTGCCTTACGTCGTCGCCTTCTGTCCAGCGTTCAGCCTTGGCTTGAGCCGCGTGCGGTACGACTCGCCCTCGATGACGCGGTCGTAGGCGTTGCTCGTGAAGCGGTCGATTGCGCTCTGCGCCCGCACCGGATCCGCGAAGGTCGCGAGCTACTCGTCAGGGCTGCGATTCGAGGTGACGATGATCGACCCGGAGCGGTGGCGCTCGGTGAGGATCTCGTACGTGTCGCGGCTCTCGGTGGGGTCCATCGCGTCGAGGCCGAAGTCGTCGACTTATGTGGAGCTCCACATAAGTCGACTTATGGTGAGAGCTCAATAATGTGGATGAAGTCGCCTGCTTTCCAAGCTCGAGGTTGCGCAGCGGGCCTCGTCGCAGCAGCTGCGGAGAAGATACCGGACGCCAAAGCGTGTGAGCGGCGCGCCGCGGTGGTTGCGGAACAGCCTCTCGCTCGAGGTCGGCTCGAGGCGGTGCTCGTCGAGATAGGCGCGAAGGATCTCCGCGGTCTGAGGCCACAGCGGGCAAAGGCGCTCCTTCCTGCCCTTTCCGAAGAGGCGCACCTGGAGGGGGCGGAGGAGTTGGAGATCGCTGGGGCGGACGTCGAGCACCTCCTGCACGCGAGTTCCGGTGTTGAACATCGTGACGAAAAGGGCGTAGTCGCGGCGGCCGTCGCGCTTGGTGCGATCGATGGTCTGGAGAATGGCCTTGATCTCGTCGTGCTCGAGGTACTCGATGGCGCGGTGGCGGGACCGCTTGAAGGGAACGGCGAGAATTCGTTGGCACTGCTCGAGTCGGTCAGGACGACTGAGCGCGAGGTGACGGAAGAACGCGTGGATGGCCGCCAGTCGCACGTTGCGGGTCGCTACGCAGTTGCCCCGCTTGGTCTCGAGGTGATCGAGGAACTCGATGACGACGGCCGGAGCGAGATCGTCGAGGTCGAGTGCAGCGACGGTCACGCGGGTGGGGAATGCTGCTGAGAAACTCTCAGCTCAGGTGGGGAATGCTCGTGAGAAATTCTTCAGGAAGGGGTCCCATGGTCGTGAGAAACGACAGTTCTGGCAAACCACAGGACCGCTCTGGCCCAGGCGCGCGACCTACTGTGATCGGGTTGCGGGGCGGACGGGAGGGCTCGGTCCAGTGGGCTGCTAACGACCCACGATTCTCGGACCCGTAGCCCGCAATCTACGCGGAGTAAGACGAGATCCGGACCGCCGAAACAGCCTGTCCACCGAATCGGGGGAAGCTCGTGCATCTCGGGCGCGTCGTTCTCGGCCGACATCTCTCGCTCGTTGGAGTAGCGTCTGCGGACGGAGTAGAGTCTGTAGACGTGGCGAACAAGGGATGGCGCTTAGCGGCGGCCAGAAGCGTGGAAGCCGCCGCCGTGGAAGGCTCCGCCACCGTGGAAGCCACCACCGCTTCGGAAGGTGCTGCCGCCGCTGCTTCGGAAGCCGCCACCGCTTCGGAAGGTGCTGCCGCCGCTGCTTCGAAAGCCGCCACCGCTTCGGAAGGTGCTGCCGCCGCTGCCTCGGAAGCCGCCACCGTGAAAGCCGCTGCCGGCGCGGAAGGCGCTGTTGGGATGCGTCCAGGGATGCAACCCGCTCGGGCGCCCGCCGCCTGATCGGAAGCCGCCTCGGTAACTGCCGCCCGACCGCGGCGTGGCACCTCCGCGCGCGGCCCCCGCCCCCCAGCCGGCTCGCATCGAGGCGAACCCGCGCACCGGGCTGGCCGCGTGCGCGATGGAGCCCGCTTGGCCTCGGGGCAACGCGAACCGCGAGATAGGCCGGGTGAAGTGCTGCCGGTCCACCACCACCCACCCCGGCCAGCGCCCGTGGAGGACGAACCCGCGCGGCGCGAGTGGCGACCAGCACGCGAACCCGGAGTACGACCGCCAGCCGACCCAGGCGGGTGCCCAGGTGAAACCAGGCACCCAGAACCAGCCCAACTCGGGCCCGAAGCCCCAGCGGCCGTAATGGAAGACCGCCCATCCCCACGGCACCGTGGACGCGAAGGTCCAGCCGTAGTCGGTGTCGATCCACTGCCCATCGGTGTAGGGCTGCCAGTTCGCGCCCTCGTCGGGAATCCAGACGCGGCCATATTCAGGCGTGTCGAGCCAGTGCCCGTAAGGCGAGAGGCGCTGCTCGAAGGTCTGTAGGTCGGGCGGCTGCGCGGGGGGCTCTGTCTGGGGAGGCGGGACGTCCTCCGGAGCGGCCGCGTCGTCGCCGGGGGGCGGCGGAGGGGGTGCGATGTTGTCATCCTGCGCTCGGGCCGGCACTGCGCCCAGCATGGCGATACCGGCCACAATCATCGCCGCAGCGAGAAAAGGCGTCCACCCGGATGGAAAACCGCGCGGCATGTATCACCTGTCCTTTCGATGCGCCAGTGCGCAAAATCATTCAACCGCCCAAGGTCGGAGAGCGCTGAGCGCGATTCGAGACTCGACCCTGTTCCTGTGCGCGTGGAAAGACTGCGCCTCTCCGTGCGACAGAGGGTCAGACATCACGATACTGCCGCTCTAGGGTTGGCTCTCTGACGGCCAGAACCGACTCAGCGCGCTCTCTATGGAGACCTCGAGCCGGTACGTTGGGAACCGCGCGCGAATGGCGACGCGCGCCTCGGTGGGCGAGCTTGCATCGCGAATGAGATGCGCAACGGTCCGGTGATGGCGCGCTTGCTCTTGGGCGAGTTCCATGCCGCCCGAAGGCCCGTGCCCCGGGACGAAGCGCTCTACTTGAATCGATCGAAGCGCATCGAGCGCGGCGGGCAATCCTTTCAAGTCTGCTTCCTCGTAGTTGAAGTGGTAGACGGAGAAGACGAGATCTCCGCAGGCGACGGCGCGCTCCGACGGGATTAGAACGATGCAGTCACCCTGCGTGTGTCCGGGCCCGAGGTGGCGCGCCTCAGCGCCAGCGTCGCCCAGATCGATGCGGAAGGTATCGCCGAACGTCGCGGCCGGCGCGTAGGGCTCGGCGCCGGCGAAAAGCGCCGAGAGTGCCGGCGTCGCGCGGCGCTCCTTGATGATGGTGGGGTGCTGAGCCAGCATGGCCGCGGCGCAGCGCTCGTGCGCTGCAAACCAGCTCGCTCCGAGCGCGTGATCGGTGTGGTGGTGGGTCGCGACCACAGGGTCACCGGAGGAAACCTTCGGCGCGAGAGAGCTTCCGCGATGAGCCGCGCGTGCGCCGGGGCGATGAGCCCCGATGATCCGCAGGATCGCCGAGCGCGAATTACTTCGGAGTCGCCGTCGTCGACGACGTGTCAGAAGGAGCGGCCTTCTTGGCCTTCTTGGCCTTCTTCGCGGCCTTCTTCGCCGACTTGCGCTCCTTGGCGGTCTCCTTCCTAGCGGCATCGGTGGTGGTGGGCTGCGTCTCCTCGGCGGCGATGGCGCTGAACGCGACGAAAACAACAGCGGCAAGAGCAGCGGCGATCGTGCGGATCATCGTGAAACTCCTGAGGCGTGCGCCGGGCGCATCCCGAGCGCAATTGGCCGTACCGTCGAGCAAGGCGCGTGCCCGAAAAACCGGGGCGAATCTCCCCGGCGTCCTGGCTTGCCGCATTGCGACAACGGCGCCATGGTCTGGCCGCGCATGCCGCACCGCGGCGGGCGTTTTTCCGCGGCGGTGCAAAACTCCCCAGTCCACCTTCTCGACGGGGTCGGCGTCCTGCACCTCCCGCGCCCTCGACGCGGAACTCAGCGAAGATCCATGGGACGAGACGGGCGCGTGAACGTCTGCCGATCGATGTGACGGTCTGACCTGATGGCGGGAACGCGTTTCCGCGAAGAGGGCCCAGCGTAGCTGCAAACCAGGAGTCCCGGGGTTGCTTCTCGCTAGCGCCCCCGCGCTGAAAGGGAACACGACTCCTCAAGGCTTGCCGAGCAACTCCAGGGCGGAGACCGTCAGGGCGCTGACACCGGTGCGGATGGTGCGCTCGCGGTCCGGAGCGAAGAGGGCACTGTGAACGCTGGGCGGCGCCACGCCCTTGGACTTGAAATCGACTAACTTCGCCGGCTCAGTCGCCCCCACCCAGAGAAAGACGGTTGGCACTCCCGCGTGGCCGTACTCCCGGGTCGAGCGGGTTCACCTCGCGCGCTACGATGGTCTGCAGCGAGACCACCGTGCGCGCACCGATGACGATGGGATCGACAGCACGATGCGGCCATGCGCCGTGCCCGCCCTTTCCGTAGATCGTGATCTCCACAGTATCCACGTTGGCCAGCGCATAGCCCGGCACGATCCCGACCTGTCCCGCGGGCAAGGTCCCGATGTCGTGCACCGCAAGCGCAAAGTCGGGGCGGGGAAAGCGCGTGTAGAGCCCGTCGGCCAGCATCGCGGCGGCACCCGACACGACTTCCTCTGCGGGCTGGCCGACCATCACCAACGTCCCGCGCCAGCGCTCCTTCTCCCGCGCCAGCAGCGTGGCCGCGCCCACCCAAGAAGCCATGTGGATGTCGTGACCGCAGGCGTGCATGACGGACACGGTCTCGCCAGCGTCGTTGCGCGTGGTGACCTTGCTCGCATAAGGGACGCCTGTCTTCTCCTCTACCGGCAGCGCATCGAGCTCGGTGCGCAGCATCACGGTGGGCCCCTTGCCGTTGTGCAGGACGCCCACGACCCCGGTGCGGCCGACGCCAGTCGTGACTTCGAAGCCAAGCTTGTGAAGCTGTGCCGCCATCTTCGCGGCGGTCTTGTCCTCGTGCCAGGAGAGCTCCGGAGACTGGTGGAGATCGAGATAGAGCGCATCCAGATCGGGATAGATTTGATCCAGCCCCGCCACGCCTGCGGCAATGGCGGTGGCCAGCACGACGGTGAGCATGGTTCACCCCGCTTGAGAAAGCGAGACATGCGCCGCGCCGCGCTGGATTTCAACTACCTCGAAGTTTCCTCCGTTCGGTCATGTGTTCGTACTCTTCTGGACCTGCGTCGCCGAACTATCGTCCATGCCGCGGTGACGTATGCGCCGACCGATGAGTGGTGCGCGCAGCAGGCCAGAAACGCCACCATGGACGGCGCGCCACAGGTTGTCGTCTGCGACCACGACACGAAGCTCGGCGCTCGGTTCGCTGGCGTATTCAGGTCGTCTGGGGTGCGCGTCGTGCGCACGGCGATACGCGCACCGGACATGAATGCCTTCGCTGAACGCTTCGTCGGAACGCTCCGGAGAGAGGTGCTCGACCACGTCCTCATCCTCAGTGAGAATCACCTACGGCGCATCGTCACTGAGTACGTGCGCTTCTACAATGAAGCGCGTCCGCACCAAGCTCTCGGGCACCAGCAGCCGATTCCACAGCCTCTTGCGACAGAGGGACGCGTCCACGCAGTCCCCGTACTCGGTGGGCTCCATCACGACTACCGGCGTGTCGCTTGACGAAAGTTGCGCCAGATGTTCCTGGCGGACGGGATTTGTAGCCAGGACGGGCCAGCAACGATCTGACGTCGCCTTTGAACGAACTCAGGTTGAACGACCCACGCTCTTGGGAATCTTGGCCAGCCGGTGGTCAGCAACCCGCCACGAAGACCCCAAATCGACCCCGGAGTCAGTTGAGCAGACCAAGGATCTCGCGCGGTTACGAACGAACACGTTGCGCCCATGATCTGCTCATCTCGCGGCCACCGCCGCATTGGCGATCATCCCGGGCCGGAACGCCATCACTGGCCGGGCGATGAATTCGAGCAGTGCTGGTTCCTCTGGACTGACCAGCCCCGACACTCTGGCCGCGAAAACACGCCCGCCCGCGCTCACACTCGCGGACTGGCCGACTCGCAACCGGTCGAAGTCCTGCACACTGAAGCGCGCCAACACCCAGAGATCATCGGAGTCGAGAATCGAGACCAGCGTTTGCGCCAGCGCAGGATACTCATCCGGCTGCACCTTTCGGGCGAGCACGCGGCCCGCCACGGGGGCGCGAACATCTGCGTTCAAGCGATTCAGGCGGGCGAGCAGGCACCGTCCGCGAGCGCGCGAGACCTGCGGCGAGGCTGCGAATTCCACGCGGGAGAGTAAATCCGTTTTCTGCAAATCCGTTTTCTGCCATCCAGCGGTCCCCGGGCCTCCGTAAACCGCCATGGACTCGACCACGGCGCGGTCCAGCTCTGCCACAGCTGCCTCGACCCTCCCATCGAGCTCGCGGTGATCCAGCTCGACAAGCAGGTCACCCTTCTCAACCAGTTGGTTCTCGGTGATCAGCACGCGCTGGACCCGTCCGTACATGCTGGCGGTGACCTCGACAACCTGGCCGTCGATTCGGGTTTCCACGGCCCTGACCCAGTGGGGGCGCGAGGGAACGGGACGGGCGGATCCATTGGCGTTCATGAAGTTGCTCCTATTGAGTTCCGGTGGAGAGCGTCTCGGCGTCCTTCGCGAATTCCCTCATGCCTTCTGCGGCGGCCGGCCGCCGCCGGCTGGCTAGTTGGATGCCGCCGGCGACCAGTCCCAAGACGAGCGCGAGAAGACTCCAGCGCACGCTGCCCAGGTTGAGACCGGCGAGCGCGTCGATGGACACGCGGCCCGGGCGGCCACGGACGAGCTCTCTGATCTTCGGCACTTGCAAGGGGTCGCGGCGTCAAGAACACCGCGACCGCCAAACCGCCACCGTCAACGCTTTGGCCTGACCAGCCTGCTTCCCTTCCGGTGGTCACGTCGAAGAAGAGGGCGACGAAGGGTCTTGCGGTGTGCGCCTGGGCGGGTGCAGCGAGCGCGACGAGCAGCAGCGTCGATCGCCATCGAATCACAACGGCCTCCGGCCATTTCAACGTCCCTTTTTCAGGGCAGATGAAATCGGTCTTGCAATCTCGCGACCAGTTGACAACCGGGCGGAATTTCGGGGCTGCACGTCGGGTCTGTGGAAATGGGAGCTGTAGAAATGCAGCCCTATTGTCGGCCGCAGGATAATTACGGCTGGAAAGCGGCGTGGCTTGTGCACATTCGCACTCCGTTTTCGGGTGTACACGTCATCCCAGAGCTCGAGGGCAAGGGCGTGAGATACAAGTCCGGACGAGCGTCAGAACCGTTGGGCTCAAATCGTCGAGCGACTTGCGGACAAGTGGGGCAGGCAAATCCGCTACGGCGGAGACCCAGCCGATTTCGAGAGGTTAGCGCGGATGGAGCAGGCAGCAGCGTAATCAGACTGTCCACCGAATCAGGGCAAGCCCAGTTCTGGTCGACCGCCGTGTCGCGCGCGAGGGCGAGCGGGAGCTGATCGACTGGATGAGGTCACGTTCCCGGTTTCGGAAGGTGCCGGTGGTGTTCTTCACGGCGCACGGTGGCGGGTCGGAGGAGGCCACCTCCATCGACGACCTCAGGGAGGCATTCGACGCAGCGCTCGTGCTCGCCATCGTGCAGGCCATCTGCAAGATGCCCTGAACCAGGTCATCGCAAAGAACCACACGCCGCCAACGAGGAGCAGAAGAAATGAGCGTAGCATGCTGAGAGCGGGTCCATGCTCGAAAGATATGTCGCACACCGGATACGCGGCCGCTCACCCCGCCCCGAGATCGCGGGCAAAAGCAAACACAACACTCCTCGGTGCCGTTGCGACTCAGGCCGCTCATTGCGAAGTTATTTTGCGTGCCTTACTCTGTTCACTTCGCAGCAAAGGTCGACGCGCCGCCGGACTTGCTCGCGCGCGCGTTGGAAGTCTTGCTCGAGATTGCGGCGAGTATGGAGGGCATTTCACCGACCAGCGCGTTCTGGAGCGAAGCGCATTCTGCCGGTGCCGAGCTAAAACTGGGGGGATTGCGGCTCGAGTACCGCATCTACCATCGCGATCGACGAATTCTCGTCGTTGGGGCGCGGCAGCTCACCCACCCTCGGGTCGGCTAGCGCGGGACGGGCCCACGGCTACGGCGGCGCGTCCACCATGCCTTGGTTCAGGAATCCGCAGACGCGACACTTCCACGTGTACGCGCCGAATGTGTTCGGAGCGAGAGCATCGCGGACCTTCCTCACCTCGGTGTTCTCGAATGTGGGCCTGAACAACGCGCTGATCGAGAACAACTACTGCACGGGTCAACGCGGCTGGTGCATCCTCCTCACCGGCGGCCCGAACGTGAACGTCCAGGTGAACCACAACGAGTCGGTGAATGACTCGACGATCGGACTCTTCG
>Ga0137407_10001657_pt1 | contig 14549 bp, 16 predicted proteins | sample CZOMad2_2_16fung_FD_108410 | JGI IMG/M metagenome (GOLD analysis project Ga0137407, IMG submission 108410) | Vadose zone soil fungal communities from Angelo Coast Range Reserve, California, USA - CZOMad2_2_16fungal (Illumina Assembly) | ecosystem: Environmental > Terrestrial > Soil > Vadose...
GGGGGAAGGGGGGGGGGGGGGGGGGGGGGGTGGGGGCGGGGATAGGGGGGGGGGCGGGGGGGGGGGTGGGGCCCGGGGATGGGGGGGGGGGGGGGTGGGGGGATGCTGGGGTTACTGGGTTTTGGTGATGGTGGTTTCGGCGTAGCGGCGGAGGTTGGTGAGCTTGGTGTCCAGGGGCTCGGTGTCGGGGCCGGTGACGTAGGGCCAGCGGAAGCCGACGATGAGGTCGGTGACGCCCGCCTCTTCCAGGCGGCGGACGCCGTCCAGGCTGTAGGCGTCGGCGGAGATCACGTGGATCTCGAACGGGCGGTCCTGCGTGCCCTCCTCACGGCGGAACCGGGCCAGCTTGTCCAGCAGGCCGGGCAGGTCGGCGGGGTCTCCCCCGCCGTGCATCCAGCCGTCGCCGGCCCGGGCGGCGCGGCGCAGGGCGGCGTCGGAGTGGCCGCCGATGAGGACCGGGATCGGCTCGGGCGGTACCGGGGCGATCTTGACCGGGGGCAGGTCGAAGACCTGGCCGTGGTACTCGAAGTAGCCGCCGGCGGCCAGGCCGCGCAGGATGGCGATCTCCTCGTCCATCCGCCGGCCGCGGCCGGCCCACGGGATCCCGAGGACCTCGTAGTCCTCTCGCCACGGGCTGACGCCGACGCCGAGGACCAGGCGGCCGCCGGTGAGCACGGCGACCGAGGTGGCCTGCTTGGCGGTCAGCACCGGGTCCCGCACCGGCAGCTTGAGGACGAACGTGGTGAACCGCAGCCGGGACGTGACCGCGCCCAGCGCCGGGATCAGCGCGAAGGGCTCGATGAACGGCTTGTCCTCGAGGAACTCGCGGCTGCCGTCCGGGTTGAACGGGTAGACGCTGTCCGAGTGCATCGGGTAGCAGATGCTGTCCGGGACGATCATCGAGTCGTACCCGGCCTCCTCGGCGGCGCGCGCCAGCGCGGGGTAGAAGGAAGGATCGGTCATCGATTCTGCATAGCTGAACCGCACCTGAAAAAACTAGAACAGGTTCTTGTTTTCGGTCAACCATATAGACGAAGCTAATCTCCATGGACCTAGCCACGATCGAAGAGATCCGCCAGGTGAAATACCGCTACTTGCGGTGCGTGGACCTGAAGCTGTGGGACGAGCTGGCCGAGGTGTTCACGCCGGACGCCACGGTGGACTACGGCACCCAGGTCTACGGTAAGCCGCTGAAGCTGGACGGCCGGGACGCGATCGTCGGCTTCCTGCGCAAGAACCTCGGCCCCACCATGATCACCGTGCACCGCGCGGGCCAGCCGGAGATCACCGTGGACGGCGATACCGCCCAGGGCATCTGGTCGTTCGAGGACACGGTCATCGCGACCGAGTACAAGGTCGTGATCACCGGCGCGGCCTTCTACCGGGACCGGTACGAGCGCGGCGCGGACGGCCGGTGGCGGATCGCGCATACCGGCTACACCCGCACCTACGAGGCCATGATGTCGCTCGACGACCTGCCGAGCTTCCGGATCACGGCGAAGCTGGGCCAGAATTCCGCTGATGGGGAGCACCTTGCTGACACAACCGCTCAGTGAGGCGATCGCGGAGGCCGAGAAGATCATCGCCGGAGCGCCGTTCGTCGTCACCGAGCAGGACCTGGCCGAAGGGTACGACTACCTGGCGGGCAGCATCCAGGCCTCGCTCCGGCTGGCCTGGGCCTACCAGAAGGACTTCCCCTACTTCGTGATGTCCACCGGCCCCTACACCAAGCTGGGCCTGGACAACCCGGACACCCTGTACTTCCACTCCTACCTCCGCGACGACGCGGAGTACGTGGTCAGCGGGCGGCGCGGCAGCACGTCCGACCTGAACTTCCAGGTGCTGAAGGGGGACTACTCCCCGGTCGAGGTGCCGGACAGCCTGAGCGCGTTCGACGACCGGGCCATCGAGATCGGCGCGGACGGCTCGTTCGAGCTGAGGTTCGGGCCCCGGGCGCCGGGACCGGGCGAACGCAACTACTTCAAGCTCGGCCCCGGTTCCTCGATGCTGCTGGTCCGGGAGGTGTACTCGAACTGGGCGCGGGAGCGGCGGGGCACGATCACCATCCGCCGGGAGGACCTGGCCTGGCTGGTGCCGCCGGTCCCTGACAGCGAGGCGCTGGCCAAGCGGTACGCCGTGGCGGGCAAGATCCTGCTGTCCCGGCTGCGGACGTTCATCGCCTTCCCCGAGTGGTTCTACCTCAACGAGCCGGTCAACACGATGACGCCGCCGCGGCTGACGCCGGGCGGGCTGGCCACCCAGTTCTCCTCGGCCGGCCACTTCGACCTGGACCAGGACCAGGCGATGATCGTGACGGTGCCCGCGGCCGGCCGGGACGTCGCGCCCTACCAGGGCATCCAGCTCGGCAGCCAGTGGTACATCTCGCTCGACTACATCAACCACCAGACCAGCCTCACCGCCGACCAGGCCCGCACCGACCCGGATGGCATGCTGCGCTTCGTGATCAGCGAGCGCGACCCGGGGGTGGCCAACTGGCTGGAGCTGACCGGGCGCCGCCGCGGCTACGTGCAGATCCGCTGGCAGCAGCTACGCCGTGACCTCGCGGCGGACGACGGCCCCGAGGTCGCGGTGGTGCCGTTCAGCGACGTTCCCGGCTGGCTTCCTTACTACAGCGAAGCTCAGGTGACGAACGAGCAATGGCGGGAGCGAATCGCCGCGCGGCAGGCGGCGGTGGCGGAAAGGATGCTGGGTTAACCATGATGCTGCAGGACAAGGTGGTCGTGGTGGCCGGCGTCGGGGCGGGGCTCGGCCGCTCGATCGCGCTGGCCGCCGCCCGGGAAGGCGCCGACGTGGTGCTGGCCGCGCGGACCGCGGAGCGGCTCGACGAGGTGGCCAAGGAGGTCGACGGCCTGGGCCGGCGCGCCCTGTCGGTGCCCACCGACTTGTCCGACGCCGCGGCCCAGGAGCACCTGGCGGCGGCGGCGCGAGACGGGTTCGGCCGGGTCGACGCGCTGGTGTACAACGCGCTGGCGATGCCGCCGATCAAGGGCCTCGGCGCCGTCCCGCTGGAGGCGCTCAGCGCCAGCTTCGACGGCAACGTGGTCTCGGCGCTGCGGCTGACCAGGCTGTTCACGCCCCTGCTGGAGGAGAGCAAGGGGGCGGTGGTGATGGTCAACTCGATGGTGGTGCGGTTCTCCCAGCTCGGGATGGGACCGTACAAGCTCACCAAGGCGGCCCTGCTGGCGATGGCGCAGAGCCTGGCCACCGAGTTCGGCCCGCGCGGCATCCGGGTCAACTCGGTCGCGCCCGGGCACATCTGGGGCGACTCGCTGCAGTGGTACTTCGGGTACCTGGCGCACAAGCGCGGGGTCGAGGTCCAGGACATCTACGACGAGACGGCGGCGAACATCGACCTGCGCCGGCTGCCGGTGCCCGACGAGATCGCGGACGCGGTGGTCTTCCTGGCCTCCCCGCTGGCCCGGGCGATCACCGGGCAGTGCCTGGACGTCAACTGCGGCGAGTACCACCATTGAGCGATCTGGGCAGCGTCGAGGAACTGCAGGACCTGGCGGTCAAGGCCACCGGGCGCCGGGACTTCGGGCCCGATGACTACGCCGACGGGCTCGCTGTCCTGCTCGACTCCTATAACCGGGAAGCCAGCCTGACCGAGCGTGGCACTCGGGTGACCCGGGCCATGCTGCGCGGCGCGCTGACCGCCCGGCTGTGCAGCGAGTCGGCCTGGCGGGCGCACCCGGAGCACGCCGAGGTCGGGATCAGCCGGCCGCTGTTCGTCACCGGGCTGCCCCGGACCGGGACCACGGCGCTGCACCGGCTGCTGGTGGCCGACCCGGCCCACCAGGGCCTGGAGATGTGGCTGTGCGAGGTGCCGCAGCCGCGCCCGCCCCGGGCGGGCTGGGCGGACGACCCGGTCTTCCGGTACATCCAGGCCGGCTGCGAGAAGCACCACGTCGCGCACCCCGAGTTCATGGGGGTGCACTACATGGCCGCCGACCAGGTCGAGGAGTGCTGGCAGCTGCTGCGGCAGTCGATGCGGTCGATCTCCTGGGAGTGCCTGGCCCACCTGCCGTCCTACTCGGCCTGGCTGAGCACGCAGGACTGGACCGGGCCGTACCGCCGGCACCGGCGCAACCTGCAGCTCATCGGCCTGCCGGACGCCGGGCAGCGGTGGGTGCTGAAGAACCCGAGCCACCTGTTCGCGCTCGACGCGCTGCTCGAGGTCTACCCGGACGCCCTGGTCATCCAGACGCACCGCGACCCGGGCACCGCGATCGCCTCGGTCTGCAGCCTGGCCGCGCAGGCCTCGGCCGGCTGGTCGGACGTGTACGCCGGCGACGTCATCGGCCGGGACCAGCTGGAGCTGTGGGCATCGGGGCTCGAGCGCTTCCGGGCCGGACGAGCCCGGGCCGAGCAAGCCGGGGACGTCCAGGCGAGATTCTTCGACGTTCGTTATGAAGATCTTGTGGCTGATCCGGTGGGTACCGCTGAGGCGGTCTACGCGTGCTTCGGGCTGCCGTTCACCGGGGCCGCGGCCGACGCCATGGGGGCCCTGGCCAGCGACGGCGGGGCTACCGGGGTTCCTGGGTCCAGGCCGGCCCACCGGTACACCCTCCACGACTTCGGGCTCACCGAAGCGGACGTCGGCGCGCGTTTCTCGGGTCTGACGGCGGAGCTGCGATAATCACGGGGTGAGCGCGACACGAGAGAACGGGCCTGCCCCAGGGGGCGCCGGGCCCAGGTCCGGACGGCGGGCCGACGTGGTGCAGCTCGCGGGCGAGCTGTTCGCGCAGAAGGGCTACCGGGCCACGACCGTGCGGGAGATCGCGGACGCCGCGGGCATCCTGTCGGGCAGCCTGTACCACCACTTCGACTCCAAGGAGTCGATCGGCGACGAGATCCTGTCCGGCTTCATCAACGACGTGCTGGCCGACTACCGGGCCGCGGCCGGCTCGGGCGGCTCGCCGCGGGAGGTGCTCGAGCAGATCGTGCGGTCGACCAGCCAGACGCTGGCCCGGCACCGGCCCGCGCTGGCCATGCTGCAGAACGACTGGAGCTACTTCAGCGGGCAGCCCCGGTTCGGGTACCTGCGCAAGGCCGTGGGCGAGATCGAGCGGGCCTGGGTCACCGAGCTCGAACGGGGCCAGGCGGAGGGCATCTTCCGCGCCGACCTGGACGCCCGGCTCACCTACCGGCTGCTGCGGGACGTGCTGTGGATCCCGTCGCAGTGGCGGCTGGCCGAAGGCTACACCACCGAGCAGGTGGCCGAAGGGCTGCTGCGGCTGCTATTCGACGGCATTACCGCTTGAGGCGAAACAGGAACATGTTCTAGTTTTGACCCATGGGCAAACTCGAGGGCAAGGTCGCACTGATCACCGGCGGGGCCCGGGGCATGGGCAAGTCCCACGTGCGGCATCTCGCCGCGGAGGGCGCCCGGGTGGTCTTCGGCGACGTGCGGGATGAGCAGGGCCAGTACGTGGCGGACAAGCTCGGCGAGGAGCACTGCCGGTACGTGCACCTCGACGTGACCAGCTCCGATGACTGGGCGGCGGCGGTCACCGCCACCGAGGAGACGTTCGGGCGTCTTGACGTGCTGGTGAACAATGCCGGGATCTTGACGTTCGCGCCGATCGAGGAGATGACGCTGGACGCCTTCCGGCGGGTGCTCGAGGTGAACGCGGTCGGCTGCTGGCTCGGCATGAAGTCGGTGATCGAGCCGATGAAGCGGGCGGGCGGCGGGTCCATCGTCAACATCTCCTCGGTCGAGGGGTTCACCGGCGCGGCCGGCCTTTCCGCCTACAGCGCGAGCAAGTTCGCGGTCCGCGGCATGACCAAGGCGGCCGCGCAGGAACTGGCGGCGTTCGGCATCCGGGTCAACTCGGTGCATCCGGGCGGGGTGATGACCCGGATGGTGCTCGAGTCCGAGGATGCCCGGGCCGAGAGCGCCGAGGCGTTCATGAAGGCCATGCCGCTGCACCGGTTCGCCGAGCCGGTGGAGATCTCGCGGCTGGTGGCGTACCTGGCCTCGGACGAGTCGTCGTACTCGACCGGGAGCGAGTTCGTCGCCGACGGCGGGCTGCTGTCGGGGCCCGGATACTGACATGGTGCTTGATGGCCGTGTGGCGATTGTTACTGGGGCAGGCCAGGGGCTCGGCCGGGCGGAGGCGCTGGCGCTGGCCGCGGCCGGGGCCCGGCTGGTGCTCAACGACCTGCCCGGGGACGCCGTCCAGGCGGTGGCGGCCGAGGTCAGGGCCGCGGGCGGGCAGGCGGCGGTGGCCGCGGGCGACGTCAGCGAGTGGGCCACCGGCGAGGAACTGCTGGCCACCGCGCTGCGTGAGTACGGGCAGCTGGACATCCTGGTCAACAACGCGGGCGTGCTGCGCGACCGGATGATCTTCACGATGTCCGAGCAGGAGTGGGACCTGGTCGTCCGGGTCCACCTGCGCGGCCACTTCGTGACCACGCGGCTGGCCACGGCGTACTGGCGGGACCGGAGCAAGGCGGCCGGCCGCCCGGTCTACGCCCGGATCGTGAACAGCACCTCCGAGGCGTTCCTGCTCGGCGCGGTCGGCCAGCCCAACTACGCCGCGGCCAAGGCCGGCATCGCCGCGCTCACCGTGGCCACCGCGCGCGGGTGCGCGCGCTTCGGGGTGCGGGCCAACGCGATCTGCCCGCGGGCCCGCACCGCCATGACGGCCGCGATGATGAGCCCGCCACCGGACGAGGGGCCCGACCCGCTCGCCCCCGAGCATGTGACGCCGCTGGTGGTGTACCTGGCCAGCCCGGCCGCCGAGCGGCTCAACGGCGAGGTGTTCGTGGTCCACGGCGGTGTGGTCGCGGTGCTGGAGCCGCCCCGGTTGCGGGAGGTGTTCCACGCCGCCGGGCACGGCTCAGCCGACGGGATGTGGACGCTGGACGCGGTGCGGGACGCGCTGGATCCGTACCGGGACCGGGCCCCCGAGGTCGGCTTCTTCTGCGGGGACACGATGGAGCTGGCCACCGAGACGATCGGGTTCTAACAGGACCACGCGGACGCTGAGGCCTCCCTCGGGCTGACCGCGCACGTCGAGGACGGCCCCGTGGGCGGCGCTGACCGAACGGGCGATGGACAGCCCGAGGCCAGCACCATCCGGGCCTCTGGGGCCGAGCCGGCGGAACGGCTCGGCGAGAGTGGGCACCGCCTCGACCGGAACCATGGCGCCGCTGTTGGCGATGCGGAGCACCGCGCCGTCCGGGCAGGTGCCGGTGACGACGTGGATCCACCCGCCCCGTTCGTTGTGCCGGACCGCGTTGTCCACCAGGTTCCAGACCATGCGCTCGATGAGCTGCTGGTCGCCGGTGGTCTGGGCCGGAGCCAGCTCGGCCCGCACGGTCAGCCCGAGCCGGGCGACGCCCGGCTCGGCCAGTTCCAGGGCGTCCTCGGCCAGCGCGGACAGGTCGAGCAGCTCGCGCCCGGCCGGGCCCTGGTCACTGATGGCGAGGATCAGCAGCGCCTCGATCATGTTCTCGGCCCGGTCGATGGAGCGGCGGACCCGGGCGGCCATGTCCTCCAGCTGCCTGGTGGTCTTGTCCGGCTTGGCCAGCGTGACGTCGATGGCGGTCCGCATGACGGTCAGCGGGGTGCGCAGCTCGTGCGAGGCGTTCGCGACGAACCGGCGCTGCGCGGCGAACGCCAGGTCCAGGCGCTCCAGCATGTCGTCGAAGGTGTCGGCCAGCTCCTTGAGCTCGTCCTGCGCCCCGGTCAGGGCCAGCCGCTCGCCCAGGTGCTGGTCCGAGGCCCGGCGGGCGGTCTCGGTGATGGCCCGCACGGGCCGCAGCACCCGGCCGGAGACGAACCAGCCCAGGCCGCCCGAGGCGAGGGTCATCACCCCCAGCCCGACCAGGGAGAAGGTCAGCAGGTTGTCCAGGGCCCGCTGGCGGACGGCGCCGGCGGCGTCCTTCGCGCCGGCCTCGAACGCCTGCTTGCACTGGGCCACCGTGCCCGGATCGGGGTGCGGTTGCCGGCACGCGGCGCGCAGCTTATCCAGCTGGTTCTGGTCGAAGCCGGTGCCGGGGGCGGGTGTGGAGTAACTGGCTGACGGCAGGCTGGCCGCGACCAGGCCGTAGGTGAGCGCGAGCAGGGCCGAGCCGGAGAGCAGGAACAGCGCGGCGTACAGCAGCGCGAGCCTGGTCCTGACCTTCTGCGGCCAGAGCTTGCGCGGCCATCTGGTCACGGAATCCGGTACCCCACTCCTATGACGGTCTCGATCGGGTCGGGCTCGCCGAGCTTGCGCCGCAGCCGGGCGACGGTGACGGTGACGGTCCGCGAGAACAGGTCGGTGGTCTCGTCCCAGACCCGCTCGAACAGGTCCTCGGCGCTGCGGACGCCCCCGTCGGCGACCAGCAGCTCCTCCAGGATGCCCAGTTCCTTGCGGTTGAGCGGCACCGGGCGCCCGGCCCGGCTGGCCCGCCGCCTGGCCCGGTCGAGCACGATGCCGCCGCGGGCGATCACCGGAGCGGCGGCCGGGGTCCGCCGGGCCAGCGAGCGCACCCGCGCCACGAGCTCCGCGAACGCGAACGGCTTGGTCAGGTAGTCGTCGGCCCCGAGGTTCAGGCCGTCCACCCGGTCGTCGACGGTGCCCGCCGCGGTCAGCATGAGGATGCGCGCCGGCGACGGCGAGCCGACCAGCGCGGCGCAGACCGCGTCGCCGTGGATCCGGGGCAGGTCGCGGTCCAGGACGACGACGTCGTAGGCGGTTACCAGCGCCTTCTCGAGGGCGGCGGAGCCGTCGTAGGCCACGTCGGCGCCGATGCCCTGGTCGCGCAGGCCGTCGGCGATGTCGTCGGCCAGCTCGGCCTGGTCCTCGACCACCAGCACCCGCATGTCCCCATCGTGCACCCAGGGCGATTACACCCGCATCACAAGGAGCGCTGTGATCCCCGTGTGATGCCCCTCCCGGTACCACTGCTGGTGACCGGCGAGGGACCGGTCGCAGTGTCATCTCGACGTGTCATCTCGCCGTGTCATCTCGCCGTGTCATCTCGCAGCGTCCTCAATCACCGGGAGGCCATCGTCATGCTTCGCCTGCTCAGTTCCGCCGCCGTCGTCGCGGCCGCCCTGCTGGTCGCCGGGTGCTCGTCGGGCGGCGGGGGCAGCGGGGGCGCCACCGCCGTGGCCAGCGTGTCCGGGCGCGCCGGGGCCACCGGGCCGGCCCGGCCGCCGACCCAGCAGCAGAGCGACCAGGACATGGTGGACTTCGCCCGGTGCATGCGCGGCCACGGAGCCCAGATGTCCGATCCGGTGCACCATCCCGGGCACGCGGGCCTGTCCATCGAAATGCCCGCCAGGAACGCGGCCAACAGCGCCGCCTACGCCGCCTGCACCCACTTCATGGCGCCGGTCACGGCGGCCAAGGCGGCCGCCGCGGCGTCCCAGGCGGCCCCGGAAATGGCCGCGCTCACCAGCTACGCGCGGTGCATGCGCGGTCATGACATCGCCCTGCAGGACCCGACGCCGCAGGGCGACCTGAACCTGGGGCGCGTGCCGGGCATCACCGGTAACTTCGGCCGGTACTCGCCCCAGTTCCGGTCGGCCGACGCGGCGTGCCGGCACTTTCTCCCGCCGGACGTCCACGACGACGGGACCGGCCCGTGAGGACCCGGGGACCCCGGCTGACCCTGGGGGCCCTGCTGGCCGCCATGATCGCCGGGGCGGTGGTCACGGTCGCGGTCCGGGGCGGCCAGGTCGCGGCGGCGACGCCGGCCCCGCCGCCCCTGGCCACCGCCATGGTGGTGCGGACGAACCTGGTCAGCACGACGCTGACCGGGGCGACCCTCGGCTACGGGCCGGGGCGCCCGGTGATCAACCTGACCGCCGGGATCTACACCTGGCTCCCCCAGCCGGGCACCGTGGTGCGGGCCCTGGGCGTGCTGTACCGGGTGGACGACACCCCGGTCACGCTGATGGCGGGGGCCACGCCCGCGTGGCGGCCGTTCGCGCTCGGCATGACCGGCGGTCCTGACGTCAGGCAGCTGCAGGCCAACCTGATCGCCGGGCACTTCGCCGACGGGCTGCTCAGCACGCCGGACGGCCGGTACGGCCTGGCCACCGCGGATGCCGTGGAGCGCTGGCAGGCGGCCACCGGCCGGGCCGTGACCGGGTCGATCCCCCTCGGGCAGGTGCTCTTCACGCCCGCGGCCGTGCGGGTCGGCTCGGTGGACGTCGCGGCGGGCCAGGCGGCCGGGGCCGGCCAGCGCCCGTACCAGGCCAGCACCGGCCGGCGGACGGTGACCGTGCCGCTGAACCCGTCGCTGCCGCCGGCCGCCGCCGGCGAGGCCGTCTCGATCGTCCTGCCGTCCCAGGTCCGCGTGCCCGGGACGGTCACCGCGGTGGGCCCGGCTCAGCTCACCGTGACACCCCACGGGGCCACCGGCACCGAGGTGAACGTCCAGGTGCAGGTGGCGCTGGCGGTCCAGGCGGCCCGGGACGTGCTGGCCGTCCCGGTCGCCGCGCTGCTCGCGCTGGCCGGCGGCGGGTACGGCCTGGAGGTGGTCGCGCCGTCCGGCGCGCACCATCTCGTCGCCGTGACCGCGGGGCTGTTCGCCGGCGGCCAGGTACAGGTCAGCGGACCAGGGATCACCGCCGGGATCAGGGTGGTGACGGCCCAGTGAGCGCGTTGGAGCTTATCGGGGTAACGAAGGAACACTGTGGGTCGCCCCCGGTGACCGCGCTGGATTCGGTGAGCGTGACCATCGGGACCGGGGAGTTCGTCGCGATCGCGGGCCCGTCAGGATCGGGCAAGTCGACCATGCTGGCGATCGCCGGCACGCTCGAACGCCCCACCGCGGGCCGCGTCCTGGTGGCCGGGCTCGCCGTGGACGGCCTGCCCGACCACGCGCTCGCCAGCGTCCGGGCCGGGCGGATCGGTTTCGTGTTCCAGCAGTTCTTCCTGATCCCGGCGCTCACTGCGGCGGAGAACGTGGCCACCGGGCTGCTGTACCGCGGCCTCCCGGCCCGGCGGCGCCGCCTGGCCGCCGCCCAGGCGCTGGCCGAGGTGGGCCTGGCGCACCGGGCCGGCCACCGGCCGGCCGAGCTGTCCGGCGGCGAGTGCCAGCGGGTGGCCATCGCCCGGGCCCTGGTCGGGGAGCCCGCCGTCATCCTGGCCGACGAGCCGACCGGAAGCCTGGACTCGGCCACCGGGGCCGGCATCCTCGCGCTGCTGGCCGAGCTGAACCAGCGCGGCACGACGATCCTGGTGGTGACCCACGACGAGGAGATCGCCGCGGCGGCCGGCCGGGTGATCCGGCTGCGCGACGGGCACGTCGAGCACGATAGCGGGGCGGGAACATGACTCGTTCGGCCATCTGGCCGCGGCACCGGCTACGGACGGCCGACGTCTGCTCGCTGGCGGTCCTCGGCCTGGTCAGCAGGCCGGTCAGGGCCGCCCTGTCCGCGGTCGGCGTCGCGCTCGGCATCGCCACCATGGTGGCGGTGCTCGGCATCTCCAGCTCCAGCCGGGCCCAGCTGGTGGCCCAGATCGACGCGCTCGGCACCAACCTGCTCACGGTTGCCCCGGGCCAGTCCTTCGGCGGCCAGTCCGTGTCGCTGCCGCCGCAGGCGCCGGCCATGGTGGCGCGCATCGGCCCGGTCCTCGGCGCGTCGGCCATCGGCGACGTGAACGCGCAGGTCTACCGCAACGATCACATCCCGGTGGCCAACACCGACGCCATCACCGTGTACGCGGCGGACACCAGCCTGCTGCGTACCTTGCAGGGCCAGCTGGCCCAGGGCCGGTTCCTGGACGCCGCCACCGCGCGGTACCCGGCGGTGGTTCTCGGCCGCGACGCGGCGGCCGCGCTCGGCGTGGACCGGACGGGCGGCCTGGTCTGGCTGGGCCGCCGCTGGTTCGGCGTGATCGGGATCCTGCGGCCGCTGCCGCTGGCCCCCGAGCTCGACCGGGCCGTACTGATCGGCTACCCGGCCGCGCAGCGCCTGCTGCACGCTAGCGCGGCGCCGGCCGAGATCTACGTGCGGACGAACCCGGCCAGCGTCGCCGCGGTCGCCGCCGTGCTCCCGGCCACGGCCGATCCGGCCGCGCCGCAGGACGTGTCGGTGGCCGACCCGGTCACCGCGCTGACCGCCCGGGCCGACGCCACGGCCGCCTTCGGCGGGCTGTTCCTCGCCCTCGGCGCGGTCGCGTTGCTGGTAGGTGGCATCGGCATCGCCAACGTCATGGTCATCGCGGTGCTCGAGCGCCGCGGCGAGATCGGCCTGCGGCGGGCACTCGGTGCCCGCCGCGGGCACGTGGCGGTGCAGTTCGCGGCCGAGGCGACCGTGCTGGCCGGCGGCGGGGGCGTGGCCGGGGCAGTCCTCGGCGGATTCGCCACCACCGTCTACGCCGCGGTCCGGCACTGGGACGCGGTCGTGCCGGTGCCGGTGCTGCTCGGCGCGGCCGGCGTCGGCCTGCTCACCGGGGCGGTGGCAGGCCTGTACCCGGCGCTGCGGGCGGCGCGCCTGGTCCCGGCCGAGGCCCTCCGCCTTAGCTAGCAAGGCCGAGCCAGCGGCCTAATCCGCGAGGTCTCCGCGGCTCGCTGCTGACGCGGCCGGGGCCCGGTGCGGGTATGCGGGCATGCTTGTCCTGGCCTGCCTACCCGGGCGGGCGGACGGAGTGGAAGGCGGGGCGCTCGCCGCCGCCGTGCAGGGTCAGGCAGGCGCCGCTGACGTAGGCGGCCTGCGCGGAGGCCAGGAACAGGCACGCGCCGGCCACGTCGTCGGGGGTCGCCATCCGTCCCAGCGGTACGGTCGCGGCGATGGCCGCGGCGGTGTCCTCGTCGCCGTAGACCTCCGCGGGAGACTCGGTGGCGACGAACCCGGGGACCACGGTGTTGATCCGGACCTTGGGCCCCCACTCGATGGCCAGGCTGGTGACCAGGTGGTGCAGGCCGGCCTTGGCCGCGCCGTAGGCCGCGGTGCCGGGCGAGGGGCGGCTGCCGCTGACGCTGCCGACCATGACGATCGACCCGCCGCCGGGCTGGGCCTGCATGACCTCGTTGGCGGCCTGCGCGACGTGCAGCGGCGCGATCAGGTTCAGCTCGATGATCTTGGCGTGGAATCGCGGCGAGGCGGTGGCGGCCGCGGCCTCAGGGGAACCGCCCGCGTTGCTGACCACCACGTCCACCCCGCCGAACAGCTCCACCGCGGTGGCGATGAGCTGCCGGGCCTGCTCCGGGTCCCGCACGTCGGCTTGGGTGAAGACGGCTTGCCGGGCGGCCGCGGCAGGTTGCCGGGCGGCCGCGGCAGGTTGCCGGTCGGCCGCGGCGGGCAGGGCGGCGGGCTGGGTCCGGCCGCAGACCAGCACGTGCCCGCCCGAACGCAGGAAGGCTCGCGCGATGCCCGCGCCAATACCCCGGGTGCCGCCGGTTACGACGACCCTTGCGCCGGGAAGAGGTTGGTCGACGCCTGTCATGGCGCCATGTTAGGCTCACGACCAAGCAAACGCTAGGTCGAGACTCGGGCACCAGGAGACGGTGCGCATGAGCATGCAGGCAATGCGGGCACAAAGAACGGCTTTGTCTGCAGTTCTGGGCGTTATAGCACCCGAAACTGCAGACAAATCGGGGGTGGCGCCGACCGCGAGACGGCCAGGCCGCAGGATCGCGGGGCGGCAGTGAGCATTGAGGTAGCAGTGGCGGACGGGATCGCCGAGGTGGTGATCGATTTCCCGCCGGTCAACGCGCTGCCGGTGCGGGGCTGGTACGACCTGGCGGCCGCGCTGACGGGAGCGGGGGCCGACCCGGCTACGCGGGTGGTGGTGCTCGCCGCGGAAGGGCGCGGGTTCTGCGCCGGGGTGGACATCAAGGAGATGCAGCGGACCGCCGGAAACGACGCGCTGCTCGGCGCCAACAGCGGCTGCGCGGCGGCGTTCGCCGCGGTCTACGACTGCCCGGTACCGGTGATCGCCGCGGTGCACGGCTTCTGCCTGGGCGGCGGCGTCGGGCTGGCCGGCAACGCCGACATCGTGATGGCGTCGCCGGACGCGACGTTCGGGCTGCCCGAGGTGGACCGGGGCGCGCTGGGCGCGGCCACCCACCTGGCCCGGCTGGTGCCGCAGCCGCTGATGCGGGCCATGGTGTACACCTGCCGGACCGTCAGCGCCGACGAACTGCGAGCCTTCGGCACCGTGCTCGAGGTGGTGCCGCGGGACGAGCTCAGGGATCGGGCGCGCGACCTGGCGGCGGAGATCGCGGCCAAGGACCCGCAGGTGATCAGGCTGGCCAAGCAGTCGCTGAACGGCATCGACCCGGTCGACGTCAAGCGGTCCTACCGCTACGAGCAGGGCTTCACCTTCGAGCTGACGCTGGGCGGCGCCGGGGACAAGGCCCGGCAGGCATTCGTGGACGGGACGAGCCAGTGACGCCCGATGACGTCGTCGCCGAGCTCAGGGACGGGATGACGATCGGGATCGGCGGCTGGGGCTCGCGGCGCAAGCCGATGGCGCTGGTCCGGGCGATCCTGCGGTCGCCGCTGAAGAACCTCACGGTGGTCTCCTACGCGGGCCCCGACGTCGGCTTGCTGGTCGCGTCCGGGCAGGCCA
>Ga0137407_10001658_pt1 | contig 14547 bp, 11 predicted proteins | sample CZOMad2_2_16fung_FD_108410 | JGI IMG/M metagenome (GOLD analysis project Ga0137407, IMG submission 108410) | Vadose zone soil fungal communities from Angelo Coast Range Reserve, California, USA - CZOMad2_2_16fungal (Illumina Assembly) | ecosystem: Environmental > Terrestrial > Soil > Vadose...
GTCCATATCACGGTTGGACCTATTCGCTGGCAGGCGAACTGAAAGGCACGCCCGACTTCGCCGGTGTCTGCGATTTCGATCGCTCGGCTAATAATCTGGTACCCGTCGGGGTAGATGTTTGGGAGCAGTGGGTGTTCGTCCGTGTCGAAGGCAATGACACACTGGAGAGCTTTCTCGGAGCCAATTTGATTGATCAAATGCGCCAGTTAAAGTTTGCCAGTCTGCAATGGCTGGAGCGTCGCCACTATGCCTTCGACTGCAACTGGAAAGTTTTTGTCGATAACTATCTCGACGGCGGCTACCATGTACCGCACCTGCATAAGGGCCTCGATAGCGTTCTTGATTACAGTAACTACTCGATCGAAAACGGGGAGCACTTCTGTTTGCAATGGAGTCCGCTGGTGAGCGAAGGGGCGGAGGAGCAAACTGGCGCTGTGCGTAAAGGCGAGCGCGCCCTTTACTACTGGATCTATCCAAACTTCATGATCAACTCGTATCAGGGCGCGATGGACACAAACCTGGTAATACCTCGGGGCGTTGATAAGACCGAAGTGATTTTTGATTTTTATTTTCCTGACACCTCCGCTGCTGCGCGCGACCGCAATCGCCGGAGCATTGAAGTGGGCCAGCGCATTCAGGATGAAGATGTGGCCATTTGCAAGTCAGTGCAGCGCGGCTTGAGTTCACGAGCCTATGCAGCCGGGCGCCTTTCAGTCAGAAGAGAAGCAGGCGAACATCTGTTTCATCGTTTGCTTTACACAGACCTCAAATTGGGAGTTGACAAGTAAGTGTTGCGCTAATGTCGGTCCCTTGCGTTTTTGATCTCTTGATGAGATGAATCAACTGGGGAAACCCCTCCACACCACTTCAGCAGCAGAAAAACGCGGCCGTTTGCTGCGCGTGCTCGGCGTCGGCTTTGGACTCGCGGTGATCATTGGCAACACGATCGGCGGAGGAATCTTTTCACGCCCCGGAGCAATGGCTTTGCAGTTGCCGCATCCAGCACTCTTTCTGGGGGTGTGGGTTCTTGGCGGCGTTTACGCTTTGTTGGGTGCGATCTCTCTCGCCGAACTCGGCGCGATGATCCCAAAGTCGGGCGGACAATATGTCTTCGCACGCCACGCGTTGGGCGAATACGCTGGCTTTCTGGTTGGTTGGAGCGATTGGATTTCGACGTGTGGCTCTGCTGCCGGAGTTTCACTCCTGATCGGAGAATTTGCCGGCGCTCTCTTTCCCACGCTGAACGGAAGACGAGAAGCAGTGGCTGTCGCCGTCGCGGTGGCAATCGTTTTCGCTGTCTTGCAATGGCGGGGAATTATTTGGGGAAGCACGTCGCAGAACATTACCAGTTTGCTCAAGGCGCTTGCTTTCCTGGTGCTCATTGCCGCCGCCTTTCTCCTTGGGGGAAAGGGCGCGTCAGCAACTACGACTCCCGCAATACCAGGGGGTATCGCCTTGATTGCGGCGCTGGTGCTATCTCTTCAATCCGCCATCTACACCTATGACGGCTGGAACGGGGTGGTCTATTTTTCAGAAGAGGTTACCAACCCGGGGCGCGACATTCCCCGATCGATGTTTGGCGGAGTTCTTTCCGTTATCGTTATTTATCTGCTTGTTAATCTCGCGTTGCTTTACGTTCTGGGGATTTCAAATATGGCGGGCCAGGATTATGCTGTCGGGGCAGCGGCTAAAGTAATCTTTGGTCCTCACGGTGACACTGTCTTCCGCGCCCTGGCCATTCTTTCGATGCTCAGCGCCATCAATGCTTATCACCTGATGTCCACACGAGTACTCTTTGCAATGAGCCGCGACGGACTCTTTGCGAGTAAGGCGGCCGAGGTTAACAAGGGCGGCACGCCAGGCATAGCGTTGTTTACAAGTGTGGCTGTGGCCGTGCTCTTCATCGTCTTTGGCCAGACTTTCGACAAAGTCATTACGGTCCTGGCATTTTTCTTTGTGGCCAATTACACCCTCTCCTTCGTCTCGGTCTTTGTCTTACGTCGTCGCGAACCGGAAAAAGAACGACCATACCGCGCCTGGGGCTATCCCTGGACCACTGGACTGGCCCTGATCGGATCTGTCCTGTTCCTGGTTGGCGCCATCGCAAGCGACACTCGCAACAGCCTTTACGCGCTCGGATTGCTGGCTGTCAGTTATCCCCTGTTTCGTTTGATGAAACTCACCAACATTGTTTCTAAAGATTGACTTCAAGTCAGATTTCACTTAGAAGGTTTTCGGTTAGGCAGCAAAACTATCAGCTAAGGAAGATCATATGAAACGAATTTTTGTAATCGTTCTATTCGTGCTCGCCACAATGACTGTTTCCTCGGTCTGCCACCCCACGCGGGCGGCCCGCGCGGGGACCCTGGTTTATGGTCAGCAGGACGATGAGGCCGTGCGCAGCCGCACCAGAGAGCGACTGGCACAATTGCTGGAGAAAGCCGGCCCCACTATAAACGTCGCTTTCAGCCAGAGCCAAAAGCAACCTTACAACTATGTCGGCACCTTACGGACAGGGCTTGTCAACGCGGAGAGTCTTGAAATCGTAGTCAGCGTGACTCCAAAAGAGACCATCGGCTTTCGTATCTATCCACATTACAACAAAGGCTACATCAATGTTGACAACGCCAAGGACCGCGCCGCACTCATGCGTCTGTTGCTGCGACTAAGCGATCGGGCCTTCCTCTTTTGGGGAGCGGATGAAGCCGGCGACGTTTTTACCGGCTATACCTTTACGCTGGAATCAGGTTTTCCGGAAGAAGCGATCAGGATCGTGCTTCGCAGCATTGTTAATAGCGATAAGTTTGTCGGAGAAATGCGTCCGTTCCTCGACGGAAGCAGCGCCCCGCGCAGTTAAGTAAACACTGACGGCAAAGCGCTGCTGGAACCAAACTACCTGCCAAAGACAAGCAGAGTGAACGACCCCGGCACCATTGGTGGTCGCGGGCGGGGTCGTTCCGCGGTTGGAGCGGGCGTTGGTCCGAACTCGGCTGTGACGAGAAACACCCGGTGCGTCTTTTGATCCAGATCGATTGTGCGCGCGCCTCGCTGCGTTGCAGCGTTTTCTACCACGCTAAACTTATCCGGCGCGTCCTCATGAACCACTGTTAATGTCCCCTCGCCATTTGAACTAAAAGCCAGCTCCCGTTCCGAATCGAACGCTGCTCCATCGACCCCACTACCAATCGGCAAGGTTGTAATGAGCTTTCCGTTGTCGGCATTTAGCACCGCCATCAGCTTGTTGGAGCAGGCGACGAATAAGCGGCGGTGTTTTTTGTCCATGGCGATTCCAGTTGGTTCTTCGCCTGGCGCTAAAGCCCAGGTAGCCTCAACCTTCAGGCCACGCGAATCGATCGCCACAACTTGACTCTTGTCTTCCAGATTGACATAGACCCGCCCGCGCTCATCGGAGACGCCCAGCTCAGGTTTTCCGCCCAGCGCGAGTGTTCCTGCCACAGCTCCGGTCCTGGCGTCAATGACAGTCGTGTCTTTGCTAATGCCGTTGAAAGCGAAGATGCGTTTACTTGCGGGATCATAGACGATCGCGTCTGGGTTTTGGCCGACCTTGACCTGGCCCAATGGCTTAAGCGTCTGCAAATCGAAAATGGTAACGGTTGCGTCTCCGCCGTTGGTCGTGAAGCCCTTGCCAAACTCCGGAGCGATAGCAATACCGTGCACTCTCGGAGTGTTTGGAATGTCGCCGACGATCGCACCTGAGTCTGGATCAACGACCATCACATGGGTCCCGCGGGAGATGTAGAGTCGATTCGCCGTGCTATCGAAAGCCAGGAGGTCCCAGCCACCATCTCCGCCCAATACAAACTTTTTCAAGAGATGGTATCCGGGCGCGGGTTTGGCGCCGGCTCCCGAAGGAATTGAGAACAGAGCGACGAAGCAGATGAACAGAGAGAGCAATAAACGAGCTTTCATAAAAGCCTCCTCCGAAGATTTCAAAAGACTTAGGAACTTGCGAAGCAACTGAGATCCGCCGCGCCAATCTCCGCCTCGAGCGAGGCGTTACCGCTCGCGGCTCAACATCGCGTACACCGTTGGCGTCACAACCAGCGAAAGCAAGAGTGCCACAGTGAGACCGCCGATAACGGCTATTGCGAGTGGTTGCAGCAGCTCAGCTCCCGATCCAAGCGCGAGAGCCAGCGGCAGCATTCCCAAAATAGCAGCCAGCGACGTCATCAAGACCGGACGAAAGCGCCGGCGCCCGGATCGTAACAACGCTTCTCGCAGCGTATCGCCTGCAGCGAGATGATCCTCCACTGCATCCAGCATCAAGATGCCGTTTTTCGCAACGATGCCGACGACCATAATCATACCCATCAACGAAACTATGTTGAGCGTGCTCCCCGTAATGAGCAGTCCCGCGAGCACGCCGCCGAGGGCCAGGACAGCTCCAGTAACAATCGAGATCGGATGAGCAAAGGAGCGAAATTCGATCAGCAGCGTGATAAAGACCAAGACGATTGCGAGAATGAGCGCCTGCAGCAGCTCACGAAAGCTCGCCTGTTGCTCCTGGTAAAGTCCGCCGTACTCCACGGTCATGCCGGGCGGGAGTTTTACTTCCTTCGCGAGCAGACTCTTGATTTCATTGATGCCGGTGCCAAGATCCTGGCCCTCCAGTCGCCCTGTGACCGCAACCGTCTGGCGCAAGCCATCGCGATGGATCTCGGTTTGGCCTTTGTCGTAACCGACCTGCGCCACTTGATCTAACCGAAAGAGCGCTCCTGAAGATGAACGAACCTGCAGCGCCCGTAGTCTATCGAGCGAACTGCGCGCCTCCGGCGGGAAAATGACACGCACTGAAATCAGCCGATCCTGCTGGAGGATTGTGGAGCTGGCGTCGCCGGTCATCGCAGTCGTGACGGTGTTGGCCACGTCGCTCGCGGTCACGCCGAAGCGCGCGGCGAGCTGCGGATCGATGTTGAAGATGACGGCCGGGCCGCTCACGATCACGCCGCTCTTGGTGTCCACCACGTAATTCAGTTTCTTAATCGCTGCTTCCACCTCTTCCGCTTTTTCATGCAGCGCATTTGCGTCCTCGCTGAAAAGCTTGATCTCAATGGGCTCCGGTGAACTGGTCAGATCGCCAATCATGTCCGGAAGAATGCCCACGAATTCGATTTCGAGTGAAGGTTCCGACTTCTCAATCTCCTTACGCAAATCGCTGATGACTTCGGCCGTCGGCCGTGCGTGTCCGGGTTTTAGTTTCACCGCCACGTCGCCTTTGTTTGGCTCGGTGATGAACAGGCCCAGCTCCAGTCCCGTGCGTCTGGAGTAGCTCTCGACCTCGGGGACTTCGCGAATCAATTGTTCCACGTGTTGAAGTATGCGATCAGTTTCCTGAAGCGACGCGCCTGGCGGAGCAAGATAGTCGAGGATGAAAGCGCTTTCGTCGAATTCAGGAATGAACTCCGAACCAAGAAACCGGTAGAGAACGAAAGAACCCAACATTACTCCCAGCACAACTGCGATGACCAGCCAACGATTATCCAGCGAATGCCGCAAGACCCATTCGTAGCGCCGGATGATAGCTCCAAGGAACCGCCCGGTTTCTTCCTCTACCTCTTTTTCCTGCGCGCGCATCTCCGTTTCATCTGCCGGCCAGTCTTGTTCTTCCTGATCGTCCGTATTGGTGCGCTTATCATCGCCACGTCTTTTAACTTTCACGAAGCGTTCGGCGAGCACCGGCGTAAAAGAGAGCGCCAGCACCAGCGAAGTCAGGAGAGCTACCGCCATGGTGAGCGCGAGCGAACGAAAGAAGACGCCCGTCACTCCGGTGAGCAGCGTCAGCGGCAGAAAAACCACTACCGGGGTGATAGTTGAACCGATGATCGGAACTGTGATTTCGGAAACCGCCCGTTGCACCGCCTCACGCCGCGACTGCCCGCGTGCCAGGTGTGTGTAGATGTTTTCGACGACGACAATCGCATCGTCAATAACCAGCCCGATTGCCGCCGCCACGCCGCCAAGCGTCATCAAGTCAAAGCTCAGACCGGCGAGCCACATCGCCAAAAACGTCACGAGCACCGTCACGGGAATTACCAGAATCGCGACAAAGGTCGTGCCCCAGTTACGTAAGAAGGCAAAGAGGATCACAACCGAGAGCAGCAGCCCAATCAGGATCGAGTCGCGCACCGAGTTGATCGACTCCCGCACCAGCAGCGATTGGTCGTAGTAGGGCGCGACCCGAACATCTTTCGGCACTTCATTGCGCATCGCTGCCAGCTCGGCTTTCACCTCGTCAACGACCGCAACTGTATTCGCATCCGGTTGACGATTGATGTTTACGAGCACCGCAGGCTTTCCGTCGGCAGTGACGATCGTGTACTGAGGCTCCACGCCTGAACTAATTGATGCAACATCGGCGAGCATAACGGGCGCATTGTTGACCGTGGCGACCACGATGCCGTTTAGTTCCTCAGGTTTTTTCGCCTGGCCGCTGATCAGTGCGAGCTCGAGTTGATGGTTTTCCTCGATCAATCCGGGCGAAGCGAGGATGTTTGAGTTACGCACGGCCTCGACAACCTGCTGGACTGAAACGTTGTGGGCGATGAGCCGGTCGGGATTCAGGGTTACATGAAACTCGCGTACTTTGCCGCCCGCGACGCCCACGTTCGCAATTCCCGGCAAACGCGCCAGGCGCGGCCGGATCGTGTAAGTCGCAATGTCGCGCAGGCCGGCAAGGTCGCGCTTGTCCGAAGTAAGGCTATACCCGGTAACGGGGAAGATCGCGAAGGTGAGTCGTTCGACATTTCGAATTGTCGCAGTCGGCGGCAACGTCGCCGCGAGCTGGGACAGCCGCGCCTGGACCAATTGCAGCGACTGGAGAATATCAACGCGCCAATCGAAGAACAGGCTTATCTCTGAAGCGCCGCGCGCGGTCGTTGACTTGATGCGCACGATGCCGGGTATGCCGTTCATGGCTTCCTCGATCGGACGCGTAACGGAGACGAGGGTTTGCGGGGCGGGAACTACGTCGTTCTCAACAATGATGACGATGCGCGGAAAGTTGGTCTGCGGAAAGATCGCGACCGGCAATTGCCACGCGGCATAAAGGCCGGCCGTGCATAATAATGCGATGAGCACTAAAACGGCGCGGGATTGATTTGAAACGAGCCTGGCGAGTCTCATGGCATTTCATTTGGAGAGCGCTGATCTAATAACGACCCCAGCCGGGCAGCCCGGCTGGGACCCGGTGTCACCGCACGCCATAATCACTTCTCCGCTGGCTTTTTCTCTTCGGTCGCGTTGTCATCCTTCTGGACTTCGCTAACCTCAACCTTCGTGCCGTCGGGCAGCGCGTAATTGCCTTCGATGACCACGGTCTCGCCGCCCTGCAATCCCTCGGTGATCTCAATCTTGTCCGGGGTGCGAATACCCACGGTCACCTTGGTCTCGTGCGCAACGTTTGCAGCATCGACAACCATTACCGTTCCTTCGTTTGCATTACTAGCGTCGAGTGTTACGGCCGAAGCAGGCACCACGATCGCGTCATTTTTCGTCAAGGTTGCAGCCGTAACCTGGGCGGCTCCGTTGGCCCGCAACCTTCCCGCTCCGTTGCCGAGTGTGACCCAAACTTCGACGGTCCGATTCAAAGGATCGTTTGAACGGCTGATTAGCGTTACCTTACCGGTCATCTCTTCGCCGCTCGTGTCCGTGGGCAACACGGTGGCCGTATCACCAACCTTGAGTTGCGCAACAACCGTATCCGCAAACGGGACTTTAACGATAACTTCACTGATGTCGGCGATATTGACGAGCCTGCCTCCGGGCGCGGCAAACTCTCCCTGGTATTGGAATTGATCGGTGACTATGCCCGTGATTGGCGCGCGAATGGTCGCATAACTGAGTTGGGCGTCGAGCGTGGCCACCCGTTGCTGCGCTGCCTGCACGCGCGCTGCGGCAAGGGCGCGATCGTTTGGATTGATTGCTTTCGTGCGGAGGACAACTGTTTGCTCGGCGAGTCTTAACTCGTTTTCAGCAGTCGTAAGTTCCATTTGCGAGGCTTCAAGATCTTTCTTCGAAATGCCGCCCTTCTGGTAGAGGACCAGGCGGCGGTCGTAGGTGGCACTTGCGGTCCGGACTTTGGCTTGTGCATCGCGCAGTGCCCTTTGGTCCTGAGCGTTTGTTTGCGGAATTGTTCCGGTAGTGACACCGCGCTCGTTGGCGCGCTCCTGATTGAGGGCTGCAACGGCTTCATTCCGCTGGGCTGCGAGGTCGCGCGATTCGAGTATGGCAATCACCTGGCCCGCCTTGACCACCTGATTCTTCAATAGTCCCATCGTCTTGATCTGCGCACTGATTTTTGCGGCGACCATGGCCTGGTCGCGCGGGAAAATCGTGCCAACCGCGGACACCGGCGCCGCAATTGTTTGCTTTTCAACTTTAGCGACCCGCACGCTGACGATGGGCGCTACGGCTTCCTCCGACGTGGACGAGCTTCGCCAATGCCGAATCAAGAAGAACAACAGAAGCAAAGCGATAACTGCAACTGAAGCTATGATGATCAAATTGCGCCGGCGCTCACGAGTCAATCGATCGCGTCGCAAGGCGAGCCACATTTCCTGTTCTTCCTGGGTTTGCGATGAACTCCGCTCGCTGTCACTCGCAGCATCATTCTTGTTCTGATTCATTATTTTGCCGCCTGTTGCTTTGCAAGGTCCGATAAACTTCAGTCTGTCTTTGCCGTAACCAAGCGACAAACTAAAGGAAGCTCTGATAAGTACTTGCGACGCTACGCGTCGAAGACACTAAGCAGAGTTCCTAAAGTTCAATTAGTGTTCATTGTCCCGCCGCCTGCCGGAGGCGTGCGAGCGCCGTTTGGTAGTCAAAAATTGCCTGGTAAAGAGCGAATCTCTGCGCCGCGAGCGTGGCGAGTGCATCAGTAACTTCAATTATCTGCGCTTCGCCCGCGCGGTACCGCGCAATAGACGCGTTGAGATTACTTTGTGCTTGTGTAATCCCGGTTCCGGCCAGTCTGATCCGCGCAATAGCGGAACTCACCTGCGCCTGGGCAGCGTAAAACTGCTGTGTGAAGCCGCGCAACGCAATGGTGCGTTCGTTCTCCGCAATCTGCTCGCGCAGACGCGCCTGTCGTTCCCTGCTTCTGCTCGCTCCCCAATCGAATATTGGTATTGACAGACTGAACGCCGCCGAAACACCCGTATGCTCCTTGAGGCGCAGTGGCCTGACTGAATCCGTATCGGAGCCACCGAGCATAGAATAGGAAAGCTGCGGCAACCGATCCGCTCGTGCTATTCGCACTTCCTGTTTTGCTGCTCGCAGTTCCGCCTCAAACTGCGCAAACTCGGGCCGCCGCGAAATGTCTTGAACGTTATACTGCTGAAACTCAGAATCCACCGGCGCGGCCAAGGCAAGATCGATGGCGCTGATGGGCTGTGTAAAATCATAGCCGACGAGTACACGCAAAGACCCGGCAGCCACTTCTTCATTTGCTCGTGCTCGCTCCAACTCATCACGGCGCCCAATCGTTTGCAATTGCGCTCGCGTGAGATCGACTGAGGCGATCTCTCCTCCGCTGAGCAGGAGGGAAGTGATTCGTTCAAACTCTTCCGCTGCCAGCAAATTCTGTTCAGCCGCGCTGCGCTGCGCGCTCGCCAATGCCAACCCGTAGTAGGCGTCAATCACTGCGTGGGCCAGCGCCCGTCGCGCCACTTCGGTGCCGGCATGCGCCGCCTCGAGCAGCGCGCGATTCTTTGCGAGGGTTGCACGCAAACGACCGGCAATATCGATATCGCCGGAAACATTCAGGTACGCCTGGTATTCGCTGATGGCATTGTTAGCGATAAAGCTCGGGGCTCGTGGCGTGCCCGGCAGCAGGCCGAGGGCCGGCGAGGTGTAAAGATAGCTCAAAGGCGCGCCGACGCGCGGCAAAAACGCAGCCTGCGCCTGCCGAACATCCTCAGCAGCAATCTTTTCGTTTAATCCCGCTTGTTGGAAACTCGAGGCCAACGCGTTGGCCCGGCGCAACGCCTCATCAAGTGTAAGCAGCCCCAAACCCGGGGCATTTTGAGTCGTCAGCGAAACAAACGGCGAAGGAGAAACTTGTGGGGGAGGTGCACTGGAAGCACCGGGTGACGGGGCGGCCACACTCGGACTCGGCACCGCAAAGGGCGTCGATTGCGGTAACGGTGTTGCTTGTGGCGAAGCACTCGGTTGCGCGGGTGAAGAAGCAGGCGCTGCTTTCTGTCTCGCAGGTCCCGAGGTTGGTTGCTGTGCCCGAACGGAATACCCGGCAGTCAAAGCGACGACCATCCCAAGCGAAACCAATAAGGGGCTGAAAGATTGGTGTTGGCCCACACGAGTCAAACAGCTCAGACGTTTCATCAGCAGTTTCGCCGTCTCAGGTTCGGAATTTGACTAAAGGGGATTTCGAAGTCTAGCACCGGTGGGCCAAGTTTACTAAGGCTAAGTCAGCAACCACACTTGGCAAAGACGAGGCTGTTGCTTTATTTGTTGTTGGGCAGGCTGGGGTCTGCCGCATTCCTGTCGCTCCGGTGATGACTAGTTTACGCCCGCGTTAGCGGGTGGCCGCTAAAAGTTCCACGCCAGCATTCCGCCATAAATATGAGTGCGCGGGTTGTAGAGCGGCAGGATGCGCGGAAACAATTTGGATCTTACTAAGTCGTTGGTCTTTTTTTCATTCAGAGCGTCCAGCTCAGGATCGTGATGCTCTTGGTAGACATACCGGCCGATGCCATAGCCTATTGCGCTGCCAACCAGCACGTCAGAAAGGAAATGGTTGCGCCCCGTGTAACGTGACAAGCTAACGGCGGCAGCGAGGCCGTACGCGCCGACCTGCACCAGCGGCCGGTGATGGCCATATTCCTGAGCGATCACCGTCGCGAGCGACCAGGCGTTGACCGCGTGGCCAGAAGGGAACGAGCTACCGCCATCAAAGAATTCTCCACTCGAATGATCTACCGGCGGTCGCTGACGTTGCGATGCTGTTTTCAACGCACTTACCACAATGCCGCCGTCGATCAGCGCCTCGGCGCCGAGCAAGCCAGTTTCTCGCAAACGATCGTTGTGGGTTGCTCGACCGGTCAAGTAGAGAACACCGGCAACTCCGGCCGTGGAATACATTGAACCAATCCGGCTGATATTCTTGCTGATTCTCAGGCGACTCACGTTGTCACCATGCTCGACCAGTTCGCCGGATGAGCGCCGGTCAGTGGCAATCAGTGCCAGAGTAGATAGTCCCAGCGGAGCCAGCCACTTGGAGTCATCCTTATGCAAATTGAAAGGAGAGGTCCAGATTGCGCGTTGGTCCCGGAGGATATTAACGAAGAATTTCTTTTCCAGACTCGGTTTGGGCTTGGCCTGTGGGTGACCACCAACATTCGCCGGTGAAGTTTGCGCCAGACCATCGCTCGACAAGACCAGAATAATGGCGAACAACCACAGTCTTAACGATGCGGATCGCTTTAGGGGATATAAACTCATGAATCCTCCTACTCCTATAGGAAGTGCGGGGCGTCCCGGCAGCCCCGTGGGGTGCTGGTATAAAGGGGAGTGAACCTGATTATCTCCTCTTAGCAGGCGTTAGACAACGATAGATAACTCGCGCGGGATTACGCGCGAGGAGTTCTCATTGAAACGCAAAATTCCCTAGCTGTTGAAATGAAAGTCTTCCGACACCACTCAACGCGGTCACACTCCTGGCAGGTTCTCTTGCATCAAAGGCGCTACCGCCACACGATTTCGCCCTTCATTCTTCGCGACATAGAGCGCCTTGTCACTCGCTGCATAAAGCGTCCGTTCTGAATTCGCATGGGTGGGACAAGCGGCGAGTCCAATGCTGACCGTAATGTTTCCTACGCCTTCAACGGGTTGCTCAGCCAGGATAGCTAGTAAGCGCTTAGCTGCTGACTCCGCTTTCGCATCGCTGATCCCGGCAAGTAACAACGCGAACTCTTCGCCACCCACACGTGCCGCAGTGTCATTGTTGCGAGAGACTTTAGAGAGCGTGCTGGCAATATGGCGGATGACCGCGTCGCCCGATAGATGCCCGTACCGGTCGTTAATGGTCTTCATGAAATCGATATCAAGCATAAGCAGCGTGCAAGGCGCCCCATAACGATGCCATCTTTCAAGCTCGCGAGATAACGCCGCCCGGAATCGACGACGATTTGCCAGTCCGGTTAAGTGATCGAGATCGCCTTCGGCTTGAAGACGATCCATTGTTTGACGAAGTGTAACCAATTGCTTAGCGCGTAGCGCAAGCAGTTCTATCTCTGCAGGAATCTGGAAGTAGTCAAATGCTCCACCCGCTATGGCCGCTTGCCTTCGTTCCGCTGTAGAGGCTTCGACTCCCACTAAGATCATTGGCAAACCATCCTGCGTTTGGCCCAGCATTCGCGAGAGGTCCTCAGTCGAGAGCCCCTTGATTGCAGTGCTTGCGATAACGAGGTGCGGTCGAGATCGTCGCAGCGAAATGAGCGCCGCAACACCCGCACTCACATCTACGACTTCTAGTCCAGCCGATTCGAGCGTCGCTCGATAAGGAACGTACAGCTCGTCTGTAATCAGCAGGACACGCCCATGCTCGCGCGAAGCCTTCGCAGCAGATTTCTCTTCCCGGGCTTTAGCTCTCAATGGTCTCACTTGTTCAAAGGAGAAACCGACCACAAAAGACTGCTGGGGGAGCGTTTTTGCGTTTTGGCAAAACCACAAAATCGGGGTGCCTTAAAAGAATATCCCTTTGTTTGCGATGATAGTCAATGTTTAACACCGGCTGCGGTGAGGGGAACTCGCGGTTTCAACTAGAAGGAAAAACAGAAAGGGCATCCTGTGATGGATGCCATGGGGTGTTGAAAATATTGCATCCAGGGGTTCAGTCCAAATAGGTCTAATCATTCATCTAATGGGTTCCAGGTTGATTTCTACTGCCCTGCACACTTTGCCCAACAATTTGATACGCGAAAAACTTTCGAAATACAAACGTGGCACGTATTGAATGGTAGTCCTGGTCATGGTGGATCGAGCATGAGTCCAGACACTCGCCATCATCGAGGTGCTCATCCTGCTGATCTGGAACTTTTCGGCCCAGATCAACTGCTCAAACTTCGTCGAGCCGTCACCGAACTTTCCTGGCTGCTGTCGCGCGGGTACAACATGCCTTCGTCACTCAAACTGGTCGGCGACCGTCACGGGCTTCGTGAACGCCAGAGGTTGGCAGTATGTCGCTCGTCGTGTTCAGACCAGAATAAGCAACGACGAAAGGATCACCGTGTTTCCGTCGAGCAATTACGCAACCAGTCTGTGATCGTAGATGGGTTTAATCTGATGATCACGGTGGAAGCTGCCCTTAGCAGAGGTCCTTTGTTGATTGGGGTTGACGAATGCGTTCGTGACCTTTCAGGCGTCCACGGCTCTTACAGATCCGTCGAGGAAACCGATCGAGCAATCTCCATGATTGGTGAGGCATTGCAAGTCCTTGGCGCCTCATCAGTCCTGTGGCTGCTTGACCGACCGGTATCCAACAGCGGCCGACTGGCGTCTAAAATTGCCGAATTTGCTGTTCAGCGCGAATGGCCCTGGCAGGTGGACGTGGTTCTAAATCCCGATTCAATGATCATATCGTCGCTAGACGTGGCAATCACATCTGATTCCTCATTACTGGATCGGGCTGAAAGATGGGCAGACCTCAAATCATATTTGCTCGCACACCAAATCCCCCAGGCTTGGGTGATAAATCTTTCAAGTGTTTAATTATCGCTACATAAAACAACGAAAGGCATCGGCAATAGATACCTAAATCCGTCATGTCCAGGCGATGTCTCTCAAGAAGGACACGCGAAACTCCAATTTGACCCGGCGCTGAGGCCTCCATTTCAGAACTTCTCTTCGAACCTTTTTTGTACTAGTGTCGTAGTACACTAGTGAAATGGTACAAACGTTCTCCATCGACGCTTCGCATCCGATGCCTCTTTATGCGCAGCTAGAGCGATCGATCAGGTTTGCAGTTGCCACGGGACGTCTGGGACTGGGCGAGCAGTTGCCGACGGTGCGGCAATTAGCTGTTGATCTGTGCATTAATGCCAATACGGTGGCCAAGGTCTACGTCGAGTTGGAGCGGGCCGGAATAGTAGAAACGCGCAGAGGGATCGGAACGTTTGTCGCTCGACGGGTCAAAATCACCGCCCGGCAGGATCACGAAAAGCACTTGCGCGAACTGGCAGACCGCTACGTCGCCGAGGCCGAAGCGCACGGCTACACGCTCGACGATCTGATCGAACACCTGCAAAGCTGTCGCCAAAGGGTAACGCAAGCTGTTAGCTCGCGTTCTCGCAAATGAGTCTTTCTAGGCTAACTGTCGCGCAGGAACAGTGAACGCAAGCGGACAGGCTGCGCTACGTTGTATCGAAGGAGATGAAGCAAAATGGCTAACACAAGTCTAGTTGACACTCGTAGTAATCTGCCGACCCAAAATACGCCGCGCGTAAATGTCATTTCCGCGGTGGCGCTGCTGGTACCGCTCGGACTCGGAATTCTCTCGATTCCCCTTACAAA
>Ga0137407_10001660_pt1 | contig 14540 bp, 18 predicted proteins | sample CZOMad2_2_16fung_FD_108410 | JGI IMG/M metagenome (GOLD analysis project Ga0137407, IMG submission 108410) | Vadose zone soil fungal communities from Angelo Coast Range Reserve, California, USA - CZOMad2_2_16fungal (Illumina Assembly) | ecosystem: Environmental > Terrestrial > Soil > Vadose...
ATTCCTGAGCAAGACGCACGACTGTATCGTAAATAGCAGTATCTCCATGAGGATGATATTTACCCATCACTTCACCCACTATACGTGCGCATTTTTTATATGGCTTATTGCTGTTGCTTCCCAGTTCATTCATACCGTATAATATGCGTCGGTGCACTGGTTTGAGTCCATCACGCACATCCGGTAATGCGCGGCTTACAATAACTGACATAGAATAATCTATGTACGCAGTCTTCATCTGCTCTTCAATATTGATGGGAACTATCCGGTTATTGTCCTGCGTTTCCTCTGGTATAAGGTTATCTTCCATAATTTTTTTAACCTGCTTAAGATTCTTTTGTTAGGGCTTTTAAAAAATTATTGACTTAAAAATATCCCGCAGATCTTGCAAATAAAGATGACATTTCTGTAAGTCAATAAAAATTAAAATAAATTTAAAAGTTTTTACTCAAATAATGATTTCCAAGGGAGGCAAATGTACCTTATTTAGATGGGTTTTCAAGATAAAAAGAAGTGAAAATTCTGATGTGCGGATGTGCAAATGTGCAGATGTGCGAATTCAACAGGGCTGACTGCACTAAAGAATTCGCACATCTGCACATTTGCACATCCGCACATTACTCGAGCCACGCACCTTTAACATGCTCCCCCTCTACTTCCACATAAATATGTTCCTGCAATGTAGTAGTGATGGAAAGGCCTACATAATCTGGTTTAACCGGAAATGCATTATGCCTTCGTTCAACAAGTACCAGTGCCTGTATTTTTTTTGGATGAAACGCAAGAAAAGGTTTTAATGCATATAGCAATGTTTTACCACTGTTAGCTACATCATCAATAACAATGATCACTTTGTCATTCATTGGAATATCCTTACTCAGGACAACTTCTTCCGGTGTCTTTTTATCCAATGCTATTCCGATCAACTCGGTTGGGATATTTCCTATTTCACTTAATAAGCGTTGAATATTCCTGGCAATCACGAGACCACTTTCCCGGATACCTGCGAGTATGAATTCCTTTTCGCCAAAATTATTTTCCAGGATTTCATAAGCCATCCTGCGCAATTTCTTGTCTGATACTTCCTGCGTAAGAATATAGTTTGGAACCATAAAGAACCTTGATTTACCTGATTAAAAAAGGATTTTGAGGAATAAAGTTATACAAGTTAACATGCGATTTTTATTTTTTCTCAAAATCCTTTTAATCTCAAAAATCGTGGTTCTATTCGTTTTTATTTTCTAATTTTCCTATAAATCCATTTTAATCAGATTAATCATGGTTCTTTTTATTATAGCTGCGGGTATCGCTATCTGGTTGTTCAGCAAAAAAATAATGGCTATCCGCCGCAATATCCTACTCGGTAGAAATGAAGATTACAGTGATCATCCTGCTGCGCGCTGGAAGAATCTTTTTTTACTGGCATTCGGTCAAAAGAAAATGTTCCGGAATCCCCTCGTTGCTATTATACATTTTGCGATCTATGCAGGCTTTATCATTATCAATATAGAAGTGTTTGAAATTTTCCTGGATGGTGTTTTTGGAACGCATCGCCTGTTTGCTGTACCACTTGGCAGTGTTTATAACTGGCTGATCAATGGATTTGAATTTCTCGCGCTCTCGGTTCTCGCTGCGTGCATTATTTTTTTATGCAGAAGAAATATCATTAAACTAAAACGTTTTATCAGCCATGACCTCGATGGATGGCCACGCAGTGATGCGAATTATATTCTCATTGCTGAAATCATCCTGATGAGTTTATTCCTGACACTAAACGCCGCTGATACTATTTTGCAGGAAAGAGGTTATGGGCATTATGCGGAACATCTCACAGGAAATTTTGCTTTTTCACATTGGCTGCATCCGATATTAAACGGGTTCAGCGATTCAGCATTGACAACAATCGAAAGATTTTGCTGGTGGCTTCATATTCTCGGAATTTTTGCATTTTTGAATTATCTCCCTTATTCCAAACACCTGCATATCCTGCTTGCATTTCCGAATGCTTATTATGCCAGGTTATGGCCTGAGGGAAAGATGCGCAATATGCCTGAAATACAAAAAGAAGTATTGTATGCTATGCAACCGGAATCAGCACCTGCCGATGCTACGACTCCGTCGAAATTTGGTGCCAAAGATGTTTTTGACCTGAGCTGGAGAAATCTGCTGGATGCTTATTCCTGCACGGAATGCGGAAGATGCAGCGCTGCATGTCCTGCAAATATTACCGGAAAAAAATTATCTCCCCGAAAGATCATGATGGATACACGGGACCGCCTGGAAGAAGTTGGTAAGAATATTAATATCAACGGCGAATTTAAAGATGATGGAAAAACTTTATTGAAAGATTATATCACCGTTGAAGAATTACGGGCATGTACTACCTGTAATGCCTGCGTGGAAGAATGTCCGGTAAGTATCAGTCCGCTGGAAATCATTCTCGAATTGCGCCGTTCTCTTATTATGGAGGATAGCAATGCTCCACAGGAATGGAACAGCATGTTCAGTAATGTTGAAAATAATTTTGCACCCTGGAAATTCAGCCCGGATGACAGGGATAAATGGAAAGATTAATGTGCGAATGTGCAGATGTGCGAATTGAAAACTCACGCAAAGGAATTTTTCTTTGTGCCTCTGCGTATTTGCGTGAGATAAAATGCCGCCCTACTGAAATGCAAGAATTGTAAGGAAGACTGCTTTACAGAATTCGCACATCTGCACATTAGCACATCCGCACATTAAAGTATTGATGTAGTCACCATTCTATAAAATTGCGCGAGCGCGGCGATGATAAAAATGACGCCCATGATCTTGTTCAATGTTTTATTGCTTGTATTCATTTTTGTTACAAGCCAGTTGCCTCCGTAAGTATAAACGATAAGCCCGCTGATGGTTCCCAATCCTGCGCCTGCAGTAAACAGGTTGAACTCCTTAAAACCCGATTGCAGCCATTTAACACTCATAAAATAACTGCTCCATACAAACCAGAAAGGTATCTGCGCGGGATTCAATGTACTCATGGTAACTCCTAACCAGAAGCGATTGATATTATTATTTAATAATAATGCTTTCTTATCCTCCTTCTGTTTGTGTGCAGTAGCAAAACTGAATATTCCTAATACCAGAAACAACACTACCGTGAGCCAGCCCAATATTAAAAAAAAAAGTTCGTGATCCATGATCCAATCCACCCCGGATAATACAATACGCAAATAAAATATTTCAATAATAACAACACCGAAAATGTATTTCCATGCGTTACCAAAATTTTCCTGTACGGCTATCTGCGTGGCAGTAATGCTGATGGTGCCCAAAGGCAATTGCCCCAGGAAACTCAATAACCAACCCAGCAAAAAAATAAAAAGCAAATGCATGATGCAATGTTAGAGAATCCGCACGAAACCGACAGCTTAAAAGTTGAAAGGTTGACTGTTGAAAAGTTGAACGCCAAACTTATCAACTTTTCAACTAATCAACTTTTGTTGCTTTCTTCCTGAACCAGAAATACAATGGAACGCCGGTCAACATCAGCACGATGCCGATAGCTGCCTCACGCGGACGGGCAAAAACGGTGTTCACCAATAAGGCTCCACTGAAAATTAAAACAACTGCAGGTACTAACGGATATCCCCACACTTTATAAGGTCTTGGCGCATCGGGCATTTTTTTTCTGAGGATAAATACGCCCAATGTGGTTGCGCCATAATAAATGAATACAGCAAAAATGATCATATCCGTCAACTGGTCAAAACTTCCCGAAAGGACCAGGATACATGCCCACGCTCCCTGCAACCATAATGAATTGGCCGGTGCATGGTATTTGTTCAGCTTTCCAATTCTCCTGAAAAAAAATCCTTCACGCGCCATGGCATAGTAAGGGCGGCAACTCACCAATATTGTTGCATGTGTAGCACCCAATGTAGTGAGCGCAATGAGCGCGGATATAAACAATGCTCCCTTATCACCCCAAAATACTTTAACCGCTTCCACTGCAGCAATACCATTTTGAGATTGATGGATCTGTTCAAGTTTGGAAATGGGAAGCAGGGAAAGATAAGTGATATTGATAAGCAGGTAAATGATAATAACCATGAACACGCCGGCAGCAATGCCTATCGGCAGGTTGCGGTTGGCATTTTTTACTTCACCGCCGATATATCCGATTACGGCCCATCCCTGGTAAGCCCAGAAAGCGGCCAGCATGGCTGTAAATACTGAACTGAATCCCACTGGTTCCGCGGCATTCGTCTTCATATCAAAAATATTCCCGATATGCGACTGATCGCTGCTCAATCCAAAAACAACAACCGTCAATATTCCCGCAATCACCAGTGAAAGTATAACGGTGCTCAATGCAGCTCCCGTTTTGATTCCGCGACTATTGATCCAGGTTAGTAAAATGATGAGCAGGATGGCGATGAGCTTCACGGTAAAATTCTGGAACGGAAAAAACACGCCTGCTATATTAAAGTCTGAGAGAGATCCGAAAATTGAAGGCAGGTGGATCATGCTGTTCAGCGACTGTGAAAATATATATGCCAGTGAAGAAATCGACGCTGTTTGAATCACAGAAAAAAGAGACCAGCCGAAAATAAAAGAAAAAAAACGATTGTAGATTTTTTTATAATAAACATATTCACCTCCTGTGTCTGCCAATAGTCCCGCGACTTCCGCATTACTCAGTGCCCCAAACAAAGTGATAATACCCGCGAATACCCAGCAAGCCAGCACCCATCCTGAAGAATGCAGCACACCGGCCATTGGGGCGATCTTTTTATACACTCCTGATCCGATGATATTGGATACCGCAACAACAATCACGAGACCTACGCCCAATGATCTGTTTAGTTGTGGTGTTTTATTCATTATTAATAAAGATAGGATAATAATGTGCGAATGTGCAAATGTGCAAATGTGCGAATTGAAAACCTCGCGCAAAGCCGCAGCGTCGCAAAGAAGATTTTTTCCCTTTGCGGCTTTGCGTCTTTGCGCGAAGTAAAAATCCCGCACTAGTAAAATGCAAGAATTCTATAAGGAAGATCGCTTAAAGAATCCGCACATTCGCACATTGGTAAATTCGCACATTAATCAGACTTTCATCGCCGCAAGCTTCTGAGAATTGATCTTGTCTTCGCGGAACATTTGTATCCCTTCACGTATGGTAAGATAAGGAAATCCCCGCCGGTGATTGATGCGGCTGATGCGCCAGAGTATGATCCAATGACGAATGATTTCTTTCCATGCAAAGAAAATGGAATGTCTCGGATCGTATATATGAGTAGGTTCTGAACCTGCCCCATTGACTTCTATCACTGAAAAATGCAGCCCTTTTTCTAATTCTTCCCAGGAGTTGAACCTGATATCAAGGCGGCCAAAATAGAAATCAGGAATTCGTTTGCAAAGCATATCGATTGTTGCAGTAAGCTCTTCGCTGATCAGATCAGAATCATCCAGAAATTTCGCGCCCCTTGCATGATTCCCATAAGGCACGATGATACATTCTTCTCCTTCCGGTAAAATCGTGCGCAATAAAGCCGGATTGTTTTTTTCCAGGTTTTCTAATTGCAGAATAGCCCTTTTGTCTTTTAATAATAAATTTCTAATGGCCGATACCCCATCTCCAATAACTTTTAAAAATTCTTTGCGAACGATGCCTGAAATATTGCCGCAAGGTTTATCAGGATAGCGATAATAGAAAATCCCGACCTCATTTTTATAAGAAACGAATTCCTGTATATGAAAATCCAGGAAAGCAATCTTCAAATATTCTTTTACATCTTCTTCATCACGTAACGCTTTTATTCCTCGTCCGCGACCGCCTATATCGGGTTTGCCGATCAATGGAAATCGCAGGTCATTTTTTTTTAATTCTGCCAAAACCAAATCCACATTGGAAGGCACTGAAAAAAAAATAGTTTTTGGATGGATCTCCGGCGGTATTAATAGGCAAATATCTTTTTTGGATTCATTGAGAAATCCGCCGTTTTTAATTCTTGGATTGGCTGAAGCAAAAAAGAAAAAAGATCGCGCGCGCAGACACAACCCTATCCATATAATATAAATCGGCGTATATATCGTGCTGAAACTCCAGTATTCCCAGTTGAATAGCCTGATGAAAAATGGTCGGTGTAACATACGTTGAAACCAATTCATCACTTTGCTGAAATTGCTTTGTTTAATATTAATTCATGCAGGTATGACTGCTGATTGCGGACGTCAATATATTTCATCGACACGATTTCATCAGTGAAAAAAGCAGAAGTAATGCTAACGGTAAAGATCATGTTATCTCTGTTCATCAGCAGATCATTGTACGCATCGCCATCTCCTGTGAACTGATGAAAATGCAGGATATCTTCCTGAGTTGGCGCAGGATTTTTTTTAAGCCATTCATCAAACCATTTTTTTCGCCGGGCAATTGTATTTTCATCATATAAAGTTACGGACGACCAAATATGCGGTTCTTTAGCATTCAAAGCATGATGATATTTCGCAATGCCATCCCAACGGCATTCGTACAATTGATTATCCTGCCAGATGACAGCTGTAAATGGTTCTATGTTTTCCAGGTAGCCATTCATAAATGCGCGCAAAGGCATTTGCTGATCGGCCAGGTCGAGCAGGACCAATCCCCTGCTTTTGCGATATGGCTGCACTGTAACATGTTTTTGCCATCCTCCATTCAGAAAAACGACTGCATTCCCATTTTCCTGCACGGCAAACCATGTTCCGCCTGCATCTGCGTCTTTTGGAAACAATACGTTCGCTTTCCTCAATGAGTATAAAGCAGGCGCTGCTGCCGCCGCGCGTCCATGTTTTTCATCGCGGTTTGAGGTGATAAAAACTTTTTCTTTAACCCGGATAAATGTTACTGTGCACATTGCCTGCGATGCTTAATAGTAGATGATGCAACACCAAAATCTTCGGACAAAACAATATCACTTACTTCGGCAATGCCAACCCGCATCAATGCCATATGATGAATTGTATGTTCGAGATTATATGCGACTTCCCTGATATAATTGGTAGAGATGATGATCGGATGGTTGGAATGATCGTCATAACTGGCTGCAAGTAACAATTCCTTGTTCGGTTTATTCAGGTTGTGAAATATCCGATACAGGAGATTACAGGCAAGATCTTTGTCGGTTTCGATTTCAATATCACGTTTTCTTTTTTCATAATCAACTGTTCCATCCGAATATCCTTTTTCCAGGCATTGAAACAATTCAATGATATGCCGGACATGCTGACCAATCGTGTTATTCATTAAGTTACTGCAGGGTTGTATATATTGTTCCTGCGATAACTGCGTAATAGAATCCGTCAATTGAATAAAAATAATGTTTGCGGCAGGTTGTAATTGCATGGATCAGGTATTTTCTAAAAATAAGATTTATTTCTGTCATTTCGTCGACAATACACTTAAAATGAGTTCGACATTATCTGAAATGGTACTCGATCCTCCAACATTGAAATCACGCCTGTTTATTTTAAATCCTCCCTTGAATAAATAACCACCATCAGAAGGTTCTGCAGTAAAAGGAAAAGAAATTTCTTTCGTTTCTTTTTTAATGGTGAGCTTTCCAAAAAAAAATAAAGTCCCTTTTTTATTGGAGGTAGTCACCCTGGTAGATACGAAATGAATACGCGGATAGTTTTTTACATCGAAATAAGTGTCTTCCCGCAAATGATTATCCCGCGTATTATTATCCGTGTTGATACTATTCGCATCAATCGTTACATCGAAGGATGCCGCAGCCAGGTTCTCAGGATCGAATTGGATAGTTCCGTCTAATCCGCTGAATACTCCACTAACATTAAAACCAAAATTTTTTACTTTGAATTTTATTTCGGAACCCTTGTCAACGGGTTTATACTGCGCCGAAACAAATTTCCCTGTAAATGAAATCAGTAATAGTAAAATGATTTTTTTCATAGTTTGTAGTTGTTGATTCATAGGCCAGTCTTTTGACTCAGAAATTCCTCAATTTTAAAATATCTTTCCTGTAAAAGAACGTTAAAATTGTGCAACTGGTAAAAACGATCAAAGCATAAATGAATAAAATGGCATCTCCGTCGAATACAATTCCCAGTTTAGTAAGATGGAAAAACAATGCACCGGCCATTAATCCCATTCCCAATAATGCACCGTATCCTGTAGTACGTGGAAATAAAATCAACACAGACGCGATCAATTCCAATACGCCCGTACCAATACGTCCCCATGGTTCCATACCGAGTTCAGTAAATAATTTCACAGATTGCGGATGGGCCGTAAATTTAAAATACAATGTTTGCAGGAGAATAACGGCTGCAAGCAACCGAAGTATCCAGAGTATGATCGTTTTAAATTTCATGTTGATGTTTAGGTTTGTTGATTGGTTGATGGTTGATGGGAACAAATTGAATATTGAGTGTAGAATATTGATTATTGAGTGTAGAATTAGATAGAACATTCACAAATCCGTCCCGATAGGGACGGCTGGTCGGTAGAACAATGTTACAAATGACATAGCGTTCCGTAGGAACGCCTGGTGCGCACCAAACGTTCCTACGGAACGTCGGATCTTGTATCGGATATTTTCTACCCACGAGATGTCCCTCCGGGACATTTAAATGATAACTGGTTTTCTTATGCGAATATTCTACCTAATCCTATATTGAGTGTTACATTTTGAATTTCGCATATTCAACATTCAATATTCAACACTCAATATTCAACGTGGCAACTAAATCAACTCTTCATCTGATCAACTCAATGATAAATCTTCTGCCAGTTCGCATCGGCTTGCTGATGCAATTTTGATTCATCCTTATTCCATGACTTCAGTGTGTTATTAAAAAATTTATTGTAAAACACATACAATTTACCATTAATGATCTTGAAAGTTTCTGGATCAATTTCAACTTTGGATCCATCTTTCCCCATCGCATAAGCGCACCAGCCGCCATACTGGGGTTCGTACCTGGATGGATTTTTTTTGAACTCTTCTTTATCTGCAGCTGATGAAAAATAATATGTGGCCCCATTATTAACAACGGCAAGATCTTTATTCCCTTTTACTGCTTTGTTCTGTGTGAAATAAGCGACCGGATCATATCCGCTGACGGCAACACCATTATTGAGGTTAAATTGTTTCTTACGCAATGCAGCATCATCCTGTGAAAGAGCGGCATATCCAACGAGTACCAGCACCGCTGTAATGAAATGTTTCATAGTTAGAAATTTTAGAACAAAAATATCTGCCACAGGCTTTCCCTGATGTCGCTCAGTTGACAGCAAGCTTCTTTTGAAGTTTTTTAACATTCAGGAAGCATATCTGGTTCCGGTCGTAGGATAAAATACCTTCTGTTTCCAGCTCGCCGATCATTGTCGTAACAGTTTGCCTGCTTGACCCGATCAGATTGGCAATATCTTCGTGGGTAAGATAATTGGGAATACAAAATCCATCTGCAGTATTTTCTCCCAATTTTTGTTCAACCAGTTGCCATAAAAAATGAACCAGTCTTGTTTTAACATCCTTGTTCAATAAATTCACCAGCCTGTTTTCGATATTCCGCAATTTGGCGCCGACCTGCTTGCTGTATTTCAAAGCGAGTTCAGGTTTGCGTTTCAATAATTTTTCAAAATCATCAATATTGAAAGCACAAATGCTTACATTTTGTTTATGGGCCTGCGCGAATTCACCACGCAGGTTATTCCGTTCCAGGGTAAACTGTCCGAACAGTTCTCCTTTCTGAATAATTTCCTTGACCTGCTCTTTACCATCTTCCCCGATATACCCAATCTTGATATAGCCATCCTTGACAAAATAAATTTTGTTGTGGTTATACGCTTCAAAATAAATGTATTCACCCTTCGGCACTTCCATGAAATGGTGTTCAATTTTCAGTTCATCATACTCTTCATCACTGAGATTGCACCATAAGTCATAGTTTCTTATCAGCAGCATTTTATCATCAACAGACATACGCAAATTTATTCACCGAAATTACAGATTAGAAATACGATTTGTTCAAATTTTATATGACTATTACACGAATGATGTCAAATACTTGACAAAAGCCATTACAATTTGGTAATTCGTCCAATTCATCTAATTCCTGTATTTTACATTAAAATCAGTCGTTGCATGCAGGTACCAACCATGGCTGAGCTCGCTGCCAAAGGAGAAAGTCCGGATGTTTTATTCTGGGTTGGTTGTGCGGGCAGTTTTGATCAACGCGCGCAGAAAATAACGAGGGCCTTTGCTTCTATATTGAATAAGACCGGTATCAAATATGCTATCCTCGGGAAAGAAGAATTATGCACGGGCGATCCTGTACGGCGTGCAGGTAATGAATTCATGTTCCAGATGATGGCTTATCAGAATATCCAAACCCTGAACAATTATAATATTAAAAAAATTGTAACTGCCTGTCCGCATTGTTTTAATATTTTGCAAAATGAATATTCAGTGCTCGGAGGTAATTACCAGGTGATCCATCATACCGTTTTCCTGCAGCAGCTGATTGATGAGGGACATATAAAATTAAAGGAAGGAGGCGCTTTCAAAGGAAAGCGCATAACCTATCACGATAGCTGCTACCTGGGCAGGGCAAACCAGGTTTACGAGGCGCCGAGAAAAGTATTAGAGGTCCTGGATGCCGAACTGGTTGAAATGAAACGATGCCGGAGCAAGGGTCTTTGTTGCGGCGCCGGTGGCGCGCAAATGTTTAAGGAGGAAGAAAAAGGCAACACAAGGGTTAATTTTGAGAGAACCGATGAAGCCATTGGTACAGGAGCAAATATTATTGCGTCGGCCTGCCCCTTTTGCAATACGATGCTGACCGATGGCGTTAAACATGCGGAAAAGGAAGAAACGGTTCAGGTGATGGACGTAGCCGAACTGATTGCATTAAGTCTTCAAAACTCATAAACTCCAATAAAATGAGAACAATTTTTACCTGGAATTCCCTTAAATTATTTCTGCTTTTTTATCTTCTTGTTCTTGGCTTTACGGCATTAGTATCTGTATTAGATTCGGGGTTTGATCTTGACACGCAGGTATCTACCAAGAATTTATTGTTCAATATCATCACTGCCGCGTTTATTACACTGATAAGAATAGCCTGGCAGGAACGGCACGGGCACCAGGAAATAAAAAGCTTAAATTTGCAGGATGAACCTGGACTATAAAGAATTATTACCGCAAGATTTCAATCCCTCCTCACGTATATGGATCTATCAAAGCAATCGTGTATTCAGCATCAGCGAGGCTTTGCAGATTGAAGATTTACTGAATGCATTCGTGGCTGAATGGAAATCACATGGCACTCCTGTTAAAGGATATGGAAATCTTTTCTTTGGACAATTTATTGTGTTGATGGCAGATGAATCAGCAAGCGGAATCAGTGGTTGCAGCACCGATAGTTCCGTGCGGCTGATCAAACAAATCGAACAGCAATACAAAGTGAATTTATTTGACAGGCAATTGCTTGCATTTATTATCAAAGAAAAATTACAGTTGATCCCGTTGCCTCAATTGAATTATGCGGCCGAAAATAATTTTATTACTACAGATTCATTATACTTTAATAATACTGTCCAGACCAAAGAAGAACTCCAAAACAACTGGATCATTCCTGTAAAAGACAGTTGGCTTGCCTCGCGTGCGCAATTTAAAAAAGAAGTGATATCATAATTCTTCTACAAGAATTTACAATTTAGTTCTATTTGATTTTCTGTTAATTTTTTGGATTTCAGCCAAGATTAGATTCGAATTTTTCAATTTTCTCTTGTATTCAATCATTTCCATTAATCTACAGGAGCATTTTTTATAAAAATTCTTTTCGCTGGAGTGCCGGGTACGTATGTTTCTAAAAATTTACTTTCATAGTCATAAACGGGCTTATTTTTATAATTCTCTTCAATTTCTTTCAATTGTGATTCGAATTTGTCTTTATGTTTTTCTCTTATATCGGTAATAAGTTTTTCTAATCGTTCGTAATCACGTCTAAAAATTTCTTTGACCTTTGGAAGAACTTTTATAAAATCATCCAAATCATATTCTATTGCATATCCTAAATCAAGTCTGATAATAGCGGCATCAATATAACTACTAAAGGCATTTCCCGTCCAACCTTTTAACATATATATATCAGCTTTACTTTCTGAAATTTTATATTCTAAAATTTTTAAATCATTTTTTGATGATTTAGAAACAGATTCTAATTTAGATTCCATTATTTCTTTAAAAGAGCTTGTTTTTTCGTCAATATTTGTTTTAAGTCTAATTCCTAATTTCTCAAATGTTGTTTCTAATTTAGTGTTGTCTTCTTCCCTTTTGCTGGAAATATGAAGTTCTAGAACTTTAATTTTACTTTCTAATTCACTATTAATATTTGTTAATTCTTGTTTATTAATTTTCCAATTAAAATAAATTTGACTACCTAGTATAAGCGCGATAAATACAGCTACAATTCCAATAGCCCACTGTTGGGTATTTCTCAAATCCTCACTTGCTTTTTTTTGATTTTCATAAAGTAATTTATAAATATCCTCTTCTTTGGTATTTGCAGGAATTACATTTACGTAAACAGTTTTAATAGAATCTATTTTTACTTGCTGTTTTTGGCTGTAATCATAAAAAAATAAAGAAAGAAAAAAGCATAGAATGAGTATTCTTTTCATGGCAAGGGTTATGACTGATAAATTATGGATAACCACAAAAATACAAAAGCCCGGAGTAAATACTCCAGGCTTTTGAAAATGTTCTTTAGTTGTCTTTAAATCATAAACTATACTCTATAAGGCAATCTGTATGCCAGTTGACTGATTAACTGTAAGAGTTTGCCTGTATTTCCCCCCTTTTATTTTGAATGATTTTTTAAATTTCAATTGATTTAATAGTCGAATGTTTTTTTATAACACCTGAATTCCGAATCAATCCATTAGGTAACTTTGAAACCCTTTATCAACCATTAAGCGGAAGTAGCTCACCTGGTAGAGCGACAGCTTCCCAAGCTGTAGGCAGCGGGTTCGAGTCCCGTCTTCCGCTCTATGTTCAATTTAAAAATTATTATCGCGACCACACGTCCCGGAAGAAAAGGACCATCGGTTGCATCATGGGTTTATGATGCCGCTAAAAAACATGCTGCATTTGATACAGAGCTGATAGATCTTGCGGTCGTCAACCTTCCTTTTTTGGATGAACCGCATCATCCGAGGTTTAAAAAATATGAGCAGCAACATACAAAGGACTGGAGTGCAAAAATAGATCCTGCTGATGCCATTATCATCGTAACCGCCGAATATAATTACGGTTATCCCGCACCGTTAAAAAATGCTTTGGATTTTATCTGGCAGGAATGGAATTATAAGCCAGTTGCATTTGTAAGCTATGGAGGCATTGCCGGTGGCACCAGGGCGGTACAGATGTTGAAACAGGTAGTTTCTGCTTTGAAAATGCTGCCACTCACTGAATCGGTAAATATTCCTTTTTTTACCAAGCATATCAATGAGGAAGGGAAATTTATTGCAGATGAAACCCTGGAAAAAAGTCTCGCAGAAATGTTACATGAACTGGCTAAATGGGCCGAAGGAATGCAGGCGATCAGGAATAAACATAAAGCCTCGTAAGGAATCGTAGTTGAATATTGAGTGTTGAATATTGCTTATTGAGTATTTTTTAGAGCATGATTTCCAAACACTCAATAATCAATATTCAACACTCAATATTCAACTTATCAACTATTCAACCCTTTTATCAACTATTCAACCCTTCAACTATCCAACCGTTCAACCAATAAAATTAACTAATCGCCTGCCATCCTGTCATTTTTCCGTGCTTTTAACTATTTTTGCTGTTCTTAAAAGATGAATATCGAAGATGTTGGAACTTACTAATACCAGGATGCATGATGAAAACCGCCAGGGAGAGGCTTATGCTTCTTCGTCGGATCGTATTAATATTACCGGCAAGAAATTCTATATTGAAAGTTATGGTTGCCAGATGAATTTTGCCGACAGCGAAATTGTTGCCTCCATTCTTCACGATAAGGGTTTTGATGCCACGCGTAATTTCGAAGAAGCCGACCTGGTTTTTTTAAATACGTGTTCGATCCGGGAAAAAGCAGAGCAAACAGTTCGTAGCCGCCTTCATATATTCAGGCAGTTAAAGAGAAGCAAGCCTTCTTTGCTTATTGGTGTGTTGGGTTGCATGGCAGAAAGATTAAAATCAAAATTTCTGGAAGAAGAAAGACTGGTCGACCTGGTTGTGGGACCCGATGCTTACAGAACCCTGCCGTTATTAATAGAAGAAGCCGAAGGCGGACAAAAAGCTGTAAACGTTTTACTCAGCCGTGAAGAAACCTATGCTGATATTGCCCCTATCCGCTTAGACAGTAATGGCATCACTGCATTCGTGAGCATTATGCGCGGTTGCAACAATATGTGCTCCTTTTGTGTTGTGCCTTTTACAAGAGGTCGTGAAAGGAGCCGTGATGCAATTTCTATTGTGAAAGAATGCGAAACATTATTCAACCAGGGATATAGA
>Ga0137407_10001663_pt1 | contig 14526 bp, 12 predicted proteins | sample CZOMad2_2_16fung_FD_108410 | JGI IMG/M metagenome (GOLD analysis project Ga0137407, IMG submission 108410) | Vadose zone soil fungal communities from Angelo Coast Range Reserve, California, USA - CZOMad2_2_16fungal (Illumina Assembly) | ecosystem: Environmental > Terrestrial > Soil > Vadose...
CTGATCCCGCGCACGATGCCGCCGGGCTCACGGGACGCCGACGTGATCGCGGCGATCCGGCGCGGCTACGGCGACGTGCCGATGGACGTTCCGGTGGCGAGCGGCTTCGGCCGCTACCTGATCGAGTACCTGATCGAGCACGACTTCGACGTCGCCCACATGCGCTACGTCAAGCAGCCCTACGGCGGCCGTGTGGCGCGGCGCTATCCGACCAGGCAGGGCGAGCTCGACTACGTGCGCGAGACCCCGCCGCGCGATCAGGGGCTCCCGCACGCGTTCTCGTTCATCGTCAAGCGGCTCTTCGACAACAAGCCCGGCACGATCCTGCCGGTGTTCCAGAACACCTGCTACCTGCCCAACCAGCCGACGCCTCGCCGCTCGTTCGCGATCGGCGAAGCGATCGCCTCCGCGGTCGAGGAGTGGAAAAGCTCCGCGTCGGTCGCCGTCGTCGCCTCGGGCGGGCTCAGCCACTTCGTGGTCGACGAGGAGATGGACCGCTCGCTGCTGGGCGCTCTGGAGCGCAACGACGCCGCCGCGCTCCGCGCGATTCCGCGTCATCGCCTGTATTCCGCCGGCTCGGAGTCGTTGAACTGGGTGGCGCTCGGCGGCGCGATGCAGCGGGCGCGGCTGAAGATGGAGCTGCTCGACTACGTCCCGGTGTATCGCACGCCGGCCGGGACGGGTGGCGGCTGGGCGTTCGCGCGCTGGCGCTGATCTCCTCAAGGTCCGCGACGCTGATCCGGCTTGTCTCGATCGTTCTCATCATCGGTCTCGCTCTCGTGCCGCACGCCGCCCAGGCGCAGGCTGCACGGACGAATCCCACAGTCGCAGTCGTCTTCGCCAACCAGCCGACCGCGGATCTCATCGGGCCTCAGCCGAAGGATCCCTATGCCAGAGCCTTCCTGGAGGGAATGCGCGAGCTCGGCTGGGTCGACGGCCAGAACATGACGATCGTATGGCGCTCTGCGGAGGGGCAACCCGATCGCTACACCGCGCTGGCGAACGAGCTCGTAAGGCTCAAGGTCGACGTGATCGTGGCGTCCGGAGCGCCTGCGCGTCTCATCCAGAAGGCAACGAGCACGATTCCGATCGTGATCGTCGGGGTCGGCGCGGTCCACGGCGTTCAGAGCCTGGCGCGTCCGGGCGGCAACGTGACGGGCCTGACGACGTCGAGCGATGCGCGGTTCGCCGAGAAACGGCTCGAGCTTCTCAAGGAGACCATCCCGAAGATTTCACGCGTCGCGTATCTCTCCGATATCGGAACCTCCGAGGCACCCCAGGCCGCCGCACGCGCTCTTCGCCTGACGCTCGTGCCCATACCCGTCAAAGATCCCGATGGGCTCCAGCCGGCTCTCGCGTCCCTCGCACGCCAGCGGGTCGACGCCATTTTCGTCGCCTACGGTCGGTTCTTCTGGACCCAGCGAGGAGAGATCATCGAGTTTGCGGCGCGGCAGCGGCTGCCGGTCATGTACCCCTTCGACATCTTCGTACGCGACGGCGGCTTGATGTCGTACGGGGTGAACTTCGTCGACCTGATTCGCCGGTCGGCGACCTACGTCGACAAGATCCTCAAGGGCGCAAAGCCCGGCGACTTACCGGTCGAGCAGCCGGTGAAGTACGAGCTCCTCGTCAATCTGAAGACCGCGAAGGCGCTCGGCCTCACGATCCCGCAGACGATCCTGCTGCAGGCAGATCGGACTATCGAGTAGCGACCTTCTGGTGGCCGCCGTTCTCGGCCAGCGCCTCTTCGCGGTAGAGCCCGAGCGCCTCCAGCACCGGCCGGTCCTGGATCGAGAACAGGATCGCCGCGTCGTGCGAGGACGCGTTGGCGTGCTCGTGCAAGGCCCAGGACGGCAGGGTGATGATGTCTCCCCGCCCCCACGCGAAGCACACACCGTCGATGATCGTCTCGCCCGTCCCCTGGACCACGTAGTACACGGCGCTGCCGGTGTGGCGATGTGCTCGCAGTCGCGCGCCGGGGCGCAGCATCTGGACCCAGCAGCCCATCGTCGGTAGCAGGGCACGGCCGGTCTGCGGGTGCGTGTACTCGAGAGCGATGTCGTCCCACGCATCTCCGGCGGCGTCGCGCAGCGCTCCCAGCGACCGATACGTCGTCTCCCACGAGTAGAGGAGCAGCGGTGACGACTGTGAGCGCTCCTTCACCCACGTGGGGCTCAGGCTCACGTGGCCGTGCAGCGCGACCGAGGCGTTGTCCGGCTTGGTCAGCGGGAACTGGTTCTGATCGTAGAACTGAAAGAACATCGCGTTGAGCGCCTGCACCAGCGGGACGTCCAGACCGTCCATCCAGACGACGGGCTTGTCGGTCTCGTTACCGTGGTCGTGCCACGCCCAGCTGGGCGTCAGGATGAGGTCGCCCGGCGCCATGTAGACGCGTTCGCCGTCGACGGCGGTGTAGCCGCCGGAGCCTTCCATGATGAAGCGGATCGCGGTCGGCGTGTGGCGATGCGCTCGCGCCACCTCGCCCGGCAGCAGGAGCTGGATGGCGGCGATCATCGTGTTGGTCGTCGCCCATCGGCCGTCGAGACCGGGATTGAAGAGCTGAAGCGCCCGGCGCTCCTCGCCGACCGGCACGGCCTCGCCGGCCTCGCGCACGAGCGACTCGATCAGCGGCGCCTTCCACATGTAGGGAATGGCCTTCGGCTCGGGATGTCGCGTCATCTCGCTCGCGAGCTCCCAGAGGCCATACATGTGGGCGGCGTGCATCCGCTCGTGGAACTCCTTCTCGGCGGCGGTCGCGACGGGGCGGGTCATCGACTCTCTCCTTAGCGCGAAACGGGCGCCTTCAAATCGTAAAACCGGAGCGCGTTCTGCCCGAGGATTTTCGCCTTCACGCGCGGCTCGAGATCCTTCCGCGTCAAGAGCTCGTCGACCGTGTGCGGCCACTCGCTGTCCCAGTGCGGATAGTCCGACGCGTAGAGGATGTGGTCTTCACCGATCCAGCCGACGACGTAGGGGATCGTCTTCTCCTCCGGCTCGCACGAGAAGTAAGCACGACCGCACGTCATGTATTCGCTCGGCTTGGCCTTGCAGAGCGGCGCGTCCCACGGGCGCTTCTCGAACTCGCCGTCCATGTGCTCCATGAAGAACGGCACCCAGCCCGCGCCCGATTCCATGAAGCCGATGCGCAGCCGCTGGAACTTCTCGAAAAGCCCGCCGTAGACGCAGCTGATCACGGAGATCATCTGCTCGGGCGCGTGCGTCCAGGTGTGTACGGCCAGGAAGTTACTGAAGCGGTATGGATCGCCCGTCTCGCTGCCCGAGGCGTGCATGCCCACCGGCACGCCCAGGCGCTCGGCTTCCTCGTAGATCGGCCAGAAGAACGGATCGGCGACGTTCCGACCGGGAATGAAGGTCGGGAACATCAGACCGACCAGCCCCAGGCGCGACACGGCGCGATCGAGCTCGCGCGCGGCCTCGGTCGGGTCGAGATACGGCACGATAGCCACGCCCTTCAGGCGCTGCGGGTCGGCCTTGCACCAGTCGGCCATGAAGTCGTTGTAGGCACGGCAGAGCGCGGCCTGGTAGTCCGCCTCGCGGATCTCGCCGATCCTCAGCGCCGAGGTCGGATAGAGGAACGCGAGATCGATCCCCTCCTGACCGAAGTCGGCCAGCATCTCCTGCGGCGTGTCGGGATCGCGCCCCATGTCGCCGTTGGGTGCCTGGCGGCGGTCCCACTGGGCGCCCGGAAAGAAGGCGATGCGGCGGCGGTACTGCTCCGGCAGGTACTTCTGGTAGCACCGGTGCGGGAAGTCCATGACATGGCCGTCGCCGTCCACGATGAAGATGCCGTCGCGCATGACGCCTCCTTCCGGCTCTCCGACCTGCCGCCGCCGGAACACCCAGGGTATACAGCACATGATGCGCCGTTTTCTGGAAATCTGTCCCGTGCCACGTCTTCGACAAGAATTGGCCAGCCGTTGGGGCTAGCGCTTCCCGCCGGTGGAGACAACCCTGCGATTCTTCGATCCGAGAAGCGCGGGCATCGCCTTTGCTCTCTTGCTGCCCCATGACCACCCGCCTGCGCCGGCCGACCGCGATCGTTGTGATGAGCCGCCTGTGGTCCCTCGTCCCTTCGGGCGGATCCCTCCCCGAGAGCGTGTGGCGTGCACGACATCGCTTCCTGATCGGGCTCACATTCTTCCACGTCGTCATCATTGCCCTGGCTGGCGCGGTGGTTGGAAAGCATTGGGAGCTCTCGATCCGGGCGCTCTTCGACGACGACAGCGGGTTGCATATCGTCGCGGAGTCGCTCGTGGTGGCGCTGTTCGGACTGCTGGCGTGCTGGCGTCGCGCGGGCCGCACCTTGCAGGCCACGTTCGTGGGCTTCGGCCTGATGACCTCGTCCGCGATCCTCGTGCATCTCTCCGGCGGCTACATCGAGTTCCACTTCCACTTCTTTGTCATGCTCACGTTCCTGGCCCTCTGCCAGGACTGGATCCCGTACCTGCTGGCCGTCGCCTTCGTCGCCGTTCATCACGGGGTCGTCGGTGTGCTCTGGCCGCAGTCGGTCTACAACCACGAAGCGGCGTTCAACGCGCCGTGGACGTGGGCCGGCATCCACGCGCTCTTCGTGCTCTGGTCCTGTGTGGGCAGCGTCGTCGCCTGGCGGTTCAACGAGCGGGCGTTCGCGCAGACCGCGTTGATCCTGCAAGCGGCCGGCGAAGGCATCTTCGGGGTCGACACGGACGCGCACATCACCTTCATCAATCCAGCGGCCAAGAAAATACTCGGACTGGACGCGCGGGCCGTCGTCGGAAAGAAGCTCGGACAGGTCGTGCACCACCTCGCCACCGACGGCACGCAGCTGCCGGACGACGACTCACCGATCCTGGCCCCGCTGAAGGACCGCAAGGCCCACCAGGCGACCGACCAGATTTTCGGGCGCATGGACGGCAGCTATATCCCCGTCGACTACGTGAGCACGCCCATGGTCGAGCGCGACCAGCTGACCGGGGTGGTCGTCAGCTTCAACGACATCACTGCGCGGCATCGCTCCGAAGCGGCGCTGCAGCAAAGCCATCGCAAGCTCGAGGAGACCCTGCTTCAGCTGAAGACGACCCAGCAGCAGATGCTCCAGCAGGAGCGGCTGCGCGCGATGGGCCAGATGGCCAGCGGCATCGCGCACGACTTCAACAACTCGCTCTCCCCCATCGTCGGCTTCGCCGAGCTGCTCATGAAATCGCCCGATCTGCCGCGCGAGACGACGCAGACCTACGCGCAGCTCATCAACACCGCCGCCCTCGACGCCGCTTCGGTCATCCGTCGCCTGCGCGAGCTCTACCGTGACCGGAGCGACGGCGTCATCGGCGATCCGGTCGACCTGCGCCGCTGCATCGACGAAGTCGTCGCCATGACGCAGCCGCGCTGGAAGAATCAAGCCCTCGGACAGGGCATCGCGATCCGCATCGATACCCGCGTCGACGACGTGCCGCGCTTCTCGGGGGACGCCGCGGGCATCCGCGAGATGCTGGCCAACCTCATCTTCAACGCCGTCGATGCGATGCCGAAGGGCGGCACGATCACGGTGCGCGCGCGCCGGGACGGCGGACAGGTACGGCTCGAGGTCAGCGACACCGGAATCGGCATGTCGGACGAGGTCCGGCAGCGCTGCGTGGAGCCCTTCTTCACGACGAAGGGCCAGCACGGCACCGGTCTCGGGCTTTCGCTCGTGCACACGACCGTCCAGCGCCACGACGGGACCTTGACGATCGAGAGCGAGCCGGGTCGGGGCAGCACGTTCATCGTGCGGCTCCCGATCAATGGCGAGCCGGCGACCGCGGGCGCGGGCGTCGAGTCGCCGGCGTCGCTACGGCCGCTGCACATCCTGGTGGTGGACGACGACCCGCTCGTCCGCAGGTCCGTCGTCGCCCAGCTCAACACCCAGGCGCACACGGTCGAGACCGCGTCGAACGGGCGCGAAGGCCTCGATCGGTTCTCGGCCGGCCGCTTCGATCTGGTCGTGACCGACCGCGCCATGCCGGAGATGGGGGGCGACCAGCTCGCGGCCACCATCGAACGGTCGGCGCCGGAGACCCCGGTCATCATGCTCACCGGGTTCGGCGACCTGATGGCCGCCAAGGGCGAGCACCCGCCGGGCGTCGACGCGGTCGTCAGCAAGCCGGTCACGCTCGACGCCCTCACCCAGGCCATCCTGAAAGTCATCGCCCGCCGCTGACCGTCCCTCGAATCCCGTTGTCATGGCGCTCCCGCGGTGGTACACGTCCGGACTATCCCCCGGCGTGGAGGCGCCTCATGATTCTGATCGTCGGCGGCATGGGGTTTATCGGCCTGAACACGGCCCTGCGATTCCTCGAGGTCGGCCAGCGCGTCGTCCTCTCGCAGCACAGCGCCCGCCGCATCCCCGACGTGCTCAAGAGCGAGATCGGCGCCCGCGTCATGGTGGCCCAGATGGACGTGACCAACCCCTACGAGGTGTTCGAGGTGGTCCGTCGCTACCAGGTCGAGAGCATCGTGAACCTGATGGCCCCGCCCGCGCGCAGCCTCTCGACCCAGGCCGACTATCACCTCTACACGGCGGGCCTGCAGAACGTGCTCGAGGCCGCGCGCACGTTCGACCTGCGACGCGTCTCGCTCGGCAGCTCGGTCGGCGTCTACGGCGGGATTCCGAGCGGCCCCTACCGTGAGGACACGCCGCTGCCCGTGACCTCACCGACGCAGGTCTCGGCCTTCAAGAAGGGCATGGAGATGCACGCGCACTTCTACGCGGCCCAGACGAAGATCGACGTGGTCGCGCTGCGCATCGGCAGCATCTACGGCCCGTTTTACTACAGCATGCACAACCCGATCAGCCGCATGTGCCACGGCGCCACCCGCAACACCGAGCCCGACTTCAGCGACCGGCCCGACGGCAAGATCTTCGAGAATGACCAGGCCGACTGGACCTACGTGAAGGACGTCGCGCGCGGCATCCAGCAGGTGCACACGGCGGAGAAGCTCGCGCATCGCGTCTACAACCTTGCGTCGGGTCGCGCGAGCTCGAACCGCGACGCGTTCGAGGCCGTGCGCAAGGCGGTGCCGGGCGCGCGCTGCTCGGCGCTGAAGCCGGGGAAGACGCCGGGCGGATCGACCAATCCCGCGACCGATCTGGCGCGCGCGGTGGAGGTCGGCTATCGGCCGGAGCACACGCTGGAGACCGGCATCGCGGCGTACATCGACTGGCTACGCACGAATCCGCAATAGGAGAGTCTGATGGGACGACTGGACGGCAAGGTAGCGCTGATCAGTGGTGGCGCCAAGGGGCAAGGCGCCGTCGAAGGACGGATGTTCGTCCGTGAGGGCGCGGCCGTGGTGCTCGGCGACGTCCTCGACGACGAGGGCAAGAAGGTCGAGGCCGAGATTCGCGCGGCGGGTGGCAAGGCCACCTACGTGCACCTGAACGTGACGCGCGAAGCCGACTGGCGCGCGGCGGTGGCGACCGCCGTGAGCTCGTACGGCAAGCTGAACGTTCTCGTCAACAACGCGGGCATTCTTTTTAGGGCCACGATCGAGGAGACCTCGGAAGAGGACTGGGATCGCATCATGGCGGTCAACGTCAAGGGCGTCTTCCTGGGCACGAAGCACGCGATCCCGGCGATGCGCCAGGCCGGCGGCGGCTCGATCATCAACATCTCGTCCACGGCCGGGCTGGTCGGCGCGCCCGGCGGCACCGCCGCGTACACCGCGACCAAGGGCGCGGTGCGCCTGTTCACGAAGTCGACGGCCATCCAGCACGCCAAGGAAGGCATTCGCTGCAACTCCGTGCATCCCGGGCCGATCGCGACGGACATGATCAAGGACGTGATCGAGGACAAGGCCAAGTGGGAGCAGCGTCTGCGGCGGCTGCCGATGGGCCGCGTCGGGACTCCGGAAGACGTCGCCTACGGCGTGATCTACCTGGCGTCCGACGAATCGTCGTTCATGACGGGCAGCGAGCTGGTCATCGATGGTGGAACCACTGCGGAGTAGAGAGGAGAACACACATGGCTCTGACACTTGCTGACGCGAATCGAATCGTTCAAGCAGCCATCACCAAGGCCCAGGAGATGAACATCAAGGTCAGCGCGGCGGTCTGCGACGCCGGCGGCCGCCTGATGGCGTTCAACCGCATGGACGGCGCCATCTGGGGCAGCGTCTACGGCTCCCAGGGCAAGGCCATCGCCTCGGCCGCCTTCGGCCGCGCCAGCGGCGAGCTGACCGAGCGCGCCGGCACCCCGATCATCCAGGGCATCGTCGCCGCCGAGGGCGGCCACATGATCCCGAGCATGGGCGCGGTGCCGATCATCAAGAACGGCGTGGTCGAGGGCGCGTGCGGCGTGGGCGGGGGGACGTCGCAGCAAGACGAGGACGTGGCGAAGGCGGCTGTCGCGAAGCTGTAGAACTCTCGCTCATCGTTGGCGGCGGGCTCGCCGGCTCGGCCCTGGGCAAAGCCATGGCCGAGCCCGGCGCGCGCGTCCTGATCAGGGATCGCGCGTTCGGCTCCTCGGGAGCTGGGGCTTGATCTTCTGAGGCGTCTGACTTCAGATACAGTCGGGTGCGTTCGCTGTCGTCGTGTCGGATGTCGTCGTCGTCTCGGATGTCAACGTCATCGTCTCGGATCTCAACTCGCCGGGTACGACTTTCCGCTTGACAGCTTTCATGCTTAGTACGCGTCGCGTGTCGCCAGCGCACGATGAACAACGCCCGAGCGGGCCGGAGATAGGCCGCGGCTACATTACAGGTCGCTCAGTCGGAAAAATGTCGAACCGGCCACGATCGTCGCTCGTCGCGCCTCTGAGTGACCCTCGAAACCTGGGTATAGAGTCGCCCTTGAAGAAGGGAGACTCGCCATGGATACGCGTTCACTCGATCGTCTTGGAGACGAGATCGCCGATCTCTCGGCCCACCTCGATGCCGCGACAGCGCGCCTGCTCGATCTCATCCGCGAATTCGACACGCGAAACGGCTGGAACAATGGCTTTCCCTCCTGCGCCGCCTGGCTGAGCTGGCGCGTGGGCCTCGACCTCGGAGCGGCCCGAGAACGTGTGCGGGTAGCGCACGCCCTGGAAACGCTGCCGCGGCTTGCGCACGCCCTGGCGCGAGGTGAGCTCTCGTACGCCAAAGTCCGCGCCCTGACCCGCGTGGCCACGCCAGAGACCGAGGAGCGGCTGTTGGCGGTGGGGCGTGCCGGCACGGCGGATCATGTCGAGCGCATCGTGCGCGGCTGGCGACGGATGGACCGCAAAGCCGAGGCGCAGGAGGATGCGCGGCGGCACGCTCGCCGGGAGCTCTACATGTATCAAGGCGATGACGGCATGATCGTGATCCGCGGGCGGCTGGCACCCGAGGTTGGCGCGGTACTCGCGCAAGCTCTGGCCGCGGCGCGCGAGACGTTGTATCAGCGCACCCGCACAGAGGTCGGCGCCGTGAGGCCGCCGAACGTTTCCGCGGAAACGCCCACCATGGCGCAGCAACAAGCCGATGCCCTTGGACTGCTCGCCGAGACGGCCCTGCACCACGGCATCGATCCCGGCGGGCCGGGCGAGCGATATCAGGTCGTCGTCCATGTCGACGCTCCGGTGCTGGAGGACGCGGACGCACCGGGCCAGTCGGCGCTCGAGGACGGTGCGCGCGTTTCCGCGGAAACGTCTCGGCGTCTGGCGTGCGATGCCAGCCGTGTGGTGATGCAGCACGGGCGCGATGGGCGTGTGGTGGAAGTTGCCGCGCGCACCCGGACGATCCCACCGGCGCTACGGCGAGCGCTGCGCTACCGAGACCGCGGCTGTCGCTTCCCGGGCTGCGGATCACGGTTTGGACAGGGCCATCACATCCGGCACTGGGCTCGAGGAGGCCCGACGACGCTCTCGAATCTCGCCATGCTCTGTCGCCGACACCATCGAGCCGTTCACGAGGAGGGCTATCAGGTCGATCGAGAGGCCGACGGGCAGCTGCTGCCCGAGGTCCCGCGTAGCCCTGAAGTAGCTGGCGACCCAGTGCAGGTCCTACGAGAGCGGCACGAAGCAGAAGGTCCTGTGCTGCACGCACGGACGGGCACTCCTGGCTGGATGGGGGAACGCTTGAGCGTGGCCTACGCGATCGACGTGTTGCATCCGTTGGCGGCTGGAGGCTGAGCCAGCGCCCGTTCCCGCCATCTCCGCGAACCGACACAGCGTTGACCAAACGCGCCCGCAAAGAAGTTCGCCTTCTCCTTCGGGGGCCCGGGATACGATCGAGGTGTGGCGTTCACCGTCCCCGAGCGCCTCTCCGACCAGAACGACACTGTGACCGCCGGTGAGCGCAAGGTCTTCGCGGCGCTCCGCGAGCATCTCCCCGAGGACTACCTCGTCTACTACGACATCCGCGTCGGCGATCGGTACCCGGATTTCACAGTAATCGGCCCGGATCTCGGCGTCGTCGTTCTCGAGGTCAAAGATTGGCGGCTCAAATCGATCGTGGGGGCCCGTCCCGACGGCGTGGTGATAAAGACAAGCGATGGCGAGCACGTGCTTCGCAGTCCTGTCCCTCAGGCGCGCGAGTACACCTTCAAGATCGTCGACTTCTTGAAGAGACGCCCGCGACTGCGCAATGGCGAACGGCTCTGCTGTGGATGGGGATTCGGCGCGGTCCTGCCCTTACTCGGGTCCGATGATGTCGCTACTCCCTCGCTCTTCGGCCCGAGCCTCGAGGACGCGCTCGGCCCCGGCCTGGTCCTGACCGGCGACGACCTCACCGCAGAACGCCTCCTTCCTCGACTCCGTCGCCTGGTTTCAGAGCGGGTCCTACACACATCACGCCTGAGCCCCGCGCAAGTGGATGAGATCCGCGCTGTTCTCTATCCGGAGATCCGCGTGGGCTGGGCGCACGACGACGCCCAGCTTCTCGAGGTGATGGACCGGGAGCAGGAGTGTTTGGCCAAGTCGCTGGGCGATGGGCATCGTCTCGTGCGCGGCGTCGCCGGCAGCGGCAAGACGATCGTGCTCATGTGCCGGGCGCGCCATCTGCGCGAGCTGCATCCCGATTGGCGCATCCTGGTCCTGTGCTTCAACCGCGTCCTGGCCGCGCACCTTGCTCGAGTGATCGGCGCCGACGATCGGCTGCAGATCCTCACGTTTCACTCCTGGTGTGCTCGCGAGCTCCGCCGCGCGACGGTCGCCATGCCGCCGGCGCCCGAGCGTGGTCAGGCGTGGCACGAGTACTGGGAACGCGTTCCGACCTTGCTCCTGGACGCCTATGCCGCGGGCCAGGCACAGGCCGGCACCTATCAAGCCATCCTTGTGGACGAGGGGCAGGACTTCGCGAACGACTGGTATCGCGTCATCCTGAAGGCGCTGGACCCGGCGTCGAACAGCCTCTTTGTCGCCGTTGACTCATCCCAGAACATTTACCAGCGCAAGGTCAGCTGGCGCGAGCTGGGTGTCGAGATCGTGGGTAGGAGCCGCGTCCTGCGCGTGAACTACCGGAACACCCGGCCCATTCTGGACGCCGCCTACCGGGTCATCAGCGAGCTCGATTCCCGCTCGAACATGGCTCGCGAACAAGCGGACGACTACGTCAAGCCCGACAGGGCTCTGCGAGACGGACGACCTCCCGAAGCTCATCGCCACTCATCGTTGGCCGTGGCCCGCAACTTCGCACGGGCGTGGGTCCAGGCGCGAATCAACCGGGGAGTCGCGCCTGACGACATCCTCGTGCTCGGCCTCTCGCGGCCCACGATGGAGAGCCTGACCGCCTGGCTCAAGGCCGAGGGGGTCCCTGCGTGCTTTCTTCTGACCGAGCAGGTGCTCGGCGCCGTGCGGCTCTCGACGATCCATAGCGCCAAGGGGCTCGACGCTGCGCACGTTCTGCTGTTCGGTACCCACGAGCTGGAGGGGCGCGGCGACGAGGAGGCGCGGCGATTGCTCTACATCGGAATGACTCGCGCGCGAGAGGAGCTATGCGTGTCGTATCACCGGTCGCCCTCTGCCTTGTAGGCAAGCGAGATGCGGTAAGCGAAGCGATTCAGACAGTGCCGTGGAGCGGCACTGGCCCCGCTCCCTTCGAAGCCGCGGCACATCTTGACGTTCTCCAGCTCCGCCCGGCGCGTAGCGACCATTTCCCGCAGCGTGTGATGAAGGTCGACCCCGCCACCTTGACAGAGGGGATTGTGGCAGTCGAGCTGCGTGACGTTTCCGAGCGTCTTCCACTCGGGCCTCGGCCCCGCGCCCTTTCCTTCTTCCAGCACTTTGACGATCAGCTCTTCAACTTTCGGATTGAGCTCCTTGAACGGTCGTTGCCAGCTCATCCCACCATTCCCTCATCCGCAGTAAGCCGGCTGCCGACGCCGGCGACTACGCCCGCCACAAGCCGAAGGATCGATCCAGCGTACCGCACATCCCCTGGTCTGAGCACCCCTGGCCCCTGGCGGGCACGGATCCGCTGGAGCTCGGGCGTTCCGCCCGAATCGGCACGTGGGAAAACCACCGGCGGCCGTCGGCCCGACTGCACGAAACATCACTGGGCGCGCAGTTTCGAGTTCTCAGCACAGGCCCGGATCCAGGTGGCACGGCATTCGCACTCAGGCCTCGTCAGGATGAAGGTCTTATGTGCCTGGTGCTCCCGCGAGGGCCAGCCCGCCTACCTGGGTGAGCGGGAGCCGCTGGAAAATCCGGAGCCGACGCACGGCATCTGCGCGCACCACAAGGCCGAGCTCCTGGAATCTCTGCCATCGCGATCGTTTCCCGATGCCGAGGTGCTGATCGTCGTGCACGGAAACAACACGGCGCTCTACGAACGCCTCAAGCTGTCGCTCGCGGCCAAGCCTTGGGTGGATGTGATCGTGGACCGTCGGGTATCCGACCGTCGAGCGGCACCTGCCCAAGGATCGAACCAGCGCGGCCGCGTGAGAACGCGGCGGATTCGCGAAGGTACGATTTCGCCGCTCGGCGATTTCACGATCCTGCGGTTCACGCCGAAAGCGCCACCAAGCCCTGCCCCGTTAGAACTCGATCAACGAACGCTGGCGCGGGAGGCGTCGAGACCCTAGGCCAGGCGTCAGCCGCCGGCTGTCCGACCAGTCGCCGTGGAGCCTCGCGGAGCCGGCGCGCCGCGGAGCAGGCCTTCGGTACTCAGGTCTTCGTCGATATCCGGCGAGTGGATGCCGGCGGCCTTGTCACACGCCCCGTCAGCGGCCCGCTAGTCCACGGGTCGCCGGATTTCCCGGGTCAGCTTCAGGCGGTGTCCAGGATACGAGTGGCGGGTGTACGCGACCAGGACCTTCAGGAAGCTCTCGCCGTGAGGGGGAAGATACCGTCGCGGATCCCACACGGCCCGCACCCACCCTCCGAGTGGCTGTGTGCCTCGCACGAGGCCGGCGACCGCGATGCCCGCCCGATTCAACGGGACGACCGAGGGGACGATGGCCACGCCGTGGCCCGCCGCGGCCAGCGCGATCACCGACTGAGGCGACCGACTCTCCAGGAGCACTCGCGGTTCGGCCCGCGCGGCGGAACACGCTGCCTCGAAGAGCTGGCGCGTCTGAAATTCGGGCCCGAGGATCAGCAATGTCTCGTCCTTGAGCTCTGACACGGCGAGCGCGCGCCGTGACGCCAGCGGATGTCGGCGGGACATGACGGCGAGGACCCGGAGCGGATAGAGCAAGACACTCTGGAGCGGCTCGACGCTCTTCAAGGCCGGAATCCCGATGTGGAACTCGCCGTGCTCGACCCCGCGGGTCAGCCGATCGCCGCCGCCCTCGAAGAGCCGAATTTCCCACCTCCGGATGCTGCCGTCGATACAGCTTCAGGACCTGCGGCATCGCGGCCTCGAGGAACTGCGGCGTCGCGCCCACTCGAAGGACGCCGCTCTTGGCCCCGCCGAGCGCCGCGCCGCGCTCTCGAAGCGACTCCGCCTCGGCGAGTAGACGGCGGCTGCGGGCGAGCATCTCGGCGCCGTCGGTGGAGAGGGCGATGCGCCTTCCGATGCGATCGAAGAGCTGAACCCCCAGAAGACGCTCGAGCTCGCGAATCTGGCGGGACAACGCGGGCTGGCTCACGTGAAGCCGGCGGGCCGCGAGCGCCATGCTGCCCGCCTCGACGATGGCCGCGAAGTGCGCTAGCAGTCTGAGGTCCATGAAATGGCCTGATGCATTTCGAGCATCAATGATAGTCACACTTTCTATTGGACGAAATAGGAGTCTCCGGACTAAGAGGCATCACAGACGTCTGGTGGAGGAGGCTTACGATGCGACGGGAAGCGGCCCTGTTCACGATGCTCGCTTGTACCGTTGTTGCTCCGACTCTTGCCTTCGGGACGCCGCCGGCGGGCGTGGTCTCCAACGTGATCATTGCTCAGGGGGCCACGCAGGGCCGGGTCAAGGAGCGCGCCGACGTCGGCGGCAGCTGGGAGGTCCAGCTCGAAGACAAGGGCCAATCCGAGTTCTATTTTCAGGACCTCGTCGTCGGCCCGGGCGGTTACACCGGGTGGCACAGTCATCCCGGGATCCTGCTGATCACGGTGAAGGAAGGCAGTGTCGAGTTCTACGACAAGGACTGC
>Ga0137407_10001665_pt1 | contig 14520 bp, 16 predicted proteins | sample CZOMad2_2_16fung_FD_108410 | JGI IMG/M metagenome (GOLD analysis project Ga0137407, IMG submission 108410) | Vadose zone soil fungal communities from Angelo Coast Range Reserve, California, USA - CZOMad2_2_16fungal (Illumina Assembly) | ecosystem: Environmental > Terrestrial > Soil > Vadose...
CGCTGGTGGAGTTGGCCTGGCGCCTGGTCCGCTTCCAGCCCAGCTACAAACCGATCGTGAAGTGGCGACAGATCCTCGCTAAAGGAGCCCTCGCCACCGGAGCCGCCCGCAAAAAAGCCATCGTGGCCGTGGCGCGCCAGCTCGCCGTCGATCTGTGGAGAATCAAAACCGGCCGGCTCCGCGCAGAAGAGTTAGGATTAATCAATTGATGAGTTCGGGGGGAACAGAAAGGAGGTGCGAGCCGCACTGGCATTAATCGCCTAACGAAAAATTAAAACCACTTTGGAACGCGGGCGCTGCCCGGTGTCTAACCTGCTCCGAAAGCCTTCGCGTGCGTCGGCTTAGATTGGGCGCGCCCAAGTTCTTCTTCCACGCTGATCGCATTGATCAAATTGCTGCTGCGGCTGCGGTCGCATGCACGGATAGGAGTACGAGCCGCTGGAAAAACAAAAACCAACGAGCAAAAAGGAAGAGGAAGCGCTCCAGAGAAAACCTTCAACCTCGACCAACAAACCTTATGAACTAATCAACCACCTACCACACTTGCCCGCCACACTTGACACCCTACATAGGGGTTAGATGATTCGCGCTGTCACAATCCACGGCGATAAACGACAAATGCGACGAAAGCTGACATAAGTGACATGGTGATGGCCATAACGCTCATCGCGCGAAACTGCCAAAGCAAGACATCTCTCGTGTACCACCGAGCGGGAAGCCACAGGCGACGAAGCGAAGAAGCGTCTGCCATCTTCTGCGCGACGTCGTCCGCCAATCGTGGCGCGGCAACGAGGTGACGGAGACCAACGGCGAGCAATATCGTGCTGAGGCCGGCAAAGAGAACGCCGTCGGGAATGCCGGCACGTAACTGGGGCCACAAACCCAGCGCGATGAGGCCCGAGCCAATGATCAGAAGAACAACTCGGTCGACCACGCTGCTCATCATCTAACGCACCCAAGCTCAGCGACCGCCTTGCGGCGTTCGCTGCAGCGCGTGGTTAGGCGGCGGTTCATTTCTCGCCCTCGTGATGCTCCCGCGCTGCTGGACGGATTATCTTGCGCTTTGGTATCGGGACGGTCCACTCGTTGCTGTCGGGATGGTAGTATGACTCGCCCAGCGGGTTGTCTGCCACGACATAGAGAATCAAGTCCTGGGCGCCATCATTGGTGATCTGGTGCGGCTCGTTCGGCTTGAAGAGGAAGGCGTCGCCTACCTCGATTGGCGTGGTCCCCTCCGTGTGACGGACGACGCCGCTGCCTGAGATAACGTGGTAGAACTCCCACTGCGCGCTATGGGAATGGTAAGTGTAGGGGGTCTTCCCCGGCGGAATGCGGCAGATCTCGACATCGAACGGATGCCGCTCGTTCAAGTCGGTTGAATCAGGTTTTCGTCCTAGCTCCTCTGAAATCTCTTTGCCCGCGCCAATGATCTCGCCTTCCGGCGATGACCAGGTGAACTCAGCGATTCTTGCGGTGTTGACTTTAAGCATAAAACGTGGCGAAGCCGCCTAACGAGACAGAGCTGAGCCACCGCTGGCGGCGGCGAGCTTTGCTTTCACTTCATCCTTCATAAATCATCCTTCAGCTTTTCAGTACGGCGGCCAGCGGTTGGCTCCAGCGATTGGTTAGATGCCGGATCGTCATGGCTCAACCGATGCCGGGTAACCCATAAGCATCGCGAACAAAATACTTCCGAAAAAACACGACGACAAACAAGCCGAGAATGCCAATCCCACGCCAGCCCCGCGTCTGGAAAAGGCAGATGGGCGCAAGAACGGGCCAAAGAAAGAAAACGAGGGACTCGAAATCATACGGTGCGCGGTAACGCTGGTAGCGTGCGTCGGCACTGACTCCCAATGCGATGCTCGCAGGCAGGAGATAGGATGCCACTAGCGCAGCAATGGCCGGCAATCCACCTGGACTACCGAGGAACCGATGCAGCTCGTAAGCAGCCACGGCGCAAAAGATACTGAGTGCCGCTAGCATCTAACGAGACAGAGCTCAGCGACCGCTGGCGGGAGCGAGCGTGGATTGCAATGGACGTGTTTTCATAATGTGATTGCGGCGCATCCGAGCGGCCAGCGGTTCGCTGCAGCGATTGGTTAGATGGTTGGCGTTCCCTGCTCACAAAGGTAAAAAGAAACCGGAAAGAACGACGACGGTAATTCCTCCACCGATCCACAGCAGAAAGCCAGTGCGAAAGCGGCGTGCCTGAGCTGAAAAGCGCGAATCTCCGAGGCGCTCGAAACGTCCCGATAGAAGGAAGTGTAAGGTCGTGAATGTCCACCCTGCCAACGCAGTATGAGGCGATCCCAACTGCTGCCATGTCTGAGAATGGCGCTCGCGAAGCTGGGCCATGAGCGCTCCATGCCAAATGCCGAGCTGCCAGCCGAGAGCCAGACTCCCCAACATGAACGCCGCGATGAAAAGAGGCGTCACCATCTAACTACAATTCGACGAAAGTCTGTTTCGCCTATTTCGGCCTTTTACTGGGAGAGACGCTGCGTAAAAAGAAACCATGGTTCTCTTTTTAATGGCGCATCCAACCGGCACCAAGTCCAAAGTTCAATCTGTCAGTCATTTTTTGCGAATAACGGGGTCAACGACCCCGGCTACAGCGGCCACGTTCTATTTTTTCCTGTGGCCGACCATTTCGCCGAGTAATGTGCGGCGATCGACGCGCGTGAGGTTCTTTTCCATTGCCGGTGTCAGCAATGAAATGTGCGGGATTTCGCAGAGATATTCGGCGATGAACCAGATCGGTTTTTCGGTGCTCGTCCAGTTGAGATGATCGAATCGCGCCAGATTCACCGGGCGCGAATACCGCCGCAAAGTGCGTTCGGCGCGCAGGTTAAAGTAAATGTTGAAATAACTCATGGCCAGCTCGCGCAGGGTGCGATACACGGGCTCGCGATACCGGCAGCCGGTGAAATTCGATTTCGCCACCGCGCCCCAATGCCCACGAACTTTGAAAATCGCTATGACATGATCGGTGTCCTGTTCCGCTTCCAAATCGAAGATCAGAGGTGGAAATCCAAGCACTCGGAGCGCAGCTGCCGCAAAAATTCCGCCCTCGAGGCATGACGCCGTGCGATCCTGCAAGACCTTTTGCGGCGATCGCGCAGTGAAGCTCAGATTGTAGGGTAACTCATCGAGGAACCGCTGAATGCCCGCTGGTGATTTCAGCGCCTGCAGCGTGCGCAGTTCCGATGGGGTGAAACCGAAACTGGGCCCATCCCTTCTCGATCTTGATTTGCTGGGCGCAACCGTTTTAAGGCGAGTGGTCATTTCGCGTTCTCAACGCGAGAGAAATAACACCGTTCGGCGCCAACGCGAACACGGTGTTTCGCTACTTTTCGGCGAGAACACGCTTAAACGTTCCTTCGCCGCGCACATTGAGATTTTCCACGACGACCTGTGCCGCTTTGCCATCGGGGCCGATGGTAAAGGTGATGCCGCTTCTGCCAACAGCGTTTTCGCCCCCCGTCTCATAGGTGAACGTATCCCGGTCGTAATGCTGCATTGGGAAAGTCTTGTTTTTTGGACCCTGCACGATCGCTAATCCGCCATTCTTTTCGACCACGGAAACGTCGCCAAAGTAATCGTTCGTGTACCTTCCAAGGTAGGCGCTATTTTTCGACGCAGGCGAGGGCGATCCAGGCGATTTGGAGTAATCAAAGCCCAACGCGGTGCCAGTCGCCGCTGGATTAGAAAACACTTGTTTAAAGACGACGAGCCAATCCTGGGTCGGCTTGCCGTACAACGCTGTGTCCACAAAAATCGTTCCCAGCGCTTCCGCCATGCCAGTCGGATAGGCATTAGTGAGAACGACAATGGCCAGTTGCTCGTCCGGCACGAGATTTACATAAGTCGCCGCGCCCAAATCAAACGCGCCGGAATGATTTAACCGCAATCGACCTTCTGGATCGTAACTGACGTTCCATCCCAAACCGTAGAAAGTCGGCATTTGCGTGAAAGGATTAAAGCCGGTGAGCATGTGCGGGTGATGCGTCTCGGCCAGCGCCTTTTCGTCAACGATTTGTTTGCCGTCGAATTTGCCGTTCGCGAGCTGCAGACGCCTCCATTTCGCCACATCATTGACGGAAGAGCTCACACCGCCTGAGGGCGATTGCGCATCGGGGTCGCGTTTGAATTTTTGGACCCATTTCCCGTCCGTCAGCACATGTCCCAACGCCTTGTTCGTGCGTGCGACAAAATCCGAGTAACGTGAACTCGTCGAAGTCATGCCGAGGGGACGGTATAATTTTTGTTCCGAGGCGTCTTCCCAAGCCAGCCCATACGCTTTCGCCGCCGCGATGCCGCCCTCGGTCATGCCAAAATTCGTGTAGGCGTAATGCGAACGAAAACTGCTTTTGGGATGTTGATAGCGCAGACGATGTAAAATTTCCGCGCGGGTGAACCCCATATCTTCGAGCAGATCGCCGGCGTGTTCGGGCAAGCCGCTGCGATGCGCGTACATGTCGCGGATGGTGATTTCGCGCGTTACCCACGGATCGAACATCGCGAAGGTAGGATCGAGGACGCTGAGTTTCGAGTCCCAGGTGATTTTTCCTTCACCGACCAGTTCGGCAACCACGGTCGAGCCAATCGATTTTGAAACCGAGGCGAGCTGAAACACAGTGTCCGTGTCGACGGGCATTTTTGTGCTCGTATCGCGAACGCCGAACCCTTTTGCGTACACCCTCTTGTCTTGAAACACCACTGCGATCGCCAGCCCCGGCAGCCTATTTTCCTGAATTTGCTTTTGCGCGAGTTTTTCGAGTTCTTGAATGGCGTGGGTCACTTGGTCGGAAGTGACGTGAGATTTTTCCTGCGCAGTTACGCAGAACGGCGTAAGCGCAATCAGTGATAATGCTTTAGTCAGAACAACGGAACGATTGATCTGCATATGGGGTTTTCCCTGGGGCTCACACAACGCCCACAAGGTCGCGCAAGAAGATCAAACGCCAACTCCGATCTAAGAATAGTGCCGCGCTCGGCGACCACTTCTGCCAATGCGCTCGGGAAAATTGGAGCTTGGAGTTTGGGATTTGCCTCCGGATTACAGCCCGACTGGATGCCGGGCTTCGAAACCGCGTGGGGTTCGATCGGCTATTTGCCAGCGCGGAGCCCAGCGACCGGTATAATTATCGTACGGTGTGGTATCGAGGCGTAGCCCGGCAATGACGGCAAAGGTGTGTCCCTTGCGCGCATAGATCGTTATCCACTTGCCACGGCCGCGTCGACCGTACTTGCGGAACTCTATTGAGCTTATCGGCAAACTGATTAACCCCGCTGCGCCCAGCACGTAGGAAACCGTGCCGGAACAATCGTAGCCGACATCGTAAAATGACCGGTGACCGCCGCCATAGCGGTACGGTTTCGAGCTCAGTTGATTCGCAGCCCAAATTGCTCGTTTAACCGCGGCCGGCGCTTTCTTTGGTGCAGCCGCCTGTCCCCTGTGAAGACGTGCTCTTTTGCCTGATACAACCGGCCCTGACAAAGGAAAAGTGTCGGCGACCATGGATGGAATAGCTACGGCAAGGATAATTGTGCCGAGCAGGATTTTAAGACTAACCGGATACATAAGTGCCTCCGGGACCGTGTCGTATACCAGAAAACCTGCGGATGAAAAGAACAAAATTTCAGAAATTTTTGGCCGGGCGGCTTCGTTCAGCGCGTGACCATGGCCCAATTCCGCGGGGAAAACTGCCCATACATCGTAACATATCATCTCGATCCTGGGAATTCTGTGTTAAGCTGGCGACATGACCCGCATCTTTGCCCTGCCGGTCATCGTGATCGGAACAGCCATGCTGGCGCTGGCTGCGGATCAATCAGGTCAAAACGAATCCGAAGAACCCGATTCGTTCGACATCGAGCCCCCGATATTGAAAGAAAACCTCTCGAATGAGTCATCGCCGGCAACGACGGCTCCGGACGGTGATCTTGCCCGTCTGGAAAAACAATTTGAGCGCGCAAAGAGAAATGCCGCGGGCGCGGAACGTCTTTGCAAAATTGGCGTGCTATCGAAAATGGAAGTGGAACAACGCTTCTTGAAGATCGTTCGATGCGAATCCGACCTCGCAAATGCGCGGCTCGCCAACGCGAAAGAACAACTGACCGCTCAAGAGTCGCCAGTCGCCACTGGCGAGAGCACCAAGGATGAATTGGAAGCCGCGAAAGCTGCGCTGGCGCAATTAACCGAAGCGGCCGAACTCGCGGCGCAAAAACGCGAGCGGGCCGAGCTCGATTTCGCCGAAGCAAATTTGCGTCGACAGGAAAAACTTCTCCGGCTCGGCAGCGCACGAAAATCCGATGTCAATCGCGCGCAGGAAAAACTCGCCGAACTCAAAGCGCCGAAAAATTAAAGCCGATAATGGCGCGACTAACTCCGCTCCGAAAGTTTTCGGGATGTCGGCTGCGAGGGACTTCCAGGTGCGGAGCTTACTTCGCGATCACGATGTCGCCGCTTTGAAGCGGGCGGGGTAGATCGGCCCACAGAATTGTGACGTTGCTGAAATTCACCGGGATACCTGCGCCGTCCATCCCGGGCTTAGTGCATAGTTGGAAATGAAGATGCGGTTCGGTTGAATTTCCCGATGAACCAAGTTTGCCGATCACGTCGCCAGCTTTGACGTGGTCGCCCGTTTTAGCGTGGACGCTGCCGGGCTTCAAATGCGCGTAGAGCGCAAACTCACTTTGGCCGTGATCAATCAACACGAAGTTGCCCAGGAGGCTGCCTTTTTCGAGCCGCTCGGCCTGCTCTTTTTGTAATCGGGCAAAATACGCCTCCTGGGTTTCATCCGGACGTTGCATCGCTGACGGATCCTCGGATTGGTCGCTTGCCACCTCGATCACGCGACCATCGGCGGCCGCCAGGATATCGGCCCCGTAAGCATAATAATCTTCGAAGCGCGTGCCGTTTCCCTTGTGAGAAAGGCCGGTGTCACCAAGCTTCGCGATGTCGAGCCCAAATTCTTCCGGAATCACCCAGCGATGCGGGGTATGGAACGACGCGGCAACGCCGACATAAGCGACACCGCGCAGTGGAAAAATGTAGGTGTTCTTCGCGAACTCGGATTCGATCGGCAACGTACTCGTGATTTCAGTCGCCTTACCGCCGACGTTGCCATGGACGCGGACGCGCAGCGTGTCACGCGCGCCCCGAAAGGCAAAGATCTGCGAAGTGATCAGCAGCGCCTGATCTTTTTCCAGCTTCGGGCCGGCCAGCTTGATAGAAGGCCCAATTAGATCCGTGCCGCAGAATTGAAAGGCGACCTGCTTGAAAATTCCTGCCGCCTGCGCCTTGGCGCCGCAATCGACAAAAAACTGTATCGCTTTCGTGTTCAGCTTCTTCACGTCGAGCACTTGTCCGGCTTGCAAAAGCTCCACTTCGATCGCAGTCACGCTGATCGCCGCCTGGCCGTGATTGATTACCGCCGCGTTGTGCAACAGCAGGCTTTGCAGGTCGCGCTGGCTCTCCAACGGATACGTCCGAACTTCATTTGCCGGACAAAAACGAATCTCAACTGGCGATGTTGCCCCCCCGATTGCCGGCGAAACGAAGAGCGCGATCGTTGATCCGGCGAGAGCCAGGTTTTTCACGAAAGTAGATTTCACCAAGCTTGAGATGCAGACGGAGGGCAGTTTGGATTCAATATCCCGCAGCCTGGCCGTCTTTCCGGGATTCGCTGGCGCCGACATAAACGCGTTGGCCATCGTGCATCTCGACTCTAATGGCTTGGTAACCGCCGTAGCCGCCGACGTCGAAACGGACGTCGTGACCTTTTTTGCGCAGTTCCCGCACGATTTCATAGGGAATGCCGCTCTCGACGTTCACGTAGCCGCCGGATTCGGTCATCTTTTCGCCGGTCGGTTCGTTATCGCCTTCGTGTTGCCAGCGCGACGCGTCGCCGGCTTCCTGCACGTCTAGGCCAAAATCAATCTGGTTCGTGAGCACTTGGACATGACCTTGCGGTTGCATCCCGCCACCCATGACGCCAAACGCTTCCCACGGCTTGCCGTCCTTCATCACGAAACCGGGAATGATGGTGTGAAATGGACGTTTGCCCGGCGCGTAAACATTCGCGTGTCCCGGCTCCATCGAGAAAAGTTCGCCCCGATCCTGAAACATGAATCCAAGCCCCGGCACGACAATGCCGCTGCCCATGCCTCGATAATTGCTCTGAATCAAGCTAACCATGTTGCCTTCGTCATCCGCTGCGCAGAGGTAGATCGTGTCGCCCTGATCCAGCGCTGGATTTCCTGCTTCGATCTTTTTCGCCGCGCGATTCGGGTCGATCAACTTGCGACGCTCAGCCGCGTATCCTTTTGAAAGCAATCCGGCCAACGGAATTTTCGCGAACGCGGGGTCGGCATAAAATTTCGCGCGATCAGCCCATGCGATTTTCTTCGCTTCGATCATCGCATGCAGCGCATCGGGTGAATTGCGCCCCATGGCGCGCAGATCGAATCCTTCGAGAATATTCAACATTTGCAACGTGGAGATGCCCTGTCCGTTTGGCGGAAGTTCAAACACATCGTAGCCGCGATAGTTCGTCGAGACCGGTTCGACCCACGTCGACGTATGCTTCTCGAAGTCGGCTTTGCGCACAAAACCGCCGTTCTGCTGCATGAACGTGGCGATCTTGTCCGTGATCTCGCCCTTATAGAAAGGCTCCCGGCCCTTCTCGCCGATCAACCGGAGCGTCTTCGCGAGCGCGGGATTCTTGAAGATGTCGCCTTTCGCGGGCGTTCGCCCTTTGCCGTCGAGCGTGTACGTTTCCAGAAATCCACCGGGCAAATTCTTGTAAACTTCCGGAGCGAATTCCCAATAGAACGCGATCAGCTCAGTTACTGGAAAACCTTCCTCGGCGTATTTCGCTGCCGGCGCGAGATCGTCACTTAGATTCAGCTTACCGAATTTTTTGTGCAGCTCCGCCCAAGCGTCGACGCAACCCGGAACGCTGATCGGCAACATTCCACGCGGCGGAATCGTTTTGCGGTTCAGCTTGTCGAGCTCGGCTTTCATTTCCTCGTAGCTCAACCCAAGTGGCGACCGTCCACTACCGTTGATCCCGTAAAGCTTGTTTTCTTTTGCGCTGTAAACGATTGCAAACAGATCGCCGCCGATCCCGTTCGAAACCGGTTCCATCAAACCAAGCGTGGCGTTTGCGGCGATCGCCGCGTCCACTGCGCTGCCGCCTCGCTTCAAAATATCAATGCCGACCTGCGTCGCCGCTGGCACGCTCGTGCAAACCATTCCATGCCGCGCCAGCACCTCTGACCGCGTTGCGAAATTCTTCCCGGTGATGCGATCGATTTGGGCGTTACCTGTGCCCGCAGTAAGGAGAAGTCCCAGCGCCCAGATCGAGTGAATCAACTTCGACATTCGCTTAGCTTAGTTTCAGGTTATCAAATTGGGCAAACAAAGGCCGATTTAAGGTTGGCGTCTGACACAGACGCCCTACAATTCCCGGAATGAAGATCACATCCGAGACCAAAAAAGCGATCAGCTTAATTTTGATTTACCTGGCGCTTTTGTTCTTCCTGATCGGCATGGCTGCGCGATTTAAAGAGAGTTTTCACTCGCGCGCCGAAATCTCCACGGCAGGATTCGTCGTCGCCGCGGTCTTGGCCACCTCGGGAGTGATTACGTTCCTATTTTCCTGCGGAAGAAAACAAGACTAATACCGATGTAGAGTCGGCTGTCCTCGGCCGCAAATTAATCTCTGTCATCTGTGCGCGTATGTCGGGCCTTCTGCATGTCGTCGAATTTCTTCTGTTGTTCAGGCGTGAGCATCGGGCGGATCTGCGACACAGTGCTGTCCATCACCGATTTCATTTTCTGCCTGGCCTCCCGTTGGATCGCAGCGATTTGCGGCTTGGCTTGATCGATGATCGGTTGAACCTTGGCCTGTTGATCGGGCGTCAGGTCCAGCCCCTCGGTTAATCGTTCAAGCCCAAATCCATGCCCGTGCCCTTGGGCGCCACGACCATGGCCGGTTTGTGCTTGCACGACAGCGAAGCCGCCAAGGGCGATTACCCCTGCAGTGGCGAGTGTAAGGAAGTTTCGTTTCATAGTTCCCTACTAAGACACCTTGAGCGGATGGGTCAAGGTCGGCGAAAAGCTGATTGGCAGACGTATCAGACGGATCAAGTCTTAAGATTTTCGCCGGGTATAAGTCGTTACATCATCGGCGCGAAGGGATCACTCTTATGCATTTGCCGCCACAAAGAATGCGGCGGCGACCCTTCCAGGTCGTCGCCGTTCCCACCGCTCTGAACAACCGAAGTTATTCCTGCGTTGCTTCGTGAAGCTCTTTTTGCGCCTTCATCATGTCTTGATGCGCCTTCTGGATGGCGTCGAATTTCTTCTGCTGCTCAGGCGTAAGCAGCGGACGAATTTGCGACGTAGTGCTGTCGATCACAGTTTTCATTTTCTGCATCGCCTCCTCATGGATGGCGGCGATTTGCGGTTTAGCTTGATCGAGGATCGGCTGAATCTTGGCCTGTTGATCAGCGGTCAGGTCTATTCCCTTGGTGAATCGTTCAAGCGCAAATCCGTGCCCGTGCGAACAGCCACCGCCACCATGGCCGGGTTCTGCTTGCACCACGACGAAGCCGCCAAGCGCGATTACGCCTGCAGCCGCGAGTGTTAATAGTTTTCGTTTCATAGTTTATTTTGGTTTGTTGTTTTGCTAAGCGCTTTTTGCGCTTCTGTAGCTAATGACCGGAGAAGAATCTCGCCGGTTACATTTTTGTTGGGTCGATCCAACCGAAGAACTTGTAACCGCAACGCGCCCGTGCCGGTCATTCGTAATGGTGTGGATGCGCTCTCGATTACATGGATGATTCTAATGCAAGCGCGCTGGTTGACGCTGCGCTCCGGCATGACGAGGAGGCGGCTCGCTCATTGGTCCGGCAGCTTTACCCGCTCGTGGCCAAAGTGGTCCGCGCGCATCGTCTGCGCCGAACGGCTGAGGAGGATCTTTGCCAAATGATTTTCATCAAGGTGTTTCAAAAATTATCTCAATTTTCCGGCAAGGTGCCGCTGGAGCACTGGGTCTCGCGCATTGCGGTGAATACTTGCCTGAATCAGATCGAGTTTGAGAAAGTGCGGCCTGAACTTCGTTACGCCGATTTGAGCAACGAGGAGCAAGCCGTAGTGGAGAATCTAGCGACCTCTCCCGATGAGCTCGCTCCAGACCAGCGGCTTGCTTCGCGTCAATTGGTTGAACACCTTCTCGCCGCACTCAAACCAGTTGAGCGGCTCGCGATCGATTTGCTATATTTGCAGGGACGTTCCGTTGAGGAGATTCGCAAAATCACCGGCTGGAGCGCAGCGCTCATAAAAGTACGGGCCTTTCGTGCGCGGCAAAAAATGAAAGCTCAGTTAGCCAAAATTTCGCCAAGAGAGAAGTTATGAAAGATCAAAAAATCGATCGTTTGCTGCGATCGGCGGCACAGGCGAGTGAAGAGGTTCCGGTTCCGATGCCGTTTGGTTTCGATACGCGGGTGGTCGCGCTTTGGAATGCGGCTGTGCCGAAGGCGAATGGCTTGACGCGCCTGCTTCGGCGCGTTGCATTGCTGTCGGCGCTCGTTATCGTCATATCGACGCTGGCACTAGTTCGCCAGGCTAGGCAGACCCGAGAAAAAGTCGGGGAGCCCTTCACGAACGAATTCGCGATCGCGGATTCGGCGATCCAGGATGAGTTTTTGAAATGAACCGCGCGTTGCAGTGGAAACTCATCGCGGGATTCATCCTCGTGTTTATCGCCGGGGGAATTACCGGCGCTTTCTTCGGAGGATTGCACGCTCGGCATCTTTTCTTTGAATTTCACCATCCGGAACTAATAGGCATTAGAATGAAGGAAGGGCTTCGCAAGGAGCTCAATTTGACGCCCGAACAAGTCGCCAAAATTTCGCCAATCGTCGATAAAACGGCAGCGCAACTGAAACAAATACGACGAGACACCGGCCGACGCGTTCATGAAATCATGATGGAAGCGCATCGGGAAATGGCCGCGAACCTTACAGACGAACAGCGCCTCAAACTGCAACGAATCGCAGATCGCCATGGACAGCGGCTTCATGCTCATGGGCTGCGTGAGCCGACTCCGGAGCCGTCACCAACTCCGTAGCCCAGGCTCGATCGCCCATCTTGCCTGATAGATCGGTAGTGGCGTCGGCTGCGGTCCCGCTATTTGCAGGCAGCACGCCTGTCTCTACTGGCTCCAAGCACGGCTGCCATTCTTACGAAACAGTTCCCATGATTTCGCGAAGAAGTCGTGGACCGCGATAAATGTAGCCGGTGTAAACCTGAAGGAGCTGTGCGCCGGCCTCGAATTTCTCGCGCGCCGATGCTGCATCCGAAATTCCACCGGAAGCGATCACCGGGATTTTAGATTTTGCGAAAATGCTACGCACCAAGGCCGTTGATTTTTCCCGAAGGGGAGCGCCGCTCAGACCCCCTGCTTGATCGCGTGCCGGCGGAATCGATGAATGGCCGAGCGTAGTATTCGTGGCGATAATTCCCGCAACTTCACTTTGTTCACAGACGGCGATGATGTCTTCCAATTCGGTAGACGACAGATCTGGCGCAATTTTTACCAATATCGGCTTGGCGCAAGCCTGGTTCTCATTACCGATCGCCCGAAGCAACTGCGAAAGCGCGGCCGGTTCCTGCAACTCACGTAAGCCCGGCGTATTTGGCGAGCTAACATTTAGTGCGATGTAATCGGCAAAATCACGAAGCAAGCGGAAGGAGTAGAGGTAATCATCTGTTGCTTCTGCCAGGGGCGTGACCCGCGATTTTCCAATGTTGATCCCGACCCGGCAGTTGCCGGGCCAACGTCCGCTTTCGCGCAGTTTTCGCAGTCGGCTCGCGATTGTGTCTGCGCCGTCGTTGTTGAAACCGAGACGATTGATCAGCGCTTGTTGTTCGGGAAAACGGAAGATGCGCGGCTTCGGATTTCCCGGTTGCGCTTTAGCCGTCACTGTTCCGATCTCTATGAAACCGAAACCCATCGCCGCCCATGCGGGCAGGGCGACACCGTTTTTGTCGAGTCCAGCCGCAAGTCCGATTGGATTTGGAAAGTTTACCCCGAAGACGGTTTTCGGTTTCGGTGCCGGTTGAAAAGAACTCAGCGCACGCAGTGCAAGGTCGACATGGGAAGCGCTGCGGAGCAATGAGATAGTCAGATGATGCGCCGTCTCGGCGTCGAACGAAAAGAGCAGAGGCCTGATGAATCGCTCGTAGCCATTTTTCATTTGCCGATACAAAACTGCCTAAAAACCGAATCGAGAATTTGTTCGACGTCGACCGCGCCAATTACCTCTCCCACCGCTCGCAATGCTTCGTTAAGATCGACTGCGACATATTCCGGCGACAGCGTCGTGCCAAGCGCTGCTCGTGCGCGATCGCACGATTCCAATGCCCGGCGCAGGCAATCGCGGTGCCGCGTATTAATTGCGACTGTGCTTTCGGGTCTAAGGTTTTGCCTGGTGATCCGCGTCAGAATTTCCTTTTGCAGTTGGGGCAGGCCTTCTCCCGTCACACAGGAAATCCTCAGTCCACGGAAATTTTGCCAGTCACTGTTTTCCGGCAGATCGCTCTTGTTCAAAACCACGATTTCATTGGCCTCGCCGGCTCGCTCATCGAAATGTGGAGGCCTGGGTGCATTGCGATCTGCGATATGCAGACGCAGGTCGGCCAGTTGCAACGATTTTTCGGTGCGCGCAATTCCTTCGCGCTCGAGTTCGCTTGTCGACGCTCGCAAACCGGCAGTATCGAGCAAACGGATTGGCACTCCGTCCAGATTCACCCTCTCTTCGATGGTATCGCGCGTCGTGCCGTGTGTTTGACTGACGATCACTCGATCATAGCCCAGTAGCCGGTTGAGCAAACTCGATTTGCCAGCGTTCGTCGCTCCATAAATCACCACTCGCACGCCTTCGCGCAGAATCCGGCCTTGATCAGCGGTGGCGAGCAGTGCCGCGATTTCCTCGCGAACAGAGTCAAGTCGCGCGCGCAACGTTTTTCCTTCATCTGGCGCGATTCCTTCCTCTGGAAAGTCGATTGAAGCGTCAATATGGGCGAGCAGTGAGATTAATTCGTCGCGAATTTTCCTGATGTTCTCGCCCAGCCGGCCTTCGAGTTGTTCTGTGGCGGAACGAAGCGCCAAATCAGTCTTGGCGCGGATCAGATCGATCACCGCCTCAGCCTGTGTCAGGTCCATCTTTCCATTTAGAAATGCGCGCTCGGTAAATTCGCCCGGCCGCGCCGCGCGCGCACCGGCGCGCAGACACGCTTCCAGCACTTTCGCGCTAACAAGCGCTCCGCCGTGACAACTAATCTCGACCAGATCTTCGCCGGTGTAACTCGCGGGGGCGCGATGGATCGAGAGCATCACCTGGTCGATCAATCGATCTGCTCCATCTAAAATTTCCCCGAAATGCTGAACGTGCGATACAAATCGCGACGGCTTTTCTTTGCCGCGGAAAATTTTATCGGCA
>Ga0137407_10001666_pt1 | contig 14519 bp, 12 predicted proteins | sample CZOMad2_2_16fung_FD_108410 | JGI IMG/M metagenome (GOLD analysis project Ga0137407, IMG submission 108410) | Vadose zone soil fungal communities from Angelo Coast Range Reserve, California, USA - CZOMad2_2_16fungal (Illumina Assembly) | ecosystem: Environmental > Terrestrial > Soil > Vadose...
TATTCCGGGATGATTGCACGTGGTGCCAGTCCGACTATCGATGTCCCACAGGAACGCGACTCATACCTTAAAAAGCTGATCCAGCGGAAGTCGCGGCATGTAATGGCGAGCGGGGGAGATGAGCCGGTGGCGGACAGCGACACCGCGGGCCACCCTACCGGCCATTCCGTCTTTGCCAACGCCCTGCTGCAAGGCTTGAAGGAATTCCAGGAGGAGGAATACTCGGCCGAGGAGCTTTTTAATCAGTACATCCGAGAACAGGTCGCGGGACGCTCAAAGCAACTGCCCGAATACGATGCGATCAGGGATTCTGACCACGACGGCGGCGGCTTTGTCTTCTTGCGGTCGCGTGGCATCCCGGCTCCGCCCGTGGATCAGATTCGGAACAAAGTCAAGCCGGTGAACAAAATTGACCTGATAGAGACTCATCCAACGCCCCCTCGACGTCGAGACGACCCGGAAACCGACGCCATCCGTATGGCGCTCCGCCGATACGAAAAGGCCTATGCAACGATGGACATCAAGAAGTTGAAAGAAGTATGGCCATCAATGACGAAGGAGCAAAGCGGCAAACTGAAGTCCGGTTTTGTGAGTGAAGCGCGGGCTGTCGAGGTGCACGTACGGAAGTGTGATCCTGCTACGCCAAGCGGCGATACCATCGAAATGAAATGCGAGCAGGCGATGGCATATACGCTGGACGGAACACAGCAGCCAGAAACGACAAACCCGGTTGAAATCTCGCTCAGGAAAGATGCCCGTGGACAGTGGGTCGTGGCGGGCGTGCGCGCCCGCTAGCCAAGATCGCTACAGCTTGCGATCTATAGGTTCTGTAGTTGACTTTGTCTTCACTAGCAAATAGAGTGCTACCCCTTCCCTGTAGCGAGTGTCTCAATGCAAGAATCTCTCAATCCGCACTGGATTGGGGTCCTGCGCCGATGGACGCGCAGGTTCACCTCCGGCGACCATGGGCTGCGCAAGTTCTTCCGGAGTTCCGCTGGATTGCCAGTGCTACTGGCGCTTGTTGTCATGGTTCCGACACCCGCATCGGCGGGTGCTCCGACGGGATGCCCTCCGGGCTCTCAGAACTATCCATGCGTGTACGTCTCCAACACCACCGGCAGTAGCGTCTCGGTGATCAATGCGACATTCAACCAAGTTATCGCCTCGGTTCCGGTGGGTAATTCACCCGCTGGTTTGGCAATTACTTCAGACAACGCGTTCGTATACGTTGCCGATACTCACTTTGATATTGACAACCAGCTTATCGGGACGGTTTCGGTAATTGACACTCAAACGAGTTCGGTTTCCACAATCGTTTCGCCACTGCGGGGCTTTCCTTCACAAATTGCCATTTCGCCGGGCGGCACCTTCGCCTATGTAACTGGGCTGGGGGCCAATAAAGGTTTCGTTGATGTGATCGATACCGCGACCAACCAGGTGATCGCCGGTGGCACCACTGGCTTGGTAAATCCTACCGGGGTAGCCTTTACACCGAGTGGTGCATTCGCCTATGTCGCGGACACGTGTGGCACCCTGGCCTGCGTCGACGTGTTCGACACCTCAAAGCATCAGTTGATTGGCACTGTTTCGATTCCCGGCACGGTCGCTGCCTTCAATGCCTCCGTTGCCATTACGCCCGACGGTTCGCTTGTTTGTTTGTCGGTTGTGACCAATTCCGGCAACCCGGATGTTCAGGTTGCATTCATCGGCACCAACAACACCTTTCTTAATCTACTCAAGATCGACGACAACGGCTCGATCTCGAACCACGGCTTTGGGATAACACCGGCCGACGTTCTGTACGCAGCCGAGCAACCAACATCCAAGATTCAACCCGCTGTGGTGTTCCCGATTGCGGTCAGTTCGCAGACTATTGGGAATGCGATACAGATCGGTACGGGCCTGGAAGAGTCTCCCAGCTTGGCGGTAGGTGCCAACGGCCTCTGGCTTTATGCGACCAACCCGAGCGAGGACACGGTCTCGGTGATCAGCACCGCCACAAACAAGGTCACGTTTATAGTTACCCTTGCGAGTGAAAGTACTCCGCAAGACGTGGTTTCGATGTCTCTGGGACCACCCATAATCACTACCCAGCCTGCCAGCCAAGCGATCAACCCTGGGCAGACCGCCACCTTGAGCGTGATCGCGACGAACATCGCACCGCTTTCCTACCAATGGTTTCAGGGACAGAGTGGCGATGCCTCTGCACCCATCGCCGGCGCCAACGGCAGCTCATTCACGACCCCCGAACTAACCGTCGCCACCAGCTATTGGGTGCTGGTCAGCAACCTCGCCGGCAGCGTGGACAGCAACACCGCTGCCGTAACTGTGAACCAGCGCCCAGTGTGCTCGCTTGCGATACAAGGATCTGGCCCCTCCAGCCCGTTCACGATTACCGCAGTCGTGAACTGCATCGACCCTCAGGGTAGTCCACTGACCACCACGATATTTTGGGATGATGGTACTTCAACAACCACGGACGGCGGCTCGGTCGTGGTCACGCACACCTACACTGAAGATGGGATTTATCAGATCAGAGTGACCGCCACCGATGGCTTGGAACTACAGGGCGACGTACCCGCGGTGGTTAATTTACTTGCGCTCACGGATCCCCTGCCCATCCTTCCGGGCCAGACTTCGGATGTGCCAGTTATGGTACTGGGATTCCCCGCAAACTTGAACGTGACGTTCGAGTGCACCACGGTGACGGACTCGAATGGGACAGTACGTCAAGCGGTGGACTTGGGCATCACATGTAGTTCGATCCCCGCCACCTTAACGCTGACTGGCGCTAGCCAACCGGTGAACATTTTGCTCCACACTACCGGTGCAGCTGTCGGTGCTATTGCTCCTGGTAGGCCTCGAAATTTGCTCTACGCACTGTTGCTGCCGCTGCCCTGCTTGGTGGTTTGGTCCCTGGGAATCTGTGGCCGCCGAATTCGCCGGGTCTCAATTCACTGGATTTGGCTCAGCACGGTGCTGGGGCTAGCGATGCTATTGCCCGCTTGTGGTGGTGGATTCACTGTGCCGGGAGGGCAAGCCGCCGCTACGCCCGCTGGGAACTATCGGGTGACGGTTATTGATCGGCCCGTCGAGGGACAATCGTTGACAGGCTTTGTGCAAACATCGCTGATCGTGCCGCTTTCGGTGATGTAGGAGCGATGATACTCGTGACAAAGTTTTCGCTGCTGTCACTGTTTTCGATGAACTGGGCGCACGGCTCTTGCCCGAGCCGGTTGGGAATCAGGATGCTGAGCAACTCTGTCATGATCGCGCTTGTTGCCATTCTGCTCGGTTCAATCTCTGCACCGGCACAGACCTCGTGCGCCTCGACCAAGCTGATCTGCCTCATTCCCACTGCTCTGCACACGAATTCTGCTACGTTCGGCTTCGTCAATACCGCATTCGGCACGCAGATTGGCCAGTTGCCGCTGGCAACTCCAGCCTCGGGTTTCATCTTCACTTTCGACAAGCCCACCGGAGTCTACACCGCTTCGCAAGAGAGCTTCGGGCCTTTGCTCGCGGAGCGAGCTGAAACCATCGGCCGTCATCGAATCTACCTCGCATTCACGTATCAGCGGTTCATGTTCAGTGAGATTGACGGCAACGATCTCAAGAATATTCCGATCCTTTTTTCCTTCTTCTCCGACGACGGCCAACTGGCTGCCGTGACGGATACCCGAAATCGAGTGGACACCACGATCGACCAGTACGTTGCCTTCGGAACCTTTGGTCTGACCAACCGGATCGACGTATCTCTAGCCGTACCGATTGAACGAATATCAATGGGATTGCGCTCTACAGGAACCGAATACAGTACGACGAGCGACGCGCAAGCAACATTCTCACAGTTCCTGGCCGGCTCCGCGACGGGCGTGGGCGACGTTGTGCTATCGGCCAAGGGCACTTTGTATAAGCACGAAAAGTTAGGCCTGGCGGCGGGAATGGAATTACGGTTTCCCACGGGTGAAGAAGAGAACTTCCTCGGGTCCGGGGCGTATGGCATCAAGCCCTACATTGTCTTGTCACGCCGGGGAAGAATTGCCCCCCACTTGAACCTGAACTACCAGTGGAACGGCAATTCGCTGCTGGCGAGGGATCAGAATGGAGAGCAACGATTGCCTGCCTATTTCGGTTACACGGCGGGCGCCGACGTTGGCGTGACAAAACGCCTCACGCTAGTGGCTGACCTGGTGGGCCAGTATTTCCTCGATGCGCCCCAGGTGTCTACGCCCAGGAGCATCACCGCGCCAGTTAATAAGAAGTCGAAGGCGTTCTCCAGTGTGGAACTGGCGAGCGGCTCCTATAATGTCCACAATCTGGGTATAGGGGTGAAAGCAAACCCGTGGAACAAGATTTTGCTAACGGCAAACGCGTTGATCAAGTTGGACGACGGAGGTGTTCGGGCAAGAGTTGTTCCGCTGGTGGGCGTCTCCTACTCTTTCTGAAGCTCGACTCAGAGTTTGGGGGACAGTCTAGAGGACTGTCGGATACGGCAGCAGCACTGGCATTCGGATACCTGTAAGAGAAACGCTGTCACGATGTAAGGCAGGTTGACGGGGAAAGGAGAATTGTTATGCGCGGATATTTCATACGGGCTAACATTTTCTACCGCCTTGCTAGTGGCTGCGATGTTAAGCGGCCTCCCATCTGCCTACGGCCAAAGGCCAATACCAACGCCCCCCCAACGGGGCGTGGTGGATGCCGACGCCCAACCCGCGACAGCCGACCAGCCAGCCAAGTATCGTGTATACCGCTTTCATGACGACATTCGGGGCGCTGGTTCTTATGTTGGCGCAAAAGATAAGGCTCAAATTCGCCCGCAGCCGCCAGTTCCTCAGCGGCTCTGGCTAAGGGTGGCCTATAGAGGTAGAGTAGTGTAGATAGCCGTCGCCGGAACGAAATGGCCCATTTCGCAGAGCTTCCTTGAAGGGTTTTGCCTGCGCTTGACGTTATCTAAAGTAGGTTGAACGACCGAACGGGTTTCAACTGAGTGGGATCCATGCGCACGAGGAGTCGTATGCGCAAGAGTCGGGGCAAGGCCATTTTCTTGATGGCCGTGTTCTTGACTGTCTGGTTGAGCGGCCTCCCATTTGCTTACGGCCAACCCAAGCCGAAACCAAAAGCAAAGCCTCCCCAGCGGGGAGTGGTGGACGCCGACGCCCCACCCGCAAAGGCCACGCAGCCCGCCAGGTACTACGCGTTGGTGATCGGCAACAACATCTACCAAGACAAAGGTTGGTCCAAGCTCCAGACCGCGGCTTATGATGCTACTGAACTAGCCAAACTGCTCCAGGAGCGCTACGGATTCGCGCCGCCCAAAGTCTTGCTGAACGCCACCCGGAGCCAAATCTTAACCCAGCTGTATGCGTACCGCACTCTCCCGGATAACTCCAACCTGCTGATCTACTACGCGGGCCACGGCTATAAGGATCCCTACACGAAAAAAGCTTACTGGATTCCGGTGGACGCTCAAGCAGACAACAATGTGAACTGGATCAGCGCGAGCACCATCACCGAAGAGATCAGCGCCCTGCATTCGCCGCATGTTCTTGTCATCTCGGACAGTTGCTATTCCGGCGACCTCGTTCGAAGCAAGACCATCATGCCCATGCCCAGCGCCCCCGATGTCTACTTACGGAGGATGATGGATTCCCCGTCCCGAACCTTGATGGCGAGCGGGCGCGATGAGCCGGTTGCGGATAGTGGTGCCGGCGGTCACTCGAAGTTTGCCTATCTTCTGCTTGAAAGCCTCCGGCGAATCGAAGAAGAGAGATTTACCGCTGCCGATTTGTTTCAGAGGTTTGTTCAGCCCGGCGTGGGAGGTGCCTTGGGTGGACCGGAGCAAGTGCCACAATACGGCATCATTCTGAACTCCGGGCACGAGTTCGGCGACTTTGTCTTTTCGCGAGGTGGTGCCCCGCTTCCCGAGGCACCCGACCCTTCGAAAGTGACTGGCTATCGCGAGGGCTCTGGTCCAGGCTCCTTGTTAACCAACACGACAACTTTTGATCTCGAGGGAGAGCGGAACGCCGTGAAGGAAGTCCTCCAACTGTACGCGGATGCCTACACCCAAAAGGACTCGATAGCTCTTTGGAAAATTTGGCCTGACGCCCCGGCGAGAACCAAGCAAGCGATTGATGGTGCCTTCAGAGATGCCAGCTCGATCCGAATGGACCTGCAACAGGGGGTACCCAAGATTGAGGCAGATGGTCAGAACGCGAGTACAAAGGTTCAGTTTTCTCAGCTCTACACGCCTAGGGATGGTAGTGCGCAACAACGCCGGAGCGGGGAAAATGTTTTCAAGCTCAAAAAAAATAATGGCGTGTGGACAATAGTTGAGGTAAAGTAGCAGCCCAATCGCCACTTCCCATGTTGTTCGGCGAATCGTGATGCGTGGTGCACCGCACCACGCGGGCATCTTGTCCAGGAAAAGTCCGGGGGGGCTAAACCAACACCGAGGCCGGTGGTAGCCGCGGGAGCGTTCGTGCGGCTTCGGTCATCCCGCAGAAGGATGGAGCAGCATGCCCCGGGCCTCCCTAGTAGTTGTGTTGTGCGTTGTCTTTGCCTCCACCGTTGCTGCCGGGCAAAACCTGTGCCCACTTGGCGTAGTCAGCGACAAACTAATCTGCGTAATCCCTCAACTATTCGGAGTAAACGGAGTTCAAGTGGCCGACCCCGCACATCAGGGCCACTTTGAAGCGAGTTTTCTCGACAGCAGTTTCGGGCCTTTGTCCTCTGATATTGCCCGGCAAGCGGCCTTGGTGCCGTTGGCGTCGCCTTCTTCCGGAATCACCTTTGCGTGGGACGCCTCCGCCAACATCTTCATTGCTTCCACGGATAGCTTTGGGCCTGTATTAAGCGATCGGGCTGAGACCATCGGGAGACATCGCCTGTTTCTTGCCTTCGACTATCAGTATTTCAACTTCGACAGCGTCGACGGAATAAGTCTAAGGCGATTACCGGTAGTGCTCACGCACCAGGATGACGCTGATGACGGGGTTACACCCGGGTTCAGCACGTGCTCAGTAAATGCTCCGGCGGGCAATTCAAGTAATACGAATCAATGTGGCTTCGTCAGAGACGTAGTCAGAACCAACAATTCCATCGATTTGAAGATTCATCAATTTACGACGTTTGTCACCTTCGGGCTTACAAACCGAATCGACGTATCCGTAGCCATACCGATTGAAGACGTGCGGCTGGGAGTATTTTCCGATGCGACGATTGGGCACAATGATACTAACTCTCGCTTTAAGCACGCATTCACTCCCCGGACGGGCTGTCCTCCTTCTGGTGCTCCCGAGCCTGTGTGCCTGGAGCAGCCGTTTTCCAATATCCGCACTACCTCCGGAATCGGCGACATTACTCTGCGAGTAAAGGGGACAGCGTGGAAGGGAGAGCGCGCAGGGGTTGCGCTCGGCGTGGACGTCCGTGTGCCGACTGGCGACAGCCTTAACTTTCTGGGCGCTGGCGCTGCTGGCGTGAAACCCTTTGTTGCCTGGTCGTACCATGCCAGGGTCTCGCCCCACGCTGTGGTTGGCTACGAGACGAATGGCAGTTCCGTCATTGCCGGTGACATCTCCACCGGCAAAAAGGACAAACTGCCCGGCGCACTGACGTATTCGGCCGGGGCTGATTTTTGGGTCACGAAACGCCTCACTGTTGCTGCCGATATAGTGGGGCAGCAGGTCTTTCAGGCCCGTCGTACCACCATGACCACCTTCACTGAGCTTGGCCAATGCCAGGATGGCGCAGTGCTGTGCGACCCAGACGCGGGATTTCTGCCGGCTAAGGTCGACCCCGTAATCAGTCAGGCGACCGAATCGTACAACGCCACAAACCTGTCGCTGGGCGTTCGGGTGAAGCCCGTAGGCGCGTTGCTGCTCACGGGCAATGTTCTGATCAAGCTGAACGATGGCGGGCTGCGCGCCAAGTTCGTTCCGCTGGTCGGACTCTCGTACACGTTCTAATCGTGTCAGAAGGACGAAGATGGCGGGAACTAAGATAAGTTCGACTGCTTTGCTGCACCTCCATCGCCACTCGATGCATTTCCCAAAATTGCTTGTCGTTCTCCTAGCCTGGGCCATGCCCTTATGCGGGCAATACAAGCTTTGTTTCCCGAGCACGACCTGGTTCGGTTCATCGTCCGGACCCAACCTTGCCAGTCTCAAAGTTGACGATCCCGGCTGGTTTGGCTCTTTTCGCTATGTGTTCGGTGACGGCACAGGTTCTCAGTATGCGGTTGTTCAAGGAATCCGGGATAGCAGCAACAACTTGTACCTCTCATTTGAAGCTGAGGGGCTGACGTCGCTGAGTTCAACCACCGTCGTCGAACTGGCGTTCGATTTTCGCAAAATGCCTTCCGACACTGGGCCTTTGTGGAAGATAGTGCTGCGTCCAGTCCACAATCCACCGTCAAATCCCCCCAGCAATTCAGCTAGCGCGCTAGTAGCTGACAGCGGCGTAAGGGAACTGTATTCGGGCATGACCAACGGCGCAGGTGTGGCAACCTGGACCCAACAACTTCCTACGCCGACATGGCTGCAGGCCCCTAATAACCCGGTCGGCTATTGGGGTACGAGTGGAAACTACAATTGGTTCCTCGAAACGGAGATACCGAGCGCTAACCTCCCCGTGCCGACCACTCAAACCTTTGGGCTCTACGTCAATATTTTCAGGGTAGTCGGCACTCAGTACCAGGAATCGTGGTGGCCTCCTACAGCGACTAATTACGAGCCCGGGTGCGCGCCCGGAACGGTGGTGGGCGGCTGCACGCCAGGCACGCAGACTCCCGAACCCGGCGTCCTTATGACGGCCTACAACTGGGGACGTTCCACCATTGATCCGGCCGAGTCTTGTAAGGGGGTAAGTGTTGGCTCACAGGTCAACGATATTTTTACGAATAACACGCCGAATAGTGTTATTTGCGCACATCCAGGTCCGAGCGCGTCGTGTACTGCGACCCCCAACATCTTTACCGCGAAGGTAACGAACAACACAGTAAACGGCAGCGGAGCGGCTCAGCCCGCGCCGAATGTCCGGGCCACGTTTTCAATTGCAAACTTTGGTCTCAACGGGCCCTGGGACTCCTCGCAGTGGACAAAGATAAGTCCCCTGACAAGCAATCCGACCGCTGCAACCACGTTGCCCACAAACAGCACCACGCCCCTCGCAACCGGCTCCTGGACTGTACCGAATCCAAACGACTACGATCCGACTGTCGCAGGGAGTCATCCCCATCAATGCATCATGGCGACGCTGGATTCGACGAGCGGTAATGTTGATTTTATTAACAACGCGGCGTTTCAAAATATGGATATCGTTCATGCGTCCCGTTTCGAGCGGACTGCTGAGATCAACGCGAAGGGCTATCCACCGCGCCCAGACAACGCTGACGGGACTCACAATACCGATCAACTTTTTGACATTCACATCATCACCAGTCAAGAAATCTTGCATCCCGGACAGACCAACATTGCCTACACGCAGCAGGGTACTCCGGGAGGCCAGGGCGCCGGAATGAAACGCGACCAAATCATTTCGCAGTTGACTTGGAGAGCCCAAGGCTGCCGTCATACGGGGCGCTATATGACGGTTGATCACCGCAAGATCGAGGTTTGTGATCCACTCACCGGCTTTGGTTATATAGTGCGGCACGTCGGGAAGAGTGAAGTTAAAAGGTGGAAAGTGCGGTTCAGCGGGGCTGGCCTGGTTGCAGTCCCTGGCCAGGAAAACACCTACCAGATTCATGTCCCGCAGGAAGGCGTCGCAACCGTCACGACTTTTGCGGAGCCCGAAGAGGGGGGTGGTAGCGGGCCCGGAGGACCAGGCCGCTTCGCCCTCTTCCTCGACGCCGGCGGCAACTTCCCGCACGGGACGTTTGGCCAGGCGTTCGATCACGGCTTCAGCTTGAATGCCGGACTGGAATACATCCTCGCCAGCCACTTCTCGGTGGAAGGGATCTTCGGTTACCACCGCTTCCCTGGGACGATCACACCCGACCTGAACATTTATCAATTCTCAGGAAACGGGAAGGTGTACTTGACTACCGGGACGTTCCAGCCGTTCGTCAATGGCGGCGTCGGCGGATATCGGTTCAGCATTGGATCGGGTTCCAGCTCAACCTATTTTGGCGGCAATGTCGGTGGCGGAGTTCTCTACAACCTTACATCTCGATTCGGGCTGCAGGGTTCGTACAACTTCCATGTGGTCAATACGCCGGTCGAGGCCACCAAGTTCTCAACGGCGCAGGGCGGGATTCGTTTTGTGTTCTAGCGGGATAAGTGGGGCGGCGAGCTTCTCGGAGTGCTCAGCCCTGATCAATAACCGGCGAAACGTTCGCCAGTTAGTGTAGTTACTCAGCAATTAGTTACTCAACCAAAGGAGAATATCTATGGCAGGTGGCGTGTTTTTTGTGTCATTCAAGACGAATCAGCCGACACTGTACCTCATCGGCATCATCCTTTTTATCGCGCTGGGAGTTGTGTTAGCGGGCCTGGGCTTTGGTGGAGTTGCGGGCGGGTCCGGACTCGGAATCATGGGCATCGTTCTTGCAGTAGGGGCGATCATTCTCCTGATAGAGTACTTTGCCACAAAATGAGGACTGAGAATGGGGCATTCATACCTTTGGTGCTCCGAGTTTTATTTCTCCTCTCGACGCGCTTCTGATTTTTTGTCTCCGCGCACAGGTCACAACCGTTCGAGGCGATCAGTTCGTCTCTAGCGATAGTTACTTTGGCGCACGAAAGTTGCATGACGTTGCCCGCCAATTGGGAATGGCAGTTTCAGGCCGTATCCTCGCGCCAGTAGAAATAAAGCAAGACGGCCATCACGCCCGCCAGCGGATGCCACAGGAGGCCGTGAGGCTGGAAGCCGCTGTGCGGATCACACATGTATCTCCCGGTTTGCGACGACACCCAAAAAAATGTTGCCAGACCTATGCTCGCGACAGCCAGCCACCAGCGCACGCTGACCTGTTGCCCGCACCACGAGACGTGGTCCCACCAGTTCTGTCCACCGTTCCCACTTCCTGTTTTTGCCCAGACGAGAGACTGAAATACCAGATAGGCGACTACCAAAATGAGGATCATGATCAGTGAAACCGGGAAGGTCGGCGCTGCTTCTTGCCATATCTCCCCCACGATGGTGAACGAGACTACGGTCACCAGATAGCCGAGCGCGAAGAACCACTCCGAATCCCAAAGTCGGTAAATGGCGTAGAACACCAGGAATGCCGCATACATGTACATCGATAGAGTATCCGTGAAGCCACCCCACCCTTGCAGAGCACCATGGAACCACATGCTGCCCAGGCCGAGGAACAAGACTACGAAAACGTAGAGATCCGGTAGCCACGCGTGTGAACGAATGGGAGTTCCGCCAGCAGAATTTTTGCGATCAAGATAAACGAACAAAGCGACCAGGAAGGAGGTAACAATCGAATACAGATTGAACCAGGTGTTGACCGGTTGGCGAACGCCCGGCTTACCGGCTACCACATCGGGCAGCCAGAACGCCTCGCAGTAGCACGTCGACTGATTAACTGTCTTGTCCCGATATTGCAGGCGGGCCGCGGCAGATGCCTGAGGGGGAGGAACAGGAAGAGTTAGTGCCGCCTTAGGAATGCAACTGTTTGGAGTGCCGGGCCATCCGCCTAGAACGAAACCCAGGAAAATGCCGAGAATAAGAACAGTGAATCCACCCCAAACGATGAAGCTACGATAAATGCCCATACGTCCTCCTCAAAGTAATGATTCAGTGGTGAATCCGCGGATGGGAGGCCCTCGACTTTTCGCGCACGGAACGAGTAGAAACGAGAATGGACCCCCAAATAGGAAAACGACGACCATGATTGGTTCCCTTCACCCTTCCGTTCTTGGAGTTTCGTTCCAGCCAAACGATTTAATACCAAAAAACCACGGTCAGCGCCGCAAAAAGTTGTTTGCGAGAACTCTTTACCGTGCTAATATCTGCCGCACTATCTCGATGGAGATAGCTTTCCCTGAAAAATTCTTCCCTGTGCCACGGTTGCTGGCTCGGGCAGCGCCGCCGAATCTGTAAACAAGGCTTTGGTATCCAGCCGAATCGAGCCACTTCATCTCGAGGAGGTAATCCATGATCGGGCGCGTTTTCGACCTGCCTGGATTGTTAACTATCGCGGTCATCGCGATCATCGCGTTTGTGCTTCCCGTTATCGTCGGGGCAGTGCGCTCTGAATCGGGCGTCCGGCGCGGGATCGAAGCTGCAATCCTGGCCATTCTCGGTGGAGTCATGGCGCGCGGCTTTATCAGTATTTTGCTGGCATCGGCCAATGATTCGCTCGGCGCCGGCATGGCCGTCGGTTGGGGTTTCTTTCTGATTCCAGGAATCGTCGACACTCTTGCCGGCCAGCCGCTGCTGACTACTCCCGAGAACCTGCTGATCTTCGCTGCCATAATCGGCGGATTTACCGGCATGATGGCAGGCATCTATCAAATCTATAACTGGCTCGGCTTAGGATTGCTCGCCTTCCTTCTGGATGTGACTTGGGCGTTGGCGGGAAACACAGTCGGAGGATTGCTGCATGTGGTCAACATCGGTTGGGGCGATCACGGAAGCGAGACTCGCCAAAACGCACATCGATACGCCAGCGGTTTTGGGTTGAGGTATAACCCCCGCTACGCATTTACCCAGGGTTGCGTAATGAGCAATCTGCAGGACGGTCCGGGCCAAGATCTATATCGACATGAGAAGACACATGTCTGGCAAAACCGCGCTTTCGGACCACTGTACACGCTCACTTATGTCGGTTGGATGGTGGTATGGGTGGTTCCGGCAATAATCGCTGGCGTAATCATCAAAGGTGTTTCTGGATTGTTTGCCGGACCGAATAACTGGTGCTACTTCAACAATCCTTGGGAAACCTGGGCATATGCGGTTCAGGGCGTTGCCCGCACTAACATTGATGGCGTGGACGACAATGATCGGAAGATGATCTGGCCAGCAAAATATGTCATTGCCTGGTCCATTCCATATTTCGCGCTGGCCACAGTACTGGCAATCCTGATCGTGGTCTCGGTGTGGAGTGCCCCTCCACCACCCAACAAATCTAATCAGCCAGCCCATCGGCCCCATGCACAGCTACCTTTCGATGCTGTCTCAACTGGTCTTGATGGGGACAAGGCCCTTGGATAACGTCAGCGCGCTGCGTTTGCGTGTTTTATCTTGTTCCCAACGGTAGTTATCAAACAGCTGTTAGTCGTGTTTGCGGGAGTGAGCTGTAAGGCGATTCCGCGAAGGAGGATTCGTCATGGCGAGCATGCAGACTCTTAAGCCTGCACGGAAGGTCTGGGTCGGAAGCGTGGTCGGAGCTGCCACCACCCTGGTTATCGCAATTATCGAGGCCATCGGGAATACCAAGGTTTCAGGGACGATCGCCGTTTCGATCTCGACCTTGCTAACCTTTCTCATTTCCTATCTCGTGCCGCCCTCGCCCGCCGACCAGGTCGTGTCCTGAGGAAAGTTAGCGGCTTCACTGGGACTTGCGAGTGCATTAGGCAAGATGGCGAAACATCGAGTGCCAGCGAACAGCTTTGCTGGTTGGATGGGCTCATGCGACCAGGCATCAGTAATTGAGCGGAATTGTGCTCGGCCAGATCGAACGATGTGTTCTAGCCGGCGAGTGCTTAAACAATAACGCCTTATCTGCGGAGGAGGTTTCTGTGGCTGGATTGCGCGTACTGCTTGGGTTCGTCGCGGGTTTGGGGATTGCTTTTGGCAGTTTGTATCTGACCCTGCACTTTGCTTTCAACGCCAGCAATAGCGCCGCCTTGGTGATGGCTTTGAGCGGCGGTTTGATTGCCGGCATCTACAGCGCGGTGGCGTTCGGGCGCGGCATTTATTCCGCCGACCCGCTCAGCATTCTCGGATATGGACTGGATATGAGTTGGTCTCTGCTCAACACAGCAGCGTCATTGCTGGTCTGGTTGCCGGCTTGCATGATTGCCGGTGGAAGCTTCCTGGAACCGGATGACAAGAGTCGCCGCACCGGGACTTTCGTCTATCAGAAGAATCCACGCGGCGGCGGCTATGATGCTACTACGATCGGAACCGTCATCGCTGGGGGTTGGAGTTCCCATGAAGAGGTGCACGTCTGGCAGGCACGAATGTTCGGACCGCTCTACCTGCCGTTGTACGGTTTGAGTTTGCTTCTGAACATGCTCTTCCGTTTGTGCACGGGCAAGACAGAGGAAATCGCGAGACAGGCTTACTATCGGGTGTGTTTCGAAGACTGGGCCTACTCGGCCGGATCGACCTCGGGGGAGAACATCAATTGGGGTGAATGGATTCTCTGGTTCTTCCTCTCCCTGATTTACGCTAGCTGCGTGGTGCTAATTTTTGTGGGTGCGTTTGCAGGGATCGTGCTTTTGAGTATCCTTGCTGCTGTCGGCCTCATCGCCTATAGTCTGATTCGCACTCTTACGCCAACCACCGGATAGTGGACCAGACCTGGCTTGACGATGCAGTGTGTTTTGCAA
>Ga0137407_10001670_pt1 | contig 14495 bp, 9 predicted proteins | sample CZOMad2_2_16fung_FD_108410 | JGI IMG/M metagenome (GOLD analysis project Ga0137407, IMG submission 108410) | Vadose zone soil fungal communities from Angelo Coast Range Reserve, California, USA - CZOMad2_2_16fungal (Illumina Assembly) | ecosystem: Environmental > Terrestrial > Soil > Vadose zone...
CGACCGGCCAAAGATTCAACCTGAGAATTATCGCTTAGACACCCATTGATGTCCGTATCAGGTTGCGCTCCGTTGCGCTCCAAAGTTGAGTATTGGGCCGGTAGCGACCGGCCAAGGATTCAACCTGAGAATTATCGCTTAGACACCCATTGATGTCCGTATCAGGTTGCGCTCCGTTGCGCTCCAAAGTTGAGTATTGGGCCGGTCGCTACCGCTCGCGGTTCTGATAAAGTGAAACACTTTTTGTGCAAAGCCATTTGGAGCTCATTCCCACGAGCCATGAGTCTCTGGATGCAGGTGAGTCTCTGCGTCTTCGACGCGTTCGTCCGCGGCGCCTGCGGTTAGATCGTTTGACATCAACTCGCCCGCATAAAAAGGCTCTCCGGAATTCGCTGATGCGTGTGCCGCCAGTGTCAAAGGAGGCGCGGGATATGACCAGCTTGGAACAATCTGGCTTGAAAGATTCCGGGGCTCGACCGCTTCAGCGTCTCGAAGCAGTTTGAATTTCGTGATGATTACCCGGCTTACGCTTAAGCCCAGGCTGCTATCGAGATCACAGACCTGTTCGGCAACGACCCTTTGTGAAACTCTTTCAAACGCTTGACGAAGCTCTCTCCCTGCCGAAGCTGGCCCGTCGGCCAAAACCAATTCAAAATCGCGTCCTGCTAGAACCCGGCTGCGAGAGTGGTTTAGGAGAAGTACCTGAGCCTGGTTATGAATCCTACCTGTAGCGACAACCACCAGATGAGAAGCTTCCGTCTCGATCTCCAAATCGATGGCCCAACGTGCAAAGGCCGGCGTGAGGTCCCCATCTCGCGCCACTACGAGAAACGGTTCGCCGCATATATTGGCCATCATCTGGCCATGTCCCTCACCTTCGGAAGGGCCGACGGCAATCTCACTTTCGGGAACACCCATCTCCCGGAAAAGAAAATGCAACCGACTGAGAAGCCACGAGCCATCTTCGAGAAGTGATGACGCCAGGCGAGTTGGCGCAAACACTTCTTCCACCTTCTCATCCGCGACCGGTGAGCCACACTCGCTGCACGTTGCATCGCTGACGGTTACTACGGCAAGCGCATGAGCATTGGGTAGTCGAAAAAGGGCATGTCCGGTCTTGCGACAACTAACCTGGACCTCTCGCTCCACCAACCCGACGTCCTCAAGTCGTTCTATCGAGAAGTCATGTGCCTCGGCGGTATTTTCAGTGAGCAGCTTCGCAGCATAACCCTCTTGATGGGCTTCTCTGGCCCCACGCAGGAACACACGCGCACTTTCATCCTCGAGCTTTGACGCAGCTAAAATACGCCGGCTCATCGTGTCTTTTCGCAAACTGGTGTACAGGGAATCGGTGTCCTGCTCAGCGACAAATCGCTTAAAGCCCTCCGGTATGCTTGGTTTGCCCTGCGTCCACTCCGGAGAGTCTTCTGCCTTCGCGCCGCCACTCCCTTGCCCCTCGCTCTTAGCTAGAAGCGATTCGCGAACATCTCGGCAGAAGGAGTCGAGCTTTCTAAAAGGCTCCGTGGTGCTGGCTTCATAAACGATTCCCGCGCGAATACCAGGAACTTCTGCCTTGTCATCGAAAATCAGAAAGAAAACATGATCATTGAGACAAAACAAATCACCCCGAACATAAGGCTCGCGGTTTTCAGACTCGGTCCAGGAGGCAACCGCAGTCTCCATCTCTCTAATTCGTTCCGGGCCCAACAGCACATGGTCGAAGCAATTGAGTCTTGTGGATCGGATCAGAGGAGTTAAATTCTTTGCCTGTAGTTCTTCAAGCAGCTCGGTACGTCCCGATCCTTCTAGGCTGTGACTGAGACTCTTGCTCTCGACGAATAACATTGACACTTCCTGCCTGCCTTTCAGTTTCGCACCGCAGAGTATCTAATTCGGCTGGGTGACAGTAATCCGCACTGTCTCTTGACCGGTCGCTTTCGACGGGTAACGGCGCTGCCGAGCTATTCTCAAGGCCAGCGCCTCGTAACTATCCATTCCGGCTTTATGGCCGGCGATTGAGGCTTTCAATACCCGACCATTTTCAATCTGCATAACGACGTTTACCGACTGAGCCTCAGACCTGGCTTTGTCCTTTTTGTCTCCAACACCGGCAATGGGCTCGTTCCTTGCGGACAACGTGCTGACGGGCTGATCAGGCAGAAACTTCTCGTCTGCCTTGGTTGATGCGGCGCCATTCTCAGCTTGAGATTGCTCTGCCGGCTCTTTTCCCTTTGCCGCTCCAGGTTGGATTCTTGAACTCTTTCGCGGTTGATTCTGGGGGGCATTCGCCAATGGCTCGGCGTTTTGAAGCGCCGGCCGGGCCTTGCTCTCGGAAGATAGAGGCAACGACGAACCAATCTCCGCCCGGTTCCTAAACCCGCCAGTAACCGCGATCACGGTGGAGAGACCTGCCATCATCAGGCCTGCGGCAGCCATCATCAGAATCGTTCGGTTAGTTGGCTGACGCTGTTGCGAAAACGCTGGTAGCGCAAGGACCGCTTTTGCTTCCGCAAGATCGGCGGACGTCGACGCTGGTATGGCGAAGGGTTCAGGTTTTGGCAATGTTCTTTCTGTTGCAATAGCCTCGATTTGGACGGCGTTTTCGTCCCAGCATCCCAGCAGTTCTGACACAACTCTTTGCAACGAGCTGTCGATCGATCTACGCGAGGAAGGAATGAGTGGGTTGAAGTTGAACGGCGATGGTGGTTCCGCCAAAGCCACACAGATTGCTTGCAACCCGCTGAGGTTGTTTAATTGCGCATCAACTAATGCTCCTTCCTGAAAGAAAAAGGTAGCGGGACCTTTTGGATACTCGATAAGTAGGCGCCCTGTTTTTCGTTGATGGCGAAGAATTCCCACAATATCTGATAGGGGATAATCATTGAGGTGACCCGTCAATACGACGAAACGGCTATTCTCCATGTTGCTACTCCTTAACTTCCTGCTTCAAGCCGAGACGGTTTTGCTAAAACCTTTGCGAGCACCTCACTTGCATTTCGAGTTGCAGGGGAGGTTGGATTCAGGAAAAGCCTGCGCAAGCTTTTTAGCCAGACTGGGATCGAGCGTTTGCAGAATCCTGAATTCAGCAATCAACGCATCGTCTTTCCCAAGTTCCTGATATGCCAGAGCTAGTCCGTAGTGGGCTTTAGCCATGTCCGGGCGAAGGATCGTCGCTCGCTTAAATGCGTCTGCGGCATCCTTATGGCGAGCGATGCGAAAGTATGCCAGTCCCAACCCGTATTGCGCCTCCGCCACATCGGGTTGTAACCGCACGGAATCCTTAAAGGCTTTAGCTGCGTCTTTGTTCTTTTCGAGTTTCAGGTACGCCAGCCCCAGACTCAGGTGGACCTCAGCAGAATCTGGTTGCAACTCAATTGATTGCAGGTAGGCTGCCACTGCCCCTTTCAGATCACCTGAGTCAAACCGATTTCTGCCGGCTTTGAAGTACTCAAGCCCCTTCGTGTTGGCAGGAACTTCCTTCGGCGGTGCGCTCTTAGGGGCGACAGCCGCCCTTGCCTCTTCACTTGCGGCTCTATTTGCCGAAGTCGATGAAGAAGTCAGCAGACTGGGCTGCACCCTGGAGTCACTCGATGGTTCGCTGTCATTGGGCGCTGGCGCCGAGGTTTTTTCCGCTTCCGCCGGACTACTAAGCTCGGGCTCCGGATGAGCAAAAAGAACGCTGAAACCACTCGGTGATTCACTGTCACTGGTCGTTGGCGCGGAGGTCTTTTCCGCTTCCGCCGTTTTAGTAAGCTCAGGCGCTGGCTGGGTGCTCTGAACGCTGGAGCCCCTAGGTGGTTCACTATCACTCCGCGCTGGCGCGGAAGCCCGTTCTGACTCCGCCGGTTTGGTAAGTTCGGGCGGTGGTGCAAGGCCAGGAACTATTGGCGCACCGGGTGTATTGCTCAAGGTAGTCGGTTGGTTTGCCAGTACCACCATGTTTGACACTTTCAATCCGGTTGCCGCCGGTATCGCGGGCATCTTTTGCCTGGAGGCAGGATCGACAATTTTTGCAATCTGGTCATCAAAATAGTAGGTGAGCGTCCTATAGGTAACCTCGATTGGCTCACGTTTCAGTGTGCCGCCTTCGAAAACGAGAAGGTTGGTTACCATCCTGGTCCAATTGCCGAATCTGTCAAATTCGTAGTCGTAAGCCTCTCTGCTAAGAATCATCCCGCTCTCGTCTCGCAGTGTCATTTCAACGATGTTGCCCTTCTCGTCGTACTTATACTCTTCCTTGCCGACAAGAGAACTGGCGGACGGATAAGAAACATTTTCGGCCCTGTTTCCCCTGGGGCCATAAGTCGTGATTTCCAGCAACTGCCGTGGCCCTTCTACCAGCTTTTCTCCTTGAAGTTCCAGCTTCGCAGACTCCGTCCTGACTCTCCGCACGGAGCCAGTTAGCCCATCTTGTTCCTTTGTGCTGTCGAGGATTGTTACGGCGGCAGGTTGGCCCTTAGATACGCTGTTCTGCGCCTGAATGGAACCAGAAAGCATCAAGATAGATGTTACTCCCAGAGTCCCGATCGTGCTTTTTATGGAACTAGAAAACATTGCGCCCCCTCCAGTTTCAAATTTCGAAACACTGACTGCAACGCCCAGGTCAGGGAAAGGACTTCAGAGCGAAGTAGCGGTAGCAGGTTTGAAAGACATCCGTTCCGGTGGATCCCGGTTCGGAGGACTCAGAGAAGCCGGTAGCCATTACCCTTATCGCCAACATGACTCAGCCGAGCCTATATCTTGTACAAACCGAAGCGCAGCATACAATAAGTGGTTACGGATTGCTAGCAAAAGTATTGCAAATTTCTTAAGATCCGTACCTTCAAAGCTTGATAGCCAATTGACCAATCCTGGAGACCCCCGACCGGAGGAAATCGTGGGTGCGATATGGTTCCCCAAGGTGAACGCAGCACAAAAGAAAAGGGCCCCGGAAGAAGTTGCTCTTCACTCCAGGGGCCCAGTGGCTGGCTCAGTCTTTCCGTTGCCCTCTACGCTTTCACGTTTTCCCTCTTCTACGCCGACGACGGCGCGCTCTCACGAGCCTGACTGCTAATCTGGTAAATGGCTTCCATCAGCACTGAGCGCACTTCCGATGGAAGTGACCCGCGAGCGGCGAGGTGACGAAATGCCGGAACTATTTCAGGCTGGCCACTGAGGGCGAGAAGCTTAACCACGGCAATGCGAACTTCAAGGTTCGGATAATCTTCGATCGCCCGCATCAAAAGTTGAGCCTCACCGGCCTTGGCCATCAGGAAAAGCAACGAAAACGCGTCGTAGATCTTTTCGCGGCTCTCTCCGGTCAGGTTGCCGACAGCCTCGCTCGCGAGTCCGGAGGCAGCCACAGCTTGCCCGATCTTGCGGCGTCGCTCAGGTGTGCCCTCACGTAGCGCCCTGGTAAAGGTGGCCGCGCGGTCGGATTGCAGGTCGTAGAGCGCACGCGCTGCCGCGTTGCGAACGTCAGCCGACTGATCGTCAAACGCAGCGGTGATATGACGAAAAGCATCATCACCACCTGAGCGCAACACCTCAGCGAGGGCCGCTTTGCGTTCACCGGCTTCCGGGCTGCTAAGTCGTTTTAACACGTCGGAAGGAATACCGTGGTCGTCTTCCGCGGAGATAATTCCCTTTTCCGCAAGAAAAGTTTCGATCTCTTTCGACGCCTCTTCATGAACTGAGTCGTCTTTGATCATCAGAAGATCGGGATTGTCCTCGCTAATGTTCGGGCTGTTCCGAACCCGGGATAACTCCGGCGAAGAATACTCCGGCGAAAGCGTCTCCAACTGAAAAGGTTGATCAAATGACTTTGAAAGATCTTCTTCATCCGGCTCGAGACGAGCCTGGCCCGCTATTACGCGTGCTTCCGCTTCAGCTTCCTGCTGTTTTAAGCGTGACTGGGCTTGTTCATTAGCCTTAAGAATGGCAATCAGATCAGGTTTGTGGGCGGCAAGAGCATCACGCAAAGGGGTGGTTAGCGCACCTTTCGGCGCAGCTACTCGAAGCCGATCGTTGTCGTCTTCCTTAAGTGCGAGCTTTATTCCAAGCTCCGCACAAGTCTCTATGAGCGACTGAACAGTCATAACTCGACAGCCTCCGGCCCCGAGAATCACAATTCCAATTCGTCTAACTTCAACTCAACCCCCGCTTCAAGCCCGGGCTGGTCTTCGGGCTGGGGCGTCGGTGTGAGATCAAGCTGAACATCGGCCGCAGCACCTTCTGCTTCAGGCGTTTCAATTTGCGGTGCACTATCAACCCCAAATGGCTCTACAACTTTCTCTTCCAAAGGCTGGGGCTGATCTAACTTGTACATCGCTTCAAGCAGCGCCGTTTTCACTTCTTCGTGAATTTCATCGCGAGCGGAGAGCAATCGCAACTGCTCAAGTGTTCCCGGTTGACCAGTCGAGGCCAGCAAATGTATTGCTCTTAGACGGACCTCGACGCTTGAATGACCGGCGATCGCTTCCAAAATTGGATCGTTCACCTTTGCTTTGGCTAACAAGCAAATGAGCGAGAAGGTTTCATAGGCTTGACGGTGGTCACTGCTGGCCAGGTGATCAAGATTCTGAGAGACGATCCCTGCTTGTATACATGCCATGGCGACGTCGCGGATCGTGTCTTGATCGCCGGTCTCAATAACGCGGACATAGGCGTCAGCGCGATCGAAGCTTAAGCGACTCAACGCACGCGCCGCAGCAGCTCTAACTTCACGAGCGTTGTCTGCCATGCCAATCAAGATGGCTGGGAAAACTGATTGGTGGTCTATTGAGCCCAAACTGGAAATGGCGACGGAGCGAATGTTCGGCTCGGAATCCTGACGGGCAGCCAGCGCCAGCGCCCTTACGGAACTCTGAATTCGAAACTGGGCGAGGGTCTTCAACGCTTCGGAGCGCTCGTGCATGTCACTACTCTTGAGTAACGACAGAGCCTGCGTTAGTTGTTCATCGTCGGAGCTTTCCGGCAATTCTTCAACCGACGAAGATGGTTCGAGATGAGTAATCTCTCTAATAATGCTCGCGTCACTAACCATTCCCAGTTGCGCCGGGTCCACACCGAAGAGGCCTAATCCTTCCACCGAGCAGGCACTCAGCGTGCGGCTCAACAAGCTGCTGGGAACGTCGGGGTGGGTTCGGGCAATATCAAGCAGCGCGCCGATGGCGGAGGGAAGTTTCAACTCGCCAATGCTCATGACAGCCTGATTCCGCACAATCGATTCCGAGTCGTGCAGTCCCTCCAGTAAAAACGGCAAGGCCGCCTCCGATTTGATCTCGCCGAGACAGCGCGCCGCCGAGGTGCGGTCAAAGGGATCAGGCGAAACAAGTAACGCCGCGCATCGGCGCGCGACGAATCCATACTCCTCCAAAGCTCCGCGCGCCCGGAGGCGAGCACTCTCATCCAGGTCAAGTGCATTGACGCCTTTGATCAACGAAGTCTCGATCGCGCGCCGGTCGTCGATGGCGCGGGATGCAAGCACGTCCGTTCGGTGAGGCTGACCAAGAACCAGTTTCCCAACTTCTTGATCTATTCGATACGCTCCGTAGAGAGAGCTGGGACCGGGAACCGGCAGGCGAGCGACCCACTGTTGTGACAATCCATTTGTGGCGTCGGATCCGTTTGACTTCACTAAACTCGAATTAACGTCACCCTTTTGGGAACCGCGCCCTTCAGAAGCTTTTCCTTGGCCCATTTGATCTTCAAGGGATTCGTCGTCCCCGGACAAAGCAGTTTCAGCCGTTTGCGCCAGTTCCTGACGCGAACGAAGTTCTCGGGAAACGAGTAGACCAAACAACCCTAAGGCCATTACGACGAAAAGACTGGTTCCGGAAAAAACTGAAGCTAACAGACCTTCGTCTTTTGCCTGAATCTCGACCCGTGACGGGTCGGCTTCGGGAACTGCCGCGGTCCGTTTAGGGAATGGTTCGGGCGGGAGGTTCGAAATCGGGCCTGTTAACGGGCGCCAGTTGCCGGTGCTGTGGGCGGTCTCCCCGGGTGAACCAGCTCCGCTCAGGGAACGTGGCTCCAGCTTCCCATCGACAACGAGCTTGAGATGATTGCCCTCCGACAGCAAGCTAACTTTTGAGCCCGGCGTGATTTGGAGGAGCACTTCCAGCGAAGTGCCCAAGCTGCGAATTCTTACTCCGCGCGCCGCCTTCAGCGAATCGGCGGCGACGGTGTTGGGAATTACCAAATGGTAGCCCTCGCTGTCCTGCCAATTCTGTGGTCGGCCCAGCGGGCTGTCGGCTGCGATTGAGACCAAGGTGCCATTTGCGAAAGGCTGAGCTGAAACATCCGATACTTTGCTCGGGGCATACAACCCTTGAGCCTGAGAAGCCACCTGAGTAAAGACAGTGATAACAACCAACAACAGAACAGAAGCGGCGGTAAGTCTCAGCCGCGAGTCCGTTTTTTTGGCCACACAAAAAGTTGTGCAACGTGCTTGATTTAAAAAATTCTTCATGGTGTGAAGGTGCGCCGGGAAGCTTTTCGGCTTGGTTCGCCTTGGCCGGCTGGGAAGGAAAGTCCAGGAGCGGTCTATACCAGCACCGCCGTTGGCGTTTTGGTGAGACGACGAACTCGAAGTTATTGTTCGTCGCTAAACTTGTAGCCAATTCCCCAAACGGTCAAAACCATCTGAGGGTTTTCTGGGTTCTCTTCGATCTTGGCTCGCAACCGGTTGATGTGTGAATCAATAGTCCGATCGTAGCCTTCATAAGAGTAGTCCCAAATCTTCTCAAGCAGGTACTTGCGTGGAAAGACCCTGCCCGGGTTCGCTGCGAAGAGCCGCAGGAGGTCAAACTCCTTTGGAGTCAACTCTACCTGTCTCTCTCCAATCGTAACTTCTCGTCGTGCTGGATCGATACGTAGCCTTCCGCGAATGATAGGAGCCTCGTCTTTAGCGCCGTCTGCGTTTGCAGGCGTCTTACTGCGACGAAGCACCGACTTAATCCGGGCTTCAAGTTCGCGCAGGCTGAAGGGCTTGGTGATGTAATCATCCGCACCCATTTCAAGGCCAAGCACTTTGTCAACCACATCGTCCTTAGCGGTGAGCATCAGAATCGGCAGGTGTCCTGCTTTTTCCCGCAGCTCCCGGCAAACAGCCAGACCGTCCATTTTTGGCAACATGAGATCAAGGACGACAGCATCCGGAGGATCATCCAGCGCTGACTTTACACCCATCAAGCCATCTTCCACGGTTTTTACGCTGTAACCTGCGCGAGAGAAATACTCGCTGATAGCGCTCGAAATGTTTTCATCGTCCTCGACGACAAGCAGGGAAATCTTGCGCTCGGTTGGTTCAGCGGGTGGAAGGTTATCCCTGGAAGTTTTCTGTTTGTCAGTAGCTGTAGTTGTCATCAGAATGACTCGTTTAGAAGCTGACAAGCAGGAGATTCGGAGGTTGGCGTCATGGGGTACGACGCCACTCGGGCGAAAGAATACTACAGGACAAACTTTCCAAACTCAAGCCTTAAGTTTCGCTGGTTCAACGGCAAAGCCACAAGAGTCCTCAGGATTGGAAAGACCAAACAGCAATTCCAGAAAACTTGGCGTCGCGATAAGACCAACCTGGACCCGTCATAACTATCCGCTTGGGGTCTTTCCAAGCCGCTCCCTTTCGACCGATTGCTTGCTTTCAGGACACTGCGAGGGGTAAGACTCTCCGGCACCTAAGGGTGGGACGGCCCTGGACTCCCGGCCCCAGCTACCACCTTTCGCAGTTGTTCCTGATATTGAGTGACCTGCTCTTTCAAACGTGGCGTGACCGAGGCGTCCTGACCTATTTGCTCCAAAACCGCGAGCCCCCGAGGATCGCCTAAGCTAACGAGCGCCTCCCCGGCGGCTGTCGCAAGACTGTAGTCACCATTCGCGAATGCCTTCGTTGCCGTGTCGGAAATGATGGTGAACGCCTTGGGATCATCGCCGCCGATCCTCCCCAGCAATCTCAGCGCCGCCGCTCTAACCTGGGCCTGATTTCCCTTTTCGGCATAACGGAAAGCGACACCCAGCGCCCGCTTGTCCCGCAAGGCTGCCAGGCCGGACAAGGCCGAGATCTTTATGTTGTCCCGCCAGGAGGGAATATTGAGCAGCTTCGTCAGAGCCTCGTACGAACCGGGAGGCTGGGTCTCGCCAAGGGCCAAAGCTGCGGCTTTGATTACCGCGTAACTCGCGTCGCTCAATAACTTCTCATAGAAACTTGCCAGTGAAGGGTCTTTTGAACTGGCCAGTGAAGTTACCGCACGGGCACGAACGCGAGCATTTGGATCCCTGGTAGCGGCCACCAGGGCCGCGCGGGCGCGGGGATCTTTTACATTCGCCAGCGCCGTTGCCGCATCGACTCGTACGCCCCAAAACTTGTCGCGCGTTACCGCATTTGCGATGTCACCTGCGATTCGCTGTTTTTCAATTTCCGGGATCGTCGGCGCGGTGACCCGGCTGGCAAGTTGCCCGAGTGCCCAAACCCTTCCCAGGACATCCTCGTCTCGAGTTAACTGATAGGCCAGATCCTCAGTCGTCTTGTCGAATAACAGCTCCTTGATCAACGTGCCGCGGTAATCGAAATTGACGAGCAAAGGTTTTGAGTCAACCGCCAGCGTAAAGCTTTGCTCTTTCTTCGGCAGGATCTGAACACGCTCCAGTCGTGTTCCAGAAGCTGTCCCAATCTCTATTTCGACTGGTGTCTGAAAGAGCGCGACCTGCGGAAACTGCGAACTATTGTCAATGGTCTGCAGCTGTTCCACCGAGAGTTTGAGGGCCTTCGTTGCGGGATCATAGTTTTGCGTTACTCGAAAAATGGGATGGCCCATCCGGTAAAGCCACTCGTCGAAGAACCAATCCATTGCCTGTCCGGTTGACTCTTCAATTGCGATCCGAAACTGTTCCGTCTCAACCGGCTGGTTTGCATACTTGCGCAGATAGTAGTTGATTGCTCGCCACCAATTATCTTCGCCCAGCGTCTTCCGTAACATGTGGAGGACGGCGCCACCGCGCGGGTAGGCATAGGTGTCGAAAACGGCATCCGGGTTGGCGTAATTTTTAGTCACTATCGGACGACGATTGCCCTGCTTCCACGCTGTGAAGTAGGCGTCCTGATTTGCTTTCACGTCCGAATAAAGAAAATCGTCGCCGCCCAACTTATGCTCATCCCACATCGCCTGAAAATACGTGGCAAAGCTCTCGTTCAGCCAAATGTCTGACCAATCGCGGCAAGTCACGTAATCGCCAAACCATTGGTGAGCGAGTTCGTGTGACTGTAGACCGTCTGTGTTTGAGTCCAACTCAGTACGCGCATCATGGATCATGTTGTCTGTTTGCGTTGTCGCGCTAATGTTTTCCATGCCACCACCGAAATCGCGCACCGTTGTTTGTGCATATTTTGCGTAGGGGTACTTCAAACCGGTCTTCTCTGAAAAGAACTTCACCATTTCGGCCAAGCGGGCCGCAGTTACTTTGCCTTCCTTAACCTCATTAGGATAGACGTTGGTGATTATCGGAATGCCCTGGTACTCGCTAATTATCGGGGTGTACTCGCCAACAATAATCGACGTCAGATAGCTCGCGTGTGGCTGATCTATTTTCCAGTGGAAGGTGCGCGTCCCATCGTTGTTGTCTTTGGTGTCGAGCAGTTTTCCATTTGAAACCACCGTCAGTGGCTTCTCGACAGTGGCGGTGAGTTCGGAAGTGAAAAAATCATTTGGATGATCGTAAACAGGAAACCAATAGTGGTTGTATTCACTCTCGCCCTGTGACCAGATTTGCTTCGGCCGCGTCGGATCGTCAGGCGAGGGCTTGATAAATCTGAGCGCCGCTCCCACCAAACCCGGAAGCTTATTCTGGGGGCCATTCGTGTGATATTCAGTGACTATCGTTAATTCGTCGGAAGGTTGATAGGCTCGGCCAAGCGCAATCCGCAGTTTTTGCTTGACCGGATCCACCTCAAACTGAAGTGGCCCGCCATTGACCAACTTTACGGACGCTATCGTCATGTCCGCGGCATCCAAGTCGATGCTTTTCAGATTCGCAAGCAAGGGTTTGAAAACCATCGTTTCAATGCCGATTAGTTGCTCACGTTCCCAATCGAATCGTAGATCCAAAGCGACATGGCGCGTGTCGAAGTCGTGATCAGGAATGTATTGCGTTGGCGGGAAAGGACGCGACTGCTGCGGAGTCTGAAGCTGCTTGTCAAAATCGGGAGCCGGCCGTCCAAAGGAAGCCTGCCCAAGCACCATCAGTAGGGCCAGGGAGAGAGCCGAAAGCTCTCGACGAAAAAGACCGTTGTTCATTTGGTTAATTACTCCTCCTCAGGAAATGGGGCGACGATTTGATCTCGTTTTGCGTAACCGGCGCGCAGTATCTCATCGCGTAACTTTCTGCAATTGAGTCGTAACCAATGTTACATGGAAAGCGGTCTACCTTGAAACCCTCCCGACTTGGAACCCCTGCTTTTCAAGCGCGATACTCGATTAACCATTGCGGCTTTGCCGCCGCACAGTGGGAAAAGATTGCCTTGGAGTTGTAGCACTCGATCTCCGCCGCGGCTTCGCCGCCGCAGATGTAGACCCAGCCTATGCATACAAGACGAAGCGTAGCGCAAGATACCTGGACGAATTCATGGCGCGTCTAATTTATCAGGAAACCCTGATCAAGTGTCTTCGACGCGTAGCGTCGGTGTACTTGTTCAGAGATCTGATCGCTTTAGGTTGATGTATTTCAAACTTAAAACTATCGCTTTCTTGACAAAGCTTTTTTCCGCGAGCAGAATCTCGCTCGCCGCTTCTTAACAATCTGTTGCAACTTCGCGATGTGAATCGGAAGCAAGTCAAAACTACTGCGATGAATGCCGCTGCTCTTTTACAAACAACTCTTGCTGATTTGAAGTTAGTAAGACGTGGAAAAGTGCGGGACGTCTATGCGGTTGGTGATGAGCAGCTTCTGATCGTCGCTACCGATCGAATCTCAGCTTTCGATTGCATCTTACCTACTGCCATAGAACGCAAGGGCGAAGTTTTAACTTCCCTTTCGAAGTTCTGGTTTGAAAAACTTGCTCATATTGTTCCGAACCATCTCATCACAATCGACCCGCAACGAATGCCTGAAGCTGTTCAGCAAACACAGGAGTTGCAGGGACGGTCCATGCTGGTGCGCAGAACTGAAGTTTTCCCGGTGGAGTGTGTAGTCAGAGGCTACCTCGTCGGTTCAGGCTGGAAGGATTACTTGCGGACCGGTGAAGTCTGCGGCCATAAGCTCCCGAAAGACCTTCCTGAGTCCGCCGAACTCCCGGAGCCAATCTTTACTCCGTCTACAAAAGCGGAAGCAGGCCACGACGAAAACATCAGTGAAGAACAAGTGCGCATCCTACTGGGGACAGAAACGACAAACTACCTGCGCGAAACTTCGCTGCGCCTTTACAACGAAGCGCGCACCTATGCCCGCGGTCGGGGAATAATTATTGCCGACACCAAGTTTGAATTTGGCCGCGACCAGCACGGTGAAATCATTCTCGTTGACGAAGCCTTAACTCCGGATTCCTCCAGGTTTTGGCCCGCAGGAAGTTACAGCCCCGGTAAATCACAACCATCGTTTGACAAGCAGTTTGTTCGTGACTACCTGGAGACACTTGCCTGGGACAAGCAGCCTCCAGCTCCGCCAATTCCGACAGAAGTCGCCTCCGCCACAACTGCTCGCTATCTGGAAGCTCACCGGCTATTAACGGGCAAGGAGCTCTGAGATTGTTTGTGCTTAATTCACTTTTCCCTGGGAATTCATGAGAGACATGCGTGCGCGCCTTGAAGCCTTAATTGACGAAATGCTGGATGGCCGTATTCTGCTTGCCGAAGCGGTGAGCGAATTCGAAAGACTCTACATAAAGAAGGCTCTGTCTCGGAACAACGATCATCTATCAAAAACTGCCAAGGCGCTGGGGATCCACCGAAACACCATTGCGAAGCGCGTCGCCGAGTACCAGAAAGTAAAGCAACCGCTGGCGCGTAGTGCCAGGGGCGGCGCGCGTTAATTTCCCCCCTTCGGTCCACTCAGTCCGTTTTCGGCCCTGCGGCTTTGCCGCCGCACAGTGCGGTAAGGCTCTGCCTTAACGCCAAATTTCTAAAATTACTGGAGGCTACGCCTCAAGTTGCGGCGAGCCTCAAAAGAAAAAGAGCAAGCGTCGGAAAGGCGGAGCCTTTCCGCACTGTGCGGCGGCAGAGCCGCACTGGTTCCTGGACTGGTCCCTTGGAAACACAGAGTGTCTATCGGCACCGTAAGGAGGCAAACAACAATCCCCACTGTCTTTGCCTGAGTAGTGTCCTAACTTGACGAAATTGTAGGGGCGTCCCTCTGTGGGCGCCCGGATCGGGCGCCAAAGGGGCGCCCACGGAGGTACGCCCCGACAAAATTAGGACACTACTCTTTGCCGGCCCTAAAGTTGACAATTTTCCTGCCGCGAATTATCCTTAGCACTCATCCACGGAGAGTGCTAATACCAGGGGTGTTGGCGAAAGTCCTAATTA
>Ga0137407_10001672_pt1 | contig 14489 bp, 18 predicted proteins | sample CZOMad2_2_16fung_FD_108410 | JGI IMG/M metagenome (GOLD analysis project Ga0137407, IMG submission 108410) | Vadose zone soil fungal communities from Angelo Coast Range Reserve, California, USA - CZOMad2_2_16fungal (Illumina Assembly) | ecosystem: Environmental > Terrestrial > Soil > Vadose...
AAAAAAAAAAACCACACAAAAAAAAAAAAAAACAAAAAAAAAAAAACCAAACAACAAATAAACAAAAAGAAAACAAAAACCCATCTCAAAACCACCCCACAAAAAAAAAAAATCAAAAAAAACCCCACCCACAACATAAAAATAAAAGAACATAAAAAAACATAAAAAATAAAAAAAGAAAAAAACAAAAGAATATAAATAAGACAGTGGCCACAAAACCAACGAAACCACAAATCGCCATTCATTTAAAACTACCAGGCCACCTAAAAAAAAACCCCCAAAACAAAAACGATATAAACCAAAGGAATCAAATGCCCAAAAAAAATCAAAAACTCCCGCAAAACAAGCAAAAAACTAGAACTATCCAACAGGCTACTTCCGTGCATTATAGAAACAAATAAATAAACACCATAAATCCCAGCTAACAAAAAAACCAAAAAGAACAAAAACAAGAAAATAAACCAAGAATGAGAAACCCCCCCCAAAATCAAAACCTCCGAAAAGAAAGGAAAAAAAGGAGGAACCCCTATATTCAAAACACAATACAAAAACCAAAAATAACCAAGCAATGAAAAAAGCCACAAAGAACCCTTCAACACCAAAATACTCCGAGTATGAAAACGCTTATACACAACATACAAAATATAAAATATACAAGAAGAACAGTAGCCATGACCGATCAATATGTAAATCCCACCTTTCAAACCAAAATCCAACCCACTAAAAAAACCGCCCAATCCTAAACCCATATGACACACAGAAGAATAAGCCACAAACGACTTCATATCAACCTGACGTAAACACAAGAGACACCTAAAAACCCCCCCCAACAAACCAAAAGAAACAAAATAACCCCTACAACCAGCAACATAGTAAGGCAAAAAAAAAGAAAAACGAACAAAACCATAACCACCCAACTTCAACAAAAGCCCTGCTAATAATATAGAACCAGAAACCGGAGCTTCCACATGAGCTTTGGGCAACCAAAGATGTACCCCATAAACAGGAAGCTTCACCATAAAAACCAAAAACAAAAAAACCCACCAATAACTGGAAAAACTCGACACAAAAAAAAAACAACCAGAAAAGAAGCCTAACCTACCAAAAAACAAAAAAATCAAGAAAGGAAAGGAAACTAACAAAGTATAAAAAACCATATAAAAAGACGCCTGCACACGTTCAGGCCTATACCCCCAACCAACCAAAAAATAAAACATCAACAAAAAAACAAACTCAAAACAAACATAAAAAGAAAAAAATCTAAAACAAGAAAACCTAATCAACAAAAAAAAAAATATCAAACCCAAAAAAAAAATAAAATCACGATAAAAGTTTCCTCCCCACTTGTCCAACAAACTAGAAAGAAAACAATACAAAAACAACCAAATAGTCAAAAAAAGCAAAAAAAAAGTCAAAGAATCACAAAAAAATAAACCAGCAAACCTAAAATCAAAAAAACCTAACAAAAAAACAAAAACAACCCCACCCAAAAAAACAAAAAGATACAGTATATCAAAAAAACCTACCAAAAAACAAAGACCAAACAAAACAAAACAACTCATGAAAAACTAAACCACAATGCTAAAAAACCAAAAATCCCGACCAGAAAAACGAGATAAAAAAACTAAAATAGAAACCCTAAAACCCCCCATACAAACCATAATCAACAAAAAAACAAACATCCCAAACAACCCATAAACCAAAAAATAATAAAACCTAATCAACAAGAAAACCCCCAACAAAAGAACCTCAATAAAAAGCAAAAGTATCACATAATGAACGTTATATAAAAAAACAACAAAACAACTAAAAAAAAACAAAAAAAACCCCAAAAAAATTCCTAAAAGTTCACCACAAGAACACTGATCTTGTAAATCAAAAGAAACAAGGAAAATAACAACAATAATCATCATAATAATAATATCAATCATCAAAAACTTCAATCCAATCACCACAACCTTCTGACTACTAGCCATCTCAATTATAACAGCCCACATCCTTTACAAAACCACGTCCTCAAGATGGCTCCCATTCATCATAATTATAACCTTCTCCTCAGGAATAATGACACTATTTATATATACGGCCTCCCTATCCCCTAATGAAACCAACAACCAGAAAAAAACACCAACACTAATTATATATATACTACCAATAACAATAGCAACAGCACCATATAATACAACAAAAAGGACGACTTCCATAATAATATTTACAAAACAAATAACCATTATTATAATAACCGCCCTATTAATCATCACGATAATCACAATCACCTCACACGCCCACCAACCATCCCAAACAATGTCAACTTCATTCTAATGAAAAAACAAGAAATCAAAAAAAACCAAATTCCAAGAACAATAAAAAAGTCCCTCACAGACCTCCCAACCCCAACATCAATCTCATTCCTATGAAACCTCGGGTTTCTCCTTGGAATAACGTTAACACTACAAATCATTACAGGACTTCTAACATCAATAATATACCTCCCAAGAACAGAGCTAGCTTTCCAAGCCATGATCAACATTATGCGAGATAACAAAATAGGATGGTTGACTCGGATCATCCACGCAAACGGAGCCTCCTTATTCTTCATCTTAATATACCTACACACAATACGAGGAATCTACTTTTCATCACCAAACAACATACCAAAAGTATGAGCAACAGGAATCACCCTAATACTACTAACAATAGCAACAGCATTCCTAGGATACGTTCTACCATGAGGACAAATATCATTCTGAGGAGCAACCGTAATTACCGGAGTCCTATCCGCCATCCCACTAGTGGGATCAGAACTAGTTATTTGAATCTGAGGAGGGCCATCAGTATCACAACCCACACTAAACCGATTCTTCTCCCTACACTTCCTTCTACCAATGCTAATTACCATAATAGTGTTATTCCACCTAATCTCCCTCCACGAAAGAGGTTCTTCGAACCCAACCACAAGAAAAACAAGAACCGATAAGATCAAATTTAATCCATTACTCATAACAAAAGACATCCTCCCAATAATCATAATCTCTATAACAATGATAACAATAACAAGAAACTACCCAAACATATTAGGAGACGTAGAAAACTTTACCACAGCAAACCCACTAGTAGCACCGACCCACATCCAACCAGAATGATACTTTCTATACGCCTACGTAATCCTACGATCAATTCCATCAAAACTAGGAGGAGTAGTAGCCCTAGCCCTCTCAGTCCTAATCCTCTCGATCCTAATAATAAGAAAAAAAAAAAGAACAAAAATAATCCCAACCCAAAAAATAAAATTCTGGTTGCTAGCATCAACAACAGTAATCCTAACATGAATCGGAGCTAAACCAGTAGAAAGGCCCTATGAAGGAATTGGACAAATCTACACAATCTTATATTTCTCTGTAATCACCTGAATGTAGTTTTCTTAACAAGGCCTTGAAAGCCCACCACAGAAACTTTTCTAGAAAACTAAAAAAACAAAACAGAAGAAAAAACCAAAAAAAACAACGAAAATGGAAGAACCACCTTTCAAGCCCCCTCCATCAAAAAATCATACCGATACCGAGGAAAACAGCAACGAACCCACACAAAAAAAAACACAAAAGAACAAACTTAAACAAAAAAAAAACGCCCCCAAAAAAAATCAAAACAGTAAGCATTCTAAGAAAAATAATCATCCCATATTCACAAATGAAAATTAAAGAAAAAATCCCTCCCCCATACTCAACATTGAAACCCGACACCAACTCAGACTCCCCCTCAGAAAAATCAAAAGGACTACGATTACTTTCAGATAAACAAACAAAAAATCAACCAATAAAAAAAACCACCCTAACAAAGAAAAACAAATAACCCAACTGGAAGACAAAAAACAACAAAACATCATAACCCCCCAAAAAATAAACAAAAACCAAAACAAAAAAAATCAAAGAAATTTCATAAGAAACAGTCTGAGATACAGAACGATAACCCCCCAAAAAAGAATACTTACTTCTAGAACCCCACCCACAAAAAAGAAAAAAATAGACTCCCAGACTCAAAAAACAAAAAACATAAAGCACACCAAAAAAACCCCCACAAACCCCAAAAAACCCAGAATAAACGCCCCACAAAATAAACATCAAAAACAAGCCAAAAAACGGTCCCACCAAAAAATGATAATAAACAAACTTATACCCCTTAAGAACCTCCTTAGAAAAAAGCTTTGCTGCATCAGAAAGAGGCTGAAGCAAACCAAAAAAGAAGACCTTAGTAGGACCTTTACGAAAATGAATGTAACCCAGAACCTTACGCTCCACCAAAGTAAAAAAAGCAACACCCACCAAAACACCCAGAACCAACAGAAAATAATCCAAAAAAAACACTTCCCAACCCTTTACTTATTAAAAAAAGGGTTGGGAAAAATAGTATATAAAGCTAATATAAAGCTTAGGTATTCATAATTCCTAGAAAAACGATGCTATAAATCTTAAGTTACAAAACTATACGTCTTCAAAACGTAAATCGCACCAGCAGATTTCTGAAAAACCAAATTTGCAATTTAGAAAAAAAGAAATAAGAAACAAAATAATTATAAAAAACACGATCTTCATCAGCTCTCTATTATGCCTGATAAGAAACAATTGAATTCTAATTTGAGTTTTCCTAGAAATAAACACTCTAAGCTTCTGCTCAGTAATAAAAAGAAACACCAAAACCTCTAAAAAAGAAAACGACTCTTCAATAAAATATTTCATCATTCAATCAATTGCTTCCGGTATTTTACTATTCTTTGTGGTAACCAAAGAACGGTATACATTACATTTTCTCTCTATGTTTGCTACAACAGCACTAATTGTAAAACTGGCCGCAGCCCCCTTCCACGAATGATTCATTAAAATAACGAAGAGAATGACGTGAAAAAATGCAACAATACTCATAACATGACAGAAACTTGCTCCCACCTATTTAATCACCTTCCAAGAAAAAACAATCAGCTTCATTTTCATTTTATTATCTAGTCTAATAGGAGCCATCTTTCAAATAAACAAAAAAAACGTAATGGAAATTATAGCGTTATCCTCAGTATTTAACCTAAGGTGAATACTACTGGCAATTCTTATAAACATTAAAACATTTGTATACTTCATCACAATCTACTGAATCTCAGTAACATTAATAATAAAAGTTTTACAATATTCTTTTAACATAAACATAATATACTTCTTCTCCAGAAGAATCAGAAAATGGTTGGTTTTATTCATTACAGCAAACCTAGCAGGAATCCCCCCATTTTCCGGTTTCCTAGCAAAATGAGTGGTTTTTGTCTTATATTTAAAAATTCACATAACACCACTAATCTCTGTAACTCTAGTAATAAGAACCATCAACTTTTACATCTACCTACGACTAATAAAAAAAACGATCCTAAAACCAAAAAGACAAAACCAAATAACAAGAAAATCAATATTAAAAAACCTTACAATCAGAACCCTTATTTTTTCTTTCTCTCCTCTCCTTCTTCTAGTTTTAAGGAACGCCTGAAAAAGGACTATACTGATAAGATAGCACACCTAACCTTAGCTTAATTTGATTAAATTTAAATTAACTTACGATTAAACCAATGTAACCAAAAAACATCATGCCGAACACCCAATCGTATGGATTAAAAAAAACAAAGTTTACAACTTCGACAAACATTCACCTGAAAGGGAAAAAACTTCAATCCCCAAAACTGAAATCTCTTTGACTGCCCTAAAACAAAAAAATATAAATATTAAAACAAAAGGGTCCTTTCGTACTACTCCAACAAAAACAAATTCCTAGATAAAAACCAGTCTGGCTCACGCCGACTTGAACTCAGATCATGTAAAAGTTTAAAGGACGAACAGTCCCACGCCACCAGCTACTGCACCAAAACGCACATCTTTAATCCAACATCGAGGTCGTAATCTCCCATTTAAATATGTACTTATAAAAAAAATCACGCTGTTACCCCTAAAGTATTTTTAAAATTTATCAACAAAAAAGTTCACCTTAACATAAAAATTATAACACCACAAACAAAAATATTACCCCAACCACAATGACAAACTGTATGATATGTTTTCATCAAAATTTTAGGGTCTTCTCGTCTAAAAAAACAAATTGTTATTTTCAACAAAAATATAAATTCTATAAAAATAAAACATTCCCACAAAAAACTTCCATTCATACCAGTTTCCAATTAAAAAACTAATGATTTCGCTACCTTAGCGCAGTTAAAATACCACGGCCATTAAAATCATTGGGCAGAAAAGATTCTTTCAAAGAACTAAAATTTTGATAAATAAATCCCACAAGAACAAATTAACAAAAATTACCTTTCAAAAACAAAACAATAAATCAATCAGCAACCTAAACAAAATAAATAATACTAATAAAGTAATAAACAAACATAAAAAACCCCGCTCACGCCCCATAGTAATAAAAACAAAGGTTACTACACCAACAACAACTATTAAAAATCCAAAAAAAGAACTTAAATAAATAGGGTATTCAATCTAGCTAACCCAGAAAATAAAATAAAGAAACAGATACAAAAAAACGTCTAGCATTTCACCCCTTCCTAAGAATTTAAAATTTTAAAAAACCTACCATTCAAAAAAAGCACTAATTAACCTCTATAAAAAAAAAGAATTACAATTCTACCCTAACTTATACAAAAGTTAAAAATAAGTAAACAACGAAGTTAACCCCACAAAACATAAAAAAAAAATTACTTAATAAAAAAAAACGGTTTTCCCAACAAAATAAACCACAAAAGTCAAAACATCCTTACCGTAATTAAGAAACAAGAAAACTTCTTAACAAGAAACCCCTTCCAGCCCTTCTACTTTGTTACGACTTGTCTATAAAAAGAATGACGGGCGATATGTACATTTTCAATTGATTAATCAAAGTAAAATTCAATTTAAATTTTACCAACAAATCCAATTTAAAAACCAAAAAAGCAGTATAAAACTGAAAGTAGCTCACTAAAATCCATCTATCACTGCACCAAGACCAGAACAACAATCAAAACAGAACAAAAAGAAAACAAATTCTCCAAAAACAGCGATATACAAAAACAAGAAAGACACAATTAAACGCGGGTTGTCCATTTAATCAACAAGCTCCTCTGATAATTTTGAAAACCGCCAAATATCTTAGGTTTAACCAAAAATAAGTACCTACCTAAAATAGTAAACTATAAATAACAGGGTATCTAAGCCATGGTTTTAAAAACAAATTACACCTTATAAACCAGTAAAACAAAACAAAAGTAATTTCACCAACTTATCACTTTAACACCAAAAAACCTTCAAGACGACTAAAACTTTAAATAAAACGAAAGTATGACCGCGAAAGCTGGCACAATCTACATCGCTAACAATTGAAACAATAATTTCAACAAACCCAACCATTAAAAAAAAATAATTCTTATAAAGAAAATTATAAAAGTAAGTGGATAACTAAAATTAAATCGATAAAAAGTATAAACCTTCTCCTTAACAAAGAGCAGTTCTTTGAACTTACTTTTAGTTATTATAAATGCCAGTTTCGACCTGGCCGTTTTACAACTAACGTGAACTTAAGTTAAACAAACTAAATATTTTTTAAGTATTTTATGCAGTACAAGCAGATCACTTATATCTTTATTTTCCCAACTTTTTTTTCCAATCCCAAAAAGTTGGGAAACTTTTCGATTGAATGGCCTTTTTTTTTAACTGACGTCCCTTACTGTGATTTATATCATATACCATTTTTAAAGGGTTGAGCGTTCTAAGAGATTTCAAGGTTATTTCGGAAAAAACAAGTTTTCCGGAATTTTCCAAAGAACGTTTTTCATTAGTAAATTATAGATAAAAATATTTTCCGTACCTGATTAATAATATAAGCAACCTCTTGAAACCTGCCGGGCCAGGAAGTTCAAGAGGTTGCTTCATTGTAGCAGATTTTCTTTCTAGAATTATATTTTACCCGTAAATGTTTTTATATCAAAAACGATTAAAGTATACGACTACGATTGGGAATATATTATTATTTATGTTTAAACAACAGTTTATGTTTTACCTTTGATATAAAAGCTTTTTTTTTTTTTTAACTTAACTTCAATCATGTAAAAGAATTAACGTATTTATCTTTATTATGGCCCTGTATGTGTATTTTTTCTATTTGGCCATAATAGAGATAAATACTAAAGTGGTAACATAAATTCTTTAGATTACATCAAAGAAAAATAATAATTAGCAAGTAAAAAATTTAATCTTGTGATACACATACATTTGGTAGCGGGCCCGGCGCTACCAAATGTATGTGGTATCACGCGATGATTCTACTCAACAAACCACAAAGACATTGGAACTCTGTATTTCATCTTCGGAGCTTGAGCTGGTCTTTTAGGATCGGCCCTAAGAGCCCTAATCCGACTAGAATTAGGACAACCAGGCTCTCTACTAGAAGATGATCAAATCTACAATACTATTGTGACAGCTCACGCTTTCGTAATAATTTTCTTCATAGTGATACCAATCATAATCGGAGGATTTGGTAATTGACTAGTACCGATAATAATCGGAGCACAAGACATAGCCTTCCCCCGAATAAACAACATAAGATTCTGATTGCTACCACCGTCATTAACATTCCTAACCGCTTCTGCCTTCTCTGGAGTAGGAGCTGGCACTGGATGAACCGTCTACCCTCCGTTAGCTAGAAATGCCTTCCATTCTGGAATTTCAGTAGATTTAGCCATTTTTAGCCTGCATCTAGCAGGAGCCTCTTCCATCTTAGGAGCAATTAATTTCATTACTACCATCTTAAACATACGTTCATCTTCCCTAACATTAGATTCAATCCCTCTATTCGTTTGATCAGTACTAATTACGGCAGTGCTCCTGCTACTGTCTTTACCCGTTCTAGCAGGTGCTATCACAATATTATTAACAGACCGAAACTTTAATACATCATTCTTTGACCCATCCGGGGGAGGTGATCCAATTCTATACCAACACTTATTCTGATTCTTCGGACATCCCGAAGTATACATTCTAATTCTACCGGGATTTGGTATAATCTCCCATATTATTAGTTTTTACTCAGGTAAAAAAGAACCTTTCGGCACTCTTGGAATAATCTACGCCATAGTATCAATCGGGTTCCTGGGATTCATCGTATGGGCCCATCACATATTTACCGTAGGAATAGATATCGACACACGTGCATACTTTACATCAGCTACAATAATCATTGCCATCCCAACAGGAGTAAAAGTATTTAGATGACTTGCCACAATAAACGGATCATACCTCAGAATAGACGCTCCTATATATTGGGCTATCGGATTTGTATTTCTTTTCACGATCGGAGGCTTAACTGGGGTTATTCTTGCCAATTCTTCAATCGATATTGTCCTACATGATACATACTACGTCGTTGCTCATTTTCACTATGTTCTATCCATAGGAGCAGTATTCGCAGTGATAGCAGGAGCTACTCACTGATTACCATTATTATTCAACATAAATATAAACCCAAAAACACTAAAAATCCAATTCATATCCATATTTATTGGTGTAAATATAACATTCTTTCCGCAACATTTCTTGGGACTGAATGGAATACCTCGACGGTATTCAGATTACCCCGATGCATTCACAACATGAAACGTAGTTTCCTCACTAGGATCATTAATCTCATTCGTCTCTATCATCTTATTTATGTGAATCGTATGGGACTCCCTAACAAATACCCGTACTTCGGTAAGAACAAATAGAATTATCACCTCAACGGAATGGATAAACCCTTCCCCTATCCAAGAACACACATTTAACCAAAGAATCCTGCTAAACCTCAAAAACTAAATGCCAAACTGAATAGAATTATCTTTTCAAGACAACACCTCATCCATTATAGAACACGTTCTATTCTTTCATGACCATGCCATAATCATTCTAACATTGATTACAATTATAACTCTCCACCTCCTAGGATCACTAATTAACATAAAAGTATTCAACAAATATATTATAGAAGGACAAGAAATCGAGACCATTTGAACTATTCTTCCAGCCCTGATGTTAATTTTTATCGCTATACCGTCCCTAAAAACATTATACCTGATAGAAGACACAAAAAATCCAAGAATCACCATCAAAATCACCGGCCATCAATGATACTGATCATACGAATACACAAGATTAAATATAATAGAAACAGAAAACTTCATAACCCCCTCTAAAACTTTACGCTTATTAAAAACAAGAGAAAATGTCCTCATACCAGTTAACACCTCAACCCGAGCCCTAGTAACATCCATGGATGTTATTCACTCATGAACCATCCCTGCCATAGGGGTAAAAGTTGATGCTCTTCCAGGACGATTAAACCAAATCTTCCTTTCCTCCAAACGAATAGGGCTATTCACCGGACAATGCTCCGAAATCTGCGGCAGAAACCATTCATTCATGCCAATCCTAGCACAAATCGAAACACCAATAAAATTCATCAAAAAAATTGAATCTCTAACATAAAAATCTTAGTTTAAAAAATATGACCATGTCAAAGTCAAGAATAATGATTTTTCATCCCACAAATGAGACCCCTTCCATGAATCCTTTTACTAACTTTGCTTCTCCTCTCCTATTTACTAGTATTAACGAAACACACACCTTTATTGAAAGACAAAACTGAAAAAAAGACCATAAACAAAAAAAATAAACAAACATCATGATAACCAACCTTTTTTCAGTGTTCGATCCAAGAACTTCCATTTTATCTATATCCTGAGTTATATTCATCCTAACAACACTCATATTAACAACAAAACACTGAACAATAAACCCTCCCCACACAAAGATAATAAACCACATCCTAGCAAATATAAAAAAAGAAATCAAATTCAACCTAACAAAACCTGAAAAAAGAGTAGAAATTGTAATTCTATCCACATTCGTACTTATCTTAATAACAAACTTTCTAGCCTTATACCCACACGTATTCTCCTTAACCTCACATTTAACCGTAACACTTCCACTATCCATTTCTTCCTGATTAATTATAACCACCTTTGGATGACTAAAAAACACCAACCACATAATGGCACACCTACTACCACAAGGCACCCCCCCCATCCTCACCATGTTTATAGTAATAATTGAATTAATCAGAAGGCTGATCCGGCCCATTACACTATGTGTCCGACTAACAGCTAATCTAATCGCAGGGCACCTACTTATGACCCTCCTAGGGGAGGTTCTAACAAAAATCACACTACCCATACTAATCCCAAGAATAACTATCCCCCTAGCACTATCAGTACTAGAAACCGCAGTATCATTCATTCAAGCATATGTATTTATAACACTAATTACTCTATACACAACAGAAACTAAATAATGACAAAAAAATTCAATCCATTCCACTTAGTTGAGCAAAGACCTTGGCCTATTATGACTTCTTGATATGCTATATCACTAATTATATCAACATTACTACTAATCAATAAAAAAAACTCAACATTAATTCTAATATCACTAGCCATATTAATAATAATAGCCTTTACATGATGACGAGATATCCACCGAGAAAGAAACACACAAGGATCCCACTCACCCATAGTAATAAACGGTCTAAAAACAGGAATGATCCTATTCATCACCTCCGAAGTACTATTCTTTATCTCTTTTTTCTGAGCATTCTTCCACAGAAGAATTTCACCCACCTTAGAATTAGGACAAACCTGACCACCAAATTCAATCACCTCCTTCAACCCAATAAGAATTCCCTTAATAAATACAATCCTTCTATTATCATCAGGATTCTCCGTCACTTGAGCCCACCATGAAATACTAAAAAAAAGATATAAAAAATCAAAAAGATCATTATCCCTAACAATCACACTGGGGGCCGTCTTCACCTCCCTTCAAGGATTTGAGTATATAGAAGCACCATTCTGCATAGCAGACTCAACATTCGGCACCACATTCTTTATAGCAACAGGATTCCACGGACTACATGTAATAATCGGATCTGTCTTCCTACTAGTATCCCTCAAACGATTCAAAATACTAGCCAACTCAAACAGCCATCTAATCGGATTCGAATGCGCAGCATGATATTGACATTTCGTAGACGTAGTCTGACTATTCCTATACTCAATACTATACTGATGAGGAGCTTTTTCTTATAGTATAAATAGTACCTCTGATTTCCAATTAGAAAGAACAAAGAAAAATAAAAATGCAACTAATCTGAACAACAGCCGCACTACTACTACTAATCATAACATCACTTATACAAGCAACACAAAAAAAAATGATAATAAACAAAAACAAATGATCTCACTTCGAATGTGGATTCATAAATCTATCCCCAACCCACAACACCTTTTCATTCCAATTCTTTCTAATTGCCATCCTGTTCCTAATCTTTGACATCGAAATTGCCCTACTCTTACCCTACCCACTAGAAAACACCACCCATAAAAGTATGATGATACTTTTTCTATTCCTATTCACACTTTCATTTGCATTAATTTACGAATGACAAAAAAACAAGATCAACTGATCAAAATGGAAAAAGAACAATTCTTTGCAAGAAATAAAAGCCTAGCTGCCTTTTCCAACTTTAGCATAGCATAATTAAAAAATGCAGTAAACTTAAGATTTAAAGAAAAACGTTATTAAAAATAGCATATTAAAATGTACTAAACTTAGAATTTAGAGAATGAATTTAAGAGTGAACAAAAGGCCGCTAACCTTTAAAAAGTAATAACTACACTCTCATAGTTTAAAAAAAACATAACCTTTTCAAAGTTAAAATAGAAAGAGTGCCCAAAAATCTTCAGCTCCTTCAAAGCCAATGTTTATTCAAACCCAAAAAGCAAAAAAAAACAGCAATCCTAAATAAACCCCAAAAAACGACAATACCAAAAGATACCCGCCTAACAAACAATCTCTCCAAAGAAAAAAAATTCAAAAGCCCCCAAAAACCCTGACCACCGCCCAATTCCAACCACCTACCCTCACCCAAAAACCAAGAATTCTTACCAAAAAAAAAAGATGTTCCTCTGGAACCTACCCACCGCATAAAAGAAATATTAACAAAAAAAACAAAAAGAACATAAATACGCCCCAATACATAAAAAGTTAATCCCCCTAAAAATATAATAAAAACCCCAACCATCAAATCAAAAAATATAAAGAAACCAACACTCTCAACAACAAACAACCAATAAAAAACCCCACCAGTCAGCCAACCAACAAAAAACAACAAACAAACAAAAAAAAAGAAAATTAAACTTTCTCCCTTAGTTAAATAAGAAAAAGATTTATAAAAACCCACAAACCCCTCCTTAACAAGACGAAACCTGTAACCCACCGTAAATAAACATCCTACCAAAAAAACAAAATAAAAAAACTCCCCCCCATAAAACGATCTGCTAACGATAATAGCATCCTTAGAATAAAAACCTACCAAAAAAGGAAAACCAGACAAACAAAAACAACTAACAACAAAGTACAAAAAAGAGCCATAACTAAAAACGTCCCCACCGTAAAAACGGATATCCTGCTTACCAGCAAACTGCCCCATCAAAGAACCAGTCCTAAGAAAAAGCATACTCTTAAAAAAAGCATGAATAATCAAATGTATAAAAGAAAAAAATCAAACCCCAATCCTTAACACATACAATATAAACCCAAGCTGAGACAATGTAGACATCGCAACAACCTTCTTAAAATCAACCTCCACCCAAGCCACATAACCCGCCAAAACCATCGTAAAAACAGAAAGTATCCTAAAAATAGAAACATCCAACAAAACAAACAAATAATTAAAACGAATTAAAACATAAACCCCAGCAGTCACCAAAGTAGAAGAATGCACTAAAGAGGAAACAGGGGTAGGAGCAGCTATCGCCGCCGGTAATCAAGCTGAAAAAGGAACCTGCGCACTTTTAGTGATAGAACCCAAAAAAACAAAAACAAGAAACCAACCAAAGTAATTCATCCAAGACATATCCACACCCAATCAACCACCACAAAAAAAAAACATGAAAGAAATCAAAAAAAACGAATCACCCACCCGATTACTAAAAACAGTAATTAACCCAGACTCAAGACTAGAACTATTATTATAAAAAATAACCAAACAAAAAGAGACTAAACCCAAACCATCCCAACCAACCATCAACAAAAAAAAATTCCCAGAAAAGACCAACAAACCCATAGAAACAACGAAAAGAAAAACCAACCAAAAAAACCGTCGGCTATCCAAACCACCCTCCATATAAAAAACACTATAAAAAAAAACCACTCCACTAATAAAAGAAACACAAGCAAAAAAACCAAACGACAAATAATCAAAAAGAAAACTAAAACCCATCTCAAAACCACCCCACAAAAAAAAAAAATAAAAAAAAAACCCACCAAAAAAAAAAAAAAAAAAAAAAAAAAAAAAAAAAAAAAAAAAAAAAAAAAAAAAAACAAAAG
>Ga0137407_10001673_pt1 | contig 14489 bp, 10 predicted proteins | sample CZOMad2_2_16fung_FD_108410 | JGI IMG/M metagenome (GOLD analysis project Ga0137407, IMG submission 108410) | Vadose zone soil fungal communities from Angelo Coast Range Reserve, California, USA - CZOMad2_2_16fungal (Illumina Assembly) | ecosystem: Environmental > Terrestrial > Soil > Vadose...
AATAGGACCAGGTCAGCGTGAGCGAGTAGACGTTGCGCGTGTAGTTGAAGACCGCGATGTTCGAGTGTGCGACCGTGTTCTGGTAGGTGAGCGCGAGCGCCATCTTCGTCGTCTCGCCGAAGATCGTCGGCCCGTCGAACGGCGCCTCCGCGCGGACGGTGTTGTTGTATTCCTCGTCCTGCCGCCATTTGCTGCCCGGGTTCTGGCTCGGCAGCACCGAGTTCTTGTTGCCGTAGTCGCGCAGGTGGACGTCGACGTCGTACGACAGCCGGAGCAGCGGCGCCGGGTTCCAGCTCGTGCGCAGGGCCGCCGGGAGGTCGAGCGTGTACTGCACGCCGGCCAGCAGGCGGTGGCCCAGGTAGCGATAGTTGCGGCCCTGCGCGTCTTCCCAGTCGACCTGGTAGCCGGCCTTGACGAGATGCTTGTCCCCAGCGAATCGCAGCAGGTGCAGGATGCCTACCGTGTAGTTGTTGGCGTCGCGGAACTCCTCGTCGATCGGCAGCGGATTCGACTCGAAGAACTCCTTGTTCTGGAAGCGGAAGAACGACTGGGTCAGGTGGCCCACGTTGCGGACCGCGTCCATGAACGTATCGGAGACGCCGGGCTCCTTCTCCACGAGGACGCTCGAGAGCGTCGCCGTGTTGCGGCGCAGGAACTCCGTCTCGCGCAGGTAGAGCATGTCCCATGAGTAGGAGAGCGCGAACTGGGCCGGCACGTTGAGCAGCGCCGTCTTGTAGGAGAACGAGCCGTTGACCATGTGGTCGGTCACGTTGAACGACGTCAGGTCGTTGTAGTAGGTGCCGAAGAACGAGTAGCCGAACGACGATTCGAAGCTGTCGCCATCGCGGGGTACCCAGCCGAAGAGCGGCCCGCGCAGCCACACGTAGTTGAACTGGGCGTTGGCGGTCTCGCCATGCGAGTCGTTCTTCTGATCGCGGAGGACCGGGACGAGCGGCTCGTGCGAGTTCGGTCCCGGCCGCACGATGACATTGTCGTCGTAGAGGAAGCCGAGGCTGACCGACGCGCTCAGCCGGCGGCCCGCCTGCGCGGCGGTCTTGATCGTGTCGCGGAGCCGCTCGGCGGGCCCAGTGAGCGGCGAGCCGGGCGCCAGCTTCAGCGCCTGCTCGACCTCGGCCGAGGCCTGCCCGGGCAGACCGAGCACCGCCAGCGAGAGGCCCGTGTAGAAGCGCGCGAGCTGCTGCAGCTGCGGGTCCGTCGTGCGGCCGCGGCGGAACGCCTCGAGCGCGCGCCGGTAGTCCTTCTTGCGATAGCGGATGAAGCCGACGTAGTAGCCGAGACCGTCGATCGTGGGGTCGGCCTTGTACACGCGCTCGAAGAGCGGCTCGGCCCGGTCGTACTGCTGCTGCGCGAAGTACGCCAGCCCCAGCTGGAAGGCGATCGAGGTGTCCTGCGGCGATTTGGCCTGGGCGCGGGTCAGGTACTTGACGGCCTCATCGGGCCGCCGCAGCGCCATCTGGACCACGCCCATGTAGTAGAGCGCCTCCACGTGGTCGGGCTCACGCTTGAGCGCCTCCTCGAGGTTACGGATGGCGTCCTGGTATTTCTTCTCGTCGAAGTCGAGGATGGCCTGGGCGACGTACACGTCGGCCTCGGTGGTCTGGGCGAACACGGGCACGGGAACCGAGCCAACGAGCAACATGCCGACCAGCAGCCAGGTGAGGGCCGGGCGCACGCGAGGGTTATAGCACGAAACGTGCGATTCGGAAGCGAGATTCAGCCGATTTCGGGTCGTTTGCCGTACGCCGCGCGGACCTCCGTCTTGATGCCGCCGCGCACGTTGAAATCGCCGGTCACCTCGGCCCAGCGAGGCTGGATCGCGGCCACCAGATCGTCGAGGATGCGGTTGGTCACGTCCTCGTGGAAGGCCCCCTGGTCGCGATAGGACCACATGTAGAGCTTCAGCGACTTCAGCTCGACCAGATGCTGGTCGGGCACGTAACGGATGCGGATCGTCGCGAAGTCGGGCTGGCCGGTCATCGGACACAGGCAGGTGAACTCCGGGACCGCCATCGCGACCTCGTAGTCGCGGTCGGGGTGCGGATTCGGCACCGCCTCGAGCGCTCGCGCGGGCTTCGTGGGCATGGCCGATTGTACCGTCATCGCACCGTGAGGCCGATGCCCACGGCGACGGCAAGGCAGGCGAGGAGCAGATCGCCCGTCAGGCGATCGCCGGTGACGAGCGCCGCGATCGCCACGCCGAAGATCGGCTGGGTGAGGAAAAATCCCGCGAGGCCCGAGGGACGGTAGCGGCCCAGCAGCCAGAGGTTCGCGACGAAGTTGAAGCCGGCGATGAGTACGCCCTGGTAGGCGAGGGCGCCGGTCAGGCGCAGCGTCCATCCGGTGGGCGCGTGCTCGGTGAGCGCGGAGGCCACGATGAACACGGCCGAGCCGAGTGCCGCCTGCGCCAGGAGCAGCTTGACCGGATCGAGCGAGCGGACGACGCGCGCCAGGTAGACGGTCCGCTCGGCCAGCAAGAACGCGCTCACGAACATGATCCCGTCACCGAGGAGACTCGACGGGCCGGTTCCCGCCTGGCGCACGAAGAGCACCACGATCCCCGCGTAGGCGACGGCGACGCCCACCAGCTTTCGGAGCGTGAGCCGATCGCCGGGGATCAGGAAGTGCGAGAGCACGACCGTATGCACGGCGTACAGGTTGAGGATGATCGCCGAGTGGGCCGCGCTCGTGAGCGAGGTGCCGACGTTCATCGTCCCGATCTGGGCGATGAAGAGCAGGGTGACGACGAGGAGCGGCCTGACCTCGGCACGCCGGACCCGGAAGCCGGTGCGCCTTCCCGTGAGCCACGCCCAGAGCGCGATCACGATGCCGCCGACGACGAAGCGCATCCACGCCAGCCGCAACGGCGGCGCGTCTTCGAGCCCGAGCTTGATCGCCACGGGATTGCCGCCCCAGAAGAGCGACAGGAGGAGCGTGAGCAGCGCGCCCCGGAGATCGACGTCCCTGCGTTCGGTCACGGACGGTCCACTATAATCGAACGCATGAAGATCGGGCTCGTCGGTCTCCCCAAGAGCGGCAAGACGACGCTGTTCAACCTGCTCACCGGCTCCTCCGTCGCGACGGCGCGCTACGACACCGGCCGCGCGGAGCTCCACACCGGCGTCGCGCGCGTGCCCGACCCGCGGGTGGACGTGCTGCGCGGCCTCTTCAATCCGAAGAAGACGACGTACGCGACGTTCGAGGTGGTGGACCTGGCCGGCATCGCCAAGGGCGAGCGTGCGGGGCTGGAGAGCAAGGAGTTCCGCAACGCCGACGCGCTGCTGCACGTCGTACGCGCGTTCCCCGACGAGGCGCTCGGCGCGCCCGATCCCCGGCGGGACATCAACGATCTCGAAACGGAGCTGCTGCTGGCCGACCTCGAGGTCGTGGAGCGGCGGCTCGAGCGGCTGGAGGCCTCCATCAAGAAGCAGCGCAAGGAGGCCGAGGTCAAGGAGCGCGATCTGCTCGTCCGGCTCAAGGTCGCGCTGGAGTCCGAACGCCCGCTGCGCGCCGAGAACCTGACTGCCGACGAGGACAAGGTCCTGCGCGGCTTCACCTTCCTGAGCGCCAAGCCGATCTTCCACATCGTCAACCTCGACGAGAAGGCGATCGCCGACGGCGAACGGGTGGCGGAGACGTTCGGCCTGGGCGAGATCGCGGCGCGCCCGCGGACGAGGGTCGGATGGGTCTCGGCGGTGATCGAGACCGAGATCGCGCGCCTCACGGGCGAGGAGCAGCAGGCGTTCCTGGCGGATCTCGGCCTGGCCGAGCCGGCGATCCGGCGCGTGCTGCGGGAGTGCTACGCGCTGCTGGGCCTCGTCTCGTTCTTCACGGTCGGGGAGGACGAGGTGCGGGCGTGGCCCATCCCGGAGGGCACGCGGGCCCAGGACGCCGCCGGGGTGGTCCACTCGGACATCGCGCGCGGTTTCATCCGCGCCGAGGTCAACGGCTACGAGGAGCTGGTGGCGGTCGGCGGCGCCTTCGCCGATCTACGGTCGCGCGGCCAGCTCAGGCTGGAGGGCAAGGACTACGTCGTCCGCGACGGCGAGATCTGCCACTTCAGATTCAACGTCGCGAAGTAAAGCTGGGTGGCCCGGCGTTGCCAAAACTTTGCACGGTCAGGGCAGAGCGTTGCCCTGGCTTCCAGTCTTTACACGGCCGTTTGGCCCGGCTTGCTGGCACGGAGAATGCCCTGATGCGAGGTATGAGTCTCGGATTCATGCTCGCGGCGTGCGCGTTCGCCCTCGTGCTGGGCTGCGCGGTCGCGTGCGTGGATCGGTGGCGAGAAGGACGCCTCGCGACGCCGAGGCTCCGGCCGGCGTCGCGTGTCGATGGTGGCGTCAAGCCGGCCCGGCCGGCGACGCATCGCCGCGCGGCCTAGTCGGGCTTCACGCCCGGAATCGGTTTGAGCGGGCCGCCGAGCGCCTTCACCACCGCCGCCACGTTCGCGTCCGGCGTGTTGGCCATCAGCACGCATCCCGGCGCCACGATCACCCCCCGCCCGCCGGTCTGCGTCACCGCATCCTCAGCCTCCGCCACCGCGGTCTCGGGCGTCGCCTCGCGCAGCGTTCGCCACTGATCGAGCCCCCCGCACACCGCACCCGGGACCCGCGCGGCGCCCGCCGCCAGCGCCGGCCCGGCCAGCCGATCGTCCCAGTTCCAGACGTGACCGGGCAGGCGCGCCAGCCGGTCGAACATGAGCCGGTCGCCGTGGCAATGGACCACGGTCAGGAACGACCGCGGCCGTAACGCCTCCAGCACCCGGCGGTCCCACGGCTCGCCGAAGCGCGCGTAGGTCTCCTCGTCGAGGAGGCGGCCGCTGGCGGCCTGGATCGAGTAGAAGATGCCGCCGATGCCCTCGCCCAGCGCCAGGGCGTTGAAGCGCAGCAGCGTCTCGCCGATGGCGTCGACGGCGCCGGCGACGGCGTCGGGGCGTTCGCGCAGGTCGGTGGCGAGGCGGTCACCCGAGAGCTTGCGCGCGATCGACAACGGCGAGAAGACCGTGGCCAGCACCGGCGCGTCGCCGATGCGCCGGTCGAAGCCCAGGCGCACGATCGTCTCGAGCTGCTCCACCCATCCCTCGGCGCTCGCCGGATCGAGCGGACGGATGCGCTTCCAGTCGTCCGCGGTCTTCACCGCGCACGACGTGCACGGCCGGTGGCCGGTGGCCAGCACCTGCTCGGACTCCACGCAGCCCCAGGCGTCGACGCAGTAGCCGCCGCGCGGCGTGATCTTCAGGAAGTCCGAGCCGTAGTGGTCGTGGAAGCGAAGCGTCGCCTGGGCCAGCCCGGCCGGCGAGTGGTCGACGGCGGGAAAGTGGCGCCAGACGGCGTAGGGTACGCGGTCGACGGGCTCACGATTGATGGCGGCCGTGATCCGCTCGCGCCGCGTCATCTGCTTCATGATCTCAGGCTCGCCTCGACCGCACGACCATCATCGCGCGACGCGCCCGTCGACCAGGACCGGCTTGCCCTCCGGACCAAGAGCGTCGAAGCCGACGCCGCGCGCGTCGGCGGCATGGCCGCGGACCGTCAGGCGCGAGGGCAACATCACCATGCCGGTGAAGCGCACCGCGACGCCGCGTACGCGACCCGGGTCGCCGTCGAGGTCGCGGGCGACCACGCGGGAGACGGCCAGGGCGAGCGTCGCGGTCCCGTGCAGGATGATCGCGGGCAGACCCGCCGCGTGCGCGACGGCGGCGTCGGTGTGGATCGGATTGTAGATTCGCGCGCACTCCGTGTAGACGTGCGCCATCTGGAGCGGGATCTCGACCGGCGCTTCCCAGCGGACGCCGCCGGCGGCAGCTCCCGCCGCCGGCGGCACCGATGGTGTCGGTGCCACCTCGGCGCCCCGCAGCTCGACGCCGCGGTAGATGGAGCCGTGATCGGTGGTGGTGACGGCGACGCCGGAGCGGTCCGTGGTGGAGAACCGGATGACCACGAGCGTGCCCGTGCGGAGCGCCTGCACGCCCACCACGCGCGCGCTGGCCCGCAGGCCCTCGCCGGCGTGCGGTGGCCGGTGCACGACCAGGTTGTGGAAGGCGTGCACCCCGCGCCGGGCGATCGTCTCCTCCATCGCCTTCGCACGCAGCGCCTGCGCGAGCGGCCACTCGTAGCAGACGGGGAAGAGGGGGTGCGCCAGCGGTCCGACGCGCGCCCGCGTGTCGTAATACCGCGGATCGGTCTCGCCGAGTGCCGCCGCGTAGGCCATCAGCCAGCGCGCGTCGACGGTGATCGCGGTGGGGCCGACCTTGAGGGCGGAGAGCCGGGCGGCATCGAGCGTCGGGGCGGCCATCAGTCCCGCGGGAAGTTCATGGCGTCGACGAAGATTTGCTCGAAGTCGGGGTGGGCCGCGAGCGAGACGTGCTCGATGCGCGAGGCGATGGCGTCGGCGCGCGCGCGCTCGGCCTCGGACAGCAGGCAGAGCTGGGCACCCAGCGAGGCGGCGTTGCCGACGTAGCGCACCCGGCTGAGTGGCAGCCTCGGGATCAGCCCGATCCGGATCGCGCTGGCGATCGAGAGGTAGTTGCCGAAGCCGCCCGCCAGCATCAACTCCTCGACGCGCTCCAGCGGCACCGCCGCCACGTGCAGCAGCATCGTGATGCCGGACGCGATGGCACCCTTGGCGAGCTGGACCTGGCGGACGTCGTCCTGGGTGAGCACGATTTCCGCGCGCGCTCCCGCCTCGCCCGGGCGCAGCACGGTGAAGACGCGCTCCTCGCCGCGCATGGCCACGCGGTCGCGCAGCGCGGGCGGCAGGCTGTCGCGCGCCTCGACGCGGATGAGGCCGGTCCAGTCGATGACGCCGGCCTCGAGCAGCCCGGCCAGCAGGTCGATCAGCCCGGAGCCGCAGATGCCGAGCGCGGGCGTCTCGCCGATGGTGTGCACGCGGACGTCGTCGCCGATCGTCACCCGGTCGATCGCGCCCTGCGCGCCGCGCATGCCGTGGCGGATCTGCGCGCCCTCCAGCGCGGGGCCCGCCGGGGCCGAGCAGGCGAGCAGGCGCTCGCGCGAGCCGAGCAGGACCTCGCCGTTGGTGCCGATGTCGACGGCCACGCGCAGCGCGGGCGAGTCGGCCAGCCGCGTGGCGAGCGCGACCGCGACGGCGTCGGCGCCCACGAAGCCCGCCACGAGAGGCAGGAGGCAGACGCGCGCCTCGGGGGCGAGCTTCAGGAGCAGCTCGCGCGCGGCCAGGACCGCCGCGTGTCGCATGACCGGCGCATAGGGCGCCAGCCCGACGTGCGAGGGATCGATGCCGAGCAGGAGATGGTGCATGCACGTGTTGCCGACGACGACCGCCTTGTAGATCCACTTCGGCAGCACGCCGGACGCGCGGCACACCTCGGCCACGTGCTGGTTCAGCAGGCCGACGATCCGCGTGTGGAGCTTGCGGAGGTTGATCGGGTTGAACTGAGCGAAGGCGATGCGCGACATGAGATCGCCGCCGAAGACCGCCTGGGGATTCAGGCTCGACACCGTCGCGAGCTGCTCGCCCGACTCCAGCTCGAGCAGGGTGGTGACCACGCTCGTGGTGCCGACGTCGATGGCGAGACCGAATTTCATGGCGGTCGTGTCGCCGCGCTCGACGGCGACGACCGTCCGCCCGGCGCCGGCGCTGCCCGAGGTGAACGTCGTGACGGTGACGCCGGCCGGATCGTCGCGCAGCGCCTGCGGCAGCCCCGCCATCACGCTCAGCCCCACGCTCTCGGGCGCCACGCCGACCGCCGCCGCGAGCTGTTCGAGGTCGGACGTCTGGTGGTGCTCCTCGCGCGGCAGTGAGACCTTCACCAGCTCCTTGGCGATGCCGGCGTCGATGCGCACGCCGAGCCCGCCGACGCCGGGCCCGGCGCCGAGGATCTGGAAGGAGTGCTCCTCGAGCGGCGGCGCCACCTGGACGGTGACCGGCTCGGTGACCGCGCACTGGCAGGAGAGCCGGTAGCCCTCGCGCACGAGGTCGTCGCCGAGCTGGATCTCGTCCATGATCGTGGGCGGTGGGATCGTGCCCGCGACGAACTTCACGCGGCACGAGGTGCAGCGGCCGCGGCCACCGCAGGTGGCGGTGACGTCCACGCCCCCGTCGTGCGCCGCCTTCAGGATGCTGGTGCCGGCCGCGACGGTCAGCTCGCGGCGTGTCCGGGCGTCGCCCGGGTCCGTCAAGATGACGAGCGAGACGGCCATCCGGCGGTATTGTACGCGGTTGGGGCGTGTTACTGCGTGATCTCGAACTCGACGCGGCCGCTGCCCTCGCCCTCGACGGCGGGCGGGGCGGTCTGGGCGGCGAGGCGCCCGGCGTCGACGCCGCGAGAGACGAGCGCGTCGCGCACCGCCGCCACCCGGCGCAGGGCGAGCGCCGCCTCTGCGGCGGCCGGCGCGCGGTCCTGCGCGGCCAGCGCCGCGAGCAGCTCGTCGAGCCCGGCCGGCGGCTCGCGCTTGGGGAACCGCCGCGTGAACAGCCGCAGCGCCTGCTCGCGCAGCGCCGCGTCGCTGCCGTCCTTGGCCCGCGCCTTCAGGCGCTCGCGCAGCGCCTCGAGCTTGAGCGGCTCGACGTCAGCAAGCGTGAGGACGGGCCGAAGCTGCAGGCGGATCGCCGGCTTGTCGCGCAGGAACGCGCCGAGGCGGTCGAGGTGCTCGCTCATTCCGGCCGCGGGCGTGGCGGCGCCGGGCACGAAGGCGACGGGATTCACGCTGAGCGCTTCGATCCGCGAGTCCTCGGTGACGAACAATCGGCCGATGGCCGTGAACGGCAGGCCGATGGTCTTGAACGCGAGCCCGCGCAACGCGCTCCAGATCGCGTCGCCGAGGTCGAACTGCGGCGACGACAGCCGGCCGTGGACGGGCAGCGAGAGCTCGACGTGGTGGTGACGGTCCTCGAGGAGCGAGACGACGGTGTCGAGCGGCAGCCCGATCGGCCACTTCGGCGGCTTCGCGCGGGCCGGTGAGCGGACAACTTGAAGTCCGTCGGCGCCGACGTCGTTGGTAGCCTCCAGCTCGTCGCCCTCGATGTGGTAGTGCGCGGCGAGGGTCAGGCTGCCCTGACGGGCGGTCCAGCCGAAGAGCGTGTCGAGATACGCGTTGGCGCGCGGCGCCGCGTAACCGCCGAGCGTGAAGAGGACGTCGACGCCGAGCGGCGCGCCGACGGTGCCGAGCTCACCGCTGATCGAGAGCGCCGCGCTGGGGCCGAGCGTCGCACGCACCGCGGTGCGCGCCTTGTCGGTCGGCGTGTTGCCCACCCCCACCATCGTGAGGTTCACCGCCGACAGCTCTTCGGCGAAATCGGGGTCGGTGGTGTGGTCCACGAAGCGGCCGAAGCCGTCGCTGAGCGCGAGCGTGCCGAGCGAGAACCTCAGGGGCTCCGTCGGCTCACGCGGCCCCGAGTCACGGGCCGTCGTTGGCTTCGGCGCCGCCTGCGCGCGCGGGGTCAGCAGGTCGACGAGCGGAAAGCGTCCCGAAGTCTCCCGCTCGAAGAGCACCCACGGCTTCGCGATCTCCACGCGCGTGACGCGCACGCCGCCGGGCCACTGCACGTCCACGCCCTCGGCCCGCGCGTGATCCGCGGTCACCAGCCGGCGGTCAGCGTCGCCGATCCCGAGCTCGTTGACGGCGGCGCTGCCGCGGACCGAGAGCGCGAGCGGATCGAACCGGGCGCTGATCTGCGCCTCGCCGTCGACGTTGCCGGTCAGTCGCGCGCCGATCGGCAGGTAGGGCTGCGCTGGCGCGAGCGCCACGCCCATGAGCCGCACGCTCACGTCCATGCGCGAAGGATCGACCTGGAAGGTGCCGCGGCCCTCGAGGCGGCCCCCGCGCGGCATCGGCGTGGCGAGGGCGACCTCGGCGGGCACCTTCACCGGCCAGGTGAAGTTCCGCACCTCCAGTCGCGTGCCGCGGACCTGGAAGCGCGCCGCGGGCTCCACGGAATCGTCCACGATGTTCGTGCCGCCGTCCTCGAAGAGCGCGTGCTGCACGACCACCTCCGGGCTGAGGGCGGCCTCGGTGGGCGCGGACGCGGACTCCGGCGCGGGCGTGGCGCGCGGCTTCGCGGCGAGCGCGGCTCGGAGCGAGAGCTGGCCGTGCTCGTCGCGGTCGACCACCGCCCACGGCTTGACGACGCGCAGGTCGTCCACGGCGATCTTCGCGGGCGCGCGGTAGTCGACGCCGGTCGCGTCGATCCGCGCCACCGTCATGAGCTGCCGGTCGCCGTCGACGAGCACCAGGTCGCTGACGCCGACGGTGCCGCGCACGCGCATGCGCGGCGGGTCGAGGCGCCCGCGCACGTCCAGCTCGGCCTGGACGCGACCCTGCACGCGGCCGCGGAACGGCAGGTACGGCTGCGCCTGCGCGACGTCCACGTTCTTGGCGTGGACCTTGACGCGCACGACGCGCTGGTCCAGCTCGCCGTTGCCGGCCACGCTGAGCGTGCCGCCGCCGGGCAGCGTCGCGTCCAGCGCGATCTGCGCGGGGCCGCGCGCGGGCCAGCCCGCGTTCTTCACGCTGAGTCCGATCGCGCTCACGGCCACGCGCGCCGCCGGCGTGACCATGCCGTCGACGACCGTCAGCGCGCCGTCCTGGACGCGCAGCTCACCGATGCTGACGTCCGCGGCCCGCGGGGTGCCCTCGGCGGGCGTCGGCTCGCCGGGAGCGGCCTGACGCGTGAAGAGGTTGCGGAGCGTGACGGCCCCGGCGGCGTCGCGCTCCACGGTGGCCCAGGGCTTCCGTAGATTGAGGAAGCCGACGCTGAGACGCGCCGGCCACTCGTATTCGACGCGCGTGGCGTCCAGGCGCTCGACGCTGAGCGGCGGAGTGTCCGGCTGCGCCGAGTCGGTGACGACAAGGCGCGTGGCGCCGACGGAGCCCGTGACGCCGAGGCGCAGCTTCGTGTCCTCGAGCGACGCCACGACCCGCGCGTCGATGTCGGCGACGCCGCCGAGCGTCCCGACGAGGCGCGCGTAGCGGTTTGCCAGATCGACCGGCAGGCGGAGCGCGCGCACGGTGAGGTCGGTCCGCAGGGGCGTGCTCACGATGGTGCCGCGCACGTCGAGACTGCCGCCGCCGGGCAGGCCGCCGGTGAAGGCCACGCGGCCCGGACGGCGCGACGGCCACGTGAGGTCCTCGGTGACCAGCCGCGTGTTGCTGAAGGCGTAACGGATGGGCGGGTCGTAGAGTGCCTCGACCACGGTGAGGTCGCCCTCGACCTCGGCGCGGCGGACGGAGAAGTCAGCCCCTTTGACGGCGAGGTCGTTGAGCGTGACCGTGATCTCCGGCGAGGTCGCGAAGGCTCCGGCCTGGCCGCGGCGGTGGAGCGCGACGTTGCGCACGCGCGCGCCGGCGCTGACACGCGTGCCCTCCGCGGCGTCGTGGACGACGGTGACGCCGGCGGCGAGGACGCCACTCTCCGGCAGGACGGCCGCGTCGCCGGGGAGATAGAGCCGCAGGAGACCGAGGTCCACGTTGGCGGCGCTCACGTGGGCGGTCAGGTGGATCGGCGCCAGCCGGAGGTCCTCGACGCGCACGTACAGCGGCGCGCCGGCAGCGACGCTCTTGAACTCGAGGCTGCCGCCGGCGTTCGTGGTGGACAACGCGCGCCCGTCGACTTCGATACCCTCGACGGCCCACGTGCGCACCGGCTTCAGGGTGCGGTCCTCGAAGGACACCGCGCTGCCCGCGATGCGGAGGCGGTCGATGGTGACAGCGGCCCGCGCGCGCGGCTCGGCGGGACGCTCAAGGAGGTCGGCGATGTTGAGGCGGCCGGATGCAAGCCGGACCAGCCGGACGTCCGTGCCCCCGATCGTGAGGTCTTCGATCCAGACGTGCAGCCGCCACAGGGACCGCCGGTGGATGCGGCCCTCGATCCGAGCGACCGTCGCGAGCATGCCGGGCCCCTCGCGCTCGGCCACGCCCACGCCGTGGACCACCACGTGCCCCGTCAGCAGGCTGAGCTCGACACGATCGATCGAGACGCGCCGACGCGTGAGGCTCTCCAGCCGTAAGATGGCGGCGTGGCGGACGATCTCGGGCGCGAAGAACAAGATCGCCGCGCCCACCGACGCGAGCGTGACGAAGACGATCAGAGCGATCAGCCAGATGGTGCGGCATCGGATCACGAGCGCGGCCTTTCGATCCCCAGCATACCGCGTTAGACTGCGCCGCATGGACGACGTATTCGATCTCGAAACGCTCCGCCACGCCGCCCACGTCGCCGGCTTCACGTGGACCGACGAGGAGCTGCAGGCCCTCCGGCCGGTGGTTCAGGCGTCGCTGCGGCTGCTGGCCACTCTCGACGCGCTGCCGCTCGATGGCGTCGAGCCGACCACGCAGTACCGGATCCTGTGAGCGCCGACCTCGCCTTCGCCTCGGTCGTCGACCTGGCGCGGAGGATCGCGCGCAAGGAGGTCTCGCCGGTCGAGGTGGTGCGCGTGTACCTGGAGCGGATCGGCGCGCGGGACGACGCGCTGCGCGCCTATATCACCGTGTGCGACGAGGCCGCGCTGGCCGCCGCGGGCGTCGCGGAGAGCGCGCTGGCCGCGGGCCGGCCCGTGGGGCCGCTGCACGGCGTGCCGATCGCCCTCAAGGATCTCTACGACACCGCGGGCGTGCGCACGACGGGCGGCTCGAAGATCCTGGCCGACCGCGTGCCCGAGGCCGACGCCACCGTCGTGCGGCGGTTGCGCGAGGCCGGGGCGATCGTGCTCGGCAAGCTGCACATGGTGGAGTTCGCCTACGGGCCCGAAGGCCTCAACGCGCACCACGGCGCCCCGCGTAACCCGTGGGACGCCGCCGCCGAGCGGATGCCGGGCGGCTCATCGTCGGGCTCGGGCGTCGCGGTCGCCGCGGGACTGGCGCCGGCTGCGCTCGGCTCGGACACCGGAGGCTCGATCCGCATTCCCGCCTCGCTCTGCGGCATCACCGGGCTCAAGCCGACGTACGGCCGCGTCAGCCGCGCGGGCGTGCTGCCGCTCGCGTGGTCGATGGACCACGTGGGGCCGATGACGCGCACCGTGGCCGACTCGGCGCTGCTGCTGCGCGTGATGGCCGGCTACGATCCCGCCGACGCCTCGACGAGCGTGCTGCCGGTGCCCGACTACCTCGCGGCGCTCAGCGGCGACGTGAAGGGGTTGCGCGTGGGGCTGCTGCGCGCGTTCTTCATGGAGTCGGCGACGCCGGAGGTTCGTGCCGCGGTGGAGGCGGCGGCCCAAACGCTGGAGACGGCCGGCGCGATCGTCGACGAGGTCGCGCTGCCCGCCGTCGCGCACGTGGGGGCGGCCTCGTACGCGGTGGTGGCCTCGGAGGCGCTGGCGTATCACACGGGCTGGCTGAGGTCGCGGCCGGCCGACTACGATCCCGAGGTCCGCAAGCGTCTGCAGCTCGGCGCCTTCATTTCGGGCGCGCATTACGTCCGCGGCCAGCAGGTGCGCGCCCTCGTGCGCAACGAGGTCGACGCCGCGCTGGCGCGGCGCGACGTGCTGCTGGCGCCCGCCACGCCGCTGACCGCGCCGCGGCTCGACGAGCGGCAGACGACGCTCGGCGACGGGCCGAGCGAGGTGCGGGGCGCGCTGATCCGCCTGACACGGCCGTTCAACTTCTCCGGTCACCCCGCGTGCGCCGTCCCGTGCGGATTCAGCACGAGCGGGCTGCCGATCGGTCTGCAGCTCGTGGGACGGCCGTTCGACGAGGCGACCGTGCTGCGCGTGGCCGACGCGTACCAGCGCCTCACGGATTGGCACACCCGACGCCCTGTGCTAGCGTGACCGGCCGGGAGGAGCGCGGATGACGGATCCGAATCTCGATCGGCGGCTCGCGGCGCTGGAGTCGCGCCTCGGGCGGCTCGAACAGCTGCTCGGCACGCTGAACGCGCGCCTCGAGGGCTCGCCGGCGCCGGGCGACACGAAGGCCGCCATCCAGGCGTGGGTGACGGACTACGTGTCGATGCGGCTGCAGCAGCTCGTGCCCGAGACGTGCGAGCACCCGGAGGGCGAGGCGGTGGTGGCCGAGGGCCCGGTGCTGCCGGGCACGCGCGTGCGCTGCACCGAGGAAGTCCTGCATCGGCTCGGACGGATCCCGATCCCGTTCGTTCGCCAGATGGTGACGCAGAAGGTGGCTGAGAGCGCGCGCGCCGAGAGCATCGGCCTGGTCGACGTCACCTTCTTCGAGCGCGCCGCCACGTTCTGACAGTGCAAGCTCGCAGGGGAGGATCTCCTGAGCTACCAGCACTGGCAGCAGCACGTGATGAGCGGCCCCGCCCTCTAGTTGCACGTCAGGGGGGTATGGGGACCACTGCAACAGCCCGATGATCCGGTCGAGCTCCCGATCACCGACTCGCTGGATTTGCATTCGTTTCTGCCTCGCGATGTGCCCTCCGTGGTCGACGAATATCTCCGCGCGGCGCACGCGCGCGGCTTTCGCGAGGTGCGGCTGATCCACGGGCGCGGCATCGGCGTGCAGCGGAGGATCGTGCAGTCGCTGCTGCGCGATCACCCG
>Ga0137407_10001674_pt1 | contig 14484 bp, 12 predicted proteins | sample CZOMad2_2_16fung_FD_108410 | JGI IMG/M metagenome (GOLD analysis project Ga0137407, IMG submission 108410) | Vadose zone soil fungal communities from Angelo Coast Range Reserve, California, USA - CZOMad2_2_16fungal (Illumina Assembly) | ecosystem: Environmental > Terrestrial > Soil > Vadose...
GACTCCGACTTGCCGGCGTGCGACGACCAGTCGCCGGTCGCCAGCTTTTCGGCGATCAGACGGTCAGCGGTGGCATCATCGGGAATGCGCAGCAGCGCTTCGGCGATGCACATGAGTGCAATGCCTTCTTGATTCGACAGTCCGAATTCTTGCAGAAAGGCGTCGAGAAACGGCCGTTCGTCCCGCCGAGCACGCGCCCCCTCGACCAGTGCCACCCCCAATGCCACTGCGCGATGGCGCGCGCCGCCGGTGAGCTCCAATGCATGCAGCAAGCGGGTCACCGCCCGATCTTCCGGCCACTCTCCGTGATCTCGGATCGCCCGGCGCAGCTCTTCCAAGGCGGGAGGGTGCGAAGGATCGTTCAAGTTGGCGGCCATGGGCTCATCCTTACGGAGAATCTGCGGTCAAGTAAGTTGCGGTAAGTCAGGGTCAAGTGTCGAACTGCGCTCGCGTGCCGAAGCAGCCGCTAAGTATCGACAAGAGCGCTCGGGAATGCCAGAGGCTTGCGCATCAAAGTGCTCTTGCCGAACAGCGATTCGACCAGATCGACGGCGAGCACCGCCGTCTTGTTGCGCACGTCCAAGGCGGGGTTCAATTCCATGATGTCCAAGGAGGCCACACGGCCCGTATCGGCGATCATCTCCATGCACAATTGCGCTTCTCGATAGGACAGACCGCCGGCAACCGTGGTACCCACACCCGGCGCGATTTCCGGGTCCAGGCAGTCCACGTCGAAGCTCACGTGGAGATGGGTGTCCTCATCCATGTCCTGCAAGGCCAGCTCCATGACACGCCTCACGCCCATCTCGTCGATGCAACGCATGTCGAACACATCGAGATCCTGTTCGTGCACGAAGCGCCTCTCGCCCGAATCCACGCTGCGTATGCCGATCTGCCGCACCCATCGCGGACTGATCGCCGGTGACACACCGCCGATCTGCAACAGCTCGCGAGGACCGAAGCCGCAAAGACACGACACGGGCATGCCGTGCAGGCTGCCGCTCGGGCTAAGTTCGCGCGTATTGAAATCGGCATGCGCATCCAGCCACAGCACGCGCAACGGCTTAGCCCATTCGCGGCAATGGCGCGCGACCGCCGAGATCGAGCCGATGCTCAAGGAATGGTCGCCGCCGAGCAGAATCGGGAGCCTATGTTCGGTGAGCTCTCGATACACCGCATCGTGCACTTCGTGATTCCACGCCGTCACCTGAGCAAGATTGCGATAGCCGTTCACCTTGATCATCCCGGGATTCGGCGGCCCGCTGACGTTGCCGCAATCCACCACGTCGAGGCCACGCTGAGTCAGCGCCGCGTGAATGCCGGCAACGCGCAGCGCTTCCGGACCCATGGACGCACCGCGATCGCTCGCGCCGATATCCGTGGGCGCACCGATGAGGCTTGCCCTGCGCGATTCGAGACCGGCCGTCGGCCGTGCGGCGGGCGGTGCGGCAGCCATCACGCAAACCTCCGGCGGCGTGCCGGCGCGCGTTCATTGCTGAGGCCGACGTAGAGATCCTTCGGATCGTCCAGTTCCGGAATGAGATCGATGCGCTGGCCCCCGTCGGGCTGCTCGGCATTCAAACGCTGCAAATAGCGCAGCGATGAAAAGTCATTGAGCGCGAACCCGACGGAATCGAACAGAGTCACTTCGCGCTCGTCCGCACGGCCCGGCACCCTGCGGCGCACCACGTCCGCGAACTCGGCGACCCTCCCCAAGGCGTCAAATTCACCCGAGGCCGCGAGTTGTTGAATCTCACCCTCGATTCGCGCCTGCGGTTCGAATTCCACGACGATGCGCACATCTTTGGCGCGCAGAATATCCGCGTGCAATTCGGTCTTGCCGGGACAGTCGCCGCCCACCGCATTGAGGTGCATGCCCGGCGCGATCATATCCGGCGTGAGGATGGTCGCATTGCGCTTATCCGCAGTCGCCGTCGTCACGATATCGGCGCCGCGCACGGCATCGGCCGTGCCGGCGCAGCGCGTGACCTCGAGGTCTGGAAGCCGCAACGAAGCCAGATTTCGCATCAATTTCGACGTAGCCTGCGGATCGGTGTCGTAGAGCCTTAGCTTGCGGATACCCACCATGCGGTGAAAGGCGATGGCTTGAAACTCGCTTTGTGCGCCGTTGCCGATCAAGGCCATCACACGGCTCTCCGGGCGCGCCATCCGGCAGGCAGCGAGCGCGGAGATCGCCGCGGTGCGCAGCGCAGTGACGAAGGTCATCTCCGACAGCAACAGGGGATAGCCCGTCGCCACGTCCGCGAGCACGCCGAACGCAGTGACCGTGAGCAGATTCTTCACCGTGTTCTTCGGGTGCCCATTGACGTATTTGAACGAATACAGCCGTCCGTCGCTGGTCGGCATGAGTTCGATGACGCCGCCGGAAGAGTGGATGGCATGCCTCGGCGATTTCTCGAAATCATCCCAACGCCGGTAATCGGCTTCGATCTCCCCGGCCAGCTCTTCGATGAAGCGGCCGGACCCTACTCGCGCCATCAGCTCCCGCAGGCGCGCGGTTCCAATGTAGTCCACCATGATTCCCCCCAATTCAGCCAAGCATTAGTTTCGGAGGTCGTCTGGCCAAAGAAAAGACAGAAGTTTGATCAAAAAGCGCAGCTTTCTGGCAATATCGCCAGCATCGATTGACGTTTTGTACAATATGGTTCGTTTTTCGTCCCGGGGGTCCCAAGGACCTACCGGTGGAGGGCCCATGGATTCTACTGATCGCCAACTGCTATCCCTATTACGCGATAACGCGCGATTGTCGGTGGCTTCCTTGGCCAAGACGTTGCGCGTCGCGCGCGGCACGGTGCAGAACCGGCTCGCGCGAATGGAGAAGGAGGGCACCATCGTGGGCTACACCGTCAAGCTCAAGCCGCAAGACGAGGATCAGCGAATTCGCGCCCTCATGACCGTCGCCGTCGAAGGCAACCGAACCGACGAAGTGCTGAGGGCTCTGCGCGGCGATCCGGCCGTGTGTGCCCTGCACACCACGAATGGGCGCTGGGATATCGTTGCCGAGCTACGCACCGACAGCCTCGAAGCGGTAGATAAGGTGCTGAGCCGAATCCGTCTCATCGACGGGATTTCGAACACAGAGACGAGCCTGCTGCTCTCAACCCACAAATTTTAAAGTCGCCAGAAACACCGAGGTCGACGGGGACGAATGCGCCGACTCGAGCCTGCTGAGGCGGCCATTGCAGTGCGAAAGTACCGCAAGGTCCCAAGGCTCGAGCATCACGGTTTTCCCCGCAGTGATTTCCAGCTTACACCTGCGGTCGATGGCGAATACCAGCGTCGTCTCATTGCGCAAGGCGCTCACAGTGAGAGATTCTATGAAGCGCTCCACCCGGACGGCGACGCCGTCCGCCTTGGAAACCATGAGATTCAAGTCCACACAGGGACCGTTCAGCAATTCGCAGTGAGCAGCCAGGGCGCCGTCGAATTCCACGAGCTCACCGACCTTGCGCAAGCTCTTGTGTGTTCCGTCGGCAAAGCGCAATTCGATCCCCGCGCCCCGCAGCAGCACCATCTTGCGGTTGTACGCGGCGAATTCCGAGAACGGACCCGACGCATCGATGTCCGCCACGCTGACCCGCCAGCGGAACGGATCGCCGCTCGCCGGCACGCGAATCGCCTCATGAGTGATGCCGCCGCCATTCTTCCAGGGCGTCGCCGTGAACGAAGCGTTGCGGATGACCTTCAGCTTGGAATTTTGCACTCTAGTATTCTATACCGGCACATTTGCCAGCAGCCCCGTTGCATCGTCATAATCCATCACTAAATCGATGCTGGGCCTGTCATTAACTAAGGAAGGGAGGAGAGGTACGGCACACGCTGCGATGAATCCGCACCTCGAAGCATCTGAAAGCAACCCCCGACGACTCACTATCCGACACGGCGGCACCGATCTTCGGCAAAACCGCCCAATGGGTCGTGTTTTGTCTGGATAAGGGCCGGTACGCGCTGCCGTTGGCTGCGGTCGACCGTATCGTGCGGGCGGTGCAAGTCACGGCCTTACCGCTGGCACCGGACATCGTACTTGGAGCGATCGATGTAGAAGGTCGCGTGCTTCCCGTGTTCAACATTCGCCGCAGATTCCGGTTGCCGGAGCGGACTATTGAACCGGCGAACCACTTCTTGATCGCCCGCACGGCGCAGCGCACGGTGGTGTTGGTCATCGACGCCGCGCAGGGCGTGCTCGAACGTCCTGCAACAGCCATGATTGACGCGGCGAGCATCGCGCCGGACCTCTGGCACCTCCAGGGCGTGATCCAGCTCGAGGATGGGCTTGTGCTGATCCACGACTTGGAGCACTTTCTGTCGCCTGACGAGGCGCGCAAGCTGGACGAGGCGATGAATCAGCAGACCCCGCATGCAGGTTGACGTCGTACCGGATGCAGTCTGGCCGCGCGTCAGCGAATTCATCGCGCAGAATACCGGGCTGCATTTCCCGGCTGAACGGCGCCCGGATTTGCAGCGCGGCCTCGCGGCGGCGGCGGCAGAATTCGGCTTTGCTGACAGCGCAAGCTGTACGGACTGGTTGTTGTCGGCGCCCTTGACCCGGCAGCAACTGAATATCCTAGCGAGTCATCTCACCATCGGAGAGACTTATTTCTTCCGTGAGAGGAAGACTTTCGACGCGTTGGCCGAACACGTGTTACCGGAACTGTTCCGCCGCCGCCGCCGCGAGCAGCGGCTGCGCCTCTGGAGTGCAGCCTGCAGCACGGGAGAGGAACCCTATTCGCTGGCAATCCTGGTGCGGCAGCTGCTGCCCGATTGGCAGGACTGGAACGTGACGATTTTGGCCACGGATATCAACGAGCGGTTTCTGCGGAAAGCGGTCGCCGGGGTGTACGGCGAATGGTCGTTCCGCGAATCGCCGTCCGGATTCAAGGAGCGGTATTTCACGCCCACGTCGGACGGCCGGTTCCAGATCGCGGCGGAGATCAGGAATTGTGTGAACTTTGTGCACATGAACCTCGCGCAAGACTATTTTCCCTCGCTGACGATCGACACCAATACGATGGACGTGATCTTCTGCCGCAATGTGCTGATTTACTTCACCGCGTCGCACGCGCGCAAGCTGGCGGAAAATCTGCGCCATGCACTGGTGGATGGGGGCTGGCTGGCAGTTAGTCCCAGTGAATGTTCGCAGGCCCTGTTCTCCCGGTTCGTCGCCGTGAATTTTCCCGGTAGCATCCTGTACCGGAAGGGCAGCGCCGAGGAGCGAGGCCGCTCGACCTGGCCGCCGCCGTCGGGCACGGTAGCGGAATGCGCTGCGCCGGCATTCGACGCGTCCCAGCCATCGATGCCGGCAGCCGCGGACACACTACTGACTCGGTTTGCTGAAGGGGCCGCTCAGGCCTCGCCGGTGCCCTCCGAGGCTGCACAGGGACCCCGGGCATTTTCGCTGCTGGCCCGTGCCTCGGCGGACCAGGGTCGGCACGCCGACGCACTGGCCTGGAGCGAGCGGTGGATCGCCTCGGACAGGATCGACTCTGCCGCCCACTACATGCATGCGATGATCCTGCAGGAGATGGGCGAGCGCGCGGCGGCGCGCAACTCGTTGCATCGGGCGGTCTACCTTCAGCCCGACTTCGCGCTGGCGCATTTCGCGCTGGGCAATCTCGCCCGCGCCGAGGCGCAGACCGCACAGGCCAACAAGCATTTTGCGAACGCGTTGCACCTGCTGCGCGACTGTCCACCGAACGCGCTACTACCCGAATCCGACGGCATGACCGCCGGCCGGCTCGTGGAAATCATTGCGACCCTGCTCGCCCAACCTGATCGTCCTCTCTCCACACCGGAAGCGTCCCCGAATGACAAACGCCAACGCTGAGACCGAACGGATTCTGCGCGCCCGCGCCCAGGCGCTTGCGCGTCCGCCGTCGCCGGTGCCGGCCCCGAGCACGATGCTGGAGCTGCTGGAATTCCGCTTGGCGTCTGAGCGCTACGCGCTGGAAACCCGGCATGTTCAAGATGTGCATCCCCTTCGGGAACTGACTCCGCTGCCCTGCACGCCGCCCTTCGTGCTGGGCATCGTCAATATCCGTGGCCGCATCCTTCCGGTACTCGATCTGAAGAAATTTTTCGAGTTGCCCGAGCAAGGCTTGACCGACCTGCACCGGATCATCCTGGTGCGCGGTAACGATCTCGAGCTCGGCCTGTTGGCGGATGTGATAGTGGGCGTCCGACGCGTGGCGGCCGACAGCCTGCAGCCACCGCTGCCGACGCTCATTGGTATCCGTGCGGACTATCTCAAGGGAATCGGCGAGGAGCGCCTCGTGGTTCTCGATCTCGACCGCATTCTCTCGGATCCGAAAATCATCGTGCACGAAGAAGTCGAGAGTTGAACCAATCCAATCACCGGAGCGCGCGTCTATGAAATGGAATGTCGGGACCAAGATCAGCGTCGGATTCGGCATCACGCTGGCGATCTTCGTGATCGTCGGAGCGGTTTCCTACCGGAGCGTAACCAAGCAAACTGAAGCCGCGGCTTGGGTCGCACACACGCGCGAAGTCCAGAATCAGCTGACACAGTTGCTGTCGAACCTACAGGATGCCGAGACCGGCCAACGCGGCTATGTGATTACCGGCGTGGAAAGCTATCTCGCACCTTATACGGACGGCACCGCTCGGGTCGAGGAGAACCGCAGACACCTTGCGGAACTTGTCTCCGACAATCCCAGGCAGCAGGCCCGCGCCGACGCCCTCGCGCCGCTCATCACGGACAAATTGTCGGAGCTGCAACAGACGGTGGACGTTCGCAAAGCCCGTGACTTCGCAGCAGCGCAAAGCATCGTTTCCTCCGATCGAGGCAAGAAGACCATGGACACCATCCGCACGGTCATCCGGGAAATGAATTCGGATGAGGAGGCTCTGCTGAAGACGCGTGCGGACGCCGCGCAAATCGACGCGCGCGATGCGAAATGGACCATCGTGCTCGGTACGCTAGTGACTTTGGTGCTTGCCGGCCTCGCGGGTCTGGTCATCACACGCAACATCGCAGGTCCGCTCAAGAACCTGACCGGCGTCGCCGAACGGATCACAGCCGGAGACCTGAGCTCCGACGTGACGGTGAATGAGCGCAGCGATGAAGTCGGTGCGCTGGCGCGCGCCTTTGAACGCATGACGCGCTCCCTGCGGACGATGGCCGGCGCGGCCGAGCAGATCGCTGCGGGCGATTTGCGCGCCGGCCTGCAGCCCCAATCGCCAAACGATGTGCTCGGCAACGCGTTCCTACGCATGACCGACAACCTTCGCCGGCAGATCGGCGGCATCCTGGAAGGCACCGCGGTGCTGGGCTCCGCCGCCAGCGAGATCGTGGCGTCCACTGCTCAGTTGGCCTCCGGCGCGAGCGAGTCCGCTGCCTCGGTGAGCGAGACCACGACCACCGTGGAGGAGATCCGCCAGACCGCACAGCTGGCCAGCCAGAAGGCGAAAGCGGTCGCCGAAGGTGCACAGAAAGCGGTTCAGATCTCGCACAGCGGGCGCAAATCCACCGAGGATGTGGCCGCCGGGATGGGCCGTATTCGCGCACAGATGGAAGCCATTGCGGAAAGCATGATGCGCCTGAGCGAGCAAAGCCAGACCATCGGCCAGATCATCGCCACCGTGGAAGATCTCTCCGCGCAGTCGAATCTGCTCGCGGTCAATGCTGCGATCGAGGCCGCCAAGGCCGGCGAGCACGGCAAGGGATTCGGCGTGGTGGCCCAGGAGGTCAAGAGTTTGGCCGAACAGTCGCGCCAGGCTACCGATCGCGTACGCACCATTCTCAGCGATATTCAAAAGGCCACGACTGCCGCAGTGATGGCCACGGAACAGGGCGGCAAGGCAGTGGAAGCGGGCGGAAAACAAACGGAAATGGCGGGTGAGTCGATCGCGGCACTGGCGGGCAGCGTGACCGAAGCCGCACAGGCGGCGACGCAGATTGCTGCCTCGAGCCAGCAGCAGCTGATCGGAATGGATCAGGTGGCCGGAGCAATGGAAAACATCAAGCAGGCCAGCACCCAGAACGTGGCGAGCGCGAAGCAGTTGGAGACCGCGGCGCGCAACCTCAACGATCTAGGCCAGCGCCTGAAGCAATTGGTCGAGAGCTACGCGGTCTGAACGAACGGCAAATGATCCGCAAATCCCGCTCCGACCCGCCGACATGACCGCCGCAGAAGAAGAGTTCCTGCGGAGCTTGCGCGCGACGTTCAAAGTTGAAGCCGCGGAGCATCTGCAGGATATCGCCACGGGTCTGCTGGAGTTGGAGAAGGCGGCTGCACCCGAGGCGCGGCAGCATCTCATCGAGACGGTGTTCCGGGCCGCGCACAGTCTCAAGGGCGCCGCACGTGCGGTCAATTTCACTGAGATCGAATCACTCTGCCAGTCGCTCGAAGATCTGTTCGCCGCCTGGAAGCGCCGCGAGAGCCTGCCAACGCCGTCGACCCTCGACACCGCGCATCGAGCCGTCGACAAGATGACCGAGGCGATCGCCGTACCCGCCGTTGCGGAGCAAACCGGCCATCGGGCAGAGGAGGCACCAGCCGCTTCGCCGCAACCCGTCTCGGCGCCGACGGGCGAGACCGAGACCGTGCGTATCACGGTAAGCTCGCTGGATGCGCGGTTACTGGAAGCGGAAGAAATGCTGGCGGCGAAGCTGGCGGCGGACCAGCGAGCGACCGATCTGGGCGCATTGGCGGGCCGGTTGGAGCTATGGCGTAAGGAATGGGCCAGGGTTCAGCCGCGGACGCGTGCGCTGCGACAGGCGCTGGAGCGGCCGCGCGACGCCGCCGCCTCGCCGGACTTGCGCGGGCTTGCCGAGTTCTTCGACTGGAATCACGACTACTTGCGCGCCTTGGAAGGAAAAGTGACGGCGCTGCGACGCGCAGCCGAGGAGGATCGCCTGCTCATCGGAAAACTCGTCGACGATCTGCTGGATAACTCCAAGAAGCTGCTCATGCTGCCGCTGGCCACGCTGGCAGGACTGCTTTCCAAGCTGGTTCGCGATCTGTGTCGCGATCAAGGCAAGGAAGCGGAACTCACGATCCGCGGCGAGGAAGTCACGATCGACAAACGTATCCTGGAGCAGCTGAAAGATCCGCTCGTTCACCTGCTGCGCAACTGCATCGACCATGGCATCGAGCCGCCGGAGCAGCGCCGCCGCGCAGGCAAGCCACCGCGTGCCGCGATCACGCTCACGGTATCGCCGGTGAACAGCTCTCAGGTCGAGATCTCTGTCAGCGATGATGGCGCGGGCGTTGACGTCGAGAGGGTCAAAGCCGCTGCCGGCAAACGCGGGCTCGTTGCACCGAACTCATCGGATCAGCTCAGCGAACCCGCAGCGCTGGCGCTGGTTTTCGAGACCGACGTCTCCACCAGTCCGATGATCACGCGCGTATCCGGCCGCGGCTTGGGGCTCGCGATCGTGCGCGAGAAAGTCGAGAAGCTCGGCGGCCGCGTGGCGATCGAGAGTCGCCGTGGCTCCGGCACGACCATCCGAATGACGCTGCCGCTGACGTTGGCGACGTTCCGCGGCGTGCTGATCGAGTCGGCGCAGCGTTTGTTCATCCTGCCCACGGCGCAAGTGGAGCGGGTGACACGCTTCAAGCCGCAAGAGGTGCAAACGGTTGAAGGCCGCAGAACGCTCGCGCTGAACGGACGCGCCGTAGCGTTGGTGGATCTCGCCGAGGTGCTGCAACTGCCCTCCACCCCGCACAAGCCCGCCCCGGCGGGGGCGACTCCGATCCTGGTCCTCGGTGCAGGCGAGCAGCGTGTGGCCTTTGCGGTGGACGCGGTCCTCGATGAACGGGAGGTGCTGGTAAAAAGGCTTACGAAGCCTTTGTCGCGGGTGCGAAACATTGCCGGTGCCACCATACTGGGTTCCGGTGAAGTAGCTCCCATCCTCAATGTGGCGGACCTGCTGAAGTCCGCCAGGACCGCGGGTGCCGGGTTGCATGCGCCAGCTGCCGCAACGCCGTCGGCGATGCCGGCGAAGAGGATTCTGGTCGTCGAGGACTCCATTACCTCGCGGATGCTGTTGAAAGGAATACTTGAATCCGCGGGCTACGACGTGAAGACGGCGGTGGACGGCATCGACGCGTTCACTACCTTGCGCGCGGAACGCTTCGACCTGGTCGTTTCGGACGTCGAGATGCCGCGCATGAATGGCTTCGATCTGACGGCCCGAATACGCGCAGACCGCACGTTGGCGGAGGTGCCGGTCGTGCTCGTGACTGCCCTGGAATCACGCGAGGACCGCGAACGAGGCATCGACGTCGGCGCCAACGCCTATCTGGTGAAGAGCAGTCTCGATCAGAGCAACCTGCTGGAAGCGCTGCGCCGGCTGGCGTAAACGCGGATTCGAAAATATGCACACCGACAAGATCAAAGTGCTGGTGGCGGACGATTCGCAGGTGACACGGATGCTGCTGGTGCAGCTGCTGAACTCCGATCCGTGCATCCAAGTGATCGGCGCGGTGAACGACGGACAGGCCGCACTCGACTTCCTCGCTGCCGGCGTCGACCGCCCCGACGTAGTGGTCATGGATATCCACATGCCGCGTCTGGACGGCTTCGAGGCCACCCGCCGCATCATGGAGACGCAGCCCCTGCCGATCATTATCTGCACCGCCACCGCCTCTCCACAGGATCTTGCCGTCGCCTTCCGCTCCATGGAAGCAGGAGCCGTCGCTTGCGTGGAAAAGCCCGTCGCGCTCGGGACCGATTTCAAGCCACGGCTGCACAACCTCCTGCAAACCGTCCGCCTGATGTCCGAAGTCAAAGTGGTGCGCCGCTGGAATCGGTCGCGCAGCGCGCCTGGCGTATTGCCCGCAAACGGTCCGAGCAAACCGAAAGTCGCCACCGCCGGCATCAAGCTTATTGGCATCGGCGCCTCCACCGGCGGGCCGCCGGTTTTGCAGACCATTCTCTCGGGACTGCCCAAGGATTTCCCGGTGCCGCTGCTCATCGTGCAGCATATCACGCGCGGATTCATTTCGGGCATGGTGGATTGGCTGAGTCAGACCACCGGCTTGCGCGTGCATATCGCCGCGCACGGCACCACCCCGCTGCCCGGCCACGCGTACGTCGCGCCCGATGATTTTCACCTGGCCGCCGACGCCCGAGGACACATGGTGTTGGCACGCGAAGAGGCCGAGAGCGGTTTGCGGCCGGCGGTCTCGTATCTGTTCCGCTCGCTGGCGGATTCCTACGGCGCAAATGCAGTCGGAGTGCTGCTCACCGGCATGGGGAAGGACGGTGCGGTGGAACTGAAACGGATGAAGGCTCACGGCGCCTATACCATCGCTCAAGATCGCGACAGCTCGATCGTGCACGGCATGCCGGGCGCGGCGATCGAGCTGGGCGCGGCCACCCAGGTCTTGCCCGCCGACAAGATCGCCGACGCCCTGATTGCGCGAGTCGGGGGCAGGCTCTCGTTTGCAGGAGAAATCGAACCATGAACGCCACCACGACACCGGATACGGCACTGCACATCCTGATTGCCGAAGATAGCGCGACTCAAGCCCAGCGGCTGCAGCACATTCTCGAGCAACACGGTTACCGGGTCACAGCCACGGCGAACGGAAGGCTCGCTCTCGAAGCCGCACAACGCAGCAAACCTGCGCTCATCATCAGCGACGTGATCATGCCGGAGATGAACGGCTACGAGCTGTGCGGTCGAATCAAGGCAGATGCACGCCTCAGCGATGTTCCAGTCGTTCTCGTGACTACTCTCTCCGATCCCCATGACGTCATCCGTGGACTGGAGTGCCGAGCGGACAATTTCATACTCAAGCCTTACGATGCCGACCGGCTCCTGCGCCGCATCCAGTTCGTGCTGGTCAACAGCCAGATGCGCCGGAGCGAACAACCGGGCATGGGCTTGGAAATCGTGTTCAGCGGCCAGAAACACTTCATTACGGCGGACCGACTGCAGATCCTCAACCTGTTGCTATCGACATACGAAGCCGCCATGCAGCGCAACGCGGAATTGAGCTCCACCCGCGATACGCTGCGACTGACCAACCTGGAGCTGCAGCGGTTGACGCGTGAGCTCGAGGACCGCGTGCTCCTGCGCACCGGCGAGCTCGAGCTCAGCAACGAAGCACTGCGGCAGGCGCAGCAGGCATTGATTCAACAGGAACGCCTGCGCGCACTCGGTCAGATGGCGAGCGGCATCGCTCACGACATCAACAACGCAATTTCGCCGATTGCGCTCTATACCGAATCGATGCTGGAGCGCGAGACCACCCTGAGTCCAGAGGCGCGAGATCGCCTGGTGACCATTCAGCGCGCCATCGACGACGTGGCCCAGACGGTGGCGCGAATGCGTGAGTTCTACCGGCCGCGCGAACCGGAGTCGGCGCTATCGGACGTCGAGCTGAACCGGCTCGTGCAGCAGGTCATCGAACTGACGCGTGCCCGTTGGAGCGACCAGCCACAGCGGCGAGGCATCATGATCGAGCTGAACCCTAAGCTTGCACCCGATCTCCTCGATGTTCGCGGCGCCGACAATGAGATCCGCGATGCATTGACCAATCTCATCTTCAACGCCGTTGATGCGATGCCCGATGGCGGCGTGATCGAGGTGCGCACGAGCATGCCGGCCGTCCCCGCACAAGGCGGCGCACCAACCCGCCAAGTGTGGCTGGAAGTGAGCGACACCGGCATCGGCATGGACGAAGAAACACGCCGACGCTGCCTAGAGCCGTTCTTCACCACCAAGGGCGAGCGCGGCACCGGCCTCGGTCTGGCGATGGTCTATGGGATGGCGCAACGGAATGGCTGCGGGCTCGAGATCGAAAGCAAGCCCGGCAACGGCACCACCATACGGCTCGTTTTCCCTGTCAGCGCCCCGGTTTCGTCCTCCACCGCTCGAGTTCCCGCGCTACAGCTGACGGCCCGCAGCTTGCGTATACTCGTGGTGGACGACGATCCGGTGTTGAACGAATCGTTGCGCAGCACGCTTCAGGCGGACGGGCATGACGTGACCGTAGCCGGCGGCGGCCAAGCAGGTATCGATGCCTTCCGCAGCGCCCGGCAGACATCTGAGCCTTTCGACGTCGTGATCACGGACTTGGGAATGCCTTACGTAGACGGACGCCAGGTGGTCGAGAGCGTGCGCGCGACGACGCCGGATACTCCAATCATCATGCTCACCGGCTGGGGGCAGCATCTGCTGGCAGATAACGAGCGGACCCCGCAAGTGGACCGACTTCTCAGCAAACCCCCGCGCTTGCAAGAATTGCGCACCGCGCTCGCCGAACTGACAGCCGGTCGTGGAGACCACTAGCGCAGGGACCGAATCAATGGCCGACTATCGGCTGCGTTTTTCCTCGGAGCGCGCTTGGACGCCACCGTGCAGGTGTTGCCGCTGCCGCCGGCTCTCGCCTCCCATGCTCGCGGCCCCGAACGCGACCCGCACAATCCCCTGTTCCGGGAAGTGGGGGCTGAATTACATGAAGGGGCGGCTCCGCTCGCATCCGGATGTCGCCAGGCGTCACCACGCCGATCTGCTGGAGCCTCCCATTGAGGCAAAAATCTCAATGAAATCAGAGCTAAAGCGCCAAAAATCCCCGTGATTTTGGTGGCTGGCAGGGGTACAATTCGGACGCGCCCGTGAATCGGCCGATGCGCCGCGCCGACGGTTTAGCCCTGGTGGCGGAGAGCTTCGAGCACGACGCCGAGTGGTACCGGTGCGATGAGGAAGGGTCGTTCTTTATGACAGAAATCAAAAAAAGTATAAGAGCGTTAGCGTGATTCCCGCACCGGCCCGATCGCTAAGCAGGCAATCTCATTCGGAAAGATTCCACGTTATTGGAATCAAAACAGTACTCTCGGTAGGCTTACCGTCTTCGGTTGCTGGAAGCATGCGTTGCCCTTTCACGGCATTCAGGCAAGCCTGATCCAAGCGGTCGAAACCGGAGCGGGTTTGAATAGATGCCGCGATGATCCGGCCATCAGCGGCCACAGTCGCCTGCACCACACATCGCCCCATTTCGTTGGCCCGCACCGACGCATCCGGATAGTAGTCTTTGCCGATTCGCAGCGGGTGCCTGGGGTCCATTCGGACCGGCGCGAGTACGTGAGGCTGTGGCGGAGTTTGCGGAATAATGCTCGGCGGATCGGGCGGTAATTTATCGACCGTGACATCTGAGTCGGATGGCGGCGAGAACGTGGGGAATTCTGGCGGCGTTTGGACGATCCTCGGTTGGTTCACCGGCGGCACCGGCGGCGGAGGCTCGACAGTGTGTTTGGGAGGCGCGATTGGCGTCAGCTCGAGCGGCGGGGGCGGGAGTTTTATTCCGATCTTCGAGCCCAGAGTGTAAAGCGCGTATCCAAACACCAGGTGCAGGAGGATCACCGCCGTGAGCGCCGCACCCTTCCTGCCGGAAAACAGTGACGACTCTGTGTACATATTCATGATTCCGACCTCCTGTCGCACGAAAGGATTACGCCGCTGCCGCGCGAAGCACAAGCGCGAAATAACAC
>Ga0137407_10001675_pt1 | contig 14481 bp, 13 predicted proteins | sample CZOMad2_2_16fung_FD_108410 | JGI IMG/M metagenome (GOLD analysis project Ga0137407, IMG submission 108410) | Vadose zone soil fungal communities from Angelo Coast Range Reserve, California, USA - CZOMad2_2_16fungal (Illumina Assembly) | ecosystem: Environmental > Terrestrial > Soil > Vadose...
CCGAGCGATGGCGAGCTGACCTTCGTCAGCGGAAGCCCGGGCAAAACCGATCGGCAACTCACCCTGGATGCGCTTGCCGATACGCGCGATCGCTTTCTGCCTTACCTCCTGCGCATGTTCAACCGGCGCGAAGTGCTGGAAATAGCTTACAGCGCGCGCTCACTCGAAAACGCGAGAAAGGCGCGCGACGATCTCTTTGGCGATCAAAACAACCGGAAACGCTACGACGGTTACCTCGCCGGCCTGCTTGATCCGCAGATCTGGTCGGCGCTCAAGTTGCACGAACAAAAACTGCGTGACGCGATTGTGCACGACCCGAAGCTAAAATCGACTGGCGACGCCTACGATCGGATTAGAAAGGCTCAGGCTGACATCGCGAAAAACGCGCCCCTGTACAACTACCTCGAACAAGAGCGGCCGATCACCGTCGGTTATCGCGGGCCGCGAGCTTTCTCCGGGAACCTTTTCAAATACGCGCGCTTACTCGTGCGCGCGATCGATGAGCGCGCCAAACCGAACGGCGAACGGATTCCCGAATTTCGCGATAGCGCCCGCGAATCGCTCGAACTCGAGCTTTTTTCGACGGAACCGATTTACGACGATTATGAAATATTGCGTCTGACCGATTCCCTGACCGATTTCGCCTCGCAGTTTGGGGCCGACCATCCGTTGGTGCAGAAAGTCCTCGCGGGGAAATCGCCCCATGCACGCGCCGTTGAACTTGTCTCCGGCTCTAAACTGAAGGATGTCGCAATGCAGAAAGACCTTTACAGGAAAGACGCAACTGCACTGCAAGCTGCGCATGATCCGATGCTCGATCTAGCGCGCCTTGCGGACGCCCCAGCGAGAGAAGCGCGGAAGATTTACGATGCACAGGAAGAGATAAAAAAACAGGCGTACTCAGAAATCGCGAAAGCGCGTTTTGCCATTGAAGGCACCAGCAAGTATCCAGATGCAACCTTCACGCTTCGGCTTTCCTATGGAACCATCCGCGGCTATGAGCAGGACGGAAAACAAATTCCCGCGTTCACCGATTTTGCCGGTTTATATCAGCGTTCCGCCGAGCACGACAACAAACTGCCGTTCGATCTCCCGCAGCGTTGGATCGACAAGAAGTCGAATTTGAATTTGGCGACTCATTTCAATTTCGTCTCTGATGCGGACATCATCGGCGGCAACAGCGGGAGCCCCGTAGTAAATAAAGCGGGCGAATTCGTTGGAATCATTTTCGACGGCAACATTCAATCGCTGGTTCTCGACTGTATTTACACCGACACGCAAGCGCGGGCTGTCTCAGTCGATTCCGCCGCCATTAGCGAAGCGTTGCGAAAAGTTTATGACGCAGGCGCGCTTGTCGATGAAATAGAAGGGAAGAAATTGATAGCGACGCCCCCGCTGCCGCTTCCGGGGACAGCCGAGCGCGCTGTCCCTACGAATTTCACAATTGCTTGAGCAGCGTTTTCCAGCGCGTCCAGGCGTCGTCACGCGCCTTTTTGTTTTCTGGAGAGCCGGTAGGTGATTCGCCTTCGCGCATGAATCCGTGTGTGGCGCCCTTGTAAATCACCGGCTCATATTTTTTGCCGGCCGCTTTCATTAATTCTTCCGCTTTCGGGATGCCCGCGTTGACGCGCTCATCCTTCTCGGCGTAAAAGCCGTAAACCGGACACGCGATCTTGGCGGCGTCCTCCGCGTTGTCGACCGGGGTTCCGTAAAATGAATAGGCTGCCTTCAATTTCGGATTCACGCTCGCATATGAAAACGTCCATCCCCCGCCCCAACAAAATCCGCAAACTCCCAGCGTTCCATTGGCCGCCGGAATTTTGGTGAGCGCATAATCTGATGCGGCGTTAAGATCGGCTTTCACTTGCTCTTTCGGCAAAGCCGAGATGGCTTTGCGCGCTCCATCGACATCTTCAAATGTCTGGCCGCTCAGCAGATCTGGCGCGATCGCGATGACGCCGTTCTCGGCCAGTTGATCGCAAACTCCCCTCACCCAGTCGGTCAGACCGAAGATTTCGTGAATGACGAGAACGACCGGTGCCTTGTCTTTGCGCTCGGGATAAACCACAAACGCTTTGATCGTGCGATCGCCCGATTTGAAATCGACCCATTCGCCATGACGCGGTGAGTTGTTGAGTCGAGCTTTCGCCCAATCCTGAGCATGCGCGTTACAAACAGGATCGCACATAAGTATCGCGAGCAGGATGACCGCAAGAAATCGTACTACCGCGCGCTGTTGTTTCATCCAATTAAGATGTCGATTTTGGCTTTTGATCAGGTCGTGGCTGCAGCACTTTTGCGAAACAACAGCCCATCGAGGCTCCAGCGGCCAGCACCGTAAAAGAAAATAAACAAAAATATCCAGCAATAGAGTACGGCTTTCTCGCCCCCATTCGCGATGGGGAAGAAACCATGCGGCGCATGGACCATAAAATACGCGACTGCCATTGTGCCGCTCGATATGAACGCGGCCAGACGCGCAAGTAGACCAAGCGCAATCAGAAACCCGCCCACAAGGCAAATCCACCCACACAGCTGCAGGAGCGGCTTATCTGAACCGGGCATCCCACCAAACATGCCGAAGAGTAACTGGCCGCCGTGACTGGCGAAATTCAACCCAACGATCAATCGCATCAAACAATAGACCGGGTCTGCAAATCGATTAAGAGAGTTCATGGCGTTCAGGCTGACTGATCTCGAGCGGGCGTGTCAAGAAAATCGCTTCCTCTGTAGCGGCACTCTGCGAGCGCCGAATCAAATATGCACGTGATGATCGGCGGTCATAGACCGCCGCTACAGCTACGCTGCCTTCTTGGCAGACTGCGCGTGTTTGGCGCGGGCTTTCTTTGCTGACCTTTTTCTCGCACCACCAGTTTGTTCGAGGCTCCTTTGCAATACCGAAACCAGATCGATTACTTTGGTTGGCTTGGGTGCTTTCTTTGGCTTTTCCTCGATCTCTTTTCCGCCGGCTTCAACTTTCTCTTCGATTACTTCCATGAGCGCTTCGCGATAATCGTCGCGATATTTTTCCGGTTTCCACTTCGAGCTCATGCTATCGATGAGCGCTGTCGCCATGTTCATCTCCCGCTTCCCCACCTCCACTTTTTTCGGGACGTGGAGTTTGCTCGGATCGGCAAGTTCCTCGGCGAAGTGCATCAGCTCCAGAACGAGTGCGCCGTCTTCCGGTTTAACACCGGCGAGATATTGCCGCGTTTTGATTACAACCTTTGCGATCCCGACTTTCTTGCTCTCTTCGAGGGCATCACGCAAAAGGGCATAGGCTTTGTCCCCTCCTTTCTGCGGCTCCAAATAATAGGGCTTGTAGAAAAACATCGGGTCGATCTCTGCCTGATCGACGAAGTCCTGGATGTCCACCGTCTGCGTTGCTTCCAAATCTACTCGCTCAAAATCCTCATCTTTGAGCACGACGTATTTCCCTTTTTCGTATTCGTAACCTTTCACAATTTCGTCCCACGAAACTTCCTTGCCATCCTTTTCGGCGACACGTTTGTAATTCACCGGACTCAGATCGCTTTTGCGCAGCAGACGAAACTTGAGTTCCTCGCGTCGCGTAGCGGGATAAAGAGCGATCGGAATGTTAACCAGCCCGAAACTGATGCTGCCTTTCCAGATTGCGCGCGCCATACGCAATTATTTCGCATGTCGTTCCTGTAACGGCGGTCTATGACTGCCGAAGCCTTGTGGAGTGCAGGCGCCTAGCGTGCTGATTGTGACGCCCTCGCCGCAATGCCCTCAGCGGTCTGCTCCCTCGATGATTCATGCGCGAGCGCAGCGCGGGCTACAGCAATTTGGAAAACAATGAAACGAATCGGGATTATCGATTCTTACGCTGCGAGTTCCAGTTCCTGGCGCGAGATTCCGCGCAACTCGAAAAGGCGGATCAAAGTTTCCTCGATCAAATTGTTCGGACAGGAGGCGCCAGCGGTGATCCCGATGACCGCCGGCCCGTTCGGCAACCAAAAGTGGGAAACGACTTCGCGTTTTTCGTGCAGATTGTAATGCTTGATCTCCGTAGCGGAAACCAGCCGAGAGGCGTTGAGGACGAAGTAGGTGGGCAATTTTTCTTCACCCATCTCGGCCAGATGCGATGTGTTCGAGCTGTTGTAACCGCCGACCACGAGCAGCAGATCCATTGGCACGTCGAGTAGCTCGCGCAATGCATCCTGCCGCTCCTGTGTCGCGCCACAGATTGTGTCGAAGAACCGAAAATTCTTCTCCGCCAGCTCTGGTCCATCTCGATCGACAATTGCCTGTCGTATTCGTCGCTGCACCTCTTCCGTTTCGCCGCGCAACATGGTCGTTTGGTTTGCGACGCCTACGGTTTGGAGGTGCACGTCCGGGTCGAACCCGGGCGAATGCGCGCCCTTGAACTTCTCCAGAAACGCCCGTTTGTCGCCGCCATGCCGGATGTATTCGCAGACGTAATCGGTATCCGCGAGTGTTAGAACGACGACGTAATGCCCGCTGCCGTCACCAAGCGCGCGCGAGCTAGTAGCCTTTGTCTCCTCGTGTTCGGCTTTGCCGTGAATGATAGAGGTAGCCGATTCGCTTGCGTATTTACGAACCCGCTTCCAAACGCTCATTACGTCGCCGCAGGTGGTATCGACAACCTGGCAGCCGCGGTCCTTGATCTGCTGCTGAATCGACAATTCCGTTCCGAACGCCGGTACGATCACCACGTCTTCGGGCCCCAGATCGGAAATGTCAGCCTCCTTATTTTTGCCGGTGAGGTTCTTTATGCCTAACGAGGCGATCTGATGATTGACCTCCGGGTTATGAATGATTTCACCGACAATAAAAAGCTGGCGGTCTTTGAAGACTTTGCGCGCGGCATAGGCTAGATCGATCGCGCGCTCGACCCCGTAGCAAAAGCCAAACTCTTTCGCCAGGCGCACCGTGGTGTCGCCCACGGAGATGATTCCGCCCGCCCGGCGCACTTTATCGACAATATCGCTGCGGTAGTGCGACTCCACCTGTTGCTGCACCGCAGCCATCACGTCCGGCGTACGTAAATTAACTTTCTCGCGCGCCGTGGTGCCGCTGGAAATCAGATTCGTACTCATGCCTTAGGAAGAAACATACCATTCACCGGCCGCTTTGCAGTGGCCAACGAGCCCGTCAAAATTTTCTTTAAATCCAAGAATACCGATTACTGGTCGACCAGCAGTGGACCTGGAGGATCCTTAAACCAACTTGGCGACATCATTTGCGACCGTGGCGGGTCCGGGTCGCGGCTTTGATCGAGCCGGAGAACCAGGTTGCCATATTTCTTGTCCTCGGGAAACGAGCTTGCGATTTCCACCGGCGTGCCGATCCGGGTCAACGCAAAGAGTCGAGCAGCCGCTTCGCGATGGAGACGAACGCAACCATGGGTATGCGCCACAGGCCACACAAACCCTTCGTGAAATCCATAGGCTGGCCTGAATTCGCACCAGTAAGCCATCGGATAACCTCGGTCCGGCTCGCTCTGCCGGCGGCGCTCCTTTTGTTTGCTGTAAATTGTGAAGTGGCCGTGTGGGGTTGGGGCACTAGGCTTGCCCACGTTAGCCTGAACAGCCATTAACAGACGGTCTCCCTCCATCACAAACAGATTTTGCGTCGAAGTGGAGAGTTTCACTGTCACCTTGGACGGGTCGTGCGGCCGATAAGCCGTCACACGATAAGCGCCTCCAGTGGCCAACCGTCCTGTTCCGCAACCGGTGAGGAATAACAGCGAACCGCCAGCAGCCAGCAAAATTAATCGGGAAACATGTCGCATAGATTGCATACTGGAAAAGCTCGACGACACTTTGTCAACCGGCGCCATGCGATGTCATACGAGTGCTTGCGTCGACTAACGAACCCAATATCACATAGGCTCCCAGCGGCGAATTCTCTGCAACCTATTCAAACGAGGCGTTTTCGGCACTGCTGGTTCCTTCCACAGAATTGCCTTCATCCCGCAGGAGAATCTCTTCGAAGCGCCGCGAAAAATTTGCGTAAAAAGGATAGGGCCGCGTGGAATTTGCCGGTTGGTATCGCCAATGTTTGTACATCCAGAGCCATGGGGCCGGGTTTCTTCGCACATAAGGCTCAAACGAGTCCCAGCATGCTTGGGCAATCTGTTGATGCGTCATCCCAGTAGTGTTGTCGATCTTCGGGTGGAAGATCACCCGGTAACGTCCGTCCGGCAGCGGCTCGCAATGGGCGGGAACTATTGGCGCACCGGTCCGTTCATGCAGCCAGGCGTGCGCGGAAGGCACACTCTTTTTTAATCCAAAGCAATCGATCGCAACTCCACCCTGCTTCGGCCGAACAGTAAGATCGACCAGGAGCGCGGTGCTTCCGTTTCGCCGTAGAACTTTGTAGAGACGTACGATGCCGCGCTTCCGCGGGATCAGCTCGTGTCCTGCCTGCTCGCGGATTGTCTTAAAGATCGGATTAAGCAGGGAGTTCCCGAATTCTTGTGCAATAATGGTGCTAATAAGACCGGCGAAACCACAAGCAAGACTGAGCCATTCGAAATTACTATAATGACAGCACGCTACGATTAATCCACGCTCACGTCCGGTTCCGTGCGCGGTTTCCTCGAGGTTCTGCAACTCGATATAGCGAGAGAAAGTTTCCTGAGTAAGGTTTGGGCTCCACAAAAAATCGATCACGGTCCGCGCGAAATGCTGAAATGACTCGCGGGCAATTTTGCGCCGGTCGTGCTCTGACAATTCGTCGCCAAACGCGACTTCGAGATTATTCAGAGCGACCCTGTATCCAGCTCGGTCAAGAATCGACATGAGCGCTCCCATCATTTGCGCCAAATGGAAACAGCTCTTTCGGGACAACCGCGGGATCAGCTTTGCCGCGAGCAGGAGCCCAATCCACTCAAGGCAGTACCGGACTCGTTTCCATCGCGAAAGCATTTCCCACTCTAAACATGCCTCTGAGCGGAAGGCTAGCGCGCGAAGCTATTCGGGTTGTTTCTCTGATACCAGCCGGAGATAGTCGCGCTCGAGAGTTTTTAAGCGTTGGATAATTTCATTCAACGCCAACTCGTTTTTTAAGTTTACTTGATAATCGATTTCGGCGCGAAGCCGGTCTTTGTGAGACTGCCGGTTCTGCGACATCAAAATGATCGGTGCTTGCAGGACAGCTAGCATGTTAATTCCAGTACTAAGCAGCAAGAATGGATAAACATCGAAGGCCCTGTCGGCGAGCAACCAAGTGTTTATCAGTACCCACGTGTTGAAAAAGAGCACTGCGGCGAAGATGAATTTCCAACTACCGCCAAACTCCGCGATAATGTCCGCGGCGCGGTCTGCGAGGGTAAGCTGCGCTGCCTCCTCCACATTGACATTGCGGGTGGCGCTATGGCGCAAAAGCTCATCGGTATGCCGGAGCCGGTTGGCAAGCGCGGTCAGCATTTCCAGCGCAACATCGGGACTGCTTCGCATGAAAGACAGAAAATGCTCGCGCGAGAGCAGAGCCAGTCTTGCGTCCTCAGCTACTACCGCGTCGGCAGAGCGGCGCTCCCCATCGAGCAAAGCCATTTCGCCAAAGAAATCGCCGCGGCTCAGCTGCGCCAGCGTCACCTCATTTCCGTCCCTGGCTTGCACGCAAATCCGGACTTTCCCACGCTCAATCAGATACATCGCGTCACCGACGTCACCTGCGTGGAACAAGACTTGGTGCGCTGGGCAATCGAGCGTTTCGATCAGTCCGCACAACTCCCTGGCACTCGCATCGTCGAGCGATTCAAACAACGGGACCTGGCGCAAAGTTTCAACAGTCATCGCGGAAAGCCGTAATCAATCGCGATGCGATTACCCAGTGGCGAAAGAACGCAGTATCGCACGCACACGGTCCAATAATAGCGACAATCGACGGCGTCGAGAAGCGCCAATTATCGGCTCCGACGCACGAGTTCAAGCTGCGATTGCCTCAAGGATAGAAGCCACGGCTTCCAGGACGCCAAATTGACTTGGGCAGGTTCAATTCTAGGTTGGAATCGCGCTCCCTCGCGCCGCCTGAATCGTGAAAAACGTTCTCTTTGTCTGCACAGGTAACATTTGCCGCAGCCCGATTGCGGAAGGTTTTTTTCGCCGTTTGCTCGGAAATCGGAGGGACATTGAAGTGGCATCAGCCGGCGTACATGCGGTGCGCGGGCAGCCGCCGAGTCTTTATGCAGTGCAAGTCTGCGAGGAGGAAGGCGTGGACATTAGCGGGTTGCGCAGTCAGCCACTTACCGCCGCCTTAATCGATCGCGCCACCCACATCTTTGCCATGACCGGCGCACATTTGGAGACGATCCACATGCTCTTTCCACAGGGCGCTGAAAAATCGTTCCTCCTCCGTGAATTTGAAGAGCCGGGTACGACCGTTTGGCGTGATGTTCCGGACCCGATCGGTCTTGGCCGCGACGTTTACGAACTTTGTGCGCGGACCATAAAAAACGCCTTGCCCAGCGTGCTTGCCTTCGTAGAACAAGGCGAACTCGTGCGGCCTGGTGCGACGCGCGGGCACGACGTATCTTCTTATTCAATGGGTGATCTTCCTCCCCGCATTGAGACTGGATCGGTTGGTTCGACATCTTCGCCTCGATACGGCGATGCTCTGCGCAGAGTCGATCCTGAAATTTTCGATGTAATCGCCGCAGAAGAAAAACGGCAACGGGAAAATATCGAACTGATTGCGTCGGAGAATTTCACGAGTCGCGCGGTCATGGAAGCGCAGGGCAGCGTGCTGACAAACAAGTACGCCGAGGGTTATCCGCGAAAACGCTGGTATGGCGGCTGCGAGAATGTCGACGTTGCCGAGCAACTGGCCATTGATCGCGCCAAGCGATTGTTTGGCGCAGAGGACGTCAATGTGCAGCCGCACAGCGGCGCGCAGGCCAACATGGCAGTCTATTTCGCCGCCATTAAGCCGGGTGACAAGATTCTGACCATGAATCTGGCGCACGGCGGTCATCTCACCCATGGGCATCCGGCAAATTTTTCCGGTAAATTTTATCAAGTTACCCACTACGGCGTCGACGAAAAAACGGAGCAAATCAATTACGACGCACTGCAAAAACAGGCCGAGGAAGTGCGGCCGATCATGATCACCGCAGGCGCATCCGCCTATCCGCGCACGATTGATTTCCCGCGGCTGCGGCAAATTGCCGATTCGGTTGGCGCGATTCTTTTCATCGACATGGCACACATCGCCGGTCTGGTTGCAGGCGGTCAACATCCGAGCCCGATTCCACACGCACAATTTGTGACAACTACGACCCATAAAAGTTTGCGTGGCCCCCGGGGCGGCATCGTGATGTGCGAAGCAAAATTCGCGAAACAAATCGACTCGACGCTCTTTCCCGGCGTTCAAGGCGGCCCGCTCATGCACGTGATCGCCGCGAAAGCGGTTTGTTTTCACGAAGCGCTTCAGCCTCAATTTCGCGAATACCAGCGACAAGTCGTCATCAACGCCAAAGCACTTGCGGCTGGGTTGGCCAATCATGGCTATCGAATCGTTTCCGGGGGCACGGATAATCATCTCATGCTGGTCGATCTTCGCCCAAAGGAAATTAACGGGAAGGAAGCGCAGGATGTGCTTGATCGCGCCGGTATTACCGTAAACAAAAATGCGATCCCGTTCGACACTTATCCGATTTTCAAGCCGGGCGGCATCCGTGTTGGCACGCCGGCGGTCACCACGCGCGGCATGAAAGAGGAAGAGATGCTCGAGATTGCCGACCTGATCGCCGAAGCGCTGGGTAACCGCTCCGACGCCGACGCGCTGGAGAGAGTTCACCGGAAAGTGCTCGATTTAACGAGAAGATTTCCGCTCCCTATTTAACAGTCGACAAATGAATGCGTCTAAAGTTGTTGGACGGCGAGAAACGGCACGGACACCGGCAGAGTTTCATGCGCTGGGCGCGCGCCTGGATCGCGAGCTCTCGGTCGTCAGGCCATTCGAGCGCAAGCGCGGTTTCATTTTAAAAGCGCGCAGTTGGGATGAATTGGCGCATTGGGAATCGCAGCGACTTATTAAGGAACATCGCCAACGCCATCAATGAGCGAACAGGCTCCGTTATTGCGCGTGTGTTCGCTGCTAAATGATCACGACGCGAAATACTTGATCGTCGGCGCGCGCGCCTGCTGGTTGCACGGTTACATTCGGGCCACGATGGATGTGGACATCCTGATTCCTGAGGATTTGGAGAATCACACGCGCGTCATAGCGGCGCTTTCGGAGCTTGAGGATCACGCTGCAGCGGAATTGACACCGCAGGATCTGGTCGAAAACCTCGTGGTAAAGATCGCCGACGAAGTGGAAGTCGATGTGAGCACTCGCGCCGGGAAGGTCAGTTACGCCAATGCAATTGGCACATCACTCAAAGCAACAATCGAGGGTGTGAAAGTTCCGTACGTGGATTTGCAAACCCTGATCAAGAGTAAAAGCTCCCAACGGGAACAGGATAAAGTCGACGTTCAACGATTGCTCTCGCTGAACCAACCGGAATAGATGCGCTGGCTAAATTTTCTTCCTACCTAAGCGCCGGGAAACCGCGTAGTTTGCTTCGCCCCATGAATCGAGCAGTCGATCAACCCGAACCGAATCCATTACGCGAAGGTTTGTCTCCGCGCGGCGTGCCGCAGCCCTGCAGTATTGTGATTTTCGGCGCTACGGGGGATCTCACCCAGCGCAAACTCATCCCAGCGCTTTACAACCTTGCTGCCGATGGCGATCTGCCGCCCGCCGTGGCAATCGTCGGCTTCGCGCGAAGAGAGAAAAGTGACGACCAATTCAGGAGCGAGCTCGAAGAAGCCACGCGCAAATTTTCGCGCCAACCGGTGCGCGATGAAATCTGGAAAACGTTTGCGCAATCGATCTTCTATCATCAAAGCGAGTTCGGAGACGAGTCCGGTTACAAAAAGTTAGTTAAGCGTCTCGACGAAATCGACAAAGAACGCGGTACGCGCGGCAACCGGCTTTTTTATTTCGCAGCGGCTCCCGACCAATTCGAACCGATTCTGAAGCACTTAAAAGCCGCAGGTTTAAACGAGACCTGCAAGGGAAGCTGGGCTCGCGTCATCGTCGAAAAACCGTTTGGCAGCGATCTCGCCTCAGCACGGGAACTCAATCGCATGGTCCGCAATTCCTTCACCGAAGAGCAGACCTACCGGATTGATCATTTCCTCGGCAAGGAAACCGCGCAGAACATTCTGGTCCTGCGATTTGCGAACGCGATTTTCGCGCCCCTCTGGAACACGCACTATATCGACCAGGTGCAAATCACGGCAGCGGAAACGCTCGGAGTTGAGACACGCGCCGGCTTCTACGAACGAACGGGCGCTTTGCGCGACATGGTCCAAAATCACCTGCTCCAACTCCTTTGCCTCGTTGCGATGGAGCCCCCCACAGATTTAAGCGCTGACAGCATCCGCGACGAAAAAGTGAAAGTGGTGCGATCTCTTCGCCGATTGCCACGCAACGAAGTAGCGGCCAGCGTCGTGCGCGGGCAATACACCGAAGGTGCGATTCACGGCGATCCGGTCGTAGGTTATCGCCAGGAACAAAACGTGAAACCAGATTCGCAAACGGAAACGTTTGTCGCATTGCGTCTTTTCATCGACAACTGGCGCTGGGCCGATGTGCCGATTTACATGCGTGTCGGGAAACGCCTTCCGAAATCGGCTACGGAGATTTCCGTCCATTTCAAAAAAGCTCCAGCCGTTCTTTTCAATAGAGGCCTGAGCGACCAAAACGTGCTTGTCATCAGGATTCAGCCCGACGAAGGAATTTCATTGCGGATCCAGGCAAAGGTCCCGGGCGCGAGTTTTCGCATCGAGCCGGTTAAGATGGATTTCCATTACGGAACGTCCTTTGGCAAAGCCAGCCCGGAAGCATACGAACGGCTACTGCTCGATGCGATGAGTGGTGACGCCACACTGTTTGCGCGTCGCGACGAAGTCGAGGAAGCCTGGGCTTTCATCGATCCTATCGAGGAGGCGTGGCACGCAAAAAAAGATGCGCCTGGTTTGTTTTTCTATCCCGCCGGATCGTGGGGCCCGGAAGAAGCCGACGATCTTCTTGCGCGGGATGGCCGAACATGGAGGAGATTATGAGCGGGAGTCATTTTCCGGGTAGCGCACGCGTCTCGCGTGTTGTGGATGGCGTCCTCGCCATCGCGAACTTCCCTTTCGCAATGCAACCCGCGCCGCCCGATTCACTCACAATAAAAGATTGTTTTGGCGCGACGCCAAAACTAGCACGCGAGACGCGTGCGCTACCCAATCCATCACCGTAATGCCTCCTGTTGTCGAAACCTATTCGCTCGGAGCGTCTGTTGAACTGGGCAGGATCGGCCAGGAACTGAAGAAACTTTGGGAGCAAAGCGAGGGCGCAATGACACGCGCCTCTCTGGTAAACCTTGCCGTTTACAGCGAAGAACCCGGTTCACTAGAAAAGAACACGCAGCTCATCGCAAAAATTGCCGAAAACCATGCCTGCCGCGCCATTGTTATCGGAGCTGATTGCAAGGCGAAAGAGAATCGCGTCGAAGCCTGGATCAGCGCACATTGTCACGTCAGCCGCGCCGGCAGCAAACAAGTTTGCTCCGAACAAATCTCATTTCTGCTCCAGGGGCCGTGTACGACTTTACTACCGAGCATTGTTTTTTCGCATTTGGATTCCGACTTGCCGTTCTACCTGTGGTGGCAGGAGGAATTTTCCGAGCCGATGGATCCGCAACTTTGGGCTTGGGTTGACCGTGTCATCTATGACAGCCAGGGATGGAAGGATTTTCGCGCCCAACTGCATTTGGTTGAGACCGCTCAGCAGGAAGCCCGGCAGCGGATCGTGCTTTGCGATTTGAATTGGACGCGACTGGATAAGGTTCGCTTCGCGCTCGCCCAATTCTTCGATCATCCGGCCTCGCATCATCATTTTTCCAAAATTAAGAAAGTGCGAATTGATTTCGCGCCGGGATTCCGTTCGACTGCCGTCCTCTTTGCCGGCTGGCTTGCCGCGCAATTAAATTGGCGCGCGGAAAACACGACGGCAAACAAGGTACAATTCATCGGGCCGTCGGATCGAAAGATCGACATCGAACTGCGCGAACGATCAGGAGAACCGATTCGCGAGATCGCTCTGGAAACTTCCGAGGTGGAGTTTCTCGTGACGCGCGCCGAGTGCGGCGATCTCCTGGAAGTTTCACGCCGAAAACCGGGCGAGAAGCACATCCCGCAATTAATGCCCGCGGGAAAGAACGACCCGGTGAGTTTGATGACTGAAGAACTGATGCGCGGCGGACCGCACGATATTTATCTCCATGCGGTTAATTGCATTCGCGATTTGCTGTAGCGGCAGCCTGTGTCAGCTGCTTGGGAGCAACGCGCACAACTCGCGGACGTTCTTCTCGATCGAAAAAAGACTTTGAGCACGCTCGTACCCCGCCTGACCAAGTTTTCGCGCTAACGAACGATCGTTAATCACCTTCTCGATTGCACCCGCCAGCATAGCGACATCCCCCGGCGGCACAAGAAATCCGGTTTCGTTTTGGATTACCATTTCAGGAATCCCGCCGATCGATGTCGAGACGACCGGCAGGCCTGCCGCCATCGCTTCCATAATTACGGTGGGCAGATTATCCATGCCTCCATCGGGATCGATTACGCTTGGCAACACAAAAGCAGTGGCCGCCGCCAAATGTTCCCGTATTTCATGTTGCGGCTTTGCGCCTGGCAGTTCGACGCAGTCTTGCAGATCAAGCCGCGCGATTTCTTCGCGCAGTTCTTGCTCGAGCGGGCCTTCGCCAATGATCTCGCACCGAAATGATTTTTCCCGTTCCATAAGCAACCGGCAGGCGCGAAGCAAGTCGACAAAACCTTTTTTCGCGATCAATCGACCGACCGCGACGATCGACGGCGGAGTGGACGAAAAATCCGCGCGTTTGAACGGGGTCAGGTCCAGGCCGTTGTAGATGCGATGAATTCGATTCGCGCTATCTGAGAAGCGCTCCCTCAAAAATCTTTCTGCGTAATCGGTTTCGGTAACGATTAAACGTGCTGCATCAAGCAGCTTGTCCAGACCGATTTGAAAATCTCGCGGCGCGAAAATGTCGTTGGCATGTGCGGTAAAGCTGAAACTGATCGAAAAAAATCTGCCGATCCAGAAAGCGGTGCGCGCAGCTATTCCGGCGAAGTGTGCGTGCACGTGGCGAATTCCAATTTTTTGCAGACGTAGTCCAACGTAAACCGCTTGATAAAGACGAAGAAAATCGCTGCGCCTGCCCCACTCATCGAGAGCAGCGATAACTTCGCCCGTCAGCTCTCCTTTCTTGGAAGCGCGCCGGACGTCGTGTAACAAGTGCTCCTCCTCAGGGAGGTAATGCACGCTTTCGACAATATGTTCATCCCAATCCTGCGGCGGCTCGTCCTTCGGCTTACGGATGGAAAAAACGGGCGGAGCGATTCCTTGTCGAGCAAGCTCGGCAACTTC
>Ga0137407_10001676_pt1 | contig 14479 bp, 18 predicted proteins | sample CZOMad2_2_16fung_FD_108410 | JGI IMG/M metagenome (GOLD analysis project Ga0137407, IMG submission 108410) | Vadose zone soil fungal communities from Angelo Coast Range Reserve, California, USA - CZOMad2_2_16fungal (Illumina Assembly) | ecosystem: Environmental > Terrestrial > Soil > Vadose...
ATCCCGTTCTTGAAGCAGTTGTTGTAGAAAATGTCGGCGTAGCTGGGAGAGAGGATTACGCGAAAGCCGTAATCCTTCACGCCCCACGGTGCGTGTTCGCGGCTGGAGCCGCAGCCGAAGTTTGCACGCGTTAGTAAGACAGAAGCGCCGCGATAGCGCGGAAAATTCAGCACGAACTCCGGGTTCGATTTTTCTCCGGCGAGGTACCGCCAATCGTAAAACAGGATGCGGCCGAAGCCTTCGCGCGTCAGCGCCTTCAGGAATTGTTTCGGCACCATCTGGTCGGTGTCCACATTCACCCGATCCAGCGGCATGACCATGCCACTATGTTTTATGAACGGTTGCATCGGGCTCCTCGGGCTACAAAGTCAAAGTCATTCCACGTTGGCTACGTCGAATTCGCGGACGTCTACGAAGTGGCCAGCTATGGCTGCTGCTGCGGCCATTACTGGGCTTACCAGGTGGGTGCGCGAGTCGCGGCCTTGGCGGCCTTCAAAATTGCGGTTGCTGGTGCTGGCGCTGCGTTCGTGTGGCGGCAGGACGTCGTCGTTCATACCGATGCACATGCTGCAGCCTGCGTCGCGCCACTCGAATCCGGCTTCGGTGAAAATTTTGTCGAGGCCTTCTTTTTCGGCTTGGTTTTTTATGCCACGCGAGCCTGGCACCACTAACGCTTGTTTTATGCTGCTGGCTACGTGTTTGCCGGCTACCAGGTGGGCTGCCGCGCGCAGGTCGTCGATGCGGGAGTTTGTGCACGAGCCGATGAATACGCGGTCGATGGGAATGTCTACGATCGGTGTTCCGGCTTTCAGGCCCATATAGATCAGGGCGCGCTCGGTGGCCTTTTGGTCGTTGAGATCGGAGAAGGATCCCGGATCTGGCACGCGGGACGTTACGCCGCTGACCATGCCGGGATTCGTTCCCCAGGTGACTTGCGGCGCGATGTCCTTGGTGTGCAGCTCCACGGTGGTGTCGAATTTTGCGTCGGCATCGGTGGTCAGCATTTTCCAGAGCTCGACAGCTTCCTGGAAAGCTTTGCCGCGAGGAACGAATGGACGGCCTTCGAGGTAAGCGTAGGTGGTGTCGTCCGGCGCAACCATGCCCGCGCGGGCGCCGCCTTCGATGGTCATGTTGCAGACGGTCATGCGGCCGTCCATCGACAAGCCGCGGATGGCTTCGCCGCTGTACTCGGCGACGTGGCCGTTGCCGCCACTGATGCCGATCTTTCCGATGATGGCCAGGACGATGTCTTTCGCGGTGACGCCTTTGGGTCGCTTGCCGTTCACCACGATGTTCATGGTCTTGGAGCGCGACTGCGACAAACACTGCGTGGCCAGCACGTGCTCCACTTCGCTGGTGCCGATACCGAATGCCAGCGTCCCAAACGCGCCGTGCGTCGAGGTGTGGCTGTCACCGCAGACAATCGTTTGCCCTGGCTGCGTGATGCCCAGCTCCGGCCCAATGATGTGGACGATGCCTTGATTTGCGCTGTTCATGTCGAACAAGCGCACTCCGGATTCGCGGCAATTCTTCTCCAACGCTTCAAACTGCAAGCGCGCGTCGATGTCGACGATTGGCAGTAGGCGCTCTTTGCTCACGGTAGGAACGGAATGATCCATCACAGCGAAGGTGAGATCGGGGCGTCGGACTGTGCGGCCTTCGGCTTTGAGCCCAGCGAACGCTTGCGGGGAAGTGCCTTCGTGGATCAGGTGCCGGTCAATATAGATCAGCGCGGGTTTTCCGTCGCGGCTTTCGTGGACAACGTGATTGTCCCAAATCTTCTCGTACAGGGTCTTAGGCGCCATGGTCGATCCTCACGCGCGATTTTAACACTCGTGTAACACGGGTGCCTAGGGTACAGCCCTCCATGAGTCTGCCTGGCAAACCCGAAGAACCGGGCGTCAGCGGCTGAAGCCAAACTGCGAAGAACTCTTGGGTCCGACGGAGTGCGAATTTCTGGTTAACAGTTTGCCCCCTCCCCCGGCATTTTTTCGGATCTGCGGATTCTAAAGGACTTTAAGTCTAATGAATTTGTAAGTGCGGATTCTGCACGAGTTACGGGCACGTTTCTTGTAAGTGCGGATTCTAAAGGAATTGCGCGATGGAGCAGGCTGGCAGGGAAGAGAATAGTCTGGACGGAACGGCGAGAGTGCCAGGCGAGTATCACGACTGATGGTATCAGGAAATCGGATTACTGTCAAGAGAATATTTACTGGTCTGCTATTCGAACGAGCTAGCGCAACAGATCGAAGTCGTTCGAACGGCCTCAGCCAAAGACAGGACCCACCCTTGACTCCTGCGCGCAACCCTATATAGTCCCTTCCAATCGCATCTCTGCTGAGGCTATCCGCCTCACGATGCAACTCGTTTCTTTCCCAATTTTGTACTTTGGCCCGCATAGCAGTGTTGCGGTTGGGTACCCAAGGGCTCTTGTCGTTCAAATTCTTCGAAAAAGGAAAGGTCTAACTGTGCTTAGAAAAATCTCGTTCGCATTTGTAACACTTGTGCTGTTCCTTGGCATGTCCACCGCCGCCTTCGCGCAAAAGACAACGGTCGTCCGCGTCGTGGTCGTCAAGACCGACAATCCCGCGGCGTATGCCCAAGCTTTGGAAGCGGGCAAAGAAGTTATGAAGAAAGCCGGAGTCAGTGCCAACACCCGGGTGTACCAAGCCAGCTACGCTGGCACCGACGCGGGCGCCGTTGTAGCTACCATCGAATATCCCAGCATGGCCGCGCTGGCCGAAGCGGAAATGAAACTTCGCGCCGACAAGGACTACGTCGCCTGGATTAAGAGCCTCGAGAAGATTCGCACCATCGTCTCCGATAGCATTTATCGCGAGCTGTAGGCGAACAATCCGCAGGGGCGCGGCCCGTCCGCGCCCTCATTCGAACAGCAGCTTCCAGGAACAAACGCTATGACCGTGCCATACGTAATCGCTGGATGCTTCCCAAGACAGCGAGTACTCCGAAGACGGCGAGAAAACCCGGCAGGTAGTAATTCTTTGCGCCGCGGTCGATCATCGCCGCGCGCGAATCGTGGGGATCGTAAAATATCCATACGTGTTGGTTCACGAAGAAGGCCGGCGGATTGAACGAGATCCAGTCTCGACATAACACGGGTTCCCCGCTGCGATCGGTGAATTTCACTATCGCCCGATACGAGGTACCGGTCCGGAATCCGTGTCGATAATTGTCGACGCGTTGATTCTCCACGACCTGGCCGTCGGCCACCGCCGGCCTGTACAGGAATTGGTCCAGATGATGGTGATGGATCAAGTGGGCGCCGCCCACCAGCACCGTTAATCCGACCACTAGACCAATCACGCCCACAACGCGATGGATGGTTCGAATGGTCGCAGCCTCAAGGTTCATTTTGCGCGCTCTGCGGCGGCTCGTGTATAACAATCGCGGTTGAGGGGCTGCCAACAGTCAGCCGCGAGGAAGCGTCAAAATCCCCACCCTTTCCGCAGGAACGGCAGAAGGGAAGGGGCACCCGAAGAGTTTCGGAAAACGCACCGCCTCGAAAACCTGACTGCCCATATTCAAAACTTAATTCGTTGTCGAGGTCGGCGCATCCACCAATGCTTTCCAGCTTCCGTCCGCTTGCTTCCCCCACACCACAACGTATTTGGCCTTGGTGGTCAGCGGCTTGCCCTTCTTGTCGCTGAATGTAATCTCGTAGTCCCCAATCTCATAAGCCAGATCGCCGGCTTTGGAGACCTCCACCTTCGTCGGGGCAAACGAGAGCGCAAATTTCGGATCGGTCATCATTCCGGCAAAGCCCTTCTGGATGGCGTCCTTGCCGGTGCCGATAGGTGAACCCGCGACCATGAGCACGGCGTTGTCCGCATAAAAGGAAGCGGTGCGCACCGGATCCTTGTCGCCAGCCGCCTTCGACCACGCCAGATCTGCCGCGCGAATCGCGGCCTCGTCCGCAGCGCGAGTATCCACAACCGCCGCTGGTTGCGACGTGGTCGGCCCACTCCCGCCGCACGAAGCTAAAGCCAGAGCGCCTGATAAGCACACACCAAATCCCAAGACGCGCAGGATCACGGGTTTTCTCCTCTCAGAATGGAATCCGGAAGTTGACTGGCGTCAAGATAGCGAGGGAAGGGCAGCTTGTCAAACACAACCCAGAGCGCGGCCCTGCCCAGAAAGCGGGGTGAATGTAGCTGGATTGAGAGTCAGAGAAAGCGGTAACCCCGAGACCCAGGTTCAACCGACCGCGGAGAAAAGCAGATCCCTCGCTGGCGCCCGGGATGACAAGCCGGCATACCAACTCGTCATAACGCAAGCGCAATAATTCCCATCCAATAAGAGCCACCTCCAGGAGGCCGACATGCCTATAGCAAAAGCCGCAGAAAAGATCGCTACCGCAATGCAGGCCCTGCCAGGCGTCACCCCATCGCCACACCGCTTCGGCGGAACAGAGTATCGCCTGGACCGACGAGAAATTGGGCACATCCACGGCGATTCCCTCGTCGATATCCCCTTCACAAAAAAGATTCGCGAAGAATTGGGTAGCCGCGGGAAGAGCGGAACGTCACCACATCCTGCCAGACAGCGGATGGGTCAGCGTATTTCTGCGCGAGCCCGGTGACGTAGACCGCGCGATTGAGTTGCTGCGGTACTCGTATGAGCAGGCGCGTCCGCGCGAGATGGATGCCGGAGCATCCGCGGCGAACCCCGAGCACCGGGCCGGCGACTGAGTTAAAAGCGGATTCATTTGCGAAACAAGACAGGAGCATACCACCGGGCGTAAGTTGCGATTCCGAGCAACAGCTCAACCCACCAGAGCACGAGGACGCATCGCATCCACAGTTTGTATCGGGTAAACCGCAATTTCTCCGGCAAGAGATTCGTGCCCGCGACTAGCAGAACATACAATCCGGCTATTTCGGTGACACCTCCGAGCGTGGCATGTGTTGTCGCCAGTGCGTAGTACGCCTTGTTCAGCTTGGCCGGGAGCCTGGGAAATACGTGGGCGGTAAATGAGGGAACCATCGTCAGCGCGACCACTACCAGGTTGAGCAGGACGATGGCCGATTGGCACGCTGCATGTTGGCGAAAACGTCCGGTGCGCGCAAGAAAAGCACCGATGAGTAGCCCAATCCCCATTGCGATTTCGAGGAGCAGAACTGAATCCGCAACCCACGGTGCCGCCGTTCCAAGAAATCCTTCGTTCAACCGATTCTCTCCAGAAGTGCTGCACGGGCCATTCGTGTCCTCGCGCTGGGGGCCATGACGTGGACTAGCCCACGCCATGACCTGCGCTAGTTCGGCAATTACAGCGAGTTCAGGAAAGTGAAGAGTTGCTGCTTCTCCGCTTGGCTTAGCTGGTCGAAACGCCTTTCCACGTGCGTGGCCTCGCCTTGGTGGCGTTCGATGGCGTCCGCCAACGTGAGGGATCTGAGGTCGTGCATGAATCGAGGTCTCATGCGCAGGCCCCAGAGCGCCGCGGTGCGCAACTTGTTGGCGGTGTCCTGTGGTCCCGCTTGCACGATGCCGTCGCCGGTTTCGATGTCGTGAAGCAAGAAGTCGCTGAAGGGATGGATGATTTTATTTCCCAGAGCGTCGGGAACGGCGAAAGTTCCGCCATTGATCAGCGTTCCCGCGGCGGCGGTAACGAGCGTCTCGACGTGGCAGGTATTGCAGCGAATCTTCTCAAATAGGGCTTGCCCCGCCAGGGCGTCCGACGTTGCCGCAAGCGCGGAGTCGCGCGGTGGCACTTTCGTGCCGCGAACAAATTGCGCGAAGTGGTCGATGTCCGCCAAGCCAAGATTGTCGGGAACATCTTCAGGGTCCTGCGTCACTTTCCCGACGGTGGTGGTGTCCTTGGGCCGCAATCGATTGGTCACGCCCATCTCATTGAGGTAGGCGTCACCGATGAACGAAAGCAAGCTGCTATGTTGGTCTTTCCAACCGAAGCGGCCAACGCGGGTTTGGCCCGGCGCCTCCAGTACAGGAACCTCAATCGCTTCGCCGTGAATCCTTCCTTCGCTGACGTCCGGTTGTTGCTGCGCGATGGTTTGCAGCGTGCTGTCGTCGATCGCTTCGACGAATCCATCTCCCAGAGTATTGAGCGCCGCCCGCAATGCCCGGATGTTCTCGGTCACCGGAATATGCTCCTGCGCCTGCGGGACCACCGCCCGATCGTTGATGATGGATCGGCCGACGATCGTGTTCGCGCCGTCATTAATCGGCACCGTGGGATTCACAAAGTTACCGCTGGCGTCCAGGTGACCTACACGCAATTCCGTAAATTGGCTCGCCGCGCCGCTCACCGGATTCTGATGGCATTCGGCGCACGCTCGGCCGTTATACACCGGGCCGAGTCCGCTGCTCACATCGTGAACCTGTTCGTAAACTTGCTGGTCCAGGGCGTACGTGTCGCCCGGGGGCTCCGCGAGTCCATTGTTCTTACTTTGCGACCCGGGATTCTGGGCAAGTGTGGGAGTGTCAAAGCCCGCAGGCGCTTCGGTCGGCGGTTGCTGGGCAGTTAAAGCCAGCACCATAGCCGTCACGCCTAGCAGCAACACAAGAACTGAGATGATTCTGCGCGTCATGATATTAGCCTCCAGGAAAGTCGATTCGTCGAGACACGTCCGGTGCCGACAAAACGAAGAGATTCACCCCGGCGCTCTGTGAGACCGCAGAAACCAAACTTCTATTCCGGTGGAATTGTTAAAAGTGTGTGAAAGGCCAAGGTTCAAGTCCGAGACCTCGCCCGAGACACGATTCCTCCCTTGCTGCTTTTGGCTTTGGTGCTACCATGTCGCCACCATGGTCCTCATCAAACAAGAACTCATCTCCTCACTGCAGAACGAAGTGCGCATCCTGCTGCACCTGATCGGCAAGATCGACAGAGCGAAACTCGACTACCGTCCTACCGCGAAGCAGCGCAGCTTCCTGGAACTGATTCAGTACATGGCGATCATGGGGCCTACGATGGTCGACAGCATCAAGGAGGGGACCTTTACGCGCGAAGCGATGATGGCCATCTGGGGGCCTGCCGAGGCGGCCTCGAAGGCGATGGATTTTGAGCAGGCGGTGGCGGCTATTGAGAAACAGTCGGGCGAGTACGCGCGGGCTCTGGGTGAATGGAGCGACGAGGAGTTTCGCAGCGTGATTGATATGTTTGGGAACAAGTCCACGCGCGGGATGATCCTGGTGAATATGGTGTTGTGCGGGCATGCGGCGTACCGGACGCAGTTGTTTTGTTATTTGAAGGCTACTGGGCGCGAGGAGTTGAATACTATCAATTTATGGATGGGTGCGGACGCGGCGATGGGGGCAAGCTAAACGGTCGGCGGTCGCTACAGGACCGTCATTTTGGAGGGGCGCTGTGGCCGGCGCACTGGAGCACTCCCAGGTAAGCGCTCCACGGCCCCACGTCTTCGCGGTATTGGTGAGCCATGATCCGGGAGATTTGGTGCAGGTGGGTTAAGTCATGAGCGGCCCAGGTGGCTAGCAGTTGAGACAGTGTGACCTGTCCGAGGGCAGGATGCTTGCCCCGCCGCTCGAGGTCCTCTGGCTGGAGATTCAGGGCGAGAAGTTCGGCCAGATTTTCTGATCGCAAACGGGCGAATTCATCCAATAACTGCTCCAGTGATTTGCCCTGAATTTCTTGCGCATGTCCCCAACGATCAAAGGGCGTGAACGTCCGCGTCTCGCCAAATTCCAACACCATCTTTACGCGTGGCACCCAATCGGTGCGTTCGCCGTTCACCAGATGGCCGACGACGTCGAACGCGCTCCAAGTGCTTTCTCCTTCGTTGCGGTGCGTCCATGATTGCGGTAGATCGCGCAGAAGGTTATTGAGGGTGGCAGGCGTGCGAGCGAGCAACGCGATTGTGTCCTGTAGGGTATGGTCCATTATGCTGCTCCTCCATTCGTAGACAGTGATTTCGCGGAGACTGCGATTGTAGCTGTTCTGTGACGGCACGGGTCATTGGCGAACAAAAACCCACGCGAGAAACTTTTTTCTGTTCGCCGGGTTTTATGGGTGGGCAGTGGAGGTGTGGGTGTTGAACCTCCCGCAAAGCTCATGGTATCTGTGGGATACATCCCGGGTGGAAATGCTGCATCCAAACTGTTGAGAGGCCCGGATCGCGCGTGTGGGCCACGAGCTACAGGAGTAGAGACCATGTCGAATTTCGGTGTCGTGAAGCAAGCGAATTGGATTTTGCGCATCGCGGGTGCGCTGGCGCTTGGGTTGTGCCTTGGTTTTGGCGCGCGAGCGCAAGATCCGCAGCAGCCGGATCAGCCGCCGCCACAGGATCAATCGCCGCAGCAGCCGCAGGCGGATCAGGCGCCGCCTCCGCCGCAGGATCAGCGGCCAGCGCCGCCTTCGAACTCGCGTCCAAAGCCCAGGTACGCGCCGCAGGACGCTGACAGACCGCCTTATGCGAAAGACTACCCGTCACAGGGGCAAGGGACCGGAGAGCACGCTCCTTCGCCGGATCAATACGACCCGGACCAGGATCTGCCACCGCAGGACGGTGCGTCGCCTGACAATCGGCAGGATGAGGGGCAGCCGTACGGTGCGCCGCGGCAAAATGGGGAGCGCCAGAGCGGCAGATATTCGAACGCGCCGCGTGCACCTCGCGCCACAGCGCCACTCCAGCCGCCACCTGCGACGCTGACGATTCCCGCGGGCACCGTGATCTCCGTGCGCATCAACGAATTTCTTTCCAGCGATCACAATCAAGTTGGTGATCGCGTGACCGCGACTTTGCAGCAGCCGCTTGTCGTGGGCGGCTGGGTTGTGGCACGCCGCGGGCAGACCTTGACGGGTCAAGTGGAGCTTGCGCAGAAAGCTGGCCGCGTGAAGGGAACTTCGCAGCTGGGCCTCGAACTGACGGACCTCACGTTGGTGGACGGGCAGCAACGCCCGATTCTCACGCAACTGTGGAAGGGTTCGGCGGGCACTTCGCACGGCGCAGACGCTGCGGCCATCGGCACGACTACAGTGTTGGGCGCGGCGATTGGCGCAGCTGCGGACTGGGGTCGGGGTGCAGCCATCGGGGCTGGAGCTGGGGCGGCGGCTGGCATCGGCGCGGTGTTGCTAACGCGGGGGCGTCCCACGATCATCGAACCGGAGACGCAGTTGAGCTTTAAGCTGGTTGATCCTGTCACTGTGGATACTACGCAGAGCCAGCAAGCGTTCCTGCCCGTCGGGCAACAGGACTATGACGGAGGTCGCGAGCAACGACGACCGCACTTGGCGGGCGGCGGCTATCCGCAGGGACCTTACGGTCCGGCACCCTATGCCTGTGGCTACTACGATTCCTGCTACGCCTATCCGGGTTACGCGTATCCGTATTATCCAGGATATTTTTACCCGGGCTATGCTGGATTCGGGTGGGGTTGGGGACCGCGCTTTCGCGGTGGCTTCGGCGGCCGCGGTTTCCGCCGCTAAGCGAAACTCAGGTTGCGAACGGTCGTGGCGGGCGGCGTTGGACCAGCTTTCAACGCCACGGGAACGGGCGCGTCTACCGCCCCGCGCTGCGGGTCGGCTATCTCGAGTGTTCGGACGTACTCCGACTTTAGTACCAACGCGGCCGCTAAGGACCAGAACTAGCTATTGTGCCGTGTGGTCCATTCCCAGCGCGTACCGTAACTCGTATCCTTCGCAACTTGGAGGCAACGGGTTTGAAAGCCATTTACCAAATTCCCCTGTGCGTCTCTTTTGTCCTCCTGGTCGTGCAGAGCCTGCGCGTAACGGCCGCAACCCTTTTGGACTACGTAATTCGCCACTGCGAAGACGAGCCCGAACAACGCTGGTAACAGCGCGCTAGTTGTCCATCGACGTTACCGCGCGGCCACTTTCGCCTTTTCGCCGCTGACCATCTAGTGAGAGAGCTCAGGATTGAGCCGCCGCGCCCGCGCCACGCCTGAAGGCGCGCTGAGCTATGTCCCCTGCGTACGGTGGGACGAATTTGTACCATACCGTACAGCTTCTCCCCGATTCCCCCAGGTTGAACATCCAATTAGGGTTGCGGTGTTTGTTGGCCGCTGTTAAGTGAAGCGTTTAAGCGCCGCGTTAGTGGTAAACTGTGAGTTGAGAAGGTGCTTGAAGACATAGCTACAGAGAGGCCCGCCATGACGCACAAGCCCAAGGTTTTGTTTTTCTCTACCGGAGACACCACTCGTAGCCAGATGGCCGAGGGCTTTCTTCGCGAATTTGCCGGCGACGAGGTCGTTGGTGCCAGTACTGCGGTGCAATCGGTCGAACCCGACCCGCTTGCTCTGGAAGTCATGAACGAGGTTGGCGTCGACATATCCGGGCAGCGGCCGAAAGACATCGCGCAATTTTTCAAGGAGCACTTCGCCTACGTCGTGACATTGGGCGACGCTTCCACCGAGAAGTTCCCGGTGTGGCCTTTCAGCCGCAATATCCGTAACTGGAACCTGGTCGATCCTGAGCGGGCGACCGGGTCGACGGAACAAAAGCGCGAAGCCTTTCGCCGGGTGCGCGATGAAATTCGCCAGAATGTCCGCGAGTTTCTGAGCCAGAGCTTTCCGCAGTTGCACGCGACACAGGGCCGGGCTTTGGCCGCTGGAAGCGGCCGGAACTAGATACGACCCTCACCCCTGCCTGGTCCGCCAATCTGGCTTGGTCCAAATAAATCTCGTTGGTCTAGCGCGCGACGTTCGCTTGTGTCTGCGCATCGAAGCCGCCAACTGTGCCGTGTCCGGGCAGCCTAAATCACAACGAGGTGAACAATGACTCTTGTAGGTTGATCTGCCGGGCCGGGCTTCGTCCGGCTCTCCCGCCTTCCGATCCTCCGTGACGACCGCGCTGCGGATCCTTTTTTTCTGTTGACAGCCGGGCATTAGTTCGTTGTAACTTACCGTTAGTGGATACTTACCTACAGGCCGGACTTGACGCGCTAGGTGACGCTACCCGCATGGCCATCTTTCAAAAGCTCGCCGGCGGGCCCATTGCCGTAAACGAACTGGCGCGCACGCTGCCCGTAAGCCGTCCTGCAGTATCGCAACATCTGCGGGTGTTAAAGGATGCCGGGCTGGTGACTGACAGCAAGGCGGGTACGCGGCGGCTGTACCAGTTGAATCCCGAGGGCGTGGCGCGGCTGCGTGCCCACTTCGACCAGATGTGGACCCAAGCAATGAGCGCTTTTCAAGCAGCCGCCGAAAACAAACCAGTGGGAGAAAAACATGGCAAACACCGTGGAAGGGGCCGTCGTACGAAAAGCCGTTCGCGTACAAGCGCCGATTGACCGCGCGTTCAGCGTGTTCGTGGAACAGATGGAGACGTGGTGGCCGGCGTCGCATCACATCGCCAAGACTCCCTTCGAGACTATCTTCGTGGAGCCGCGTGTTGGCGGCCGCTGGTACGAAAGAAACGCCGCGGGCGACCTGTGCGAGTGGGGCACGGTGCTAGCGTGGGATCCTCCACGTCGGATCGCCTTCTCGTGGCATATCGGTCCGGGCCACGATCAACCGGATTGGACGTTTGATCCGGACATGGCCAAGGCGAGTGAAGTCGAGATTCGATTCACCTCGGAGGGACCGGGAACCACTCTCGTCGAGTTGGAGCACAGTAAATTGGAACGTCACGGCGAGGGCTACGAGCAGTTGCGCGCGATCTTCGACGGGCCAGGTGCGTGGGGCGACATTCTGGCGCTGTACGCCAAAGCAGCACAGGGAGAGCGATCCTGATGAAACCCGTTCTGTTCCTTCGCCTGGCCGCGGTGTTGACCTTCATTCACGCAGTCCTGCACACCATCGGCGGAGTCTTTGGCAAGGTGGGACCTGGCCCCGCCGCGGTTGCTGTGGAGGCCATGAAGGTGAATCAATTTCTGCTGATGGGGCACACCCGAAGCTTCTGGGATTTCTATCGCGGCTTCGGGCTGGGCGCCACGATATCTCTGACAGCCGAGTCCATTCTGTTCTGGCAGCTGGCCTCGCTAGCGAAGTCTGAACCGTGGCGCCTGCGCCCGATCATGGCGACGTTTTTGGTCGCGTACTCGGTGTTTGCCCTGAACTCGTACACGTACTTCTTTCTGGGTCCGGTAATTGCGGAAATCCTCATCGCCGCGAGTCTTGGGCTGGCGATCGTCGCCGCCAAGCCTCAAGCAACGGCTTATGCTGGGATGCCGCAGCGAGCTTAATCTGACAACGCTGACGGCCCTTTTCAGCATGCAAGTGGGCACCTGTTCTGCAGTCTCCAGCGGAGGGGATTTGCTCAGTGCTCGGGTTCGGCCTCGATCGAAGGTCTCAGCGCTTTGGTTACTTCACCGGCGATGTCATCCTGAACCATCACGATGTCGTCGAACGGCCGGTCGTAGGTTTCTGACCAAATGACGTAACCGTTCTCGGCGCGAACCAACCGCGCCGCGACCCGCACTCTGGCGCCTGATTTGCGCACGCTTCCATCGAGGACATACACGACCCCCAGCGCCTTGGCGATATCGGCGGTGGTTATTTTCTTCCCTTTGAAAAAGAAGGATGACGTGGGGGACGGCACCCGCAAGCCGGGGATCTTGCTGAATTTGTCGATCAGTTCCTCGGTCATGCCGTCGGCGAATTCTTCATTCCTCATCCCTTCGGTCAAATCGAGAAACGGCAGCACGGCGATGGATTTCTGTGGATAGGCAGCGGCGGCGGATGACACCGTGTGATTGAAGGGAAGCTTGCCGTGGAGGAAAGCAAGGACGAGCACGAGGCAGAGCGCGCCACCCGCGCTCCAGGCGACGAGGGTTCCGACGGCGCGAATCGGCGGCGGGTTACGCTTCGTCCCCGCGTTTGGATGATCATTGTCCGAGGGGTGGGGAGAGCCGGTCAGTGCAGTGGCACGATCCGCCCAGGGACTAACCTTCGCCACCATCCTATAGCCGAGTCGCGGGACCGTCTCGATGTACGTGGACTGCTTAGGGTCGTCGCCAAGCAGGCGCCGGAGCGAGGTCACCGCCTGGTACACCGAGTCTGGTGAGACGGTGACGTCCGACCAGACTTCATTTAGCAGCTCATCAATGCTGACCACTTCACCGGCGTGTTTGGCAAGGTACAGCAACAGCCGCATGGTCCGCACCTCGACCCGAGAGGTCTCGCCATCCCGCGAAATCTGGCCAGACGCCGGATTGACGCACCAGTTACCAATGCGAAGCGTTGTCGTGGATGCGCGTTCCATAAGGGATGCGCTGCCGTCCCTGAAATGAAAAGCGGCGCTGGCCGAGCTTACCACGCCGTTGAGAAACGCTGAATGGGTTCCAGCCGGGTTTCGTGGTTGGCCAGCCGACCCGCGCCACGGCACCACGTTCCCGTCTGATTTCAGAAGTATTCAGGGCGTTTCAGACGCGGCTCAGGACTTCTTGGCTCGCACCTGCGTATCGTCAACAATCGCTCGCCTGGGAACAACGGGCGGGTTGCCAAATCGATTGAATAATGAAGAGAGGAAATCCGATGATGGACGATTCGAGGGCGGGTTCATTGCAAAAGAAGAGCGCGCTATTGGCAATCGCGGCGGGCGGCGGGATTGCCGGGACTCTGGACCTTATCCAGGCTTGCATCCTCTTTGGATGGCGGATTCCGCTGGTGATCGCCGCCGGGCTGCTGGGGCGAGCGGCATTCCAAGGTGGCGTCGGCACTTATATTCTGGGAGTCTGTCTGCATTTTTTCATCGCGTGCTCGGCGGCGGCCACGTACTACGCTGCCAGCCGCAAACTGCGTTTCCTGGTCGAGCATCCATTAGTGTGCGGGTTATTCTTCGGCGCGGCGGTGGAAGACGTGATGAATCTGATCGTTTTGCCGCTGTCGGCCCTTCACGCTCGCGGCCCCTACCGGCTTCATGACCTGCTTCTCGGGCTAGGAGTGCACATGGTCGTGATAGGTCTGCCAATTTCGTTCAGCGTTCGGCGATTTGGAAAATAGATGTGTTTGAGTTCGCGCCTTCGGTCGCGAGGGACTGCCGCGACTTGCCAGCATCGCCGCGAGAAGGGTCTTCGTGACTACGCAAATGTAAACCTGGATGTGCGGCTGGGCCGCGACCGATCGGAAGATCCGCCACTACCGGGAGACGGCCAGGTACGCCCAGCGGATCAGGGTGCCGGCGACCAAGGCAATCAGCGCCAGGGCCGCGGCGTCCAGCAGCCAGTCGCCTATGCCGGTTTCGAAAATGGATGGATCTTCGGGTGGCTTGGCGCCGGGCTTGTGAGCATGAAAGAAAGATTTTGTGGCGTTGAGCATTCGCATGACAACCTCCTTGTGCGTGAGGTCAGCGATAGCGGGGGGACGTTGCCTGAAATGTACTCCCTTGTTTGCCTTTCTGTCTAGCGCTGGTTCCGCGGGCCGCCGAAGTCTATTTGCGCGATTGCAGCATCAAAGCCGGAGGCGATGAAAATGGCCCGCCGGCACGGTGGGGATGCCGCTGCGGAATACGATATTTTGCGCGCCCCGCGTGGTGCCGGTTCGTCCCAGATTCTGAGAAGTCTTCTCGCTATCGAAACTATCGATC
>Ga0137407_10001681_pt1 | contig 14462 bp, 12 predicted proteins | sample CZOMad2_2_16fung_FD_108410 | JGI IMG/M metagenome (GOLD analysis project Ga0137407, IMG submission 108410) | Vadose zone soil fungal communities from Angelo Coast Range Reserve, California, USA - CZOMad2_2_16fungal (Illumina Assembly) | ecosystem: Environmental > Terrestrial > Soil > Vadose...
CCAAGACCCGCCTGTGGTCGACAGCTGGGTACACATCGGCAGGACGCCGGCATCGAAGCACTTCGCTCTCTATCACCACCGGGACCGCTCCGTCGTTGGGCCACCGACGGGCACCACGGGAATCCTGACCAACCTGCACGCGCTCGGCCTCGACAGATTCGGTGCGCCGGTCGCCGTAGGAACTGAGGGTCCGTACTGCACGGACGATCTCGGCTCTCCAAGCGACTCATTTGGCGACACGCATCTCCTGGTGACAGACCTCTTCCCGCGCGGCGACGGCGGCTGTGGCGGAGTCGGCCCCGGCAATCCGCACCGCAGCACCGCGAGAGACGCGTTCACGCCGCTCGCCGCCGACGGCACGCCTAAACTGGTCGGTGCGTGGCGTTACCTGCTCAGCGGGTCCAGAGAAGAGCACGAGCAAGAGGAGCTTGTGCAAGACGAGTGACGTGACGCGTACGGCACGATCAAGACCCTCCACTGCCGAACGGGTGGAGGGTTTTCTTCATTGCGCGCTGTCGGGCTTCAGTCTGTCGCTGCCACCGCTGCGGGAACGGCGTGAGGACCTGAGTCGGTCATTCGAAGACAGCATCAGCTCTGATCCTATGCCTAGGGGACGGGTGTGCATTCTCCGCCCGGCGAGCAGCGACGACAATCCGTAGTGGTTCTGCGGCCTGCGTCTACGTGCCGAGAAGGGTTTGAGCGTGGTTGTCTTACACGGACGGCTTGATGCGCTACCCGTAAGCGGCCGTACTGTTTGGATGAAATGCGGCGCATGAAATTGTTCCTGAGAGTCCCGGCGGCCGCCATGGTCCTCCTTGCTGGCTGCGGGGGGACCGAGAGCCCGTGTGTCGGCGTGCACGCGACGATCACGACCGCCTATTCGATGACCCCCAGCTGCACGAGCCCAGTCGGTGTCTGCACCGCCGGAAATGTCACGTCGGTGAACCTCAAGGGAACGACGTGGTTCACAGCCTTGAGCAGCCAGCCCAGTTCGCCGCCAGGAGTAGCCTCCTATACTGGCGATCTTGTGATCACGACCGCGGACGGCACCGTCACGCTCCGCGATTCCGGCCTGCTCAATTCCAGCAGCGGCCACTATTTCGAAGTGCAGGAAGTGACGTCCGGAACCGGCGCGTATCTGAGGGCGACCGGCATGCTCGTATCGCAAGGCATTGCCACGGCGACGGGATTCGAAGGTACCCTCAGCGGCTCGTTCTGCGAAGTGCAGCGCTACGCGAACTGGATCGAGACTCCGCGGAAGCAGGCGATCGTGGAGAACCCGGGGCTGCTCTCGTACGAGACGCCCACGGGCCACGAGCAGAATTCACCCGAAGCCTTGTAGTACTCGCGTGCCGACGGTACCGGTTACTTAACGAGTCCGGAGGGGAGGTCGCGCCGGGCGAGCCGGAGCGCTCATTGCGCGAGAGCGATCTGGAAATCGAAAGGTTTGAAGGCAACCGGAGTGCCTCGGATAGTTGCCCTGCATCGCTTGCTCCGCAGCGTCGAACGCCCCGCCGTCGCCCCGCGCTCCTAGAGGCCGATCCGGGAGAGAAGGGCCTGGAAGGCGGATTCCCGCCGCAGTGGATCGAACCGGGGATCCATCTTCAAGTAGCCGAGCAGCGTGGACCGCTCCGAGTAGAACTTCTCCAGCAGGTCCATCGCCTTGGCCGGCTCACCCAACGCGATGTGCACGGTGGCGGCGTAGTACGAAGGGACGTAGCCCTTGGTGGCGGACCTCCGATTCTCATCCTTCGTCGCCACGGAACACGGCGCGGTCGACGACCAAGGCCCGGTCGTTGGTGTCGAGCCGATACTGAAAACGCCATCCTTTGATGTCCATCATCAGGCCGCTCACCGCAACGGATTGCCACAGCATGCTGTCCTGAGGCAGCGACTCGACGGCCATGGCGATTTCCCGCAAACGGGTCAAGAGATGTGCGCGCACCGCGGCGGGCATATCGTCGAGAGCATCGGCAATCCGAACGGTCAGCGAGAGCGACACGATCGAAAGGTACCTTTCGCAGCGACGCGGGCGCAATGTGGGTGGCAGTAAAAGTCTACAGTAAGACTGGAACAGCGCAGCTGTAGTTGAAACGGCGCCAATGGCGGTTCGGGTAGCAGGCGGAAGCGGCAAAATGCTGTGAAAATTTGGGCAGGATCACGCTTCTGCGGCTAGTGTTCCTCGAGCGTTCCCCATGCCAGCGAAACCCGCACAGCCGCCACCGGTCCCGCTGGTACGTTACTGCTTCGACCCCACGGCAAACGTCGAGTTGCACTTTCACGAGCTCGATGAGCGGAGCCTGTTCTTCTATCCCTCTACCGTCGCGCAGAAGGACGGGCAGTGGATCTTCGCTGAGCTCCGCATCGAGGGCTCCGGAGTGCCCTGCTTGTTACGTGGGCGCGTCCACAGTCAAGAAGGCACCAGATTCACAGGTAGCTGGCTCGAGTTTCCGGTGCGTGGTGTTCCCGCGGTGATGAAGAATCTCCAGGGGACGAGACGGGCGCGTGAACGTTTGCCGATCGATGTTACCGTCAACCTTCGCCGTGCAGACGGAACGAAGGCGTTGTCCCGCATTTCCGATGTCAGCGCCACGGGAATGCGACTGTCCGGACTGCCGCTCCTGCTGAACGTGGGCGAGGAGCTGTCGGTAGAAATCCTCGGGGTATCGCGAACCCAGTCGAACCTCGGAACAGGGCGCGTCATCTGGGTGCGAATGCAGGAAGCCGGTGTGCAGGTGGCGCATCCGGATGCCGGCCAGGCCGCGATACAAACACTTCTTGCCAAGGCCGAGGCTGCGCGCAGCACAGCAGTTGAACAATCGCATCCGAAGTCGTGCCCGTGCAGGCATGGACGGAGGCCGCCGGAGCCACCGCTGCCAAAGATCGCGGATCGTAAATAGCGAACGCCAGCGGCCCGCCGGTCAGCGCTACTCGCCCCGCATCGGAAAGCTCGAGCACACGCCGGTTGCCTTGCGCGACCTGGTCGGCGACCTTCGACGGTTGCTGGTGAACTGGGGGTGGAAAACCGTGGCTGACCGTATCGAGGGGACCCCCCGAGCTACAAGCGCGGGGGATTCTCTCTCCGCCTTAGAGCGGATTCTCCTCGCGGGGCACGGGCGTTGAGCTGGAAACAGGCCCCGAATCCAGTCCCAGTGATGGTTTCAGGAGGGTAGGTCGCACACCTGACACGTGCCACGGATGTCTCGATGAGATCACGGGCGAAAGCAAACACGACACTCCCGGTCGTATTGCGCCTCGGCCCGCTCAATGCGAAGTATTTCGCGTGCCGTACTCTGTTCACTTTGCAGCGGATGTCGACGTACCGGCCGAGTTGCGACTGCAAGCCTTGGAAGTTCTGCGGGAGATTGCGGCCACAATGGAGGGCATTCCACCGAGCAGCGCCTTCTGGAGCGCAGCAAACGCCGGCAACGTTGAGCTGAATTTGAGCGGATGGCATTTCGAGTACCGCATCTACCATCGCGACCGCCGAATCCTCGTGGTGAGCGCGCGACGCCGCGGCGTAAACAGCGCCGTCTGAGCACTGGCCGGGAGAACTGTCGATCATGGACGCGTGCCTCCACCGGGAGGCGACCGTCCGGCGCTGCGCGAGGCGGCGGCATTGCGGACGAGTCCCGACGCGAGGCCGCCGCCCAGGAGGAGCATTCCCACCACGCCGAGCAGCGTGCTCCACGAGAGGACCCGGGGAATCGGGCTGAGCCCGTCACCGGTGAGGATGAACGCGGCCCAGTAGCGCGGGTGCCGCAGCTCCGTTCCGGAGCGCAGAAAGCGCAGCTTGGTGAGGCGCAGCGCCTCTGCCTTTGGCTTCCCGCGGTTCAGCTCGAAGTACAGCTGCGCCATGAAGTCGCGCGCGGGCTCGTCCGCTACGCGCCAGAGGGTGGTCACCACGGCCCGCGCCCCAGCGGACAGGAGCGCGCGGCTGAACGAGTAGGGGCCCTCGCCGCGGACGAGCTTGGCGCGCTCGGTCTCGCAGGCGGAAAGGGTGGCGAGGTCAACCCCGCGCAAGTCGAGGTCGTAGACTTCCTTCAGGAACAGGTAGTCCGCCCCCTCCTGCTCGCGGTCCGGCGAAAAGAGGATCCTCGATCGTTCCGGGCTGGCCATATCGGCGACGGCATGGGTCGCAAGGTGCAGCAGCGGCACGCCGGCCGCAGCGCCCTCCAGCAGGTGTCTCTTGAGATTCGCGTTCCCGAGGAACAGCTGGGCGCGGCCGGGGCAGGTGCGCGCGATGGCGCGGGCCTCCTCGGCCGAGGCGGGAAGCGGGTTGCTCAGCTCCGCGCCGCCGAGCTCCATCGCCGCGCCGTGCAACCCCGGCTGGATCCGGGGGGCTGCGAATGAGACCAGCTGGCGGTTCCAGGGGGGTTCCCAGAAACGCGAGGGGCCGGAGGAGTCGCGCAACAGGACCGCTGCGGAGGGTAGGTAGGAGACGTCGAACCGCTCGACGATCGGTGAGCCTGTGCCCGCGTCCAGCAGCTCGAAGGGAATCTGGCCCAAGGCTCCGTCGGGAACGACCATCAGATGGGTGGCGTCGGGCCGTCCGAGCACTGGGATTCCGCCGAGCAGCCGCGCTCCGATCGTGGCCGCCGGCCGCTTCCACCCGTCGGTCGTGCCTGCGGATGCTTCGTTCAACAGGGACGAAATCTCCCCGAGATCGGGAACGGCGGCGGGCAACGAGACGATGCCGGCCGCTTCCCGGGTCGCCCAGAGCACCGCCGCGCTGCGCGGCCCTACCCAGTATTCGAGAAGGACGGCTCCCGCCTCGAGCCGCGACTGGACCGCGGCGAGCGTCGGCTGTGCCACCGCCAGGCGATCCTGGAACGTCCGCGCCCGCGCTCGTTCCAGCACTTCGAAAAACGCCGCGGCATCCCCCCGCTCCAGGAGGATCTCGAGCAGCGCATCATAGACGTCGCGCTTGTCAGCGAGGAAATCCGTCTTGAGCGAGGTTTCGAGCTGGAGCTGCGCCCGGACCGACTCGATCTCGGAGATCGCGTCGCGAAAATGCGTGTAGGCCACCTCGTCGCGGTGGGCGGACCGCGCCAGCCGGCCCAGTCCGTACAGCGCCTGCCATTGCTCGTCCGTGGTGCCGAGCTGCTGAGACAATGCGAGCGCCGCCTCGAAATTGCGCGTGGCCCCGCCCGCGTCGTCCTGACGGTAGAGACTTTCGCCGCGATAGAGGTGGGCCTGCATCGCCTCCCTACGGTCGCCGCTCTGTTCCGCCAGCGCGAGCGCGTCGGTAAAGGCCGCGACCGCGACGGGGAAGTCGCCCATGTCGAGGGCCTGGACGATGCCGATGTTCGTGAGCACGTGGATCCGCGCCTGCTTGTGCTCGTTGCCGGCCAGCAGCCTCTGGGCGACCCGGTACGTCTCGAGCGCTTTGATCGGGTCCCCGAGGCTCCGGTAGAGCTCTCCGAGGTTGGATAGCAGCCGTGCCTGCTCGCTCGGTGTCATCGCTTCCGGCGCGTTGCGCAGCTCCTCATAGAGCTGGATCGCCTGATCCTCGTGCCCGACTAGCTGGAAGAGCGCTGCCAGGTTCGCGAGCGTGATGCGCCGCAGCCGCGTGCTCCACGGCGCGTCTCCCGCCTGCCCGACGATGTCGAGCGCTTTACGGTACGCGCGCAGCGCGTCGAGGTAACGGGCCTGGTGGAAGTGGATGCTCCCCACGTTGTTCAGCACCGCGATCTCGCGCTCGCGATCGCCGATGGTCCGGGCTAGCTCAAGCGCTGTCGCCAGCTGATTGAGTGCGGACGCGTAATGCGCCTGGTAGAGCTCTGCGACGCCGAGGAGATGGATTGCGTACGCCTCGCCGCCCCTGTCTCCGAGCGCACGATGAACGTCGGCCGCTTCGCGAGCCCTCGCGGCGGCGGAGTCGTATTGCCCCTGCGCCGAGGCGATCTTGCTCAGCGCAATGAGAGCCGCGCCGAGCGCGGCCGGATCGGAAGACCGCAGTTCCGGAAGCAGGGCTTCGTAGGCCTTCTGCGCTTCGCGAAGCGCGCCCCTCTGCTGCAGCGCCCGCGCTTCGTCGAGCGCCGTGGGCGCGCCGTGCGCCGCGCCCGTCAGCAAGGAAATCAAGCCCAGACTGATCACCCAGAGTCGCACCGGCGCGAATCATCGCGCCGGCGGCGGGCATACGTCCAGCGCTCAGGGAGACGCGAGCGCGGGCAGGACGGGCGTGACCGAGCCATCGTTCTCGTTTCCGCTGAGTCCCAGCATCTGGACCGGGACGGTGGCCGTCAGCCGGAAAAAGCTTCCGGCGCTGGGAATGACGCCGGGAAAGAGCTCCGAGACTTCGCGGGAGACCTTGGTCCGCGGGGGCAGCGCGAGCGAAGCGGACGCGACCACTGAGCCTGCGTCCAACAGGTCGACCGACACGATCGAGTCGGCCGGATCCGGATTCTGCAGGGCGAGGCCGAAGAATGTTCCGCTCGTCGGCGCCGCAAACACAGCGCTGGATTGCGGCTGGACTGGAAAGATCGCCTCGGTGGCGGCGAGCAGGGGCCTCGCACTCTTGCCGAGGTCCGTGGCGCGCAGGTAGGAGAAGTAGGTCGCGTCAGTGAGGTCGGGGTTGGTGACACTGACCATCCTGCCGTCGAGTTGCGTTTCGACCGCGGTGACGACCTCGATGCGCGAGGAGTCCACCCACGACGTCGAGGCGAGGGAGACGCCATCGATCAGCACCTGGGCCCCCGGCTGAAATCCGATCCCCACCACCGCGACCAGCGAGCCCGCCGGCAGAAACCCGCCGCCGGGCAGCACGTCGGTGATGGAAACCGCCCCTTTCGCCATGGACCCGAAAGGGTCGACCAGGTTCGGCACACAGGAATTCCCCAATGGATCCACCCCGAGCGGCGCGGCTGGATCGAGCGCCAGGCCGTCAGTCGTTCCCACTGGAGCCTGATCGGGAACGGCGATCGTCACTGCGATCATCGGGTCGGAAGAAAGCCCCGGCGTGGCGGGGGGCGACACCGTGCGGATGACCAGTGAGTTGCCGTCGATCACGGCGGTACCCGCTGTGTTCGGCGCCCCCAGCAGCGAGACTCCCTGGACCGCTCCAAAGTCGGGGACCAGCCGGTCGACGATGATCGGCGTGGGGTGGATACGCACCTTGAGCTGGATCGATCCCCCAGGGGGCACCGGCCGGCAAATGATGCCATCAACAGCAAGTGCAATCGACGGCACCGCCAGCGCAAAGATCGCCGCGACGAAAAGATCACGCGACCGACACACTCGTTGCTTCATCACGATGGTGCTCATCTTCCCCCCCTGATCCTGCGGCTACCTGCGGATCCTGAAGCGCTGTTTCCCGGACCAGGCGACCACCCTGCCGGCCGCGTCTTTCCCGACCACCTCCCAGAGGAGCGGCTTGCCGGGAACGATCCGCGCTCGGAGCGCCGGAGGCAGGGCGATGCTCGCATCGCGGGTCTCGGCGCTCCAAAGCTCGACGTAATCGACTTCCATCACCTGGACTGAATACGATGCGGCGTCGGTTTGCGGCTCCCAGCGCAGCTCGTTGGGCGCCGCGTCCAGGTCTCCGGCAGGAGAGAGGGTCGTGATCCCGGCTGACCGCAAGACTGTGGGCGCGGCCGGCGAGGGCTGCGCGAGCTCCGGTGCGCGGCCTTCCCGCAGACCGATCGTCACGGCCGCGGCAAGAGTCGCGGCCGCGAGGGCAAATCCACCCAGGTTTAGCGCCGTGAACACGGAACGCCGCGGCAGGGCCCCCCCATGGCGAGCCCGCCACGGTGAAGGTCTTGCGCTCGCTTCCGAGAACCGGCGCTCCAGGCGCGCCGAGATCCACCTCACCGCGCCCTCCTCGTCGGGCCCCGGAGCGGCGTTCTCGAAGTCGTTCAACAGCTTCAGCTCGGTCTGGCAGCGCGCGCAGCCCGAGACGTGATCCCTCAGGTGTGCAGCCCCGGGTTGTGCGAGCGACCCGTCGGCGAGGCCGCCCAACTCGAGCGGAGTGGCACAGGCGTGGGAAGGCGACAAGGACTTCCTCAGCAACGAGCGTTCCCTGGACCTCGCTTCCACCATGCTCTGATCTCCCTGTGCTACGCGGTCAGTCTTTCGCTCGCTCGCCATCGCCGCAAGGCGCGGGCCAGCTTGCGCCTCGCGCTGACGAGGTACGCCTTCGCGCCGCTGGGGTTCTCAAGCCCGAGCATGCGGGTGATGGTCAGCAACGGCACGTCGTCGCCGTAGTGCAGTATGAAGACGCGCTTTTCCGTATCGGTGAGCTCGCGATCCAGGAGAACGCGGGCGGCCTGGACGGAGGAATGCAATTCGAAAGCGTGTTCCGGCCGCGACTCCGGATCGTCGGGCAGCGCCTCGGCGATGTCGTCGTCCAGCGAATCGTTGAGCGGACAGCGCGATTTGAGGTAATTCAGGCACTCGCTTCTCGTGATCGAATAAAGCCACGTGGACACTTTCGAATCTCCGCGAAAGGCTCCGAGATGGCGCTGCGCCTTCACGAACACTCCCTGCGCGAGGTCATAGGCTTCCTCGCGGTCGCCGGCGACCCGCAGGCACCACGTCACCACCTTCGTGTAGTGACGGCGGAAGAGCTCCTGCAGCCAGACGCTCGCCCCACTGCCACCTGCAGCCAGGTGATTTGACACCAGATCCGCATCCGACAGCGCTTCCAGAACGCCTCCATCGGAAGATGAGACAACGAGCGAGGCAGGCGTGGAACAACACTGTTGTCCGCGGACACCCCCCCAACCGCCCACAGTGGACTACTAGTTGACACGGTTGTCCACTCCGACCAAGGCTGGAGAGGCGGGAACGCCTGCCGTGGACGATTCCTGTTCCGCGCCGGGCACTGCGGTTGTCGAACCGGTACGTGCGCAACGGCACGGCGTGATTGAGGAGGGCACGCGAGTGAAGAGCGCCGACGACGACCCCTGTGGCCTGTCCCCCCAAGGACGCCAGGGGCACGAATTGTCGATGGCGCGTGCGATGCGTGCCCGAGGACGTCCGCGAGTCGGGCCGCAGCCGTGAAGCAGGCCGGGTCGCGATGGCCCCCCCACTCGCGCCCGGCCTGCTTCCGGAGTGGCCTGACCGGAAGTTCCTTCTGATCAGTTCCCGGCTGTCTCAGTACGGTGCGTCGACGTCCGTGACCCGGATCCTTTCTAGGGACGCCGCAGCGTGGTGATGTAGGGCAAGCCGAACAGCCAGCGGAGAACGTTTACTTCCTGCGAGGACGAAGACCTTGCAGAACGAGCCCGCGCTTGCCCAAGCGGACTCCGAACATCGTCAACATCTGCTCGTGATGCGTGCCGAGTCCCATCACGCGTAGATGATGCGGTTTGGTGTATCGCACGCATTACTCCTTGATTGCCCTTTCGCATGACTCCCCCCTCCTAGACAGCAAGCACTTGATGATCGTTGTCAATGCTTTACGCGCTCGACCAACCGGATCTCTGGCCACAGGGCAGGAGTGATTACATGCCGAGCATTTGGAAAACGCAAGATCTGACGAAAGCAGGAGGTCTCGCGCGCTGCCTCCGGCAGCCGGAATCCGAGCCGGACACCGCGGGCCGGTAAAAGCCGTCAAATCGATCGAAGGGCTTGGCGTATCGCGATCGAGGCTTTTCGGAAGCTGAGTGGGGCTCCGACCAGGTAGATCACTGAGCCGTTCGGGAACCGAGCGGAAAGTTCCGACTCGTTGAAGCGGATCCCGAGCTTGTGCCGGCGGTTGATGGCCTTCAGCACGCCCTTCCACATGATGCGCTCCGCGGGCTCGCGGGTGAGCCCGATGTGGAGGCAGGAGACGTCCGGCCGCTCCAAAGCAGCTTTCGCGAGCGCCAGCTCGTCGGAATACGACTTCGCCGCGCGGCGGGTGCACACGTATCCCAACCACCCATTCTCGCTTGGTTTTTCGATGAATACCCTTCCTGCAGGGGGGACGCCATGGGGATGAGTGCGCGCGCGGCAGCCTGCGCGATGATTCTCGCGATTTCTTCTGGGACGGATCCGAGTTCTGGAATGCTCCCGAGGAGAGCGCGTGCCCGTGGCGATCAACAACGACGACTGGTTCGGTTGAGTCCGCTAGCGGCGGCCCCTGCTCACAGCGGGAGCCGCCGTTTTGTTCACCGACGCGGGAGTTGCGCCACCCGCTATGGCGCCACTGCCTCCGAGCGGTCCAGCTCCGCGAGACGCCTGCGGCGTGGCTCGGCCGTGAGGACATGGCCTGCGGATACGGCGACCGCCACGGCGAGGCAAAGCAGCCAGAGGGTCCGGGCGCCGAACCGCTCCATCACCTCACCGGCCGCGAACGGCGAGATGGTGAACGCGGCCCCCCAGCACATCGCGAAAGCGCCCTGGTAGCGGCCGCGCAGAGCAGCGGGAGCGAGATTGGCCACCATGGTCGCAGCTACCGGGAAGCCCATCACTTCGCCCACCGTCCACAGCGCGGTCCCGATGCCGTAGACGCCGAGGCTTCCACCGACCGCGTTGACGCCGTAGCCGAGGCCGAACAGGAGAGCCGAGAGGGCGAGAATCGAGGCGGCGTCGAAACGCTGCAGTCGCGGCGAGACGATGGGCTGCAGCAGGACGACCCCGGCGCAGTTCAATGCCATGAGAAACGCGTACGCGGAAGGCCCCAGCCCGTGGGCCGCCATGTCGATGGGCAGGGCGAGCTGCCATTGGACGAAGACGGCAAGCGCGGCCAGGTGAAGTAGCAGGAAGGAGAGGAAAGGCCCGTCGGCGAAGACCTTGACGAGCCCCCGAAGCGCGGGCTCGTGCACGATACCCTGTGGACGCGTCTCGGGTACGCGGAAGAGGACGATGGCCGCGGCCGCCAGCGAAGTGCCGGCATCGGCGAGGAAGAGCGCCATGAAGCTCCGCTCCGCGACCAGCCCGCCGATGACCAGGCCGACCGAGAGGGCGAGGTTGACCGCCCAGTAGACCAGGCCGTACGCCCGGGGCCGGTCGGCGGGCGGAACCACGTCGGCCACGGCCGCGCTCATGGCCGGGCGGTAGAGATCGCCAGTCGCGGCGGCGAGGAAGACAAACGAAGCAAGCAACGCGGGAGCGCGCGCAAACGCGAGCGCGGCCACCGATAATGCCCCCAGCACGAGCCCGGCGACCATGGTGGCCCGCCGTCCGATCCGGTCTGCGAGCAGACCGCCCAGCGGTCCAGCAATGGTAAAGCCCGCCCCGTAGAGGGCGACGATCCGCCCGGCCTCCGCGGGGCGCAGGCCCCGCTCCCGCACCAGGTAGATTGAGAGGAAGGCGATGACGAAGCTCGCCAGCCGATTGACGATGAGGCCCCACCACATCATCCAGAAGACGGCCGGGAGCCTGCCGACAGCAGCGGCGAACCGGTGGCGGATGGCGGCGCGCATCACTATGCGCGGTCCAGCGCCTGGGTCAGAGCGGGGCGGTCCTGCGCGTACTTGGAGGTGAGGTATACCGGGGTCATCACCGCGCTGGTGGTCGCGTCGGGGCTCTGCCCGCGTGGATGGCGAGCGTCCCGAAATGATCGCTGCCGCCGATGCTCATGGCGCGCAGTGAATACCACCGGGTCTTCCTGCTGTCTCCCGCCAACTCAGACGCCTTCGCAAATTGCGTTCAATCCGAGAGACCCGACTTCGTTCTCTGTGGCCTTTACGGCGGCGGGAACGCAGACCGTGACGATCGCCGACCTCGAAAGGCCAGACGTTCGAGGAAGCGCGAGCGTCGAAGTAACAACGCCGGCGGGCCGGAACGGGGGCGGCTCAGGGGCCCCGTCACTGAAGCGCGGACGTGGAGGCGCGCCTGCTTCACGCCGTTGCTGCTCGGCGCGCTGAACCCGCACTGGCGCCCAGTGTTCGCCTCCGCCGTGTGGACGGGTCTCCGCAAAGGCGGAACTCCGGCCGGAGAGCCTTCGCCGGCGTGTTGTCCCTATCCGTACTGCAATTTCACTTGCGAGACGACCCGCCCTGGTTACGTGTCTCCCGAGGCCCGCGCCGTCCTGGTGCGCCGTCTCCTCTTTTCCTTCTCACGCTCCTGCTGCCCGCCGGCGGCCACCACACGATCGCGCCCCCTGTCCTTCGCCTCGTACAAGGCAGCGTCGGCGCTCTCGATCAGCGACTCCGGCGTGTCGCCATGGCTTGGACATTCCGCCACGCCGATGCTGATCGTGATCCTTCCACCGGCGAACTCCTCGATCGCCACCCGGGCCCGGATACGCTCCGCCACGATTGCCGCCGTTCCTACCGTGGTCTCGAGCAGCATCACGAAGAACTCCTCCCCGCCGTATCGCGCCACGCAGTCCACGCCGCGCGTCGTCTTCCGCAGGATGTCCGCGATCCTCGCGAGCGCTGCGTCGCCCGCCGGGTGGCCGTTTGTGTCGTTGTATAGCTTGAAATGATCGACGTCTGCCAACAGCACCGAGAACGGGCGCCGGAGCCGCCGCGACCGTTGCACCTCGGTCGCGAGCGTGCCCATCAGGTGCCGGCGGTTGTAGAGCCCGGTGAGGGCATCCGTGACGGAGAGCCGCTCGAGCTCCGCCTGGCTCTCCCGCTCGCGCAGGCGCGCAACCAGCGTGTTGAACACCCGCGTCAGATACCCCAGCTCACCAATTCCGCCCACTGGGAGTTCGACCAAGAGATCGCCGGCGGCGATCTTCGCCGCGGCTGTGGTGAGGCGGCCAAGGGGCCGGGCGATGATCAATCCCAGGACGTAGGCCAAGAGGCCGACTACCGCGAGGAGCGCGGCAATCAGCAATCCGGTGGCGCTCCGCAGCCGGCCAACCCGGCCCAATGCCTGCGACAGCGGGATCTCGGCCACCGCTGCCCAGCGCAGCCGCGGAACCTTTCGCGCGGCGCCGATCACCTCCTGCCCATCCGCGCGCTTGTACTCCACGGTCTGGCCTTCCTTGTCGAACAGGGCGGTCGTCATCGTTTCCGGGAGCCTCGTTCGCATCAGCTCGGCGGAGCTGACCCGGGCCCTGATCACCAGCTTGCCTTGGTCCGTCACGAGAGCGACGTCTCCCGAGTCGAGCGCGGAGAGGCGCGGCAACATGTCGGCGACTGCATGCAGGTTGAGCTTCGCGGCGAACGCCGCGAGGAACCGCCCATCCGCCTCGCGGATCGGAACGGCAAGCACGAGCACAGCCTTGCTGAGCGCCCCGTCCCAGTAGGCGTCGCCAACGAGCGCTTCGCCCGTTTTGAGACCGGTCAGCCCTTCCGGGGAAAGGCGCACGCTCCCCGTTCGGCCGCTGCTGCTCGTCACGACGCGCCCGCTCGCATCGAGGACCAGGAGCGCTTCCTGGTCGGGGAACCGCTCGCGGAGCGAATTGAGATAAGCGCGCAGACGGCCGAGCGCTTTTTCGCCATCCCTTCCCTCGATTCTGGTCAGGTTCTCAGTGACGACGTACGAGCTGGCCGCTGCCCGCAGTGCGTCGAGGCGCTCGTCGAGCCATGAGCCCATCTCCCGCGCCGCCTCAGAGGTCGCGCCGCGTAGCTCTGCGGCGATCGTCTCGGTCAGCGATTCCCGGTTCTGGTGATAAGACATCACGGTCGTCACGAGCGTCGGAATCAGCGTGGCAAATACGGCAAACGCCAAGATCTGGTTCCTCACGCTGCCAAGATGGAGCGCACGCAATCGGCGCGCGACGGTGTCTTCCCAGACGCTCACGGGCAGGTCCCCGGAGGAATGCGGCAAGACTCACTTCGCGGGCGCTGGCGGCGGCTCTCGCTTCTTTTGCAACTGGTCATGACGAGGAGGCAGTAGATCCGGTTCATGATGGTGGTATCTCCCGCTGCGGTTACCCGGAGCGTGCAGCGAGGCTCCTTGTCTCATCATGTACCAGAGCGGGCCTATCCGAATGGAGGCGCGATTGAGGGAGATCCAACGCGAACGTAAGGGCGAGGCGCAGGCGGACGTTCAGCAGAATCGTTTCACTTGCGCTCACACCTCGGGGTAACAATCCACCGCACACACATTGTAAGTTGAAGCATTCGAGAACAACACGATCACCGGGCGGGGTCGGAATGGATATGTGCAAGCACCCGGCGCGGACGGGCGCGACGGTCTCCGGCTCGACGGTAACGCACGCGTGGAGCCGGCGCCCTCAGCGCCGCTCCAGTCTGGCGCAGAGCGCCCGGACCGCGCCGAAGTCGGCCGACACCGGGACGCGCTGCGACGCGCGCGTACCCTTGAGGACCAGCGCGCCCTGCTCGGCCTCGATGGCGGTGACCCCCTCGCGAACCAGCGCCTCGTCGAGGCCGACGAGCGCCGTCCCGTAGCAGAGCGTGCGCTGCCCACCTGCCGGGATCTCGACCGTCGTCGGCGTGTCGAGGAGGTTCGGGACCGCCCGCGCGTAGGCAAGCCCGTTCGCGAATGCGCCGACCGCGTTCTCGGTGCCGAGGCAGAAGCTCCGGTCCGCTCCACCGTCGTGCAACGCCCAAGGCGTGAATGGCCGGCCACCGTACTGCAGCCAGAGGTCATTGAAGCCAAGCGCGATCTCTCCC
>Ga0137407_10001682_pt1 | contig 14456 bp, 9 predicted proteins | sample CZOMad2_2_16fung_FD_108410 | JGI IMG/M metagenome (GOLD analysis project Ga0137407, IMG submission 108410) | Vadose zone soil fungal communities from Angelo Coast Range Reserve, California, USA - CZOMad2_2_16fungal (Illumina Assembly) | ecosystem: Environmental > Terrestrial > Soil > Vadose zone...
AGAAATACCTCTCTACCTGGATTCATTCAACGGCATGCAGAACATGCGTGCCGCGACCGTCATCCCCCTCACGAATTCTTCCCGAGTTGCCGAACGCTGTTTGAATCCCCGCGCGGTGGCATGCAGCGAGCACGCCAAATCCGCCGGGCACAGACCGGCGGTGGCGCACAGGCCGTTCAGCGGCGAATCCGCGATGGCGCGGGCAACCGCGAGTTCGAACTCCGTCTCGTAGCGGGCGAGTGTCGCGCCCGCGAGCGAGGTGCTGGCGCACATGAGGTCCGCCGCGTCCGATCCGAGCGTTCCGACGAACTGTCCCGACCAAGCATCGCAGGCGGCAATCAGCCTCCGCTCCAGGCTGTCTTCCCGGTGGGAGAGGGCGGCGATGGCCGCATTCAGCTGACTATTGAGAGATTTCTCCAGCGCTTTGCGGAACAACTCTTCTTTGCTGGCGAACTGTAGATAGAGCCCTTGCCGCGACACGCCGGCCGCGCGGGCCACTTCATCCATCGATGTCTTACGGTATCCATAGCGGGCAAAGACGCCTACGGCAGCCTCCAGCACAGCCGCTTGGCGCGCGTCGGCGGGTTCTGCTTCCGGGGCTTGCGTTATGTTCACCCCGACAGAGTAGACATGATGGCACTATTGTGTCAAGTCAGTCGCCAAAGCCACGATCCACGAGTTGTGATGATTATGAAAAACAATAGGATACACTCATTGCCTATCATGCAACATTAATTTAACAGATTGCGCGTCCAGATCGAACGCAGCACACCTGCGGTCGCAGGCGGTCCGCATCTGCCATGCGCTCAAGGCCAATCGCTGGGACGCGGACCAGGCCGCCGAACGGACGCGCTTCAACAGCCCGCCGTACGTCGGCCTCTACATCGGTCAGCCGGAGCGCGCGAAAGCAGCGCTCGCGGCCTGGGAAGAGATGCATCCGCGGCCGGCGGCAACGTTGGTCCAAGTCGCCGACCACATCGTTCACATCAGGCAGGTGGCGGGCGTCGATCACGTCGGCCTGGGATCCGACTTCGACGGCATCGAGGACACGCCCGTTGGCCTCGAGGGCGTGGACCGCTTTCCGGCGCTGCTCGAGGAACTGATGCGCCGCGGCTGGACGGATTCCGACATCGCCAAGCTGGCCGGCGAGAATCTGTTGCGCGTGATGTCGGCGGCCGAGAAAATTTCCGCGAAGTCGCGCGCCGCGAGACCTGCGTCGAGCACGGTGTTCACGGAGCCGAAGGCGCCCTGATTCCAGGGCCTGCGGACGGCGGCTATGTCGGACTGCTACGGGCGCTGCCGCGGCGGGCGGTATTTTTGCCCGGCCGGCTGTGGGCGTTTTCAGCATACAGCCCGTCCAAGGCTCCGCGCATGATCCTTCGGAAAATAGGCAGCATCTGGCGTTTCAGCGGCGCGGGCATTGCCAGCGCGAAACGGCCCGTGGTCAGCGCGAACTGAATCAACAAGGCGCAGGTAGCCATGAGTTCATCCGAATCGACGGCAGGAAGCAGGGGCCTGCTGACGGCATGCAATCGCCGGGCATTTTGCAGCGTGTCCGCAAGATCGATGCGCTGCAATTCGGCGTCGGTCTGAACGGCCGACCAAATGCCGTTGAACAGCGGGTCCGATTGATGCAGCGCATAATATTTTGCGGCGGCCGCTTCGATGCCGGCCGCGAAATCGTTGAACGTTTCGACATCGGACAAATACCCCTGCAGCATCCGCCCCACCTCTTCGTGGTGGCGCACCAGCAGGGCGCGGTTGATCGCGGATTTATCCGCGAAATATTGGTATAGCGATCCGATGACTACATTTGAGCGGCGCGCGATTTCGGTCATGGTGACGCCGTCCCCCCCTTTCTCGACGATCAGCGAGGCCGCCGAGTCGAGGATGCGTTCCACCGTGGCTTTCGACCGCGCTTGACTGGCGCGGCGCCGGCCGGACGGTTTACGGGTTGCCATTTGGACTTCACCGCTCCATGAGTTGCGTCTTAAAACGTGAGTGTTTATCATATTTATAATTAGGGCAAATTGCGAGCCGGGAAACTCATGACGGGAACGGCCATCATCACGGGCGGCGCCGGCGGGATCGCCGGCGAACTTGCCCCCCTGCTGCTCGAGCGCGGCTTCCGGCTGCTGCTCTTGGATAGAGATGAACGCCGTTTGAGCGAACGCGAGCAGACCCTCGGCGGCGCCGTCCGCTGCGTCACCGCCGATCTCACCGATCCGCATGATTTGGAACGCGCCGCCACCCTCATCGCCGACACGCCGGATCTCGCGCTGCTGGTGAACAACGCCGGCATCATCGAACCGGGGGATGTCGCTGATTTGCCGTACGCGACCTTGGAACGCCACATCGGCATCAACTTGCTGGCGCCGATGCGGCTTACCCAAGCGGCAATCGGGCGCATGATCAGCCGCCGCAGCGGCTGTATCTTGTCCATCGTCTCGGCCGCGGGCGTCGTGTCCCTGCCGGGCAGCGCGGCGTACAGCGCCTCGAAGTTCGGCTTGCGTGGATTCCTGACGGCCCTGAGTCAAGAGGTAGTCCGCCACGGCGTCAAGGTGCGCAGCGTATTTCCGGGGGCCGTCGACACGCCGATGCTGCGTTATGAGGCCACGCACGGCGGTTCGCCGCTCAATTTTCTCAACAAGGAGGTGCTGTCGCCGGCGCAGGTCGCGGCGGCGTGCATACGCGCCATGGACGGGAAATCGCTTGAAACCTATTTGCCGTTTTCCGACGGCATCACGGCGCGCATTTTTAGCGTCGCACCGGGGCTGATACCGCTGGTGCTGCCGCGATTGCAGAAGAAGGGCGAAAGCGGCATGCAGCGCTATCTCAGTTCACGCGGGCTCAAACCCGGTGGATGAGAGCCTGCGCGCCACGGCGCGCCAATTCGATCAGGGCAAGAAGCGGCGCGTACTCTCGACGCAGCGGATCGTCTTTTTGGTCGTCGCGGCCGCAGCGCCGCTGGCGGCAATGATCGGCAACCTGCCGATCGCGCTCGCGCGCGGCAATGGCGCGGGAACGCCCGGGGCATTTCTGTTCGCGGGCGTCACGCTGATTTGCTTCGCTGTGGGCTATGCCGCGATGAGCCGCCGGGTGGTGAACACCGGCGCCTTCTACACCTATGTCGCCAAAGGTTTGGGCAAACGCGCCGGAGTCGGCGCCGCCTATACGGCGGTAATCGCCTATGTGTCCTTCACCATCGGGTTGGCTGCCTTCTTCGGATATTTTCTAGACCTGGTGCTCAGCGAACTCAACATCCATTTCTCGTGGCTGCTGTACGCGGCCGGCGGGATGGCGGCGGTCGCCATCTTGGGTTACCGGTCCATCGATTTATCTTCCAAGATCTTGGGCGTGCTCATGGCGGCGGAAGTGGCCATCCTCGCCATTTTCGATATCAGCGTCATGGCCGCCAAAGGCGCCGCGGCGTTTCCGCTCGAGTCATTCGCTCCCTCCGTGGTGCTGGCGCCGGGACTGGGCGCCGCTTTGATGGTGGCTTTTACATCCTTCATCGGATTCGAATCGGCCGCGCTGTATGGCGAGGAGAGCAAGACACCGACCACCAGCGTGCCCATCGCCACGTACACCTCGGTGTTTCTGATCGCGGCGTTTTATCTACTTACCTCCTGGGTCACCGTCGGTGCGCTGGGCGCCGGGACGGCGGCGAGCGCGGCCGCTGAGCAGAGTGGGCTGCTGATGTTCAATCTGGTGGCGAAATTCAGCGGCAAGTCCGTATCCGACCTCATGGGCATTTTCGTTTGCACGTCATTGTTGGCGACTTATCTCGCCATTCATAACGCCGCTTCACGCTATGTGTTCGCGTTGAGCCGCGAAAAGCTATTGCCCGTGGCATTGGGCCGGCTGAACCGCTTTGCCCCCTCCAATGCCAGCGTTGCCGTGACGCTCGCGACGATCGTGTGCGTGGCGGCGTTCGGCATGACGGGAGTCGATCCCTACAAATCCGGCGTGCCCGTGCTCATCGGATTCGGCACCCTCGGCATTATTTTTCTGCAGGGCTTTGCGGCGGTCGCCATCGTGTTTTATTTGGGCCGGCGGCGTCGGGAAATACAGCCCGCCGTGCTGGCGGCCTCGGTATTGGGGGCGATCGGACTTGCGCTGGCCACCGGTTTGGTTGCAGGCAAGTTCCGTTTATTGTCCACCAGCGACTTGCCGGGAGTCGAATGGCTGCCGCTCATCTACGTCGCGACCGTCACGTTCGGCGTCGGCTTCGCGTTTTGGCTGCGGCGGCATAAACCGCGTACCTTTTCCGCATTGGCGGAATCTGACCTCCGCGCCGACAGTAGTCGGCCGCTTCCCAGGATTCATTATGACGGCAAGTATTGCATCGTGGGCGCCGGACCCTGCGGACTCCTGGCAGCCCGAGCATTCAAGCTCGCCGGCATTCCCTACCATCAGTTCGAACGGCACTCCGATGTCGGGGGAATCTGGGATATCGACAATCCCGGCTCCTCCATGTACGAATCGGCGCACTTCATCTCCTCGAAATACACCTCATCCTTTTTTGGGCTCCCCATGCCCAAGGACTACCCGGACTATCCGGACCACCGTCAGTTGCTGCGCTACATACGCGATTTTGCCGACGCCTTCGACCTGCGCGCCGGCATACGCTTCAACACAGGGGTCATGCAGGCCGAACCTCTCGGTGAAAACGCCGTCGATGGTTGGCGGGTGACCGCGAGCAGCGGCGAAACCGCGGTGTACAAGGGCGTGATCTGCGCGAACGGCGTCACCTGGCACCCCAATTTGCCGTCGTATCCGGGACTGGATGTGTTCAAGGGCGAAGTACGCCACACGGTCGAGTATCGATCCTCGGAGAGTCTCGCCGGCAAGCGTGTCTTGATCGTCGGCGCGGGCAACTCGGGCGTGGATATCGCCTGCGATGCCGCTCGCAGCGCGGCGCGCGCCTTGATCAGCCTGCGCCGAGGCTATCACTTCGTACCGAAGCACATGTTCGGCGTGCCGACCGACGTGTTTCTGTCGGGGCAAGTGACGCTTCCCAAGGGCGTGGCGGTCCCGGATGACCCCAGTAAGATGTTGTCGGCGCTGGTCGGCGATTTGACGCGCTATGGGCTGCCGGCTCCCGATCATAAGGCGCTCGAATCGCATCCCATCATGAATACGCAAATCCTGCACTACTTGGCGCACGGCGACCTGCAGGCCAAGGGCGACATCCAGAGTTTCACCGCCGGCGGAGTGCGGTTCGTCGACGGGTCGGTCGAAGACATCGATCTGATTCTGTTTGCCACCGGCTACGAGTACCGAATTCCCTATATCGATCCGGCGCTGTTCACTTGGAAGCAAGGGCATCCGGAGCTTTACTTGAATATCTTCCATCGGCGCCTGCAGGGACTGTCCGTGGTGGGATTCGTCGAGTTCGCCTCGGCCGGCTACCAGCGCTTCGACGAAATGGCGCAGATGACGGCCATGGACGCCTACATTCGGCAGTCGGGCGTGGGCGCGGAGGAATGGTCGGCGCTGAAAGGCAACGATCGACCCAACTTGCGCGGCACGGTGAACTACATCGATTCGCCGCGGCATGCCAATTACGTCGAAGTCGGCGTGTATCGCCGCACGCTCGCCGGATTGCGGGAGAAGTTCGCGTGGCCGGATCCTGACAACCATTTGTATCAAGTGCTGCGCCGCGAGTCCGCGTGACGCTCGATCGGCGAGACGTCACGCGGCCTGTGCCTGCGGATCGCCCCGGAGGGCCTTCGCAAGGTCTCCGCAAGGCTTCCCCAAGGTTTCCGCTACGCGGATTCCAGGGGCGCCGCAGTCGGAGGAGGGGCGAGTAAGGCTTGTAGCTTTTCCGCGGGCCGCAGGGTTGCGCGGCGCGCTTTGACGGCGGCAAAAGCTCCCTCCGCCGCATTCAAGGCGGCGTCGATATCCGCCGCCGTCATCGCGGCACTCAAGAACATGTTGTGCCACGGATGCACGTAAATCCCGCGCTCGAGCATCTCGCTGCTCCAGGCAAAGCCTACGCGAAGATCCGCATCCTCATCGAATAAGAACAGCGGCATCTGCACGGGTCCTGTTTGGCGCAAGCCGAATCCGTGCGCTGCGGCGCGCTCCGCGAGCCCGGCGCGCAATCGGTCTCCCAAGGACTGGATTTTCTCCAGGTAATCGGTTTCCTGGACCAAGCGCAATGTTTCGAGGCCCGCGGCCATGGGCGATGCGGCATACCAGTAGGAGCCGGTCACGAAGATTCGAGCGGCGGCCGCGCGCGCTTTCTCGGCGCCCATCAGCGCCGAAATCGGATGGCCGTTGGCAATGCACTTACCCCAGCTCGAGAGATCGGGCTGCACACCGACCACCGACCACGAGCAATCGCGCGCCACGCGCAGTCCGCCCCGCACATCGTCCACGATCAGCAGCGCGCCGCGTTCATCGCAGAGCTCACGGGCCCGGCGGGCATAAGCAGGGTCCGGCAGCGCCTGATCCACCAGCGCATCGTGCTTGAACGGCGAGGCAAAGATGGCGGCCAGATCGTCGCCGGCGCGTGCCACGGCCGCTTCGAGGCTTTCGATATCGTTGTAACGACAGAACAGCTGATTGGCGCGATCCTCCGGCGTCGTGCCCGCGGTGCGCGGTGTGCACCAGGGCGCCGCGCCGTGGTAGGCGCCCTTGGCCAGAACCACGGTCTTGCGGCCGGTATGGGCGCGTGCCGTGACCAAGGCCATGGTGGTGGCGTCCGTACCGTTCTTGCAGAACATCGCCCATTGGGCGTGCGTCACCAGGGCCGTCATGCGCTCGGCGAAGCTCACCATGTATTCCGTCGGGCCCGTCAGTGGATCGCCCCGACGAATGCGTTCGATGGCGGCGGCGTCGATGGTGTCATGCGCATACCCGAACAGCTGGGGCCCGTAGGCGCACATCAGGTCGAGATAGCGCGCCCCGTTGACGTCCCACAGGTACGCACCCGCGCCGCGCGCGAAGAACTGCGGATAGTCGTCCGGCAATGCCGCCACCGATTGGTGTCCGTACATGCCGCCGGGAATCACCGCCTCGGCCCGGCGACGCAGCTGTGAGTCCTTGCTAATAGGCGCAGTCATCACTCATCTCCTCTTGACCATGATACGCGGATGCGTTTTGATGAATCCGGCGCAGAAGCCGTCTCCGCAGCTGCTCTACTCGCACCGGCAGCGCCACCACGTCCACGGTGGTCAGGCCGATACAGAGGAGCGATGGGGACTGGATCATGGGGTTCCCTACGATAGTGAATAGTATCGCAGCCAGTCAAGCGAAAGTCCGAAATCCGTTCCCGCAAACCAGCTTGGTGCCTCGTGTTGCGAAAAAAATGTCGTCATTTCGGCGTTGACAGCGGTGAGTGTGTGGCATTTACTACTGGGTCGAAGTCGTACAAACAGTAGCGCCAACTAGCGCTCGGGCTAAAACTAGGGAGCCAACGATGCGGGATGCGACAAGATCGACAGCGTGGCGGACTACTTGGGGGTACGTGCTCGCGGCCCTGATCCCCTTAACCGGCAGCAGTCTTGCTGTGGCGCAGAGCGCCGGCGACGCTGTGAGCGAGAGCGATAGCGAACTGCAAACGATCGTGGTCACCGCCCAGCGGCGCGCCGAAGATATCCAGAGCGTGCCCATCAGCATCCAAGCCTTTACCGCCCGGGACATCGAGCAGCTCGGAATCCGCTCGTCCTCGGATATCGGCCAATTTGCATCGAACGTGGAGATTGCGCTGCCTGCGGGGGCGGGCAATCAGCCGCTGATCAGCATTCGCGGCATCGGGCTCAACGATTACGACACCAACAACGCCGGTCCCAACGGCGTGTACGTGGACGAAGTGTATCTAAGCTCGCCGTCCTCGCAGACCTTCGCGACCTACGATTTGCAGGGCATCGAAGTGTTGAAGGGCCCACAAGGTACGCTCTACGGGCGCAACACCAATGGCGGCGCCATCAATATGACGACGGTGAAACCCTCCGATGACTTTTCCGCCAATATGCACGCGGACTACGGCAGCTACAACACCGCCAATCTCGAGGGAGCCATCGGCGGCCCCATCACCTCGACGGTCGATGGGCGATTCGCGTTCAACGCGAACCGCTCCGACGGCTACATGCACAATCTGCTCACGGGCGACAACGAGAACGGCGCCAACAATTACGCGGCACGCGGCATGCTGCTGTTCAAACCCATCGGCGGCTTGAAGATTCTTTTCAATGTGCACGCCGGGCAGGTCAACAACCGGCCGGTGGAGTACCGGCATATCGGTACGTTCGATCCGACCACGCTGGGTAACCCTTCTCCCACGGTGTGCTCCCCGGCGGCCGCCTACGCCGGCCAGTGCACCGACTTGTTCGGTTACGGCACGCCGGGCAAGTTCTACGACGGCGCCTACAATCGCCAGCAGCATTTGCGGGTCACGACTGTGGGGTCCTACCTGCGCGTCGACTACGACACCGGGGTCGTGAATGTCACTTCGATCTCGGCGATCGACTACAACGACAAACTTCATCCCGAGGACACGGATGCGTCGCCGAATCAGCTGCTCGAAATCAACTACGGCGTGCGCTCGACCAATTATTCACAGGAATTTCGGGTTTCGCAGAACCGCGATTCGTACAATTGGGTCGCAGGCGCCTACTACCTGCACGAAAAACTCAATCAGAACCAGCCGCTGTTTTTCGGCCTCAGCGGCGATACGGTCGTCGGGTTTCCCGGCGCTTTCGACGGCATCGCGTTCCAGGCGTTCGACGTGAGCCAGCAATTCACCGACGCACGTGCGCTGTTCGGACAAGGCGAGTATCTGTTGACGGATCAGTTGAAGTTGATTCTCGGCGGGCGATTCACCGATGAGCATCGAACGTTCGACTATGTCGGAACGATCCGATACCAGCAGGGCGGAGAAGGCAATTTCGGTCCGACCCTGCCCGTCGGCAGTGCGCACGAGTTCCTGCAGAACGGCGCCTTTTCCTGGCGCACCGGACTGAACTTCAATTTCACCAAGGACATTCTGGCATATGCCAGTATCGCCACCGGTTTCAAAAGCGGCGACTTCAACGGTAGCTTCTTGAGTTTGCTGCCTGCGGAGATCGAGTTTCAATTGCGGCCGGTGAAACCGGAGCACGTCGAGACTTTCGAGTTGGGTATCAAGTCAACCTTGCTCGACCGCCGTCTCATCGTCGACGCCTCGCTGTTCTACAACAAATACCACGATATGCAGGTGTTCCAGCTCATCAACGTGCCTGGTGGCTTGCCGGTCAATGACCTCGTCAATGCCGACGCTCACACCCAAGGCCTCGACTTGCAGATCACGGCCAAGCCGACATCGCAGCTTACGGCGACACTGCAGCTCGGCGCGTTGCAAACCAAGGTGGATAAGTCGAATGCCAACGCAGCCGCAGCACTCTCCAGCTTTACCGGCAATCAGTTGCCGCTGGCGCCGCGCGTGTCGGCGTCCACGCTGGTGCAGTACCGAATTCCCTTGGGCGAGGGCGCGCTCAACTTGGAGGGTAACGCCAACTACAAGAGCCACGTGTTCTTTGACGTCTACAATGATCCCTATATTCAGCAAGACGCCTACTGGATCGGCAATCTGCGCGCCTCCTATGAGTTCACGAAGCACTTGGAGATCGGCGCGTACGTCAACAACGTGGCCAACAAGCAATATTATTCCGACAAGTTCGATCTCACCAGCACCTTCGGATTCATCCAAGGTATCGTGGGTACGCCGCGCACGGCGGGGATTGAGTTCAACTGGCGCTATTGAACGGTGCCGCACGCTCAATGGATCGGACCGCGTCCCGGCGGAATGACAAGGTGGCCGCGAAGCGCGCGTCCGGCTCGGTCAAGTCCCGCTCGGTCAAACTGGGCACCAAGCTCACGCCCTCGCGTCCAACCGGGGTCTCGACCTTCGAGTACTTATTGAGCACGGCCGGACAGCTGCTGGGTGAGGTGGGTTTCGAGGGGCTGTCCACCAATCTCATCTGCAAGCGTGCCGGGATGACACCGCCGGCGCTGTACCGCTATTTCCCGAACAAGTATGCGGTACTCCAGGAACTTGGCCGGCGACTGATGCGCGCCCAGGACTATGCCGTGTTCGCGTGGATGGCGGAGGGCGGTTTGAATTTCTCGAGTCTGACGGCGGCCGTCGAGAGCAATCGACGGCTGCAGACCGAAGTGAATACCATTACGCGTCGTCAACCGGGCGGTAAGTGGATCATGCGCGCGATGCGTGCCGTGCCGCTGCTGCACGCCGTACGGATCGAATCGCGCGATCTGGTGGCACGGCGTCTGGCCAAGGCCTTGCAGCCGCAATATCCCAATCTCTCGCGCAAGCGCCTGCTGGCATCCACGCGGCTCTCGACGGAAGTGATGTATGCGGCCACCGAAATGGCCCTCGAGGCGCCGGCGCAGGAAGCACAAATCACCGCGGAAGTGTGCTGGATGGTGTGTTTGTACTACGCGCAGTTGCGTCAGCGCTGAGCCGGCGGTCTCACCAACTCCCCATGGCGCCGCGACGCTCGCGAGGAACCCGATGCACGCAGCGATGGCGCTGCGATTGGATTCGGCGCTAGGTGGGATACCGGCAAATGGCGCGCGAATCTGGGGCGTTGCCGTCAGGAATTGTTCGCTCGTAGTGCGACAACAGCATCTTGCGCGGCGATCCAGAGGTTCGCGATGCGTTGACACAACGCCTAATCCCGGGCTTTTTCGGGAAATCCATGCGCTCGTAGCAATCCCTAAGCATCGGGCACGACATTTGCAGAGGTACTGATCAAATGTGCGTCTAGGGTTCCGGCCTGCTTCGGTGGGCGACTGGTCCGAGAGAGGCAGTCCTTAACAAGGGATACACGGCGGGACAAAAGCCCGGGAGAACAATGTCGAGGAGATGCGCGTCCTCGGGATGGTCTCCCTAGTCTGGGAAAAAAATCCCGAATCTCGCGATGAATCTCCTCACGGGTGGCAGAACCACGTCGAAGCGAGGAGTTCCCCTATGAAGATCCGTCCCCCAGCGCGACATGCCCTAATTGCAGCAGGGTGCAGACGCCGGCGCTTCGGCGCGGTGTCGTCACTGACCGCGGGGGTGCTGACCGCTCTGTACGGCGCCCCCTCGGGCGCCTCGCCGGCGCCGGCACCGGAACCGAATGAGGAGACCGCTCTGCAAGAGGTCGTGGTCACCGCGTCCCGCCGGGCGGCCTCCGCCCAGGATCTTCCGATCAGTATTACCGCGGTCACCGGTGCCTCGCTGGAGCAAAAGGGTGTCGAGGATATCGCCGGTCTGGCGCATTCGATGGCGGGAGTCAACTACACGGACAGGGGCCCCTTCGGCGGGGTCAACGGCAGCACGCTGATCATGCGTGGATTAAACAGCGAGTCGACGGCCTTCCAGGAAGGACTCGCGACGTCGGTAGTGCCCCCCGTGGCTACCTACGTCGACGATACGCCGCTATTTTTCAACATGCGCCTGGAGGACCTCGACCGTGTCGAGGTCCTGCGCGGCCCCCAGGGCACTCTCTACGGCTCCGGCTCGCTCGGCGGCACCATTCGCTTCGTGCTCAATGCTCCCGACCCCAGCGGGTTTGATGCCAAGGGGGAGCTAGGCTTGAGCAAAACCGCGCACACGCATACGACCAACGAAGACATCAGCGGTATGATCAATCTGCCACTGTCGGATACCCTTGCGGTGCGTATCAACGCCGGCGCCAGCGACGATGCGGGCTTCATCAATCAAACCAACTTGTACGTGCTCGACTCTTCGGGCGTGCCGGTGTTGTCGCAGCCGACGACACCAAGCAATCCGGTCGGCTTGAATCCGCAAATCGCGCCGAAAACGTATTCCCAGGATGGCGTCAATTCATACCAGTATCGGAACGCGCGAATATCGATGTTGTGGAAGCCGAACGATGAGCTCAAGGCGCAGCTTTCATACTATTACCAGAGATCGACCGCGAACGGCTTTCCCTATGTGGCGACGAACCCGCTCGCGTACACGCAACCGATTGCGGCCGCGAACCAGTTCCTTCCCCTTGGGCAGCAAACGCCCGTTTCGTCGCCTCCGAACCTGTTGTCCCTTGCTCCAGCCACCGTGCCCGCAGGAACGGATCGCCTGACCAGCGCGAACAACACCTTGGAAGGCACCGCCGATGACGTCAACGTGGCCGCCTTGGACGTGGACTACGACTTCGGGTTTGCCACGCTGACCTCGTCCAGCTCTTGGGCGCATCACAACAACACGACTCATGACGACCTGACGGCCGAGTATGTGAACTTCAACTTCTATCAGAATCTATATGGCCAAAATCCCCGCAACATCATCAACGCGCTGGATCAGCTCGACGATAAGATTTATGCGCAAGAATTTCGCTTGGCTTCGAAGACCGGCGGTACATTCGATTGGATCGCGGGACTTTTCTACAAGCACCAGAAAACATTCATCCAGGAGCATGAGTACTATCCGGGATACAGTGCGTTTTACAATGCTTGCACCAATTCGGGCTTGTACCCTTCGACGGACTATGGGGGCGTCAACGCATCTGCGTGCGGAGCGGGCGAACAGCCTCCCGGGACCGTCATCGACGGGATCACCAATCCCCTCGACCAAACCTACATCGGCGACATCGAAACGACATTCAAGGACATCGCCGCGTTCGGCGAGCTGACCTGGCACCTGACCTCTGATTGGAGTGTGACCGGCGGAACCCGCGTCTTCAAACAAACCGTGTCGCAGGCTCAGCAAACGGGCCTGTTGTTCGACGGCAAGGGCTTTGTCTCAGGCAACAGTCTCAGCGACGAATGGAGAAAAGCGCTGTGGAAGGTCAACACCGCGTATCAGCTGGACAAGACCAATCTCATCTATGCAACCTGGTCGCAGGGTTTCCGGCGCGGCGGCGTCAACGCGCTTCCGCCGAATCAGCCCATTCCGGCGCGCCAGGGGACGGTGGGAACGACCTGCCCGCCCGGGAGCCCGAATGCGGGGTTCTACTGCCTCAGCCCGTCACTCCTGACTTATCAGCCGGACAAGGCGGACAACTACGAGATCGGCATCAAAGGCGTGGTGCAAAATCGAGTGAGCTATTCGGCGGCCATCTACGACATCCAGTGGCACAACGTCCAGGAAGGCACCTCCCTCACGCCGCTGTCGTTGCCTTCGGCAGCCAACGCCGGCAACGCCTACAGTCGCGGCGTCGAACTCGAGCTGACTGCAAGCATCACGCAGCATGTCGCGGCGAAGCTGGGCTACACCTACGACCAGACCAAGCTCACGTCGTTTGACTTCGTATTTGCCCAAAATGTCACCGTTCCGCTCCCGGCGCCGGGCGGTCCCTTGCCCGGCACGCCGAAGAACAGCGCGGCGCTCGGGCTGGAATACGCCCACATGCAGTTCGCGGGAGGGGAGTTGCGGTACGCGCTCGACTCGCACTACCAGAGCAAGCTTCTGTCGTCGGTTTCAGCAACGGCGCCGGTCGTGCCCGGCTACACCATGTTGGATGGCCGTATCAGCTTCACCCGCTCTCATTGGCTTGCAACCGTCTACGTCGACAACATCACGAACACGCTCGGCATCAACGCAATCACAGATCCGACATTCTGGGGTAATCGCACTCAAGCGGTCGTATCGCGGCCGCGCACCGTCGGCCTCACGCTCGGCTATTCCTTCAAGGAGCAGTGAGTGTCGCGGATATGAATACGTCGTCGTCGTTCGTGCCTCGCGGACTTTTCCGCGACCGTGAGGCAGCGTTGGCCAACACGCTCGTGCTCGCATGGACGTGCACAGGCTGGTTCGAATCGTTTGCGCTCATGGGTGCGCATGCCGTACTACTCAACATCGCCGGAGTGGTGCTCTGTGCCCACGCGATGGTGCTCGCCGCTTACTTGGTCCATGAAGCGGCGCATCAGACCCTGTTTGCGGCGCATCGGGCCATCGTGTCGCCGCATGTCGCGGTGCCGTTCCGCAGCCTCTACAGCCCTCCGAAACACTGGTCGGTATTGGGCTCCGGAGTGCTTCTCGGCATGTGGATGCTCGCCAATTTCGACTCGGCCATCAATTACATCGAAGAGGCGCGGATTCCGGTCCGAACGGTGCAACGCGCGCTGCTCATCGTGCTGACCTCGGCGTTCCTGATCTACACGATCGCCGCCATCGGCTGGCAGTACGCGCTCCCAGTCGAGGCCCTGGCGAAGATTACCGAGAACGGCGACGGCGGTCCCATCGGTGCGATCGCGCGGGTCTATCTTCCCCCAATGCTGTCTTGGATCGCAATCCTGGTCGTGATCAGCTCCGCGATGGCGGGTCTGCAGGTCTCGATGACCGCCGGAGCGCGCACCGCCTATCGGATGGCGCAGGAAGGTCACCTGCCCCGTGTATTCGGCGGCACGAATCGCTACCACGCACCGTGGGTCAGCGTGGTCGTCATCGGCGCGATCGCGATCGGATTCGTCTGGTACAAACCGCTGTCCGATGTCACGTTCTA